>Ga0181521_10005019_pt1 | contig 14897 bp, 12 predicted proteins | sample PEATcosm2014_Bin_32_FD_119764 | JGI IMG/M metagenome (GOLD analysis project Ga0181521, IMG submission 119764) | Peatland microbial communities from MTU Mesocosm Facility, Houghton, MI, USA - PEATcosm2014_Bin02_60_metaG | ecosystem: Environmental > Terrestrial > Soil > Wetlands > Peat | place...
GATGAAGGAATGAATCCCACCGACCACGGACGAATGGTCGCGGTCGCCGCGGGAGACCTTAAGATAAACATTGCAGTGAACCATATAGGATCGCCGGGGGTTAGCGCATGGCTGGCCGTGCCGCGGGGCGCTGCACCGGGGGTTGGCGGATGAGAATACGCACCTGTCTGATACTCGCGATGTTGGCTTCCACGCTCGGCGCCCAACAGCAGATTGATCTCTCGCGGTACTTTTTTGCAACTCCTGAGGCGGAGCGCGCCGCGCGTGGCGATCTGGAAGTGGTACTGGCCAAAATCGGAGGCTTGCGCGGAAATATCTCTTCCAGCCCGCACGCCCTGCTGATGGCACTTCAGCTCCGCGATAACGTCAGGGTGATTCTCAACCGGCACCGAGCATATCTTCATCTTCGTTGCGATCAGATCGACAATACGAGCTGCGCCGACGCAAGAACGATCCAGTCAATGGTTGCCAGCCGGACTGCGTTTATCGACGCGGAGATTCTGGGGATGCCGGATGCCCGGATCTTGGGCTTTTTGCGGCAAGATAGCAGCCTTAAGCATTACGGGTTCGCAATCGAATCGATCCGCCGTAATCGCCCACACGTCCTTGTCCTCGGAGAGCAGGAGTTGCTGGATCGCATGACTCCGGAAATCAGCGGATGGCAGTGGGATCTGTACAGCAGGATCGCAACCCAAATGAAGGCTGCAACGGCGCCGGTTGGCTCCCAGAGCGCAGAAGGCAGAAAATTACAGTTTGAGCAGCGATTCAAGAGCCTAGCCGACAACAGGGATCTCCTCGCCTTTACGCTGATAAACACAGTAAATGCCGCGAGCCAGGTCGCGGTAATCCACAAGTTCCCCAACGCTCCTGCGGAGCGCTATTTTCATCTGTTCCTGGAGGAAAAGGACGTGCGCCATCTTCTCCAGGAGGCTACCAGCTATGGCGAAATGTGCAAGCGTCTGGAACGGGTTGTGGTGGGCGATATCCAGCGGAAGACCGGGACTCTTCCGGAAGTGTGGGACCGCGGGATTCCTGTCGTGGACGTTCCGCTCACCACACTGGACGCGGCGCGAAAAAGCTTTCATGAGGCTTTTGCTGGACTCGGTGAACAGTACGTTAGGGAATTCGACGATTTGCTCGATCCGGCAAGTGGCCGGGCAAGCATGTCGGCGAACGGTGTTGGCGGCGCTTATAGCGAGGGTGGCGTCGGCTCGACTACGGTGTTTGTGGCCGGGCTGTACTCCGGAACGTTTCCAAGCCTCTCCCGCATCGCCCATGAAGCGACGCACGCAGTGCATCACTCTCTGATGTCGGCTCACGGCGTTCTTCCGGTCTACGTGGAGGGACCTAACTATTTTTCGGAATCATTCGCAGAGTTTGCCGAACTTCTGCTTGCGGATTTCCTCGCTGAACACGCTCCAACTCCTGCCTTGAAGCGGTATTACGAGATCCAGTTTCTGGATCGCAAAGGCTTGGATTTTCTCTTCGGCGCTCAGGATGCGGCACTGGAGCAGGCGATTTATGACGGAGTGCGCGCAGGGACAATTAAGGGACCTGACGATCTGGACAGGGTGACCGGAGCGGTCGATGCTCAGTTCTCTATCTGGCAGATGAGGCATCCTGAGATACATGCGCGTTGGGCAGACTCACGCCTGTTCTACCAGGATCCTCTGTATAACGTTAACTACCTGTACGGGGGGTTGCTGGCGCTGAAATATTATCAGCTCTATCAGACCGACCGGGCCTGGTTCGTGCCGAGATATCTGGCATTGATGGAGAACGGTTTTGACAACAAACCCGAAGCGCTCCTCAAACAGTTTCTTAATATCGATATTCGCGGAGACGCGCTGCTAAACGACGGCATGTCGGTGGCGAACAGCAAGCTGGCGGAGCTCGAAGCAACCTCAAAATAACGAGAGGCAGGCAAGAACGGCGACCGCTTCGTTCGCCGAAATCTCCCGGTAGTAAATGATGGGAACTTGTAACCTTTTTCTCAAGCGCCGGTATTCCCGGATGAAGGAATGAATCCCACCGACCACGGACGAATGGTCGCGGTCGCCGCGGGAGACCTGGCGGTCATGAGCGAGATTTATCAAAACCGGCGCCGCGCGCTTTTTCGCTTTTTCTTCCGACTGACCGGGAGGCAGGCGCTGGCCGAAGATCTGGTCCACGAAGTCTTCCTGCGCATGATCCGCTACCGCCATACGTATCAGGCGGGAGACAGGGCGGCAAGCGGCGGTCCGGAGGCGTTCGAATCCTGGATGTACCGCATCGCGCGCAATGCCTGGGCGGACCATGGACGGAAGCACCGCGCGGAAACGCCCGCCGCCGAGGGAGACATGGAAGCCATCGAGAGCGGCCACCTGTCGCCATTCGACAATCTCGCCCGGCAGCAGGACCTTTCGCTTCTGTACCGCGCGCTGCGCGAGCTTCCCGATGGGCAGCGCGAACTGCTGGTGATGGCCAGGTTTCAGGGTCTGTCGTATGCGCAGATCGGCGGCATCGTGGGCTGTGAAACCGGCACCGTCAAAACGCGGGTTTTCCGCGCGATGAAAGAGCTGGGGAATATTTTTTCGGACTTGTGCAAGGAGAAAGCGTCATGACGTGCGAAGGCGCAAAGGAACGGATGGCGGCTGGCTGGCTGGGTGAAATCGGCGAGCCGGCGGAATCGGAACTGAAGGTGCATCTGGCGGCCTGTGCCGAGTGCCGCGCCGAGATGGCGGCGCTGGGAGGGCTGTGGGCGCGTCTCGCCGATCTGCCTGCGCCGGAGCCGAGTCCGGCGATGGATGCGCGCTGGGAATCGACGATGGATGCGATCCTCGCGGCAGACCTTCGGCCTGCCCGGCGCTGGTCGTTTGGCGAGCTCTGGCCGAAGCATCCCGTCTGGCAGGCGGCGATCGCGCTGGCGTGTCTGCTGGTGGGCATCGCAGCAGGCACGACGTGGCATCGGGACAACAAGGAGATCGCGAAGCTGCGGAATGAGGTCGCCAGCACAAAGGCGCTGGTGGCGCTCTCGCTGCTCCAGCAGCAGTCGGCTACCGAGCGGCTGAGGGGCGTCGATTATTCGGGCCGCCTCGCCAGCATGGAACCCGAGATCGTGGCGGCACTGATTCAGGCGGTGGATCGCGATCCCAGCGTGAACGTGCGGCTGGCGGCGATCGACGCGCTGGCGAGGGCGTCAGGCGACGGGGCTGTACTGCGTTCGCTCACCGCCTCCCTGCCCCGCCAGGATTCCCCCATGGTGCAGGCTGCACTGGTCGACTACCTCGCGGATGCGCACGATCGTCAGGCCGTCGCCACGCTCCGCGCGCTGGATGCGCGGCCGGAACTCAACCCCGCCGTTCGCGCGCGGACGCAGCTCGCGCTGCGGCAACTCAGCCAGTAAAGGAGAACGCATGTTTTACGAAAAAATCGCCATCCTGACCGGGGTCTGCGCATTGATGACGGCGCTGTTCGGCGCCTCGACGCATAGCTGGAACAGCGAGGCCCGCGAAGCCATCCATCACACGTTTACCGGCGACAAGTCTCTCGATGCAGACGTTGTGAATGGCTCGATCGAAGTGGTGGGCGATAACGGAAACACGATCCGCGCAGAAGGCGAAAGAATCATCCGAGCCCTGGACCAGCCGGCCATCGACCGCGCCAAACGCGAAGTAACGCTCGATATCAACGAGAAAGACGGCGTGGCTCAGCTCTGCGTGAATGGCCCGTTTCGCGACAATGGCCGGTCGAGCGCCGATCATGGCTTTCATATTCACTTCGACAGCCGCGAATACGAAGTAACCTATAACCTCACCATTCACGTGCCGCACAACACGGAATTGCGGCTGCACACGGTGAATGGCGAGATCCAGTCGGAGCAGACCAATGGAAAGTTCGACGTCAACAACGTGAATGGCGGAATCGTCATGACGGACATCGCCGGCGCCGGGAGAGTGAAGACCGTGAACGGGAAGACGACCGTGACATTTCGCGAAAATCCGAAGGCCGAGACCAATTTCCAGTCGGTGAACGGATTTCTCGATGTGACGTTTCAGCCGGGGCTGGCCGCCGATCTGCATTTCAAGACGGTGAACGGAGCGGCGTACACGGATTTCGACGTGACCGCTCTCGCTTCGGCGGGACCGCTGCCGCAGCGAAGGAATGGCGGGCTGGTCTACCGCTCGGATCACGGCGGCAGCGTGCGGGTGGGCGCGGGCGGCCCGGCGCTGAATTTTCAAACCGTGAATGGAGACATTCGAATCAGGAAGCAGGGGAATTAATGAAAACGAGTTTTTATTTTGCGGCGCTGATCTGCGTGTGCGCCGGGACGTTATCCGCGCAGGATAAAGTCACGGTTCCGCTCTCCAGTCCGTCGCAGCCCGCCATCGTCAAAGCCCGCCTGATCATGGGCAGCATCACAATAACCGCGGGGAACGCCGGGCAGGTCGTCGTGGAATCCGAGTCGCGTGGGCCCGCCAGACGACGGGATAACCCGCCGCCCGGCATGCACCGTCTGGATGCGGGAGGCGCGGGCCTCAACATCGAAGAGGATCACAACACGGTCATGATCGGCACCTCTGGTCCAGGCCTGAATGCCGGCCTCGTGATTCAGGTTCCCGTGAATACGTCGGTCCAGCTCCGGACCGTTGGCGGTCGTATTGAAGTCAGTGGCATCAACGGCGACCTTGACCTCGAGAACACCAACGGCTCCATCACACTGACCGGAGTTTCGGGCTCCGTCGTGGCACACACTTTGAACGGCCGTATCACCGTGTCGCTTGATCGCGTGGCGGCCGGGAAACCCATGTCGTTTACTTCGCTCAACAGCACAATCGATGTGACGCTTCCAGCGGACACCAAAGCCCGCCTGCGGCTGAAGACCGACAATGGCGCGATCTATTCGGACTTCGACGTGAAAATGGAAGCTGGCGCCGAAGCGCCGGTGATCGAGGACGCCCGTGGTCGGGGCGGCAAATACCGGATCCGTCTCGATCGCGGCGTCTATGGCTCTATCAACGGCGGCGGTCCGGAGTTCGTCTTTCAGACCTTCAACGGGAGCATCTACATTCACCGGAAGTAGAATGTATCCATCCGGCAGGGCATCAGCATCGCCCTCGGCGATTACACGAACGAGGAGATCAACTACCCGAGCATGGAGAAGGTGACGCGCAGCCGGAACTTCGGAGATGTGGGCTGGAGAGAAGCGTCTGTCCACGAGTCGCGCAACGTCGGGAAGACGGAAGAACGCCTGATCCGGGTGGAATTGAAATACTGATCAATCGGGAATCGCAGGCGGAACCGCCTGCGCCACAAAACAATCCTGTAGCAGTGTGGGGCAGGCCGTTCCGCCTGCCCTTGAAGTGTCCGGTTACTTCGATGCGGTGGGGTTGGACTTGCCGAGCAACTCGCGCAACACGGCTTCGGTGGCCGGTTTCGGCTCACCAGGGCCGCCGCGTCCGCCCTTGCCCAGGGTGATGTCGAGCGGCGTGATGCCCTGCTTGTTCTGCTCATCGAGCTTCGCACCGTTCTCGGCGAGGTACTTGCTGCGAGAGCGCGTTCCTCGTTGGAATTTTCCGCCCTTTGCGAGCGGTTGCTCCCTCCGGTACGTCAGATCAGACGCTGAACCGGCTGATTATTCCTGCGGAGGTGGTGGCGGCGCACCTCGTCCGCCGCGGCCGCGGCCGCCGCCCTCCGGCGCCGGCGCTTCCATCTTCGGAGTGGCCTCGCCGCGATGGCAGGTGTAACACGTCACATGCATCTTGCCGTTGAGAGGCCCGGAGTTCAGGTCGTCCACCATGCGAAACATATTTCGCGCGATCAGCTTTTTCGGATTCTCATCGCTGGCGAAATCGATGGGACCGGCGGGACCTCGCCCTCCCCCTCCTCCATCGGCGGCGGCTGCGGGGCCATGGCAGAAATTGCACTGTACGCCAAGCGCGGTGCGAATACCACCCATCACCTGCTGGATGTTGACGTCCGCAGGCAGGATCTTCAGGTTCTTCGGCGGTCCCGGCGGAGGACCGCCCGGCGCGCCGCCTCCTCCCCTTTGGGCATAAAGACCGATCGGGCAAAGCAACAGAAGCAAAGCAAACGCACGCATGGACCACATGCTACAGGTACGCGAAAACGGTGTCAATCCATTCTCCTTTTCGTTCCTACTTCTTGGCGGATTCCGGAACGGCCTTTCCAACAGCCTTCATCAACTCGTCTTTGGTCGCTTCGCGGCCGTGCAGACCGAGGATCTTTTCGGGGTCCAGCTTCAGACGGTCCAGATTATCCACCAGGCTCTGCGTGTACGGGCTGACGGGCGGGGCCGGCGCCTTCGGGTCCGGCGGCGGCGCTGCCGGATTCACCACGGGAGCCGTATAAAGGTCCGCTTCGACCAGAACTTTGTCCTTGGGCAGGTAGGCGATCAGCATCGAATCGGTGTGCCCGCTGTTCTGAATGTGATAGAGATCGATCTCGTGCGTGCCGTCGGTCAGTACGCGCTTTTCAGTCACGGCTTCGATGACCGGCTTCCTGGCCGGCTTCATCTGCGACAGCTTGTCCGGGCTCAGCGTGCGCGGCATAGCGAAGGTTTTTTCGTAATACGCCTTGTTCGACTGATAAGTAATGATGGTCGCCCCTTCGGCGGCATAGGCCCGTATGCCCCCGGCGTGATCGAAGTGCGCGTGCGTGTTCACCAGATACCGGATCGGCTTGTTGAAGAAAAGCTTCTTCACTTCGGAGATAACGGCCTCCGAGCGGTCGTCGTTCAGCGGACCTTCAATCACGACGACGTAATCGTTGAACCCGACCACGACGCTGTGATGCGTGCCGCCGGTGAAGTAGTAAACGTCGGGAGCGATCAGTTGCTCGTCGACCACCGGCTTGGCGTCGCTCGGCGCCGGAGGAGGCACAACGCCCGCAATCACGTTCTTCTTCGCGTCTGTGATGGTCAGATCGTAAATGGGAAAGCCGCCCTGCGTCTCGACTATCTTTGAGGGGAACCTGAAGCCCTTGAAATCCTTGTAATCGGTGAAGGTGGCCACCACCGGCATGTCGCCGAGCACCGGGTTGTCAACCAGGGTTTCGACCTTGTCCAGCTGGTTCTGGTCGTTGATGTAGCCGTCGACCTTGTACTTCTTATCCACCGTGAAAGAAACGACGTTGTATTTTTTCGCGCCGACGGTTTTGGCGGCGACCGAGGCATTGTTGGCCAGCGCCCCTTTGAGAAAGCCCATCGGAGTCGTATAGATTTCGAACTTGTCGGCCCACGCCAGCTTGGGGCCAAGCACGGTAGTCTGCGTCTGCTCGCCGATCATCGGCTGCTGGCCGCCGCCCTTCGGCGGATTCTCACCCTGCGTGCGAACCATCTTCTGGCTCGAAGCGTCGGCGTCGAAGTCCATCGTCCGCTCGTAGGTCTTTACATTGAACTTCGGCCATGCCGTGCCCGGAGCGAATGCCTGACCCAGCACGTAATTCAGGCCGCTGCCGGTATAGCGGATGGATCCGAGGTTGTCACCGCCCATCGCTTTCACAGTGCTTTCTAAAACGGCCTTGGCGTCCTGCGCGGGCGCGATGGACGCGAACGTCGCTCCCAGCGCGGCAGCGACGAAATACTTGAACATGTTTCTCTCCAACGGGGAATAATGCCGAACCTGTAATTCGGCGCCTTATAGTTTACAGCGTACGCTCTCGTACGGCTGTTTCGCCGTTAAAATATCACCCTTATTTACAATGACGGGACCGGCCTCGGAATCGCCCGGCGATCCTTGTTGTATGTTGGGTCCATGGACACCATGCGAAAGATCGCTCTCGCCGCTGCGTTCGTTGCCGCAGCGCCGGCATTCGGTCAGACATTGAAAGTTGAAGCGGTTGCCGGTCCGGCGGGAACGAGCAGCCTGCAGGCCAGCTGGTCCGTTACCCCAGCCGGCGATCCGCTGCTGAGCTGGGTCGACATCGGGAAGAACGACACGGCCTCGCTGCGCTATGCCTTGCGCCACGGCAATGCGTGGTCGGTTCCGCAGACGATTGCCTCCGGACGCCAGTTTTTCCGGCATCCCGCCGAGTTACCCGAAGTGATCGCGCTGACTGGCGGAACGTTCATGGCCCACTGGATCGAGATGCCTGAAGGCGCCGACGACGCCGAGCATGTCTATGTATCGGCATCCAAAGACGGCAAAACCTGGTCCGCTCCGGCGATGGCGAATAAGGATAAGAGCCCGCACCAGCACGGCCTGGCTTCCATGATTGAGAGCGGAAACGGAGAGGCTTCGATCTTCTGGCTGCAGGCTCTCAAGGGCGAGGATTTTCCGGCTACGCTGATGCGTACGGTCGTCAACGCGGACGGGAAAGCCACGAAAGAGGAAACCCTCGATCCCAACGTGTGCACCTGCTGCCCGACATCCGTTGTGAAAACCGGGCGCGGATTGCTCGTTGCCTATCGCGGCAATACGGCGGACAGCATTCGCGATATCAACGTCATCCGCTTTGAAAATGGCAAGTGGCTGCCTTCGAAAAACGTCTATCCGGACAAATGGAAAATAGACGCCTGTCCGACCAACGCCGCGGTCGCCGCCGCGAAAGGCGACAGCGTTGCGATCGCGTGGTACACCGCCGCCGGAGATAAGCCGCGTGTTGAAGTGGCGTTTTCAGCGGATGCCGGCGCGACCTTCGGCAAACCGGTTGTAGCCAATACCGCGCAAGCCTACGGCTATGCGTCAGCGGTGCTCGACGACGACGGAAGCGCGATCATGTCCTGGCTCGAACAGGGAGGCGGCGCAGCCCGCGTGATGGTGCGTCGAATCTCGGCCAGCGGCGTTGCGGGTCCGGTAACGCAGGTTGCCCAGGCATCGCGGATGGACCTCGGCTATCCGCGGCTCCTGCATGCCGGAAGCGAAACATGGATCGCCTGGGGCAACACGAAGGTCCAGACCGCTCGCCTGGGCAAATAGAAATGCCGCGTATCGTCCGATGTGCCTTGATTCAGGCCGCCAATGTGGCGAGCCCGGAAGCGCCGCTTGCCGAAATCAAACAGCTGATGATCGACAAGCATCTTTTATATATCCAGCAGGCCGCGGAAGCCGGGGCGCGCATCGTCTGTCTCCAGGAGATCTTTTACGGTCCGTACTTTTGCGCCGAACAGCAGCCGCGCTGGTACGACACGACCGAAGGAGTGCCCGACGGGCCGACCATCCGGGTCATGCGGGAAGCCGCCCGCAAGCACCACATCGCTCTGATCGTGCCGGTCTATGAGCGCGAGCAGGAAGGTGTTTTCTATAACACCGCCGCGGTGATTCACGACGACGGAACCTACCTCGGCAAATATCGCAAGACGCACATCCCGCACGTCGCTCCCGGTTTCTGGGAAAAATATTATTTCCGTCCGGGCAATCTCGGATTTCCGGTCTTCGATCTGGGCTTCGCGAAGATCGGCGTGTATATCTGCTACGACCGCCATTTCCCGGAAGGCGCGCGCGCTCTGGGGCTGAACGGCGCGGAGATCGTATTCAATCCCTCGGCGACGGTGGCCGGGCTGAGCGAACACCTCTGGAAAATCGAGCAGCCCGCGCACGCTGTCGCCAACGGCTACTTCATGGGCGCGATTAATCGCGTGGGTACCGAGGCGCCGTGGAACATCGGCGAGTTCTACGGCTCCAGCTATTTCGTCGATCCCCGCGGCCAAATTTTTGCTCAGGCTTCGCGCGATAAGGACGAAGTGCTTACAGCGGACCTCGATCTCGATATGATCGCCGAGGTGCGTAAAACCTGGCCGTTCTTCCGCGACCGGCGGCCGGATATGTATTCCGACCTCGTGAAGGCATAAACGTTATGACGAAACAGGAAATCCTGCTCGCGCAGAAAGAGTTTCTTTTCCCGGCAGTCTTCAATTACTTCAAGGAGCCGCTCGTCGTCTCGCACGCGAAGGATCAATACGTCTGGGATGCGGACGGCAATCAGTATCTCGATTTTTTCGGCGGCATCGTCACCGTCAGCGTGGGGCACTGCAACAGCCATGTGAATGAGAAGGTGCACGCGCAGATGGACAAGCTCGAACACGTGTCCACCGTGTTCGCGAATGAGCCCCAGGTGGCGCTGGCAAAGAAGCTGGCGTCCATCACGCCGGGCGGCGCGCTGCGGAAATCTTTTTTCACGAACAGCGGCACGGAGGCGAACGAGACGGCCATTCTCGCGGCGCGCTGTTATACCGGCTCGACCGAAATCATCGCGCTGCGGCATTCCTATCACGGGCGCTCGTCGGCGGCGATGACTCTGACCGGGCAGTCTCAGTGGCGGCTTGGACCGACCCAGGCCGGCGTCGTGCACGCGGTGAACGCGTATTGCTACCGCTGCCCGTTCGGTCTGGAATACCCGTCGTGCGAAGTGAAATGCGCGCAGGATATCGAACAGGTCATTCGTACTTCGACGTCCGGACGCATCGCCGCGCTGATCGCCGAGCCGATTCAGGGCGTCGGCGGATTCATCACGCCGCCGAAAGAGTATTTCAAAATCGTCACCGATATCGTGCGGAAATATGGCGGCATTTTCATCGCCGATGAAGTGCAGACGGCGTGGGGACGCACCGGCAGCAAATGGTTTGGCATCGAGCACTGGGACGTGCAGCCGGACATTATTACCAGCGCGAAGGGCCTCGGTAATGGCCTGCCCATCGGCGTGACCATCGCGCGGCCCGAAGTCGCCGACGCCATGAAGGGCACGACCATTTCCACTTTTGGCGGCAATCCGGTCGTCACCACCGCCGCGATGGCGGTGCTCGAATTCATCGAAGAACAGAACCTGCTGCGGAACACCGAAGAGGTGGGCGCTTATCTGAAAGGCAAGCTCCTCGACCTCAAAGACAAGCATGCGATGATTGGCGACGTTCGCGGCATGGGCCTGCTGCTGGCCGTGGAACTCGTCGAGGATCGACGCACAAAAGCGCCTGCGACCGCAGCCATGCTGCAGTTAATGGAAGCCGCACGGGAGAACCGCATCATGGTGGGCCGGGGCGGCCTCTATGGCAACGTCATGCGTCTTTCGCCGCCCATGAATATAAGCCGCACCGATGTGGACGAGTTCGTTTTGCGGCTTGACGCGAGCCTCCTGAAATGCGAGACCGCGATGCTGGCGGGAGCGCACAGATAATGCCGGCGGGGGTTGCCAATCCGGAGATCGCGCGCCGATTTCCCGACCTGCACCCTCCGCTGGAGAAACAGGAAGCGGCGGTGGAAGCCAGCCGCTGTCTCTATTGTTTCGACGCGCCGTGTACCGCGGCCTGTCCCACTCACATCGACGTTCCGGGGTTCATCAAAAAAATCGCTTCGACCAATACGCGCGGATCGGCGCTGACGATTCTCGACGCCAATATTCTGGGTGCAAGCTGCGCGCGCGTCTGTCCGGTGGATGTGCTGTGCGAAGGTTCGTGCGTGATGCACCGGTACAACCGCAAGGCCATCGAGATCGGGCGTCTGCAGCGGTTCGCAATGGATGCTTTTTACGCGACGGGCGCCGTCCTGCCCACGGTCGACCGCGTGCCCCGTCCGGTTCGCGTGGCATGCATCGGAGCGGGACCGGCGTCACTCACCTGCGCGGCGGAACTCGCCCGGCGCGGACACTCCGCCACGGTGTTCGATGCCCGTCCGATGGCGGGCGGATTGAATACTCACGGCGTCGCCGAATATAAGCTGCGCGCCGCGCGCGCACTCGATGAAGTGGCGTTCATACAGTCGCTCGGTGTCGAAATCCGCTGCGGCGAAAGCGTGGACGCCGCCCGGCTCCGGGAAATCGCCAGCGCGTACGACGCGGTTTTTCTCGGCATGGGTTTGGGAAAAATGGAATCGCTCGGCATCCCGGGCGAGGATCTCGAAGGCGTGATCGACGCGCTCAGCTTCATCGCGGATTACAAGACCGCGCAGACGATGCCGGTCGGGCGAAGCATCGTTGTGGTGGGCGCGGGTAATACCGCCATCGATGCCGCCAACGCGGCGCGCAGGCTCGGGGCGGAGGAGGTGCGGGTGCTCTATCGCCGGACGGATCGCGAGATGCCGGCCTTCGCCTTCGAATACGAGCACGCCAAAAAAGAGGGAGCGGGATTCCACTGGCTCGTCAAGCCGGTGCGCATCGCCGGCACTCACGGCCACGCCGCTGCCATCGAGTGCGTGCGCGTCACGCCCGATCTTGAAACAATCGGCGGATCGGAGTTCACTATCTTCTGCGACATGGTGATTCTCGCTATAGGGCAATCGAGATCGCTCGAACTGCTGTCCGAAGTAGATGGAATCGAGACGCGGCGCGGCCTGATTGCCGTCGATCGCGAGACCGGCCGCACGGGCAACCCGAAATTCTACGCGGGCGGCGACATCGTCAACGGCGGACGCGAAGTGGTGGACGCAGCCGCCGACGGCAAGCGCGCCGCGCTCGGTATTCTGTCCCAACTGCGAGCGTCCCATGCTCAACTAAGAGGCTCCGATGCCTGACCTCTCCGTCAATTTCGCCGGCATTCGCTGCCCGAATCCTTTCTGGCTGGCTTCCGGTCCTCCTGCCAATTGCGGCGATCAGGTCAGGCGCGCGTTCGATGCCGGCTGGGGCGGCGCCGTCTGGAAGACTCTGGGCGATCCGATCGTCAATGTGAGTTCGCGCTACTCATCAATCGACTGGAACGGCCAGCGCATGATGGGCCTGAACAATATCGAGCTGATCACGGACCGGCCGCTGGACGTCAATCTGCGCGAGATCGCCGAAGTCAAACGCCTTTATCCCAAACACGCCGTCATCGCGTCGCTGATGGTCGAATCGCGAAGGGAGGCCTGGCACGAGATCGTGCATCAGGCCGAGGACGCGGGCGCGGATGGCCTCGAGCTGAACTTCGGATGTCCGCACGGCATGAGCGAACGCGGCATGGGCAGCGCGGTGGGTCAGGTCCCCGAGTATACGCAGATGATCACCGAATGGGTGATGGAAGCGGCCCGCACGCCCGTCCTCGTCAAGCTGACGCCGAACATTTCGGACATCCGCACGATCGCGCGCGCGGCCCGGCGCGGCGGGGCTTCGGGGCTTTCGGCCATCAATACGATCAACTCGATCACCGGCATCGATCTGGAGACGCTGCTCGTCCGGCCGAATGTAGGCGGCTACTCGACTCACGGTGGCTATTGCGGTCCCGCGGTGAAGCCGATCGCCATGAACATGGTGCAGCAGATCGCGAACGATCCTCAGGTGCAGTTACCGGTCTCCGGCATTGGCGGCGTCTCCGGCTGGCGCGATGCGGCGGAATTCATTCTGCTGGGCTGCGGAACGGTTCAGGTCTGCACGGCTGCCATGCACTACGGGTTCCGCATTGTTGAGGACATGATCGACGGCCTCGGCAACTGGATGCGCGAAAAAGGCTTCGCGACCATCGAGGATTTCCGCGGTCGCAGCGGCCCGAAAGTCGTCGAGTGGAAAAAGCTCGATCTGAATTACAAAATCGTGGCGCGCATTCATCCGGAAAAATGCATTGGCTGCGATCTCTGCTATACGGCGTGCCGGGATGGCGCGCACCAGTGCATTCATCTGCCGGAACAGGTTCGCAGTGGGATCACCGTAACCCCAATTCCGAAGCTTGACGCGGGAGCAGCGATCGATCACAGTAAGACACCACTGGCGCGCATTCCGCGCGTCGACGAATCCGAGTGCGTGGGATGCAATCTGTGCGCACTCGTGTGTCCTGTGGATGGCTGCATCACGATGGAGCGCGTGGAGAACGGTCTGCCTTTCGAAAGCTGGGAACAGCGCGCGACGGGGATCGCAGGAGGAAGTCATTAATGGAACTTGCCAACTCAACAACCGCTCCCTCACGGTCACGGCTCAGTAACATCGTGGTCTTACCGAACCGCGACCGTGAGGGAGTCGGATATAAATGAGCACGCTTCTTATTCACGGCGGCACGCTGGTGACGGCGCGCGACACCTGGAGCGCCGATATCCTCGTCGAGAACGACCGCATCCGCGAAATCGCGCCGTCGATTCCCGTGACGGCGGCCGACCGGGCGATCGATGCCAACGGCATGTTCGTACTGCCTGGCGGTATCGACGTTCACACCCACCTCGACATGCCCTTCGGCGGCACGACTTCGGCCGACGATTTCGAAACCGGCACGCGCGCCGCGGCGTGGGGCGGGACCACCACCATCGTCGACTTCGCCATCCAGTCGCGCGGCACAAGAATGCGCGACGCTCTCGATACATGGTGGCGAAAGGCGGAAGGCAAAGCCTGCATCGATTACGGCCTGCACATGATCGTGACCGATCTTCCCGAGGCCGGCCTCGAAGACATGGACGGCATGGTGCGCGACGGCGTGGCCAGCTTCAAGCTGTTCATGGCCTATCCCAACGTTCTGATGGTGGACGATGCGACCATCTTCCGCGCCATGCGCCAGACCGCGAAGAACGGCGCGCTCGTCTGCATGCACGCGGAAAACGGCGGCGTCATCGACATGATCGTGCAGCGGGCACTTGCAGAGGGAAGAACAGCGCCCATTTATCACGCGCTCACGCGGCCTGTACGCGCCGAGGCCGAGGCCGTCCACCGCGCCATCGCACTGGCTGAGATGGCAGGAGCACCGGTATACATCGTTCATCTCTCTTCGGAAGACGCGCTCAATCAGGTTCGCGAGGCGCGCGACCGTGGCCTGCCCGCCTTCGCCGAAACGTGTCCGCAATATCTGCTGCTCTCCATCGAGGAACTCGAACGCCCCGATTTCGAGGGCGCCAAATACGTGTTCACGCCGCCGCTGCGCGAGAAGCATCATCTTCCCAAGCTCTGGAACGGCCTGCGGAACGATCATCTGCAGGTGGTCTCGACCGACCACTGCCCGTTCTGTTTCAAGGAGCAAAAGCAGCTCGGCAAAGACGATTTCACCAAAATTCCCAACGGCGGTCCGGGCATCGAAAACC
>Ga0181521_10005023_pt1 | contig 14888 bp, 11 predicted proteins | sample PEATcosm2014_Bin_32_FD_119764 | JGI IMG/M metagenome (GOLD analysis project Ga0181521, IMG submission 119764) | Peatland microbial communities from MTU Mesocosm Facility, Houghton, MI, USA - PEATcosm2014_Bin02_60_metaG | ecosystem: Environmental > Terrestrial > Soil > Wetlands > Peat | place...
AGCATAGCCGATCCGAAAAAAGAGAAGGCAGGAATTAGCTGCAGCGCATGACCTGCGACCTTGCAGATCTGTCTAAGTGATCGCCCGTCAGGCCGGGTATGGCCTGCCGGGCGAGTGTCCCTGCACAGAGGCGCCGTCTCTCGGACGCCGATCTGCCTAGAAGGTAAATCGGAGCACGAATTGGCCGTTTCTTGGTCCAAGCAGAGTACTGCCAACCTGGCCGAAGTTGGTGTCCTGAACGCCGGAATCGGGTTTGTTGAACACATGCCGGTTGAATGCGTTAAACAACTCTCCGCGGAACTCCGCCTTCACCCGTTCCGTGAGAGCGAGGGTCTTGGCAATGCTGAAATCCTCGTCGTAGAACGGGAAAGAGCGTATGTCCGGAGAGTTGCGTGGCATATTGCCGAATACGTAGGGAACGTCCACCCCAGGATTGGGGTTGGGGTCGGCAAAAGCACTACAGTTCCAGTAGCCGGTGGTGCATGCACCCGAACTGTGATCGTAGCCGGTATTCCCATCGTTGATGAAGGAAAAGGGGTTGAATGGGCCCGGACGGCGCACGGCCTGCCCCGCCACACGGTTCGGTCGAATGCCATTGTCAAAGCCTGGAATGCCATTGGCTCCCCAGAAGCTGATCGGTTGGCCGCTCAGATAGCGATTCACACCGCTGACTCTCCAGCCTCCGATGATTGCGTTTACAGGCGCAGGAGCGCCCGCAAGGAAGCGCTTGCCACGGCCGATCGGCAACTCGTAAATATAGCTCGCGACAAAGTTGTTGGGAATGTCCTGGTTGCTCACCGCCTTTTCGGCCTTGAGGTCATAGGGATTCTGGGTTCCACCCTGGCTTTGCAGGGTGCTGTAGTAAGGTTGGATGCTGTCCGCATCGGTGATCGTCTTCGAGAAGGTATAAGAGACAAGCACATTCAAACCGTTATGGAAGCGTCGTTCCAGCTTGGCCTCCATCGCGTCGTAACTGGACTGCCCTACGTTTTGCAGGTAGCTGTCCATATTGATGTAGCCAACCTGCGGGAACGGGCGCAGTGCTTGCTCTACCTCTTCCGAGATTCCGTAAGTGCAGCCAGACGCGCAGGAGAAGCCAGGATATGGCTGAATCGGAGGCGAACTCCAGCCGTTGGGACAGGGCGCAACGGCCCACCACAAGAGACAAGTGCCCTGGCTCAGATCGCTGAGCGGGATGTCGTTCGGATACTTGAGCAATCCATGCAGGCGCGTGGCGTGGTTGCCGATGTATCCGAGCGAGAAGTAGAGGTTCGGTTTGATTTGGATTTGCGTCTCCAGGTTCCACGATTCCACCATCGCCGGACGCCCGTTGGTGTTCGCTACGTAGTCCACCCCCTGGCCATTCGACTGGGCTGGATCGAGGTCTGGAGTGGTCGGCAGCGCGGGAAGCCCCGCATCGACCTGCGGACCGGAGAGAGGATCTCCTGTGAAGAGGGTTTGGTTTGCTGTAAACCCTTGCAGCGTTCCCTGGCCGAAGTCGGCATAAACCAGCGGCCCGTAGTAGATGCCCGCACTGCCGCGGAAGACAACCGTGTCGTGCAGGGATGAGGGCGAATAGGCAAATCCAACTCGGGGCTCGAAATCCTTGTAGTAGGTGGTGGCCCAGGTCTCGCCAACGTTTCCGTTGCGGCCGGGCCCCTTTCCGCCAAAGACCAACGCTCCCGGGTATCCGTCCGCGCCCGGATTCGGCGTGGTCGGACTGAAGTTGGTGGTGTCGCCTTCCGACTCGTGGCGCGGGGTGTCAAAGCTCCATCGCAGGCCGAGATTAAGGGTGAGGTTCCGCTTCACCTTCCAGTCGTCCTGCACGAAAAGCGCGGTCGTGTGAGCGATCCAGCGTGGCGCATGAATCTGGTTCAGTGCGTTTGCCGTACCGGCTTGACCAATGAGGAATGCGGCGAAGGAGTTGCCGTCGCGTCCCCAGTACGTCGTGTCCGATGCCGTCTGGTTGGGCCAGAAGTTGAAGCACCCGGCGTTACCACTGCATGTGCCGCCGATTTTGCTGACGAAAGAATATTGGTGATACTGCACTTCACCTCCGAAGTTGAGGCTGTGCGCGCCATGCTGCCAGTGAACGATGTCGTTCAGTGCAATCGTATTGTCCACATCCTGGGCGTCGTCGTTCTCGCCGAAGTTTGGATAAGGGCTGCTGTTGAACACAAATCCAGGAAAGACCGGACCGGAGCCGTTGGCGATTCCCAGCGTGCTATCCCAGTCGGTCCCCATTCGCGCGGCTGCCGACTGGTTATAGTTGTTGGAGCGGTTGGTCCCAAACGTCAATGAATTCACGACGGTTGGGCTTACAACCCAATCCCATCCCGCGCGAGACATCTTGCCGAACTGATCCACGAAGCCGCCGCCGGCTGAGGTCAGGGGCGGAGGCAGATTAGCGCCGTTGCCATGGTCGTTGTTTTCTCTCGCGCTGTAGAAACCCCAGATCTTGTGCTTCTGACCGAGGTTTTGGTCGATGCGGAGGCTCCATACCGTCTGCGCTATGTTGTCGTTTGTTCTGTAAACGAAATTGTTGGTCCCGCCGGTTAAATTCGGGGGTGGCATGTACTTTAGCACTGCCTTAGCCACCTGGCTCTCGCGCCCGATGGGGATCTTGTTGTTCGGGAACGGAGTGCTGTTGCAATTGTTCGCCTCGTATTGGGGATCAAAAATCTCACCATAGTTCAGCGGTACCAAGTTGTTGCTGCACCCCCCGTTAACTTGGTTTCCGTTATTGTCGAGAATCGGACCGCCCAGTGTGGACGAGAAATCGAAGTATTGCCCGTCGCTGCCAAGCTCCGCAGGGGTTGGAATGTTCGAGGTGGGGGCAGCCCCCGTGTGATACAACAGTTGCTCGTAGCTGAAAAGGAAGAAAGTCTTGTCGTGACCGTCGTACAAACCCGGTATCCGGAGTGGACCGCCCAGAGAAATGCCGTAGTTGTTTTTGGTGTCGGGCGGACGCTGGAGAGAGGCGCTCTCCCCCGGATTGAGTGCGAGGTAGCCGTTGTTGAACCAGTTGTTGCCGTCCAGCGCAGCATTCTTATAAAAATCGAAGACCGCCCCGTGATAGTCGTTGGTTCCGGAGCGCGTTTTGTAGTTAGCCAAACCGCCGGTGGTTCTGCCGAATTCCGCCGACATCCCTGAGATGTCAACATGAAACTCCTGAATCGATTCCACCGAAGGGGCGACTATGTCAAACGAGCCCGAACCGTTTTCCATCCGGTTGGTCGTGATGCCATCCACCAGGTAGTCCGTTCCTTCGGTCTGACCGCCGGCGATCTTGGTCATTTGGAAGCCGGACCCACCCGCAGATGTTCCGGGACCGACTGCCCCCGGCACCAGAAACTCCAGTGTGGAAATCGAACGCAAGTTTCCCGTTACAGCCAGGGGAAGATCGTATACCTGATCCTTGGTAATACTGGCGTCAACCTCGGAACTTTCTGTCTCCAGCGTCAAAGCTTCGGCCTTTACGTCGATCGTCTCTGACACAGCACCCACCACCAGCGCTATGTCCCGGCCAACGTGCGAGGCTACAGTCACGACCACACCTGAGTACACCGCAGTCTTGAAGCCTGCGGAGGGCTCCGCCCTCAACTCATATGTTCCGGTACGCACGGAAGGAAACACGTAGTATCCCGTATCGGAGCTGATCGTCTTGTAGGTTGTGCCTGTGCTGGTTTCCTTCGCGGTAATGGCGACATCTTTGACTGCGCTTCCAGAAGGATCGGTGACGACACCGCTGATGGAGCCTGTATCCAGTTGTGCCATCACGGGCAGCACGGCGAGGATCATGGCGAAGAAAACCATGCCCGCGACGCGGAAGAATAATGAAAGATTTCTACGGCTGAACGGTTGCACCTCATGCGTCATATGTTCTCCAAGAAGCCCAAAGCATCGATATTCTCTGGGGCTGAGTTCGGCTGATTTGAGTTCGTAAGTAATCGTTTGCTCAACACTCCCAAAGCCAGTGCGTTCTCGGTTTCAAACGCCTTTTACCTTTTCTTCATGTTCCCAACAAAATCTCTTGCGAGAGCTGCGGGCAAGCGCTTTTCCAACGCGCACTTTTCCGGCCTCGTGTCGAACGCTAAGTCACTGCCAACCTGGCGAACCCGGACTTTTCCTTTTGCGGCGCGCGACTCTTGCCGCCCCCGTGTCCGTCGAGATCCCGATCACCGGCCAATCGTTGACCCACGTCAGCGACCTCACAAACAGATAGTCCAATCCGTTCTGCGATAGCTGCAGCGCATGAAAGACAATCAGATCGCCGTCGATCGCGTCGATGTACGCCGTCTGGCCACCCGGTCCAGCCCACGTTGTGTCTCCCTGCAGCAGTATCGTTCCGCCGCCCGCCGCCATATCGACGCCGCTTTGGTCGGTGAATGGACCGTTGGGGCTGGTTCCGCGGCCGGCTACGATCTTGTAGTCGCTTTGCGCTGGATTCGCCTCGCAGCAGTAATCCCACGACACAAAGAGATAGTAGTAACCGTTTTCATAAACCAGCGAAGAGCCTTCGATCGGATCGTTGGCGACACCGGAGGCGCGCTCCGCCAAATGGTAGGTCGCTGAGCCGGACTGGATTTGCCCGGTCGCGGGATCGATCTGCTGTTGGTAGATTCCGGTCCAAAAACTTCCGTAGTTAAGCCAGACAGACCCGCCTGCGTCCACCAGGATGTTGGGGTCAATAGCGTTGAAGTTGTCGGAAGATGAAGACTGTAAAATCAGCCCCTGGTCAATCCAACTGTAATTCGGATCCGTGGAATCCAGGGTAGTGTTTGTCGCTAATCCTATAGCCGAGATATTCGAGCCAAAGGAGGAGACGGCATAGTACACATGATAGGCGCCATTGAAATACGAAATATCCGGCGCCCATATTTCCGTTGCCTGGGGCACGGCGGTGGAGATCCACGACGGCAAGGCAGTGAAGACATAGCCACAGGCTGACCAGGCGATCTTGTCGGTTGAGCAGCGGATGGGAATGAAGCCACCTTGATTCGAAGAAGCATCGGTGGAGAAGACGTAGTACGTCGTCCCTTGCCGAATAATGCTTGGATCGTGAACGGGAGAGGTGTCGCCTGTAAATTCGTAATTTGTCAACGGACCGGCAGCCGCTATGACGAGACTGGGACCCGCGGTGGCCGTGGCCCCTGAAGAATCCGTGACTTCGACAGTGAAATCGAAGGTTCCGGCGGCGGTCGGCGTTCCTGAGAGAGTGCCGCTGTTCGCCAAAGTTAGACCCCCCGGCAGCGCGCCGCCAGACACGGTCCAGGCATAGCCGCTGCCAGTCCCGCCGGTTGCCGCCAGCGTTGCTGAATAGGACACGGTCACCGTGCCACCTGGCAAAGAGGTCGTGGTAACGGTCAGCGGAGCTGGGGAGGAAGTGGAAGAACCGCCGCCGCAGTCTTGAAAGAGACAGAGAGCGAACACACAATGGAGCGCAACCACCCATTTGCTGGCCCGGCTGGATAGACAAGGGCGGCGAACGTGGGCGAACCGAAGGCGGGGGAAGTTTAGCATGAAATGCTCGGGTTCAACTGGGGGCTCCGAGTAAACGTTTGCTTCTCCGTGCGGCCCCTATATGAGGCCTCCCGATCCCAGTTTCCGAGTAGCACACGGTATTAATACAGTATGCCACGGTGGGCTACCGCTAGTATTTCCTTTGGATTACTGCAATCGATCTTTCAATTGACGACAAAGTCAGAGAGGAAGGGCGCTACCAATAATAGACCGCGACGACATGAGGGGGGCTGGCACCAGCATCGATAACCGATGTCTGCACAACCACTTGCATGTTTTTCTTCTCCCATCCGGGAGGTGCTGTCCGGGCCAACTCGGACAAGTATTCAGGGTCGGAGATGAACTGCGCCGCGGCGTCGGTGCCAGGCGCCGTAATTCCCGCCACACTGACCACCGAATGACCGGTCTTGGAGTCCAGTAATCGGGTGACGACTCCAAAGTCCACGACCACTTCCCGGTGCGGCCCCAGACGGCAGAACCACTTTTTGTCCGGGGAGGTTCGGTCATGTATCCAGAGGATGCCGTCCCTCTCTTCAAACACGAAACGCAGGTCGGATGTCATTTCCATCGTCCATCGATTACTGAACGCTCCAATCAGCACTGCGGGAGAATTGCGCAGCTCGTCGAATGACGATTCGTTGCCAATCCTAATCTGGCTTGGCTTGCCGATCCGGCCCAATGCCTCGGAAATTCGAAAGGCAGCGTAAACGTCGCCTGAGACCAGACCGAAATCAGGGAAGGTGAGCATGTCTCTCCATAGGATCCTTTCATTTGGATCCAGAGGGAGCGATTGGTTGAACCTATCGACTTGTGTCTGGAAAGTGCCGGGATGGGTCTTTGCGTACTTGTCGTATAGCGAGAATGACGGGCGATACAAAATGGGCTTGGGAAGGCAGACGAGTACAGGTTGCGAAGTGGAAAAGACGGGGGCCCAAAACTGCTGCAAGGGTGAGGGTCGGGCTAGTTTGCGTTGGATGCCGGGAGCGACCAAGACCACGACTAACGCCAGGTTGATGGCCAGCGCCGTCCAAGCAAGGAGTTTCCACTTACTACTGGGCTCATGGAGCGGGAAAGGCTGAGTTGCAGCGTCAACTGGAAGCTCGACAGGCGTGTGGTGAAATTCGGGAACATAGGTTCCTACGGGAAGGTCGATGCGTACGTCGGAGAGCTTGGGAAACTCATGATAATACTGCTCAAGCCGTCTCCGTACTTCGCCAGCCTGGACTCGAACTACCGGATCGTCTCCAGTGGCGTAATCGGCGGGACGATGGAACAAGTCGGCTCCAATGCTGCGCTCCTTCAGCAGTTCGTCATGTCCGTCGAGCCTGTGTTGGACAACGTAGGAGAGAAATTGTTTACTGCGGCTACTATTGCGAAAAGGCGGGCTGGCGAGGATGTTTCCCAGTTCTTGAAGAATTGCCGATTCATCCACATCTTCGGCGATGGGCGGACGCCCCTTTGCAGAATCCACACTCGCTACCGATTCGGCTGGTACCGCCATCAACTCACTCCCTCGCCGCACCTTGTTTACCACGTTAGTCCTAAAGTTTTCAAGCAGAAACCCGCCGCTGATTTCTGTGCGTGTACACCCGCCGGACGCCGCAGGAAGTCACTATGTCATTGTATTCAAAGGGGGCTTACTGTAAAACACCGTGTACTACTCGACCCATCCCAGTGGCAAGTCATACACAGATTATTATGGAGAGGGCAAACGTTTACCCCAATTCTCTCTCTTGCACTGGCCCCAAAAAATCGGAAGACGGGCAAAGGTGAAATCGCAGCGCGAGGGAGAGCCATTCCATCTTGAGAACCTTCGGCGCCCTCAACCAACGGCTTGCGCCCAATTACCTCACCAATGGACAGAGCCTGCATCATGAAGACCAAGATCGTATTGCGCAGTCTGACGCGGGACCTTATTTCTCAAGCTCTGCTGACGAATGTTTTGGGACAGGCAGGCGCCTTGCCATTTGCGGCAGCATCTCGACCAACGAATGGCCAAAATGTCTTGCGCGATCTGTGGGATGACAAGGATCTGGGCCTCGCGCGCTCGCTCGATATCACGTTGCCGCCGCATGGTGCTGCGCTTTATAGCGTGGCACCCAAGCCGCAAGGACAATGACTCGCATTCGATAAGGGGAATATGGATCTCCGGGAAATCGCGAGGCGTGCAAGAGTTTCGACGGCCACGGCCTCGCGCGCCATCAATCGCGTGCCGACCGTGGATCCCCAGCTATCGAGGCGGGTCTGGAAAGTGGTCGATGAGCTGAAATACTACCCGAATACGCAGGCACGGGCGCTGGTCTCCGGAAGAAGCAGAATCTTCGGTCTGATAGTTTCCGAAATCACCAATCCTTTCTTCCCTGAGATCGTTGCCGGGTTCGAGAAGATTGCCGTCGAGCATGGATACGAGATCCTGCTGACATCGACTGTTCACGACCCCAAGCTGATGGAGAGCTCCGTCCGGCGCATGATTGAGCGGCGCGTCGACGGAGTGGCGGTGATGACGTTCGGAATGGAGGAATTGCTGCTCGAGGACCTAAAATCGCGCCAAGTCCCACTCGTCTTCGTGGATGTCGGCCCTGCTCTTCCCCGGATCAGCAATATACGCATCGACTACCTGCGCGGCATTCGCCAGGCCATACAGCACCTGGCAGCCTTGCGTCATAGACGCATCGCTTTCGTTACTGGTCCGCTGAGCTTGAAGTCAGCAGTCGCGCGGAGGGACGCGTTTCTGCAGTCGATGCAGGAGATTGGACTCACGGGCGACCCTCGCTTGATTGTGGAGGGAGATCACGCGACAGAAGGAGGAATGGAGGCAGCTGCGCGCCTGTTGAACGCCCCGATTAGACCCACGGCAATCTTCTGCTCGAATGACTTGACCGCGATTGGCGTGATGAAGAAGAGCCACGAGGAGGGCGTCGTCATTCCGCGCGACTTATCGCTGATAGGCTTTGACGACGTGCGGCTAGCACAATTCATGTTGCCACCTCTGACTACGGTGCGGATGTCACAAGCCGAACTGGCCATGTTGGCGTTCAAGGCGCTTCTTACTGAAGTGGAGCGGGAAAAGCCACTGCCGAATGGGACCGAATACATACTGCGAACCAACTTCGTACTCAGAAAGTCGACTGCGCTGGCTACGACTCACGCCACTCGGCTCCGCCGGAGTGGTAACGCATGAAAGGCGGCGTGCAGCGATTCGCGGCAATTATCCAAAGTGCGATGACACCGGAACTGTCTGCGCATGCGGCATTTTCGCCGTCGATAAAACGCGAAGGTTGCATCACGCGAGAATTGCTTTGTAAGTGTGGCGCGACGGCCGCACGGTTTGCGCCAGTCGAAAGCATCTTTGCAGTTATGGGAGGGATACAGCATGAGAATGGGAATGATTGTAATGTTTGTCTGTGCGGCGGTATTCGCGATCACATGGTCCGCACCAACCAGCTACGGCCAGCCATCGGCTTCCAACTTGACTCACGTTATTAGAGTCGAAGGTGATGTAGAAGGAACCCACGATCCTTCGATCATCAAAGAAGGGGGCCGTTGGTATCTGTTTGGCACGGCGACCGACCCGATGCGAAATGGTGAGCTGCCGATTCGCTGTTCCCCGGATCTGCATCACTGGAGCCGATGTGGTTATGTCTTGCCGGGCATTCCCCAATGGATTCGGCAGGAGAGTCCGGAGACAAAAGAACTCTGGGCACCCGACATTTCCTATTTCGACGGCCAATACCACCTTTATTACGCTTTCTCCGCATTCGGCAAGAACACTTCGGGCATCGCCCTGCTGACCAACAGTACTTTGGATCCGAAAGATTCGCAGTTCCACTGGGTGGATCAGGGGCTGGTGCTGCAATCCAAGGCGGACGACGATTTCAATGCGATTGATCCGAACCTGGTCTTGGACGAAGACGGACAAGCTTGGTTGGCGTTTGGCAGCTTCTGGAACGGAATCAAGATGCGGAAACTCGATCGCAAGACGGGTAAGCTGTCGACGGAAGATACCCGTCTGTATTCTTTGGCAAGTCGGAAACGCCCCGACAACCCTCCTCCCGCGCCCTCGGGTTTGCCGCCTAACTGGCAGGCTATTGAGGCGCCCTTTATCGTTCGTCATGCCGACTACTATTATCTTTTCGTTTCCTTCGACTTGTGCTGCCGTGGGACTAAGAGCACTTACAAGACCATGGTCGGCCGTTCGCAGAGTGTGACTGGGCCTTACCTGGACAAGAACGGGAATCCGATGATGGAGGGCGGAGGGACCCCTCTGCTGGTCGGCAACAGTCGCTGGCTGGGACCGGGTGGGGAGTCGATTTTGATGCAGAAGGATGGAGACATCATTGTCTTTCATGCTTATGACGCTACTACAGGACATCCCTTTCTGCAGATCTCTACCCTGACATGGAACGATGGGTGGCCATCGGCGGCGCTGGACGGAAATTAGAAATCGGCCATTCCGACAACCAGCGTGGATGGCAGTATTCGGCGATGCGGAAGCCCCAGAATCGGAGGGCCCACGTTCCGGGGGTGAAAAATCCTTGCACGCTGTCTTGCTTCCGGCGGTAACTTATTGAATTTGCGGGGTCGGTCCAAGTGAGGAGATTTGGTGCTATGGCAGTGCGTTCGTATTGTCTATAATGTCTATCAGTGACATGGTGATGACAATGAGGCAAGGCACCATAAAGATTTCCCAAAAATGGGCTGTACGCGTTGCAGGCGATGATGTTGCAGACGCGGCATTATACGCAGGGGGGTGCGATCCGGACTCGCGACATTGTCTACGAAGAAAACCTGCCGGAGCCGTTTCTGGAGAGGAGAACCAGGCAAGAGAAAAACGAGCCAGTGTGCTGCCGATGTTGGCACGAGGCGAAGGCCATGACTAAGCGAAGCTTCTTCGCTTTCACCTGTTTGGTTTTTTTGCTGGGCGCATTCGCCGGGGCCCAGACCGTCTTGCGGGTGGGCGCATTTCCGAATATCACGCATCCGCAGGCGATGGTGGGCAAAAACAACGGGTGGTTCGAGAAAGCGATGGGGCCCCAAGTCAAAATCGAATGGAAGAGCTTCAACGCCGGGCCTTCGGCGATTGAAGCTTTGTTTGCCGGGGCGATCGACATGACGTATATCGGCCCGAATCCGGCTATCTCCGGCTATGTTCGCTCCAATGGAGAAGCGCTGCGCATTGTGGCGGGGGCCACCAGTGGCGGAGCGGCTCTGGTGGTGCGCAGCGATTCCGGAATTCAGAAGCCGGAAGATTTTCACGGCAAGAAGGTCGCTTCCCCGCAAATGGGCAACACGCAGGACGTAGCGCTGCGCGCGTGGCTGAAAGCTCACGGCATGAAATCCGCCGACAAGGGCGGAGACGTGCAGGTGATTCCGTTGGCGAATCCCGACCAATTGACGTTGTTCATCAAAAAAGAATTGGACGGCGCGTGGGCTCCCGAACCCTGGGCGACGCGATTGATCAAAGAAGGGAACGGCCGCTTGTTCCTCGACGAGCGCACGCTCTGGCCGAACGGGCAGTTCATTACCGCTCACTTGATCGTCCGAACACAGTTTCTGAAGGAGCACCCCGATCTGGTGAAGAACTGGATACGCGCACACGTGGAATTGACGGACTGGATCAACGGGCATTTGCCCGAGGCAAAAAAACTTCTCAACCAGCAGATCGCGAAAGAGACGGGGAAAGCGCTGCCGGACGCGGTGCTGGACGAAGCTTTCGGACGCATGACGGCGACGTACGACCCGCTGCGCGCGTCGCTGATGAATGCCGCCAAGTCCGCATTTGACGCCGGTTTTCTGGGGCGCCAGATGCCGGATCTCTCAAGTCTGTACGATCTTTCGATCTTGAACCAGGTGTTGGCAGAAAAAGGGAAGAAGGCAATCCAATGAGCACGAGTCCTCAAAATGCGTATCCTCCGCCGGCCCCAGTTGGCCGTCGCACCGGCGTGCGCGCGAATGTTTTTTACGGGAAGCCGGCTTCCGCGGTAACCACATTTCCGGCGCGCCCGGTCACCGAGGTGGTGGTTCCGAAAGTTGCGCTGGACTCGATCTCGCTCAGCTACAAGACGACTTCGGGTGAGCGTTTGCTGGCGCTCGACAATATCAGCCTGGAAGTGAAGCCGGGAGAATTTCTCTGCATTGTCGGACCTTCGGGATGCGGCAAGTCGACCTTGTTGCACTTGATCGCCGGTCTGCATCCGCAAACGTCGGGGAAGGTTCTGGTGGATGGCGCGCCGGTGAGTGGGCCGGGGACCGATCGCATCCTGATCTTTCAGGAGCTCGGACTGTTCCCGTGGCTGACGGTCGGCGGTAATGTCGAGTTCGGGCTAAAGATGAAGAACGTAGCGAAAGCCGAGCGCGAGGAGCGGGTGCAGTACTATTTGCGTCTGGTCCATCTTTCCCAGTTCAGGGACAGTTACATCCATCAACTCTCAGGCGGCATGAGGCAACGAGTCGCGTTGGCGCGAGCCCTGGCCACCGAACCCGATGTTCTGCTGATGGACGAGCCCTTCGCTGCGCTGGACGCGCAGACTCGCGACCTGCTGCACGACGAGTTGGAGCGAATCTGGGCTGAGACCGGCCGCACCATCATTTTTGTTACCCACAATGTGCGCGAAGCGGTAAGGCTCGGAGACCGCGTGGCCTTGATGACCTTTCGCCCGGGGCGGGTGAAACAGCAATTTTCGGTGAACCTGCCGCGGCCGCGCCACATGGAACAAGCCGATGTCGCGCACGCCGCCGGAGAGATCCTGGGTTGCCTGCGCGACGAAATCAACAAGTCCCTGGAAGCGGAGTACGCCGATGAAAAAACTCGCTAAGCAGGTAATCTTCTATTCCGCGCTTCTCGGCGTCTGGGTTCTCTTAGCGAAGTTGCGCATCTGGCCGCCGTATCTTTTTCCTCCGCCGTGGGGAGTCGGACACGCGCTGTGGGACGGCTTTGCCGACCACAGCTTCTGGATTGGCATCGCCGTCACCATGAAGCGCATGCTCATCGGCTACAGTTTGTCGGTCGCGCTCGGCATGATTCTGGGTCTGGCCGTGTCGAGCAATAAGTTTCTCGAAGAAACTCTGGGCGGTTTGCTGGTGAGTTTGCAATCTCTACCAAGCATCTGCTGGATTCCGCTGGCCGTTCTGTGGTTCGGGCTGACGGAGAAGGCCATTCTGTTTGTCGTCCTTATGGGCTCGCTGCTCTCGGTGACCATTGCGATGGAAGATGGCCGCAAGCAGATGCCGAAGATCTACGGCATGGCTGGGCGCAACCTGGGAGCCAGCGGCTTCCGACTTTTCTGGTCGGTGCTGTTGCCGGCGAGCTTGCCGTTCATCGTAAATGGGATGAAGCAGGGCTGGGCGTTCGCCTGGCGCTCGCTGATTCAAGCCGAAATGATCTTTCTCAGTCTCGGACTGGGCCAGTTGCTGATGATGGGTCGCGACCTGAGTGATATGAGCCAGGTCATGGCCGTGATGGTCCTGATTGTCATCCTCGGCTACATGGTGGACGGCCTGATTTTCCGCACCATGGAGCGGCGTCTGCAAGAGAAATATGGGCTGGCGCCTTAACCAAGAGCCGGCGCTCTAAGTGCAGGATAAAAATGGCCGGATTTCATCGTCCGAAATTAAAGCACAAGTCCGGCTGCCATCCTCAATCATCCCGACCGGACGGGGTTTCTGAGAAGATCGATCTGTGCTCGTGCTACACTGCAATCGGCACGGGGGCAATAAGTATTGTGGCTGACCAGGGTTTCCTGAGGCCGCTCGGTGGACGGGGTGGGCTTTGCTAGTCGTGTTCCCCATCATCCCTTCAATGCCAACACTTTCCGCTATCATCCCCAACTAGATCGCCTTAGATTCTTTCCGCGCCCATGCCTTCTCGCTATGGTTCTTTCCGAGCTCGGCACCTTCCGCTAACCACTCAGCCATGGTCATAGGTTCATTTTCCGTCGAATCACGCGGCTCAAAAAGTTACTTTGGTAAACGCGGCTGCCTGTAACACCTCCGTGATAGTTCGTGAACACCATCGAGTTGCTACCCAACCAAACCCACGTTAACCTTGTTCCCGCGACGAAGACGATACGGCGGAGAGGCCCATCAATGTCCCGCCGTACGGGTCAGGTAGGTAGCGTGTTTCAACAGAACCAAACCGCGTGGAATCTAGCAGCCCCGGCATACGGGCGCTACTGGTATGACGCCACGGAGGGCCGGAAGCGCCGGGTAATCACGCTGGGCGTATGTACAACGCGTACTGTCGCCAAGCGAAAGCTCCGCGAACACATCGAAGCCGAGGGCGTCAACTCCGCAGCGACCCTCATTTCAACCACAACACCGGGCACGACTTTCCGCGAACAGGCGAAGCGCTGGATTGATTCACTTGCTACGCGTCGTCGTCGTCCGGTCAAACCCGCCACGATTTTCGGCTGGCAGCATGCGCTCGACAAATGGATTCTCCCGACCATCGGTGATCTACCTGTGGCCGAGGTTTCCAATGGCGCGCTCAAGCTGCTGATCGAAACGATGGCGGCAGGCGGGTTGTCTGCAAAGACAATCGTGAACTACGCGCAGGTTCCAAAGATGGTGGTCGCGCCGGTGGTCACCGCCGATGGCGAACAGATTTACCCGCGCAAGTGGAATCACGACTTTGTGGGGCTGCCCATCATTGACCCTAACAAGCAGCACCGGCCAACCGTCACGGAGACGGAAGTCAGTGCGCTTATCACCAGCGCCGCATATCGTTTCGCGGTGCTGTTTGCCTTGCTTGCGGGCACCGGCTTGCGGGCGGGCGAAGCCCTCGCGTTAAAGGCGACCGACTTCTCGTCGGGTTTCCGCGTGCTTTATGTGACGCGGAGCATCTGGCATGGTCGGGAGCAAGACCCTAAAATCCCAAGCGCGGTACGCGAAGTTGATGTCGCGGAACCACTAGCAGCGTTGCTGAAAACGTATGCGGAAGGGAAACTGGGTTATCTGTTCGCAACGAGGAGCGGGCGACCGCTCGGGCAACGCAACGTAAACCGGGCAGCTGGCGTGGGCCTTCACGCGTTCCGGCGATTCCGTACCGAGACTCTTCGCCGGGCTCGCGTGCCGGAGGATTTGATCGGCCTCTGGCTCGGGCACGCTCCAAAATCGGTGACGGATATTTATGCGAACGGGTTGCAGCACGACCTCGCGTGGCGGCGTGAGTGGTGCGACCGCGTGGGGCTCGGTTTTTCAATTGGGCTAGATGGGGCTAGAAACAACGCGCCGCTTGCGTTGATGAAGGCCGCGTAACCCGATGAAAGGGCGGGACAAAGAATGGCTCCTCAGGTAGGACTCGAACCTACAACCCTCCGGTTAACAGCCGGATGCTCTGCCATTGAGCTACTGAGGAGTGAGAGCAC
>Ga0181521_10005025_pt1 | contig 14887 bp, 9 predicted proteins | sample PEATcosm2014_Bin_32_FD_119764 | JGI IMG/M metagenome (GOLD analysis project Ga0181521, IMG submission 119764) | Peatland microbial communities from MTU Mesocosm Facility, Houghton, MI, USA - PEATcosm2014_Bin02_60_metaG | ecosystem: Environmental > Terrestrial > Soil > Wetlands > Peat | place...
AAGCGGCGCAGCCACCTGCTGGTGATCGGGGCCACGGGGGGCGCGCCTCGGGACCTGACGCCGGGCACGCGCGACGTGCCGCCGTTTTCGCTGGGCGGCGCGGACGACTACGACATTTCGCCGGATGGCCAGGAAGTCCTCTTCTCGATGAACGCCGACCCCGTGCCCGCCACCAGCACCAACACGGATGTATACGCGGTCTCCATCGCGGGCGGCCAGCCGCGCAAGATTACCAACACTCCCGGCGCGGATACCAACCCGCGTTATTCGCCCGACGGCAAGTACATCGCCTGGCGGGCGCAGCTCCGCGCGGGATATGAGAGCGACCGCTTCCGGCTGCTGGTGCTCGAGCGCAGCACCGGCAACGTCACCAACCTCACCGACAATCTGGACCGCTGGGTCAACAGCTTCACCTGGGCGCCGGACTCCACCGGGCTGTTCTTCACCATCGACGATCGCGGGCGCCAGAGCATCCAGTTGATTCCGGTGGCGGGCGGCGCCGCCCGCATGGTGGCCAGCGGGGACAACGAGCTGGACGACATGCAGTTGACCCGCGACGGCAAGACCATGGTCTACACCCAGCAAAGCGGCATCTCGCCGGTGGAGATCTATCGCGCCGCCTCGGCGGGCGGCGCTCCGGTGGCACTCACGCACCTCAACGACCAGGTTCTGAACGCCTGTCAGCTCACGCCGCTCGAGGAGTTCTGGGTGGATGGCGCGGAGGGCGCGCGCGTGCAGAGTTTCGTGGTGAAGCCGTACGGATTCCAGCCGGACCGCAAGTACCCCGTGCTGCTGCTGATCCACGGCGGTCCCCAGGGATTCTGGGGCCACAGTTGGACCTATCGCTGGAACGCGCAGGTATTCGCCGCCGCCGGCTACGTGGTGGTGATGCCCAATCCGCGCGGTTCCACGGGCTACGGGCAGAAGTTCATCGATGAAATCAACGGCGATTGGGGCGGCCGCGCATTCGACGACATCATGGCGGTGGCCGACCACATCGTGACCGACATGCCCTATGCCGATGCCAGCCGCATGACGGCGGCCGGCGGATCGTACGGCGGCTACATGATCGACTGGATGCTGGGCCATACGCAGCGGTTCAAGGCCCTCATCTCCCACGCGGGCGTGTACGATCTGGAGAGCGAGTTCGGCGCCACCGAGGAACTGTGGTTCCCGTTGTGGGAATTCGGCGGCACGCCGTGGGACAAGCCAGAGACGTACGCGAAGTGGTCGCCCAACAAGTACGCCAAGGACTTTCACACGCCCACGCTGGTGGTGACGGGCGAGCTGGATTTCCGCGTGCCGTACAACCAGAGCCTGGAGCTCTTCACCGCGCTGCAATTGCAAAAAGTCCCTTCCAAGCTTGTGGTTTTCCCCGATGAAGGCCACTGGGTTTTGAAGCCGCAGAACAGCCTGCTGTGGTACAAAACCTTCATCGACTGGATGGATTCCTGGGTCAAAAAGTGAAGACGATTCTGGCAATAGCCCTGCTGCTGGCCGTGGCGGCCGCGGCCGCGCTGCTGGTGATGTCCACGCACACGGTTTTGAGCCTGGTGGCCCCGATCAAGATAATCGGGGTCTCCACTCCGGTCGCGGTGCGGATCGCGAACCCTCACGGCGTGCGCCGCTTCAGCGCGTACGCGGAGCAGAATGGGGCGCGCTATCCTCTGTTCGACGAGAGCGCGCCCGCGCACCGCTGGTGGTGGCGCCGGCATGAGCCCGCCCGAACCGTGGCTTTCGAAGCGGGTAAGAACAAAGCGCCGAACCTGAAAGAAGGCCCGGCGCGGCTGGTGGTGGAGGCCGTCTCCGACGATTTCCGCGGCAGCACCGACACGGCTTCCTACGATGTCCGCGTGGTCCTCACCGCGCCGCGCGTGGTGGCCGACAACGCGCAGCACTACATCAACGGCGGCGGCATGGAACTGGTGACTTTCACCCCCAGCGGCTCCTGGAGCGAAGCCGGCGTGAGGGTCGACAAATACACGTTTCGCAGCTTCCCTCTGCCGGGGCACCCGGACCAGCGCTTCGCCATGTTCGCCTATCCGTGGGACCTGCCGCCCGGCGTGACGCCGGTAGTTTTCGTGCGAAACCTGGCGGGCACGGAAGCCACCGCGCGTTTCTGGTTCAAGCTGTTCCCTAAGAAGTTTCGCGTCCGCGATTTTCCGATCGACGACGCCCTCATGGAGAAGCTCGTCAACTCCGTCGACCCCACGGGCACGCTGGCGCCCGGAGGGGACCTGCTCTCACGTTTCCTCAAGATCAACGGCGAGATGCGGCGCCGGAATAACCAGCAGCTTGCCGATCTCCGCTTCCAGACCGAAGAGAAGGTCTTGTGGAGTGGCGCGTTTCTTCACTGGGGCAAGGAAGAGTCGATGTTCGCGGACGTCCGCAAGTATATCTACCATGGCAAGCAGGTGGACCAACAGGTGCATCTGGGCTTCGACTTATCGGACGTGCAGAACGAACCGGTGAATGCCACCAACGAGGGACGCGTGGTCTGGGCCTCCGACCTGGGCATCTACGGAAACTGCATCGTGGTGGACCACGGTTATGCGCTCGAATCCATTTACGGGCACCTGAGCCGCATCGATGTGAAGGTGGGCGATCTGGTGAAGAAGGGGCAGACCATGGGCATCGCCGGCTCGACGGGCTTGGCGGGCGGCGTTCACGTTCATTTCAGCATGCAGATCGACGGCGTGCAGGTGAACCCGCGCGAGTGGTGGGACGAGCACTGGATCGAGGACCGGATACTTAGTAAGTTGAAGTAAGTGAAAACAAACATATGACGGATCGTATTAGGACATCCGGCAGGCGGGATTTCTTGCGGATGATGGGCCTGGGGGCAACTGCCCTCGCGCTTGCGAACACCGGCTTGGGCTCTGCCACCGCCGCGAAGCCTCTGCGCGGGCTTTTTCCGATTGGATTTACGCCCTTCACCCCGGACAACAAGATCGACCTCGACGGCCTTGCCGCTCAAGTCAAGTTCTGCAATCGCGGGAGAGTGCATGGCCTCATGTGGCCCCAGAACGCCAGTGGTTGGAACACCCTGTCCGAAAAGGAAAGGCTGGATGGCGCCGAGGCGATTCTCTCTTCCGGTAAAGGCGGGAAGACGGCGCTGGTGATCGGCGTGCAAGGCTCGGACCTCGACGCCGTTACGCGATACGCCCAGCAGGCTGAGAAACTGGGAGCGGACGCCATCGTATCGCTTCCCCCGGCGGGTGTGAGCGACGAAAAGGCAATCCTGGCCTACTATCAAAAGGTCGGAAGTATCACACGCCTTCCTTTCTTTGCGCAGGCCGTCGGGAACATGAGCGTGGACCTGCTGGTTGAAATGTTCAAGGCGATCCCCACTTTTCGCTATGTCAAGGACGAAACCGGCAACCCGCTCGAGCGCATCGCGGAACTGCGCGAGCGGACCGGCGATCAGTTGAAGGTATTCTCCGGAGGCGGGGCCGCCACGATGATTTTGGAAATGGAGCGGGGATTCTCCGGCGCCTGCCCGTACGTCGATCTGGCTGACGTTTTTGCGTCCGCCTTCGACTTGTGGCACGCGGGGAAGAAGCGGGAGGCGTTCGACATGTTCGGAAGGGTCCAGGCGTTCGCCAGTATCACTCCGGTCAGCTCGGTGGACATCATGATCGCCCGGGGGGTGTTCAAGCCGGGGACCAGGCTCCGCACCGCGGCGCCGGCGGCCGGCGCGGCTCGAGGGCGCGGTGGTGCTGACGGTGGCGCCAGGCCGCGCGGGATACATTTGTCAATCGAGGAGATCCGCAAGGAGCTCGATGCGTATCTGAAGCCGTACCTGAAAGCTTGACGGAATCAAGTAAATGCGACTCCTCGTAAAGCACCCGAAACGGTTGTTCACGCTAAGCCTTCCGCTGGTTCTTGCAGGGGCTCAACTGGCCGGCCAAGGCTCAAACTCACCACCTCAAAAAGTGCAGTGGTTTGCCGGACCAGCGCCGCCGGCGCCGGGAGTGCGGGGCTTCACCGTTCTCTTCGAGAATGACCAACTGGTTGTCAATCCGCCGCAGCCGTGGCCTGGCGCCGGCGATCCCGCAACCGATCTTCCCAAGGCCTGCGCGATCTTGCCTCCACCGGATAGGGAAAGGTGCGGTGAGGCCGGCCACAATTGGCACAACCACAAACTGAATCGCGTGCTGATCTACTTCCGCACCGGCGGAGAGAGGCTTACCTACCTGGACGGCACCGTGGAGGACTTGATGTGGGAGCCGGACACGGTCAAATGGAGCCCGGCGATCGGATTTCACTACTCGGGACCCTTGCCCACCCCCAGGGTCGACCCACGGCCCAGCGGCCCCATGGGTGTGATTATCGCCATCAAGAAGCCGGGATATCCCGGCAAGGTGGCGGGGACCGCTCTCGACCCGTTGCGGGTTGCTTCCAAGAACTTCACGTTGGTATTCGAGAACAGCCAGGTGCGGGTTCTCCGCTTGAAACTGGGTCCACGGCAGAGCGTGCCGATGCACGAGTACACCCTCAACCACTTGGTGGTTTGCATGACGGATCTGGACGCGCGCACGACCTCGCCCGCGGGAGAGGCCGAGGTGGCGCAGCACAAGCTGGGGGATTTCAGTTGGAGCGGCCCCTCCCAACAGAAGATAGACAACCTGACCGACAAGCTGCTCGAAACGGTGGTCCTGGAACTGAAGACTATTTACTGAACCAGGGCGGCGCCGTGAGCCAGCCTCTAAACGAGTTCCAGCCGGAGTTCACGACCCACAGCCACGGCTGCTTTGCGCAGGCCACAAACAACGATGGCCTGCCCCACTACCACACCCGGCAGGCGTTGGCGCTCACCATCGGCTGGCCGGTCTTGCAGGAATACGCTTTCTGGAACTCGGGCATATTCTCGACCGTGCCGTTCACGCGGTAGCGGCCGGGCGAGTGCGGATCGGTCATGGCCCGCTGGCGCGATTCCTGTGGCGACATGTTCTCGCACCAGACCTGCGCGAATCCCAGGAAGAAGCGCTGTTCGGGAGTGAAGCCCTCCACCTTGTCCTGCTTGCCTTTGAGCGTGTCCTCGAGGGCCATCAGCGCGACGCGCACGCCGCCGTTATCGGCCGTGTTTTCACCCAGCGTCAGGCGGCCATTCAGCTTCACATTGTCCACGGCGGTGAAGCCGGAGTGCTCATCGGCGATGCAGGCGGCGCGCTTCTCGAACTCGGCGCCGTCCTGGGCGGTCCACCAGTCGCGCAGGTTGCCATCGGCGTCGAACTTGCGGCCCTGGTCGTCGAAACCGTGAGTCATTTCGTGGCCGATCACCGAGCCAATGCCGCCGTAGTTGACGGCGATATCGCGCTGGGGATCGAAGAACGGCGGTTGCAGAATGCCGGCCGGGAAGTTGATGCTGTTGTTCTGCGAGCTGTAAAAAGCGTTGACGGTGGGGGTGGTCATGTACCACTCGGTCTTGTCGGTGGGCCGGCCGATCTTCACGATGCGCTGGTCGTGCATGGCTTCGGTGGCGCGCACGGAATTGCCGAGGAAATCGTCGCGCACGATGCTCACCTTGCTGTAGTCGCGCCATTTCTTGGGGTAGCCGACATTGTTGGTGATGGCGTGCAGCTTGACGATGGCCGCCTTCTTGGTGGCCTCGGTCATCCACGGAAGCGTCTGGATGTCCTCCTCGAGGGCCTGATCGAGCGCCTCCACCAATTGCGTGATCTGGGCCTTGGCGGCAGCGCCGAAGGCGGTCTCGATGTACTTCTGCCCGAGCAGATCGCCGAGCTCGCGGTCCACCGCGGCGACGCAGCGGTTGGCGCGCGGGCGAGGCTCCTTGACGCCCGAAAGGTAGCGCTGCCAGAAATCGAAGCTCTCGTTCTCAAACGCTTCCGGCAGCTCCGCGGCGGCCGCGCGCAGCAGGTGGTAGGAAAAGTACGCCTGAAACGCGGTCAACGGCTGGGATGGCAGCGTGGCGGCGATCTGCTTCAGAAAATCCGGCTGGGCTACGTTCAGCGTCTCAAACGCCGGCGCACCCACGGCCTTGAAATAACTGTTCCAGTCGAAGCCCGCGGAGAGCGCCTCGAGTTGCTGCCGGGTGACGATGTGGTAGGTCTTGTCGGGATCGCGCAGGGAGACGCGGTCCATGGACGCTTGGGCGAGGATGGTTTCCATCTCGAGAACCATGCGCGCCTTGGAGGCGGCGGTGTCGGCGGGGTCGCCGGCAAGCTGGAACATGTTCTTCATGTGTTGCTCGAAGCGCTGGCGGATCTCGACGGACTTGGCGTCGGTCTTCAGGTAGTACTCGCGGTCGGGCAGCGAGAGGCCGCCCTGGCCGAGTGTGGCGATGGTGCGGTTGGAATCCTTGGCGTCCGGGGCCGCGCCAAACAGGAACAGCGCGCCGACGCCCAAACGGTGCAGGTGGGCGATCTCGGCCACCACGTCCGGCTCATCGCTCATCGTTTGGATGCGGTCCAGCTCGGGTTTGATTGTCGCGATGCCATTCTTGTTAATGGTCGCGGTGTCCATGCAACTGGCGAAGTAATCGCCGATCTTCTGCTCCAGCGCGCTGCGGCCGGGCTTCACCACGGCGGCGCTTTCGAGGATGCCAAGCTCCACCTTTTCGTTGCGGTCTTGCAACTCGGCGAAGCGTCCCCAGCGGGAGCGGTCGGCGGGGAGCGGGTTCTTGGCGATCCAGTTGCCGCACGCGTACTGGTAAAAGTCGACGCACGGATTGACGGACTTGTTCATGGCGGCGGTGTCGATGCCCCCTTGCGCCATGGCGAGCAAGGGCAGCAGAACCAAACCGGCGACGTTTCGAAGTTTCATAGCGTTCACCCCTGGAACGCCGATTTTAGCGCACTATGGCTTCCGCGCCCTATAGTGAAACGTGTTCAGTGTGCGTGAGATGTCGAAGGAGCGGAGCATGGCGATCACTTCCGCGCCCGCCATCAGCACCGGGCCGTAGCCCTGCATGGCGCCGAGGTCGGTGGGGCGGTTGTAGTAGTACACCGAGTCGTAGGCGGCGGTGGTGCTGACGCAGATGCCCTCGATGCGGCCATCGGGAAGCACGCGCTTTGCGACGGCTTGCCACCCGGTTTGGGCCACCGGCGCATAGGCGGCGGAGAGCCAGCCGCGGTTGACTCCGCGCGCGATGGCAAACGTAAACATGGCCGACGCCGAGGTTTCCAGGTAGCTATCGTTCTTGTCGAGCAGTTGGTGCCACATCCCGACGCCGCTTTCGACCGACGCGGCGCCCCGCGCCCCGCGCTGGAAAATCTCCAGCACGCGGCCGCGGGCGGGATGGTCCTCGGGCAGAACGCTGAGCAGTTCCGCGGCGGCCATCAGCCCCCAGCCGGCGCCGCGGCCCCAATAGAATGCCGGGTGTTCGTTGCCCTCGTACCACGAGTGGCGGAACAAGCCGGTGGCGGGGTCCTGGAGGCGCTGGGACATCTGGATCACCTGCCGCGCGGCATCGTCGAACCAGGTTCCGTCGCCGGTCAGCCGCCCCATCTGCGCCAGGAACGGGATGCTCATATACGCGTCGTCGATCCACAGTGAGACCGGCAGCGGGCGCGCCCGGGCCAGCGTGCCGTCGGGCATGCGCATCTGCTTGTGCGCAATGTAGTCCGCGATGGCGTCGATGGCGGCGCGGTAGCGCGGGTCCGGTTTCTTGGCGTAGGCCTTGACGAGAGCCGCTCCAATGGCGCCGCAATCGTCCAGCGCGCGTATGTCGAGCAGTTGTCTGAAGCCATGCGCTGGCTGGCCGAACTCGGCTGCCTGCTTGCGGAAGTAGTCCAGGTGGTCGAACACGAAGTCGAAGTTCTTGAGCGTGTAGTCTTGATAGCGCGCGTCGCCGGTCACCTCCGTCGCCAGCAGCATTCCGGCGAGCACCACCCCCATGGGATAATCCCAGTCGTTGAACTGGCCGCCGCGCGAGTCGAGTGCGGCGGTCCGGATGGGCCGCGAAAAATCCGTGATCGGCTGTCCCGTCCGGGTGTCGATGATGCGGTACTGAGTAGAGCGGACGAAGTAGTCGCGGACGCGGTCGAGCGTGGCTTTGATATCGGCCTCGGAGGGCACGACGTAGTCCACGCCTGGCGCCAGCGACGGTTGCGAGAAAGAAGGATCGCTGCGGCCCGGCGGCTGCCCCTGCGCGGACGCTGCGAGAAGCAGCGCCGCCAAGGGAACCATCCTCCCCGCGTGCATTCTCAAATCCACTGAGATCCTCCTTGTGTTGCAGTGCGGCTCGCCAAACGTGGCGAGCGCTTTGGCGTGCTGCGCCGTTTCTACGCCAGCAGTTCCTGGGCGCGGATGAGCCGGTCGGCCACCTTGACGCCGTTGGGGCAGCGCACCGAGCACTCCGCGCAATCCGCGCAACGCAGGTCCCTCACCTCTTTCGGCAGGGCGGCAAAACTCCTTTGGGCCAGGGGGAAATCCCTGTAAAAATCCGCGTACGCCAGGATGCGAAGCTGGTCCTGCACCGGCATGCCCTTGGGACACTGGCCGCGGCAGCTATAGCACATGCGGCAGTAGTAGGGGCGGATCGCCTCGCTGCGAGCCGCTAGCTGCTTCTCATCCCCGGCGGTGAACTTCTCGCGCAGAGCCCTGATGTTCAGCTCCAGCATTTCCATGTCCCGGACGCCCGGAATGGTGGTGGCCACCATGGGGTTTCGCAGCACCCACTTGAGCGCGGGGAGGGCATTGTCGAGGGCCGTCGGCGGCGGCTCTCCCCCGCCCGCGGGCATTTTGGGCAGCCCGCCGCCGTACGCGGCCATCACCTTCATGGCGGTCAAGCCGATTCCAGCCTTGCTCAACTTGGCGATGGCCGCGTCTCTTCCCGCGCCCATGGTGAAGTTGAATGTGAAGGTGACCGCGTCGATGTTGCCGGCTTTCACCAAGTGGTCCGCCATGAGGTTGAGGTCGTGCGTGCTGACGCCGAAGAAGCGGATCTTCCCCTGCTTTTTGGCCGCGCTGCCGGCTTCGAGCAACTCGTCGGGGACCTCCTCGGGCTTGCTCTTGGCATGGAGGAGCCAGATATCGATGCGGTCGGTCGCCAGGTTCTTCAGGCTGTTTTCGAGGTCCGCCATGAAGACTCCCCGGGTCCTGGCGGGGGTCTTGCTGACCACAATCACCTTGTCCCGCTGCACGCCTTTGAGGCCGATGGTAAGCAGACGCTCGCTGTTGCCGTTGGAGTAATCGTTGGCGGTGTCGAAGTAGTTGATCCCCAGGTCGACGGCCCGGGCGATGACGGCTGGATCGGGCGTGAAACCACAGCCCACCCCGACCGGGCAAACTTTCAATCCCGTTTTTCCCAAGGTTCGATATGGAATAGACGATGGCGCCTGAAACGCGGCGCCGGGGCGAGCGCCCGCCAGCCCGGCGGCAGGCAGGGTCAACCCCACTCGGAGAAAGCTTCTGCGTGAAGAATCCAGGTTCATATCGCCTGATAATAGCGCCTTTCAGGGAAAAGGGGTCAGACGCATTTTCCATCTGTCTTCCATCATGTCCGCACCCCCCCACACGAACAGCCTTGGAGGCCGGCATGGTCCGCAGCCTCCGCCTTCTTTGGCGACCGCCCTCGAGGCAGAACGCGCAGCCCGCGTCCGGACTTCTCCCCTTTGCTGCACGGCGGGCATCCCGATAGCAACACCGAACTGGTGAACATGATGGCGCCCAAATTGGGAGCGGGGCCACTTGGTGGATTCCCCCGTGAAGCTGCCGCGCTGGAAGATCGGCGCAATGGCCCGGTCAATCGGGCGGAAGGCCTCACGCAGGCGGAACAGGCTCCGCAGGCGCGCGATCTCAGGCAAGTACGAGGATTCTCTTTACCACGTGGCGGGTTGGAAGACGGCGCGCCGGGGGATGCAAAAATGCGATAAAAACAAGATGGACGGCTCCAATAGCACCGGCTGGGTGTACAATAGACTCGCCAGGCAGTAAAAAAGAAATCCTGGTCAATGAGCGCAAAACCGGAACGGAGATTGATCTATGAACCGTGGCCTTTCGACAACGACGCCGGGTACTGCCGGCTTGGCATGGGCAAGCCGTCATCTTGAGGGGACCGCCAGAGCCGCCGTGCTGTTGGCCGTCGCTTGCCTGGGAACCGTGAATCTGGTGTACGGGCAGTCTAATCCTGGCGACCCGTTATTTTGTCAGCCCCAGGAGGGCGTCGCCTATCTGATCGTCAATGGCGGGTCCGGCGTTTTCACCTCCGATTCGGATTGTTATGGCAACAGCATCGCCAACGATACCGATACCACGATCGCGACCAGCCAGGGTGGAACGATGACCAAGACCGCCGGTACGGGCAACTACACATATACCCCTCCCACGCCCGGCTTCACCGGCCTCGACACGTTCCCGATCCACGTGACCACAGTTTATAATTCCGCTGGCGGCACGGGCTCGGCAGGCGGCTCATCATCTCCCGGCGGGCCGGCCACCTTCACGATCACGCTGAACGTGATACCGGCGACCACGACGCTCGCCGCCACTGGTGCGACCTTGGTTCCGGTCCCGGCTGGTAGCGTCAGCGGCTGCTCGGCACCGGGTAACGCCGGCCAGGGTCCCGTAGCCGGGGCGGTGTATGGCTGCGTTACCGGCTTGATCCAGGTTGGCGCCAACCCGGCCCACGGTTCGTTATCGACCACTGGCCATACGCTAACATACACGCCGACCGCTGGCTATAGTGGCTCGGACACCTTCACCTACGAGGCGCAGGGTGTCAACAACGATGGAACCTATTCCCTGAACTCGGGCCCTGTCACCGTGCACGTCACGGTTACTGCGCCACCCACCGTTCCGACACTCGGTGCGTGGGGTCTGTTCATTCTCTCGGGAGCTTTGCTTCTATTCGGGCTGAGGGCGGTCAAGCGCCAGATGGTTTGATCGAGCGCGCTCCGCCTCACCCCTGCGCCAGCCAGCGCCGGCGGTTGGCGTGCATCACCACGAACAGCGTCGCGAAACCGGCCAGTAGTCCCAGGGAGGCTCCTAAGCCGACCAGTTGCGGCTGGCGGGGGTGGAGCCACAATGTCAGGGTCACGTTGAACAGCGGCGGAATCAGGGCCGCGATCACCGGGGGCCAGGGACGGTCGAGCGCGAACAGGGAACGCGAGGTGATCTCGATCAGGGTCCAGCCGACCAGGCTCGGCCCGAGGCCCAGAAAGACCGCGGCCACCAGCTTGGTGGATTCAGCCGTGAAGTTGCCGCGCTCAAAGATCAGCGCGATGGCCGGCACGCGGAATACGATGGCAAAACCGCAGCCGGCCACCACCACCAGCGAGGCCAGCGCAATGGTCCGGTCAATCAGGCGGAAGGCCTCGCGCAGGCGGAGCAGGCTCCGCAAGCGCGCGATCTCGGGCAGCAGCGAATTGGAGATGGGGTTCACCAGAATGGCCAGCGGCACGCCCACTCCGCGCATGCAGTACTCCAGCGCCGCGGCCATGCCCGGACCGGCGTGCGTGGCATAGGCGCGCGTAAACGTGATGTTGAGCCCCAGGCCGGCGGCGTACACCACGAAGAAGGCGGGCTTGGCGAGGATCTCGCGCCAGTGGACCTCGCAGCGCGGCGCGCCGGCGGTGTCCAGGCCGGAACGCGCCGCGAAGCACACGATGCCCACCTGCGCACATGCGCCCAATGTGTAGCCGATGGCGAAGGCGTACACGCCCAGGAGCTTCCACAGGCTCAGCGCGGCGATGATGGTGAACACGTTCAAGGCGGCCTGGTAGAAGGCGGTGGGCAAAAAGCGGCGGTCCGTGAACAACAGAGCGCAGTGTACCGCGGCCACGCCGGCGGCCACCGTGGAAAGCGACAAGATGCGCAGGATGTTGACGGCGGTAGAGAAGTAGTGCGGGTCAAGGCCCGGCGCCAGCGCTTTCATGAGCCAGGGCGCGGTGAGCACCACGGCCGCCGCAATGGCCGAGAAGACCCACGCAAAGCAGCGGCTCAGCTTCAGAAAGAGCGCCGTGCGCTGCGGGCCGCTGGCAGCCGTGAGCATGGGCACGAAGGCGAAGACCACGCTGTTGATCAGCACCGAATTCAGCGTGTCCAGAGGGCCCATGGCCACCGCCAGCGAATCGGCCAGGCTGTGCGTGCCGAGCAGGTAGGCAGTCAGCGCCACCCGCACGAAGCCCAGAATATTGCCCGTCAGCACGCCGGCGACGATGATCAATCCGCCGCGCACCAGAGAACTCTCTACCGCGCGGGAGAGAACCCGCTCATTGAGGCCTTGCCCCACTGATCAAGTGGTCGCCGCCGTGGCGCTCCTTGCGGCCGACAGCGCGGCTTCGTAATTGGGGAAATCGGTCATTTCCTTCACGTATTCCACGTAGCGGATCTGGTTTCGGCCATCCACGACGAAAATGGCGCGGCTTTCGAGCCGCAGTTCCTTGATCAAGGTGCCGTAGTTCGACCCGAAGGAGGCGTCCTTGTGATCGGAGAGCGTCTTCACGTTGTCGACGCCGAACGCGCCGCACCAGCGCTTTTGAGCGAACGGCAGGTCCATGCTGACGGCGAGGATGGCGACGCCCGGAAGCTTGGCCACCTCGTCGTTGAATCGCTTGGTTTGCGCGTCGCAGACGGGCGTGTCGAGCGAAGGGACCACGCTGAGGATGCGAACCTGGCTGCCCGTGTCCTTCAGGGTGACGGGCTTCAGGCCATTGTCCGTCAGGGTGAAATCGGGGGCGGCATCGCCGGGCTTCAGCTCGGGGCCGATCAATGTGAAGGGATTGCCTTTCAGCGTCATTGCGCCTGGTCGTTCCATATCTCCTCCAGTAGTGTTCGGTAAATTCCTCATTATTGTAACAATTCAGCGAGCTTTTCCGATTCGGTTACTGGCAATTGGCAGGTGTAGTTCCGGCAGACGTAGGCGCTGGCGCGGTCGGCGATCCTTTCCATAAATTCAATCGAGGGAATGCCGGCGGCCAAGGCGCGGCGTGCTTCATGGGAATCCACCAGCATGATGACCCGGTTGGGAACGAAGCGGGAATGGAGCGCGCGAAGAAGCGCTTCGGTATCGGCGTCGTCCCGGCCGCCCACCAGGACGATCTCGCGCGGCTCGCCCAGCAGCCACTCGCAGGCGGCCAGCAGTTGCGGGAGCGCGGCCGGCGTCGCCGCCAGGCGCGAGGCGAAGGCGGCCAGCGTTCTTTCCGCCGATTCGCGGAAGCTGGAGCGGTTGGTGAACCGCGCCAGCCGCAGCAGATTCATGGCCGCCACCGAATTGCCCGAAGGCTCGGCGCCGTCGTAATCTTCTTTCACGCGCATGACCAAGCTGGCATCGTCCGCGGCGGAGGCGAAGAACCCTCCGTGTTCGGGGTCTTCAAACAGCTCCATCTGTTTTTCGGTCAGGCGGATGGCGAGTTCCAAATCCCGCAGGTCGAACTGGGCTTCATACAGATCGAGCAGCCCTTGCACGAAGACCGCGTAGTCGTCCAGAAAGGCTGGGATGGCCGCCTCGCCCTGGCGGTAGCGGCGCAGCAGAGCGCCGGTTTGCGGATCATACACGCGGGCGATGAGAAACTCGGCTGCGCGGCGCGCCGCGGCGGCATAGCGCGGCTCTTCCAAAATGGCGCCGCCGCGCGCGAAGGCCGAAATCATGAGGCCGTTCCAGGCGGTGAGGATCTTGTCGTCCAGGTGCGGGCGCACGCGCTGGGAGCGCGCCCGCAGCAGAATGCGCCCGGCTTCGAGCAGGCCCGCGCGAACCTCCTCCAGCGGCCGGCTGAACCGCTGCGCCGTTTCCCCCACCGTGTGGGCCTGGTAGAGGATGTTCTTGCCGGTGAATTCGCCGTGCGGGTCGTCCGCCACGTTGCCCGCGGCTTCGACGCCGTAGCGGTAACAGAACCAATCGGCGGCGGGCTGGCCGGCTCCGTCCCGAATCTCGTCCGCGCTCCAAACATAGAATGCGCCCTCGCTCTTGAGATCGGGCCGCGCGGGGTCCGTCGCGCTATCGGCGTCTTCCGCCGAAAAGAAACCGCCTTCCGGGCCGGTCATGTCGCGCAGCACGTAATCCAAGATGCGGCGCGCGGTTTCGGCGTACTGCCGGTCGCTGGTGGCCTGGAAAGCTTCCAGACAGGAGATGGCGAGCTGCGCCTGGTCGTACAGCATCTTCTCGAAGTGCGGGACTCGCCAGCGCTCGTCGACGGAATAGCGATGAAAGCCGCCGCCGAGCTGGTCATGGATGCCGCCCTTGGCCATTTCGCGGAGCGTGAGCAGCGCCATGTCGAGGGCTTCCTGGTTCTTGGTGCGCGCATAGTAGCGCAGCAGGAAGTTGTGGACCGAGGGGCGCGGGAACTTGGGCGCTGGGCCGAAGCCGCCCAGGCGCGTGTCGAAGGTGCGGCGGAACGCGTAGAAGCCGCTGTCGAGAATCGCATGATCGATGGCCCCAGCCCGGCCGGCCTCGACCTCTGTTTGATGGCGTAGCTGCTCGACCATGTCGCGCGCGGAATCCGCAATCTGGCCGCGATCGGCGGCCCAGGCCGCGGCGATTTGGGTCAGGAGGGAGGCGAAGCCCGGATGACCATAGCGGTTCTCGGGCGGGAAATAGGTGCCGCCGAAGAACGGCTGCAAATCGGGAGTGAGCCAGACCGACATGGGCCATCCGCCGCCGCCGGTAGTGGCCTGCACGAAGGTCATGTAGATGCGATCCACGTCCGGCCGCTCCTCTCGATCCACCTTGATGGGGACGTAGTCGCGGTTCAGCAACACGGCGATAGCTTCGTTTTCGAAAGACTCGCGCTCCATGACGTGGCACCAATGGCACGTCGAGTAGCCGATGGAAAGGAAGATGGGCTTGTCTTCACGGCGGGCTTTTTCAAAGGCTTCCGGCCCCCACGGAAACCAGTCCACCGGGTTGTGGGCGTGCTGCAGCAGGTAAGGACTCTGCTCACTGGCAAGTCGGTTGGTATGCATATCCCTCTGAGTGGCCACAGTC
>Ga0181521_10005029_pt1 | contig 14872 bp, 14 predicted proteins | sample PEATcosm2014_Bin_32_FD_119764 | JGI IMG/M metagenome (GOLD analysis project Ga0181521, IMG submission 119764) | Peatland microbial communities from MTU Mesocosm Facility, Houghton, MI, USA - PEATcosm2014_Bin02_60_metaG | ecosystem: Environmental > Terrestrial > Soil > Wetlands > Peat | place...
GATTGAATATACAACAGTTCGCCCCCCAGCCCGAAGATTTCTATGCGCGGCGGGCAACAATTCCTCCGAACGTCCAATGCTAACTGATCGCTAATGTCGATCGCCGACTTCTGAGAATGACGACTGGGAGCGCAGAGTGCGAGGCGTCCTCACAAAACAATAAGAGATCGTCAGCCTTTCATTTGCGCTTCATCCGGCATCAGAGCCTCCCACGGCCGCATAGTCCCAACGCAAAGCTTCTGACGCGACGATCGCGTGTGATCCTGAACGTAGCAATTTTTTTCAAGGAGATTTATGTCCAAACAAAATAGCAGCGCCGTGCGAACCGTCAGGCGCTGCGCGAACACCGGCGTCGCGATTGCCATGCTAATTTGCGTACTCGCGGCGGACGCCGTAGGCGCCGACGATACATCCGATCCGCAATCGCTCGTCCCTGGGCTGCGCGTGCGAATCGTAGCGCCCGACATTGCCCCGGGTAAGGTCGTCGGCAGCATCGTCAACGCCGATACTGAATCGGTGACCGTCGCCGTGTCGGGGCGGCATGAGTCTATCTCTGTGCCGCGCGAAAAGATTATGACTATGGACATCAGCGAGGGACCTCGCTCGCGCTGGGTGGACGTCGGCATCGGTGGTGGTGCTGGATTAGCAACCGGCGCCGTGGGCTGTACCGTGGCCAATGGCAAATCAAAGGGCGATTTCGTCAGCGGCGGAACTGTCGCAGCGGTATGCGGGCTCATCGGCGGTGCGCTCGGTGCGCTCATCGGCGCCGCGATCCCACCAGGCGAACGCTGGCACCGGCTGGCGTCGTCGAGCTACCGTCTCACCGTCGTTCCGAGGCTCGACCACGAGCTCGGTTTCGCCATTTCGGTGGCCTTCTAACGCTAATCGCTGATGGCGATCGCCGATGGCAGTGTGCCAGCGGCGTACGGGGAACCGCTCACCGCCGATAGCGCACCAGTGCCCGCCTGGATGGCAAACACAGAAACATTGTCTGAACGCGCGTTCGCCACGTAAAGGAAACTGCCTGTGGGATCGACGGCCACGGCCGAGGGCCCATCCCCGGCTGTGAACGGCGAGCCGGCGAGCGCGGTCAAGGCTCCACTAGCGCCGAGGGCATAGGCTGAAATGTCGTTCGAGCCTGTGTTAGCGACGTAGACAAAATTGTCCAGCGGGGCGACGGCGACTGAATTGGGGCTGCTCCCTGTCTTATAGGGCGAGCCGCTGATGGCAGTGATTGCGCCCCCGCCGTCCTGGATCGTGCCGGAGAGACTGTAGTAGCCGGAAAGGGTGTTCGAAGCGGCATTCGCCACGTATACATATTGATCTGAGGGGTCAACGATCACCGCACGAGGGCCGGAACCGGCGGTGAACGGCGAACTGCTAACGGCAGTCAATGCGCCCGTCGTCAATGCGCCATTGGAGTTTTCGTTCGTGAATTCTGAGACCGTACCGTCTGCTTGGTTTGTTACATAGACATAGGAGTCCAACGGATCCACCGTCACCGAAGAGGGGGTGGTGCCGGTTGCGAACGGCGAACCGCTCACCGCCGATAGCGCCCCGCCGGCATTGATTGAGTAGGCCGAGACCGTGCCCGCGTCGCCGTTCGTCACATACACAAAGGAGCTCGACGGATCGATGGCCACGGAGGTCGGCGCGGGCCCCGTCGGAAACGGCGAGCCACCGACGGCCTTTAATGCGCCGATGGTGCGATCGATCGTGAAGGCGGAAATCGTCGCATCCGTTTGATTCGCGACGTAGGCGTAGGTGCCCGTAGGGTCAACCGCGATTGCGACGGGGAGGTTTCCTGCCGCAAACGGTGAGCCTGCGAGCGCCGCCAACGTGCCGCTCGCGGCATCGACGGTATAGGCCGAGACATTGTTCGAGCCGCGATTGGCCACATACATGAAACGCGGCGGATTGGTCATGCAGGTCACCTTAATGTTCGTGACAGGGTTACTGCCATGGGCCGTTCCCGTCCCGTTGGTAACCACGCAGGTTTGCGACGGGTTTGTCGGCTGCGTTGCAACAGTAATGTCATAGGTCGTGTTGAAACTCGCATAGCCGAAATAAGTGTCGGGGCCGTTCGCCGCCGGACCATTGATCTGCTGGAGAGTCGGGCCATTGATCTGGAAGGACGTCGATTGGTCTTGCAGGGTGAGCCGGGAGCCCACCAGACCGCTCAAGGTACCGCTGAGAGTGGCGAGACAGGGCAGGGCGGTGCATCCGCTGCCTCCCCCATGATGGCAGCCCGTCAATGTCGCCATGGCGATGAGCGCGCGCAGAAGAACAGCCCGGGACTTCAGCCACGCGACGGGGCTATGCCCGGCCTGGGTACGTGATCGCGCGACGCGGACCGCGCCAGCAGTGATTGCCGCGGGTACGTCGTTGTCTTCCACGCGCAGTCTTTTGAGGTGCAACTCACACAGGCTCACCTCGTGTCTTCGCTCCGCGGCCTTGTATCTGCGCCATGAGACATATTCAGCCCTGAGGTAAGCAACCGAGAGTCCGATGCCAGCGACGATGATCGCGATCAATAGATCGTCAAAACTCATGTCAGTCATCCTCGTGCGGTTCGCAAAACAGCCAGGCTTGAGGGTCTTTCGTCGGCCGGCGCCGGCGAGCGGACGTGATCGCGGTAGAGCCGCTCGCCCACCCACCGACACCCCCGCCGATCAGTACAGATCCGCCGCTCGCAAGGCCTGGACAATGGTTTTTGCGATGAGCCGGTGCCCCGTTTGAGCCGGATGATCGTTGCATACGAATTGGTTGTACACGTCCGGATTCAGCAGTCCGGTATTGCAGGTTTTGCCGCCGAATGCCGGATTGGAGGCTACGGTCTTAAAAGCCGTGAAGACGTCGGCCACGACCGCCCCGAACGCCTCTGCGGGAGCCGCGATGGCGGCGTTGAGGTCTGCCGTGAGGGCGGTTGCCGCCGCGGCGGAGTAGTCGAGCGAGTAATAGTTAATGACGACGATAGCGCCGGCGTATCCGGTGGCGCGCAGGTCGGCGAGGATCGTTGCCATGTTCTCGGCGACTGAGGCAAGCAACGCCGGCGCACCGTCCAGGATGCACTGTTCGGGAGAGGGGTTCGAGGCACAGGATGCCTCGAGCAGTAACCCGTCGTTCGCTCCCAGCGTGATCGTCACGAGGCGCACCTCGCGATGGCTCTTCAAGTACGTGGTGGCGAACGCGAGCTGCGTGGCCCTGTAGTCGACATGCAGTGGGAAATCGCTGCGATAGGCCCTGCAGCCATTGTCCGGAGCCGTGGATGACAGAAAGCTGCCGCTGGTTTCGCCGGGACAGCTGGCGTTCACCACGTCGAGATGAAGCCTGTTGCCGAGTTCGTCGGGAAAGCCATTAAAGTTTTCGGGACGAGTATAGAAGTACTCGTAGCCTACCGAGGCGATATAGCTGAACGCCACGCTGTCGCCGAGTACGAGAGCGTCGCGGCGATCTTGTGCGGCTGCGGCCCCGCCGATGCACAGAGCAGCGATCAGGAACAGCCGGGGAACAACATTAGAGATATTCATTATCGTCATCCTCCATAGAATTTATCGGCTCGAACATGTTGATTGTCGATCGAACTTCGTGGCTCGACGCATCACGTCTCGCTGCGGCTGCAACCCTACGTCAAGCGCTCAATCCGGCGCCTGACGATTGGCTGCAGATTGCTGATTTTTTCCTGAGGAAGTGCTTATGAATGCGTCACGACGCGTGTCACTGACGGGTTTTAAGATTAACATTCCCTGTTATAGGGACGATTCAACTAGGCCGTTGGCATTACGACACTCGGTAGTGGCTAGCTCGGCAGGTTATGGACACGCGCGGTATCCTTTTATACTCGATCCACGCTTCATTACCGGCTCCCCCGGGCGGGCGGCCTGCGGAAACATTTGCACTGCAGCTTGTGCGAGCCATCGCAATTACGGCAATTCAAGTGCTCGCCTGGCTCACATTCGCCTCAGGGTTCGCCGCGGCGCCCGCCGCAGCCGCCGAACCCACCACAGGCGGCGAGCCGGCTACTGCCGCTCCGCTGGCAGCCGGACCGCAAGAAGTCATGACAGGTCTCTCGACGCGACTATTTGCCACTCTCGATCAGGAGTCAGCTGCGACCCGCCGCAGTGCGGACAAGGTTCTGCCGCTGGTCGACCGGTTACTCTCACCGCATTTCGATAGGGAGTATGCCGCTCGGCTGGTGCTCGGACAGCACTGGCGCAACGCGACACCGGCCCAGCGCGAGCAATTTGCGGTTGTGCTGTACCAGAGGCTTCTGCGGACCTACGTCGTGGCGGTCGCCGAGTGGACCCCGGATCGGGTCAAGATATTGCCCCTGCGCAGCGACCCGGAGGCATTGCAAGTGACTGTGCATACTGAAGTAAAGAGCTCAAGCGGTGCGATTGTTCCGGTCGACTATCGACTGCATCAGACGGCCGAAGGCTGGCAGATTTTTGATGTCGTGGTCGAAGGCGTTTCCTATGTGCGCAATTACCACGACGACACCGCCGAGGAAGTTGCTCAGAAGGGCCTCGATGCGACGATTGCACGGCTCGCAAGGAACGACACGGGCGCGCTTGAGCGCGCGCCATCCCCCTACCCGCCGGGTGCACGCTAGGTGTCCGCGACCTCGCGCATGTCGATGTCCCAGCCGTCGTGGACGGACGCCGGCTTCGTGCTGGCCAACTGGGAGGTTCGCCCGCGCCATGGAACGTTGCTGCGGCGCGACGATGGACCGGCGGAGCCGGTGCGGCTCGAACCCCGGGTGATGGCGGTGCTGACGTGTCTCGCTCGTCACGTCGGAGAGGTCGTGACCCGCGACGAGTTCGGTGTCGAGGTCTGGGGCGGCCGCATCGTCTCAGACGAAGCCCTGTCTCGATGCATATCGGTCTTGCGGCAGGTTCTCGCCGATGACTCGCGCGAACCGCGCTTCATTCGTACGATCGCCAGAATCGGTTACACCCTCGTGCCCACTCCGGTGCCGTTGACGTCATGCGGCGTAGACGCCGCGGCCGTGTCGTTACCGCAAGCCAACTCCGCACTGCCCATCGTGACGCAGGGCGTCGCCGCCCCTGCGCTTCCGCCATCGCGCAGTCAGTGGTGGACACGAGTGTGGAACGACCGACTGCGGCGCCATACCCTCGTCGCGGTCGGCTGCGTCGGCCTCCTGATCGCACTCGTACTCGTCTATTCGGCGCGCACTGTGCGGCCGGGCCCGGATGATGCGCCGCCGCCGGTGACCCGGCTCTTGGTGCTGCCTTTCGATACCACCGAGGCAAAAGGCCTCGGGCACGATGGCGGCGTTGAGTTAGCGGACGGGATCGCCGATTCGCTCGCCCACGTCGAGGCGCTGCAAATTTCCGGCGGCACGTCGGCGGGCACGCTCGCGGCAGCGCACACCGGGGCGGTCGAGGCGGGCCGAAAGCTGGGCGTCGACGCCGTCCTCAACGGGGAGGTTGCAGAACAGCCCGGCGGACTGCGCGTCACCGTACGGCTCACGGCCACGAAGGACGCCCGCCTGCTCTGGTCCCGCGTCTACGAGCGCCAAACGGCGGACATTTTCGCTGTGCAAAACAGTATCGCCTCGGCGGTTGTGCGCGAATTGATTGGCCTGCTGAATCGCGAGGGCCTCGCGGGAGCCCCAAGCGTCGAGCCGGATTCGCGCGACCTTGAGGCCTACCTGCTGTATCTGCGCGGCGCGCATCAGGTGCGACTGCGTGGCGAGGACTCGCTGCGCCGGGCCGTGGATCTATTCTCCGCCGCCGCGCGGCGTGATCCATCGTACGCGCGCGCCCAGGTGGGCCTCGCCTATGCCTACGCACTCCTTCCTAGCTATTCCTTTGAGGACCCTGCCGAGATGTACGCGCTCGCCGAAAAGGCACTGGCCAGCGCCGATAGACTGTCGCACAACCGCTCGGAAAGTGCCGGCACTCGCGGCTACCTCGGTTTCATGCGCGGACAGTGGATCGAGGCGGAAACGGCATTCCGAACGGCGATCGCCGTCGATCCGAACAACCCGGATGTGCGCCAAATGTACTCGCAACTGCTCGGTGCGGTCGGGCGCATCGACGCCGCACTGGCACAGGTCCGCCTTGCGCAGGAGATCGACCCGCTGGCGCCGGTCGTCGCGGATCGGCTAGGCATTCTGCACCTCTGGCTCGGGCGCGATGCGGACGCCGCGAACGATGCGGCGCTCGCCCGCGAATTGGGGCTCGATGAAGTCGCTTATCCGGAGACCAAGATCCTTCTCAAGCTTCATCAGCACGATGACGCAAACGCGGCTGATGACCTACGGACTTTGATGCGCTCCCTGCACCGATCGGACGCCTGGGTCGGTCCGGCCTTGGACGCCTATCGTCACCCAGAGAAGCGGCCGGCCATAATCGAGTTGCTAGACCGGACTCTGGCAGCGGGCGGCATCTCACCGCGAATCTACTTCGGCACGATGGTGCTGCTCGAGTCCCCGGCGCGCGCGCTGCGCGGCTTTGCCGCGTTGCCGGACCGCGGCGGTAACGATCTCGAATTTCTGTTTTCCGTCGATGCCGCCGCCGTGCGGCGCGACCTGGCGTTCGGCGAATTCATTCGCAACATGGGCATCGAAGCGTACTGGGATCGGTTCGGATGGCCGAGTAGCTGTCGCCGCGAGGGCTCGCAAATCGCCTGCCACTGACGCCGGACAGGCCACGCTAGGGCTGGTTTCCCCATGCCACCCACAAGTGCCGATGACGCGTGATATATGCTCGCCTCGTCTGGGTAAGCGTTTCCTCAAGAAGCAATAAGCGATCGACAGCGATTCATCAAAGATCCATCAGGCGTCGAAGCGTCCCCTAACGCACAGTTCCGATCGCAGGACCAGTGACATCGCGATCCACAGGCCCCAAAGCACTTACCTATGATCCGGAGTTACTCATGAGACGCCTTATCGTACTGGCCGTAGCCATCGGCCTCGCAGGATGCACCACGCTTCGACCTATCGAGGGCACGTCGATTGAATTACGGCAACGGATCAGTTCCGGGGAGCTGCTGGAGGCAGGTGATCGGGTGTCGATCGTGACGACTGACGATAAGACGCACCGGTTTGCAGTGACCGGAATTGGTCCAGGCTTCATCGACGGCAAGGCGGACTCAGTCTCAATAGAGCAAATTGTTTCTCTGAAGAAGCGTCAATTTAGTCGCGGCAAGACGCTGGCATTGGTAGGCGGAGTCGTCTTGGTGGCAGGCCTGGCGGTCTACGCCGCCGCACAGGTTGCGCCGCTGATTGCGCTGCAGGCAACGCCATAGCGGCAGCGCTGATGAGCGTCATCGCGGCGTGGCGCCCGACGCCGTACATTGCCCGCACGGCCGGCGACTTGTCCGCACCACCAACGGCTGAATATCCTTAGAATCCCGGCAGCGAATTCTGCGGCCTTGAAGAAGCGCAGGCTGCCGGTCATGCTTAATCGTTACCTCCAAGTCAATTCGGTCGCGAGGAGAATTCTTCGATGCAAAGTATCTGCACGCCTCGCTCCAAACTGCCCGATGTCGGCGTCACGATCTTCACGGTGATCGGTCAGCTCGCGGCACAGCATAACGCGCTGAATCTGTCGCAGGGCGCGCCGAATTTCCCGTGCGACCCGAAGCTCGTCGACAGCGCGGCGCGTGCCATGCGCGCAGGACATAATCAGTATGCGCCGATGGCCGGCATCGCTGCGCTGCGCGAAGCGCTCGCCGACAAGGTCGCGCGACTCTCTGGCGCGCGCTACAACGCCGCCGACGAAATCACCGTGATCGCCAGCGCGAGCGAGGGTCTGTACGCGTCGATCAGCGCGCTCGTCCATCCGGGCGACGAAGTCATCTACTTCGAACCGGCGTTCGACAGCTATGCGCCGATCGTCCGGCTGCAAGGTGCGACACCGGTCGCGATCAAGCTGTCGCAGCCCGGCTTCAGGGTCGACTGGGACGAAGTGAGCGCGGCGCTCTCGCCGCGGACTCGCATGATCATCGTCAATAGCCCGCACAACCCGACCGCGACCGTGTTCGGTGCCGGTGACATCGCACGCCTCACGACGCTCACGCGCGACACCGGCATCGTGATTCTGTCCGACGAAGTCTACGAACACGTCGTATTCGACGGCGCACTGCATCACGGCATGGCGCGCCACCCGCAGCTGGCCGAACGCAGCGTGATCGTGTCATCGTTCGGCAAGTCATATCACGTGACCGGCTGGCGGGTCGGCTACTGTCTCGCGCCCGCCGCACTGATGAGCGAGATCCGCAAGGTCCACCAATTCATGGTGTTCGCCGCCGACACGCCGATGCAGTACGCGTTTTTCGAAGCGCTCGCCGACGAGCGAAGCTACCTGGGCCTGTCCGCGTTCTACCAGAGAAAGCGCGACCTGCTCGCCGGTGCGCTCGCCGACTCGCGCTTCGAGCTGCTGCCGAGCGAAGGCAGCTTCTTCATGCTCGCGCGCTTTCGCGGCTTCTCCGACGAGAGCGACAGCGACTTCGTTCTGCGCCTGATCCGCGATGCCGCCGTCGCGACGATTCCGCTGTCCGCGTTCTATACCGATGGCACCGACCACGGCGTGATCCGCCTGAGCTTCGCGAAGGATGATGCGACCCTGCTCGAAGGCGCGCGCCGCCTGTGCTCGGTTTGAGGGACGTGAAGCTGCGCACCTGTCGCCGCGCCGAGAGCCGCTCGTGACTTTCCAGTCAGCCGGCGAGTTCGGTGTACTGCGGGTGCTGAACACATGTCCTCGGCGGTGTGCGTGGTAATCGCCGCGTACGCAGCCGGACGAACGCATTCTCGACGGGTTCGCCGTCTCGCTTCGCCACACCACTCGAGTTCACATGCTAACTAACCACTTTACGTCGCGGCCGCGCCCTGCCTGACAGCAGTGAGTGGGCCCCCGCCTCGGATATGCCGACTGTGCCTTCGCGTTTGCAGTCGGCGACTATGAGCAATGCGGTGAGGGCGTTGAAGGTTCGCGCTTGCAGGCTGGAAATGTCGAAGATGCGCTCAAATCGTGCGTATAGGGTGTTGGGGTGCACGCCCAGCGTCTGCGCCGCCTGCAGCACGTTCATGTCGGCATCTGCGTAGGCCCGCAGCGTTGCGGTCAGAGCGCCGTGCGCGCGGTCGTCGGCGACGTGGAACTCGTTGGCCCAAGCGGGCAGCACGCGCCGGAACTCTTCCCCGGCGAAGTGCAGCAACAGGCGCTGCATCGGGAGCTCGGCGAATTGAACGACGCGCTGAGTGACGAGCGCCATTTCCAGAGCGGCGGTCGCTTCTCGGTAGGCTGTCGGAATGTGCGATGTGGAAGGGGCATCATTACTCACGCCTATGAGCGCCGCATTGCCGACGAACTTGAGCGCCTCACTCATGCGTAGTGCCAGCGAGCTGCGGGGTGCAGTCCAGCCGGATTCCCGGCGGACATCAGCGAATACCATCGTGACCTTGTTTGCGTGCACATCGATGATCCGACGCATTGCGGATTCCGCCATCACTTGTTCGATCGAGTCGGCTAAGCGGCGTGCACGCGCCACGTTGAGCATTTCCGCCGGATCCACAGAGCGTGCGAGTGCCACACAGAACACCTGGCGCTTGTTGGGGAAACCCGCGTCGCGCAGGATACGCGCGACCCGCAAGTCCGTCTCATCATGACCATCGAGCAATATTTGCAGCAGCTCAGCGCGCTGATCCCCCGCAACGTCGGCGAGCAATAGGGTATGTGCGGAGTAGGCACTGGCGAATATCGTACTAATGGCGTCGGTGTACTCCATCGCGAAATCGGCGACGGCGGCCGCGTCGCGTTGCGAATCTTCGCCGGGCGACGCGCCGGCGAGGGGTGACCCCCGCAGCCAGCGGGACAGCACTTTGTGCCCGCTGCGATAGGCATGGAGGGTCGCTTCCAGCGGAAAGCGTTGTTCGGCACGGCGACGCGCATGCTCTCGGACAAAATCGAAGTCACCGAGGCCTCCGCCGCGCAAGAGTCGCAATATTTCCTCGGTATGCTGTGCTGCATGCCGGGCGGACTCGGGCAAGATATCGGGATTCATCGACGCCGAAAATTGGGGTACTTCGGCCAGCACCGCTTGCGTCAGCTCCACTGCGATCGCAGCCGCGCTATACGCGATACGACGGGCCGTCGCCGCCAAGAAGGCTCTGCCCGCGAGCCGCTCCAGTGCACCGTTGAGCACGTTAGCGTGGTAGTCAGTCATTGGTGGCATTGTAGACTTTGACCAATAGAAGCGCACTTGTATGCCAGATTCTGGCTGATGCTACCGAGTCTGGCCGGTGATAGTCTCTAATTCGCCCGTATTGAAAAATTGATCCCGCGGCGGTGCCCGCAGGGTCTTGACGCTCAGTTTGCCGCGACCCTTAGCTCGCATCAGGAGAACCATCTAATGGCAAAGTATTTGTTTGTGTATCACGGCGGTTCCCATCCCGAAACCAAGGAAGCCCAGGCCAAGGTCATGGCAGCCTGGGGACACTGGTTCGGCTCGATGGGCAAGGCGCTGATCGATGGAGGCAATCCCGTCGGCAAGTCCTGGACTGTCCGAAGCAATGGCACGGTCGCCAAAGACGGCGGCGCGAATCCGGCCAGTGGCTATAGTCTGATCGAGGCGCAGAACCTGGACGACGCTTTAGCCAAGGCAAAGGGCTGCCCGCTTCTTGCGGCGGGCGGGTCAGTTGAGATCGCTCAAGCCATGGACATGTGACGGGCTCGCCCTCGCGCTAACTGGGCGTGTGGGTGGACTCCTGCCGCCACCCGACGAACGGCTGAGGCTTCTATCGGCCGTGCACGCAGCGCCCGTCCCTAGGCAGCTCGCGAGATTGAAGACGCACCCGAGGGGCGCGAGGACCGACGGAGTCGTTAGCTCTGGCAAGCACGCTTGCAAGGTGCCATCATTGCTGGCATTATGCAAGCATGGCTATCCAGATTAACATCCGTGATGTTCCCGAGAGAGTCCGTGACGAGCTGGCAGCCCGTGCGGCTTTGCAGGGTAAGTCGATGCAGGAGTTCTTGCGCGCCGAGCTCGAGCGCCTGGCTGCCCGCCCATCGATCGACGCCTGGCTGCAGCAGGTGCGCGCGAGAAAGCGCGCGACAAAGACTCGCGTTTCCTCCAAGCAGATACTTGAGAACAGAAACGCAGATCGGCGTTGAGTACCGTCGTTGACTCGTCTGTGCTAGTGGCCGCGCTCGTTGATACCGGCCCCCACGGCGCTTGGGCGGAGACAGTTCTAGCGGGCGGTTCGTTATACGCGCCTGAGCTGGCACGTGCTGAAGCTACGAACATATTTCACCGTCTGGAGAGGGCAAAGCTAATTACGACGCCGGAGGCGAGTGCGGCCCGAAACGATCTTATGCAGCTAGATATCGATTTGTTTCCCTTCGAGCCCTTCGCCGACCGCATTTGGGAACTGCGTCATAACGTAACGAGTTACGACGCGTGGTACGTCGCCCTTGCCGAAGCGTTAAAGCTCCCGCTCGCAACTCTGAACGAACCTCTTTCGAAATCAAGCGGAGTCACCTGCGAGTTTCTGACGCCCGGACCCTAAAATCGTGCGCCGGATTGTGTAACCCGATGCGCTCACGCGAGCCGCATTCCGGGATGCCTGCAGCTCCATGAGGGCCACCCGACCGTGTCCCCGAAGCTCCCGCCTGCGCCGACGCGAACCGCTTAAGAGCCCACTCGACGTGAAAAATATCGAGTTCCTTTTGGGCGAATTTGATTTTACCGTCAGATCAGCCGTCAAAACGTTTTGCTTGATGCCGATAGTGGGCGATAGACGCCGAAAGCAATAATTACCGCACAGTGAATTTGCCTGAATGGTGCCGTCTCTCCGAACACCACACACATTGCATCTATATTCCACCATAGAATCCCGCGTCTTTCATCGTCACGCCAGCTCGGCCACACACTGCGCCAGCGACATGGCTTCGACCTTAGAACGGAGCGTATAGCGCGTCGAGCCCGGATAAACCACCAACAACCGCTGTAGTTCCAGGTCCTTGAGCGCCGAAACCATCGATGGAGTCATCGTCGGTGCATCAGCCCGCTTGATCTCAATTCCAATACGCCGCCCTTTCAGAAACAACAGCAGATCGAGCTCCGCCCCGGCCTGCGTTCGCCAGTAGTAGGCGTTGGCTTTGGACAAATGAGCAAGTAGCTGCTCGATGACGAACCCCTCCCATGATCCACCAACTACAGGATGCCCTTCGAGTTGCCGACGCTCGCCGATTCCGAGCAACGTATGCAGCAGGCCTGAATCACGAATGTAAACTTTTGGAGATTTGACCAACCGCTTACCAACATTGGCGTACCAAGGCTCGAGCACGCGCACGACGAGCGCCCCGGATAGTGCGTCAAGATGGCGCTTGACAGTCGTATGCGCTTCGCCCAGGGATCGCCCAATCTCCGAGCTGTTCCAGATACCGCCTGAATAGTGCGCGGTCATGGTCCAGAATCTGCGCATCGTTCCGGACGGCACTTGCACGCCGAGCTGAGCCAAGTCGCGTTCTAGGAAAGTGCGAATAAAATCCTCGCGCCAGGCGGTGCTCGCAACTTCCGTGCGGGCCAGAAATGACCGTGGAAAACCGCCGCGCAACCATAAGCGATAGAGATCCGGGCTCTCAAGCTCCTCAAGCGTGAAACCGCCCATCTCGACGATTACTATCCGGCCCGCCAGCGTTTCGGAGCTCTGCCGTAGCAACTCCGGCGAGGCGCTACCCAGGATGAGAAATCGTGCCCGAACCGGCTTGCGATCCAACAATACCCTGAGAATCGGGAAAAGGTCGGGATGACGCTGCACCTCATCGATCACGATCAGCCCGCGCAACGATTCGAGCGCCGACATGGGTTGGGACAGCCGCGCCAGATCAACGGGATTCTCCAGATCGAAGTAAGTGCTCTTCGACTCCTCTGCCAGCTGCCGCGCGAGAGTAGTCTTGCCGCACTGACGGGGACCCAGCAATGCCACCGCAGGACCCATCTTTAGGCCTGAGCGCAGCCTAGCTAAGAGTTGAGGCCGTTTCAACATATATTGAATATTGAGCGATCTCCGCTCAATATTCAAGGTACAAATTACGGCAACCCTAGTTGACGTGACAGTCTGGCAGGCATGCCGGCGGGTGGGGCGCCACGTGGCCACCGACTGCCTCAAACAGACCCACTCCTGCCAGCGACGAAGGGCTGCTTTGTAGCATCAGAACCGCGATTGCTCCAACGGCTAGTCAGATGGTTTACCAAACGCGAAAAGTTTGGCGAGGAATCCACGATTACGTGGAATCGCCTTGGTGTAGCGAAGAACCGATTGGTCGGCCAGCGCCACTACAACGGGCATGGCAGAATCTGAAGCCCACATGTTGCGGGGGCCATCATGAAATCCGAGAAGCTCGACTCCAGCCTCGGCCAGTGAAAAATCAATTGCGCTCTTGAGACGTTCGTTCGTACACCAGCGCTCGAGCGAATCGGTCTGCGCGACTTTATCCAAATACGCCACGGCGCTTGGGTACGCCTTTACAAAGGCGGCCACCACCATCGAGAAGCGTGTGGTGTCGATAGTCAGCATTACCTGCGGCTGGGCTCGTCACACATTGACGTTAGCTTACCTGAGGCGGTGGGGCCGACAATTACGATTTCTCGCTTTCGGGACCCGAACTCACCGATAGTTGCAATTAAAAAGGAAGCGACCATGGCACAGAGGACCTACCATCTTCGCTTATATCCCGAGGGTAACAATGAGCTCACGGTCTTTTACGATGACACGTTTTAGCGCCAGACGGATGGCGATATGTTTCGCGTCAATTGCCGACAATGTGTACACCGGGTGCGCTGCATAGAAGTCACTGAGTGCCTTAGTCATGATTTCGTTTACGGCCTTGGCGTATCGATCGGGCACGCCTTGTACAGCAAACCGCCGAATAATGGGATCCGTTAAAAGGAATGCGCCGCTCTCGGAAACGTAGCGGACACCGCTGGAGACGTCGAGCGACCCACTGAGTGGCGTCGCCTGTTGGCCGACTCGAATGTTGACTACGGCGTCGATTCCGGCGTCGATCCGGTCAGACCCATCTTGAAGCGACACCCTGGGATGATCGAGCGTCACTTGAAATATCAGATAGGATTTTGTTACGGGGAAACTCGCGGCAAGCCTTTCCTGAAGTACCTCCTCCGATATGGCGTAAACATATTCTTTGCCGCGGACATAGTAATAGGTCGCCGCCGCGACGATTAGCAGTGCAACTCCAACGAAACCCCATTTCGCTTCCATTTTTTCCTTGGGCGCCCCTTTGCACGTCAGACGAACGACGGCTTTGTGACTGTCATTCTATGCCCTCGAATGTCTCAAAGTGGCCGGGAACGGTCCGATTGTTCGCTCCAAACCCGCATTCGCCGAACACTTCAACAATCCGTCCTATCGGGCTCACAAGCGCGTAGTGAGAAGCGCGTCTATCAATAGGTGAAACACCGGCGCCGGCTCGTGGTTGTGGGAGTTTCCGGTGTATTTCCCCCGAAACTCCCTAGTGTATCGGTACGCACTCTGTGGGATGCTTTCCGCCATGAAGTGTGAACAGGCGCGGCGCTTGGACGCCGGTCGGCGCCCCAAGGCATTGAAATGGTTGAGGGACCCAGGCCAATACGTGGCCATTATTGGATGCCGATTTACAGGTGCGTCTGGATTTGCGCAATCGGTGCACTGAGGGGTCCGCGCCCCCACTTACGTTCCACTCCGACGGACTAAAAGAATTTACAGCCACCTAGCAGCCTGTCTGGTTTAGTAGCCGGGTGAAATGCGCGATACTCATGTTAGTGCCCTCACGTTAATGGAACTTATGAGCAACTTTCGACCGATCAACCGCGACACCGGATTTTTGTTGCCACCGTCGGTGGATGA
>Ga0181521_10005030_pt1 | contig 14868 bp, 15 predicted proteins | sample PEATcosm2014_Bin_32_FD_119764 | JGI IMG/M metagenome (GOLD analysis project Ga0181521, IMG submission 119764) | Peatland microbial communities from MTU Mesocosm Facility, Houghton, MI, USA - PEATcosm2014_Bin02_60_metaG | ecosystem: Environmental > Terrestrial > Soil > Wetlands > Peat | place...
GCGATGGTCCTGGCGGCGGGTCTGGGCACGCGCCTGCGCCCGCTGACGTACGAGATCACCAAGCCGATGGTGCCGGTGCTGGACCGGCCGGTGATGGAGCACATCGTGGAGCTGCTGGCCAGGCACGGCTTCGACGAGGTGATCGCCAACCTGCACTACTTCCCGGACACGATCCGCGAGTACTTCGGGGAGCGGCTGTCGTACAGCTTCGAGGAGGAGCTGCTGGGCACGGCTGGCGGCGTGCGCGCGTGCTCGGGCTTCTTCGGCGAGGAGTCGTTCCTGGTGATCTCGGGGGACGCGCTGACGGACATCGACCTGGGCGCGTTCGCGGCCAGGCACGAGCAGACGGGCGCGGTGGCGACGCTGGCGGTCAAGCAGGTGGCGGACACGCGCGAGTACGGCGTGGTGCTGCACGACCGCGAGGGCAGGATCACGGGCTTCCAGGAGAAGCCGGCGCCGGATGAGGCGCTGTCGAACCTGGGCAACTGCGGGATCTACGCGTTCAGCCCGCGGATCTTCGACTACTTCCCGGCGCGGCCGTTCGTCGACTGGGCGCAGGACGTGTTCCCGGTGCTGCTGGAGAACGACGTGCCGTTCTACATCCACGAGATCCGCGAATACTGGAACGACGTGGGCTCGCTGGCGGAGCTGCGCCAGGGCACGTTCGACGCGCTGTGCGGCGAGCTGCACCTGCAGATCGACGGCGAGGAGGTCAGCCCTGGAGTGATGGTGGCGGGCGAGTCGCCGCTGCGGGCGGACACGGAGGTCGAGGGGCCGGCGTGGATCGGGCGCGACGTGCACATCGGCGCGGGCGTGCGCCTGATGGGGCCGATCGTGCTGGGCGACGGCGCGAGCGTCGGCGCGGGCGCGCAGCTGCGCGAGAGCATCGTCTTCCCGGGCACGGACATCGCGGCCGAGTCGATCCTGATCGGCGCGATCGCCGGTCACGGCGGTATCGTGCAGAGTCTGCGCCACCACCGCTGAGCGTCCACGGTCCGGCATTCACGGTCGACGCCGGACCCCCGCCGCTTAGGGCCTATCCCGGTAGGGCCCTTAACGAGAAGAGGCCCGCCGAAGCGAGCCCCTTCCCGGAAAGTGAGACTATGACAAGAGTCATCGTAGCACGTTCCGATGACGTATGGGCTGTCGGTCATCGCAATTTGCGATCGTCGACATTCTGTCGACGACCCATTTACATCCGCCGCCCTCGGGCGTAGCATCGGAGACACGACAGACACGACCGAAGGAGCCTGTGATGCAGATCGACATCAAGGGTCGCAACGTCCCGGTCACCGACGAGCTCCGCACGCATGCGGAGCGCCGTCTGGGGAAGGTCTCGCGCCAGGTCTCGGACCTGGCCCGCCTGGAGATCGAGATCTTCAAGGAGCCCAACCCGCGGGTCGCGGACAGCCAGGTGGCGGAGTGCACGCTGTATCTGAAGGGCGTGACGCTGCGCGCGCGCGACGCCTCGCCGGAGATGCTGCACTCGCTGAACCTGGTCGTCGACGAGCTCGCGCGCCAGGTCAAGCGCCACCGCGACAAACTGCGCCACCGGCGCGACCGGCCGGCGAAGCTCGTCCAGCCGGCGGCCGTCGCGCAGATGGCGCAGAGCGGCCTGTCGCTGCCGTCGCTGTAGGCGCCGCCGACAACGGGCTCGCAACCTGGGCTTTAGCGTCGAGGGCTATCCTTGGCGCATGCCATCACTGCTGGATCGCGCGCTGAACGTCGGCGAGGCGAAGAAGCGCAAGGAATACGAGAAACGAGTCGCGCTGATCGGGGCGTTCGAGGCGGAGCTCGAACACGACAGCGACGCCGAGCTGCGCGAGCGGATGGACGCGCTGCGCGAGCGCGCGAGCGAGGACGAGTCGCTGGACGACCTGCTGGCGGAGTGCTTCGCGATCGTGCGCGAGACGGGCAAGCGGACGATGGGCATGCGCCACTTCGACGTGCAGCTGATCGGCGGCATGGCGCTGCACGAGGGCCAGATCGCGGAGATGAAGACGGGCGAGGGCAAGACGCTGACGGCGACGCTGGCGGTCGTGCTGAACTCGCTGGCGGTCAGAGACGCCGACCCGGACGCGCCGGAGGGCACGCCGCGCGAGCGCAGGGGCGTGCACGTGGTGACGGTCAACGACTACCTGGCGCGCCGCGACGCGGAATGGATGAGCCCGATCTACGACGCGCTGGGGGTGTCGGTGGGGGTGCTGCAGAACATGCAGCCCTACGACGAGAAGCAGCGCGCGTACGCGTGCGACGTCGTGTACGGCACCAACTCGGAGTTCGGCTTCGACTACCTGCGCGACAACATGGCGAAGGACCTCGCGGAAAAGGTCCAGCGCGGGCACTACTTCTCGATCGTGGACGAGGTCGACAACATCCTGATCGACGAGGCGCGCACGCCGCTGATCATCTCGGGAGCGCCCGAACAGGCTGCGGACCTGTACGTGAAGTTCGCGCGACTGGCGCCGAAAATGGTGATGGGCAAGACGCCGGAAGGCATGGACCCGCGCATGAAGAAGCAGTTCGTGGCGGACTTCGACTTCGAGATCGACGAGAAGCAGAAGACGGTGGCGGTCACCGAGCAGGGCGTCGCGAAGGCCGAGCGCTTCCTCGGCATCGACCACCTGTACCGCGCGGAGAACGGCCACCTGGTCAACCACCTGATCCAGGCGCTGCGCGCGCAGTCGCTGTACAAGCTGAACGTCGACTACGCGGTGATCGACGGCGAGGTCAAGATCATCGACGAGTTCACCGGACGCATCCTCGACGGCAGGCGCTGGTCGGAGGGCCTGCACCAGGCGGTCGAGGCCAAGGAGGGCGTGTCGGTCCAGGAGGAGAACCAGACGCTGGCGACGATCACCTACCAGAACTACTTCCGCCTGTACGACAAGCTCGCGGGCATGACCGGCACGGCGCTGACCGAGGCGACGGAGTTCATGAAGATCTACGAGCTGCCGGTCGTGCAGATCCCGACGAACAAGGAGATGATCCGCGACGACCGAAACGATCAGGTCTACAAGACCAAGGAGGGCAAGTGGAGCGCGGTCGTCAGGGAGATCGCGGCGCGCCACGAGGTCGGCCAGCCGGTGCTCGTGGGGACGATCTCGGTGGAGGTCTCCGAGCTGCTGGGCGACCGGCTGACCAAACTTGGGATCAAGCACACGGTGCTGAACGCGAAACCGGAGCATGCGGCGCGCGAGGCGGACATCGTCGCCGAGGCGGGCCAGCCGGGCGCAGTGACGATCGCGACGAACATGGCGGGCCGCGGCGTGGACATCAAGCTCGGCGGCAACCCCGAGCATCTGGCCGGCCAGCAGCTGGCCAGGGAAGGCGTCGATCCGGCCGACTCGGAGACGTATGAGCGGCGCATGAAGGAGATCCTGCCGGAGGTGGAGCGCAAGCTGGCGGAGAGCCGCGAGCTGGTGATGGCGGCGGGCGGCCTGTTCATCTGCGGCACCGAGCGCCACGAGTCCAGGCGCATCGACAACCAGCTGCGCGGGCGCGCGGGGCGCCAGGGCGACCCGGGCGAGTCGCGCTTCTTCCTGTCCGCTGAGGACGACCTCGTGCGGCTGTTCGCGGGCGACCGCATCTACCGCATCCTCGACAAACTCGGCGGCGTCGACGACGAGGGCAACGAGGAACCGATCGAGGCGGGCATGCTCTCGAAACAGATCGAGAAAGCCCAGAAGAAGGTCGAGGAGCAGAACTTCCTGATCCGCAAACGCGTGCTCGAGTACGACGACGTGATGAACGAGCAGCGGCGCGTGATCTACAAGTACCGCGACGAGGTCCTGGAAGGCAAGAGCATCGGCGATGAGGCGCGCGAGGAAGTCGCGAAGGTGATCGAGCGCACCGTCGACCAGTACACGCAGGCGGACTACATCGAGGACTGGGACATGGACGGCCTGTTCACGGCCATCCGCCAGTTCTTCCCGCTCGATCTCGAGGGCGAGGACCTCGACCGCGAGACGATCGACAGCAACACGCTCACCGATCGCATCGTCGAGGAGGCGATGGAGCGCTACAACGCGCGCGAGGAGTCGCTGGGCAAGGAGCTGATGGAAGCGCTGGAGCGCTTCCTGCTGCTGCAGACGATCGACGAACGCTGGCGCGAGCACCTGTTCGACATGGACTACCTGCGCGAGGGCATCCACCTGCGCGGCTTCGCCCAGATCGACCCGCTGGTGGCATACAAGAACGAAGCGTTCGTGCTGTTCGGCGACCTGATGAACAGCGTGTGGTCGGACTACGCGCGCATGATCTTCAACGTGCAGGTGAACGTCGAGGGCCAGAACGGCGGCGGCGGTGCGGGTGGGCGGGCTCCCATCCCACCGTTCTCAGCCGCCGGCAACTCCACGCGCGCGGGCCGCGTGTCCTACTCGGGCGGCCACAGCGCCGCCGGCGCGGGCGCGCTGGCGGCCGCGGCGGCGGCCGCGGGCCTGGGCACGAACGCGAGCGCCGAATCGGCGTTCGCGGAAAACGGCGGAGAGATGGAGGCGCTGCCGGTGGTCGAGCAGCGCGTGCTCGACGACGAGCACCAGGTCGGGCGCAACGATCCCTGCTGGTGCGGGAGCGGTAAGAAGTTCAAGAAGTGCCACGGGGCGTAGACGCCCGTGGACGCGGCGCGGAGCGTTGTCCTCGGTCGCTCGCGTGCAAAGCACGCCACGCTCCCTGCGTCCTAGCTCCGCTTGGTCCACGGGCGTCTAGGGGTAAGGGCGCGCGAAGATCGGCTTGAGGACTGCTACACCCAGGTGTTGCACGCCTCCAGCCGGGCCTCGACTCGGTGAACAGCGCCGGTAGATCAGTGTCGTCTGAACGCAAGCAGCGTGCTCGCCTCGATCCGCGCGTAAGGCGAGTCCGGATGCACCGCATCCCAATCGAAGTCGTAGACCGCGCGCGGGTACTCGGCGAAGCCGCCGGCCTCAGGGCCGCGCGGGTCGGTCTCGATGGCGCGTCCGTGCACGATCACGAGGAACGTCTCGAGCCCGCCGGTGACGGCGCCGCTGACGGCCGGGTTCGCGCGGATGTTCCGAAACCGGAACGAGCTCTCGGCCGAGCCGAACCAGAACTGGCCGCGGAAGAACAGGCCGTCGACCGGTGCCACTCGCGGCTCGCCGCGGGGCGTGACCGTCGCGAGGTCGAGCACCTGCACGCCGGCGAGCTCCTTGCTGAGGGCCTCGGCGTCGAGGCGGGTCTCTTCGCCCCAGATCGAGCGCAGGTGCGCCCCGGCGTGGGCGTAGCTCGCATCGAGGAGCCACTGCAGCCTCTGTAGGTCCTCGCTCGTCTCGAACATCCTCAGAACCCTCTCACGAATCCTTTAGAGCCGGCTTACCTCTAGCCATAGCCTCGTTTTTGAATGAGCAGCGAGAGCATTGCGGCAGGACGCCGCCCCGGCGTCGACTGGCGGCGCGCCGAGTTCGTCCTGACGCTCCTCGCGTTCGTGGGCTTCCTCACGCTGCCGATCCGCGTCACGACGATCTACAGCGGCCTGCCGGCGCATCCGCTGTTCGTGCACGTGCCGGTGGTGCTGATCCCGACGACGATCGTCGCCGCGATCGTGTTCGTGTTCAAGCGGGACTGGCTGTCGCGCTACGGGATCGCGCTGGCGGTGGTGTCGATCGTGGCGATGAGCTCGATCTTCCTGACGATGCAGGCGGGCGCGGCGCTGCGCGGCGAGCTGCATCTGCAGGGCCAGGCGGCGACGCTGATCTCAGAACACTCGCAGGCGGCGCACATCCTGGCGATCGTGTACGTCCTCTTCACGGCGACGCTGATCGTGACGTTCGCGGCGCAGCGGATCTCCGGCGGCATGCCTACGGGCCTGGGCATCGTGGACGAGCTGCTGTCGTCGAAGGCGATCGCCGCGGCGCTGCGCGTGGTGCTCGTGCTGCTTGCGATCGGCGCCGGCTACATGTGCTTCAGGACCGGCGATCTGGGCGCGAAAGCCGTGTGGCAGGGTCGGCTGGAAGCCGCTCATGGCGGTGGCTTCGGCGGTCCTCCCGGCGAAGTACCCGGGCTGTTCGGCCCGCAGTCGGGCCGCTAGCAGTAGCGCCCGTCCGCCCGGCGCGCCGCCGGCCCGGCGCGCAGCGTCCCCGCCCCGCGCCGGGATCGAGCGCCTTTACGGCAGCAGCGTGTCCGCCTCGATCTTTTCTTCGTCGGTCTGAATGCCGGAGATGGTCAGGCCGGAGCTCTCGCCGGGAGCGCCGCCGATGGATGTCGGCGGAAACTCGCCTGCGCACGATGGCGTGCCCGTTTCGTAGCAGCTGGGGACCTGCACGCCTTCCTTGATCACCTTCAGATCCTCCGCTTCGCCGCTCAACATCTTGTTGCGCTTGATTTCGTGGAGGATCGAGCCCGTTGCGTCGACGACGATGACGCCGCACTGGAAGCCGGGGAGGCGGACGCCGTCTTGCAGCCGGTCAGGGTGACCTCCAGGCTCTCGGTGTCTGGCATGATCGGGCTCGTTGTGTCGTCCGCCCCCGCCCAGCCGAGCGATTTCATCTAATGAACGGCTCGCCGGCGTATGAGCACCGCAGGCCGCTCGAGCACATCGTCGCTCGATATGACCGCCTCGCCCGGTTCTACCGGCGGCTGGAATTCCTGTTCCTGATCACGCCGCATGCTCGGCGCAGGGCGGTGTCGGCCCTGGAGCTGAGACCCGGCGACGTCGTTCTCGAGATCGGCGCGGGAACCGGACGCAACTTGAGATACCTCCTCGACGCCGTGGGCCCCACCGGGCGAGTGATCGCGGTGGACGCGTCGCCGGGCATGCTCGAGCAGGCGCGGCGCCTGGTGCACGATCGCGGCTGGCGGAATGTCGATCTGCTCCAGCAGGACGCTGCGGACCTGCATGTCGACGACGAGGTCGACGGGGTGCTGTTCAGCCTCAGCTACTCGGTCATTCCCGACCCGCTGCCTGCGCTCGCGGCGGCGTGGAAGCGCCTACGACCATCCGGCCGGCTGGTCGTGATGGATCTCGGACTCACGAACACCGCATTTCGCGGCGTGCTCACGCCGATCGCGAGGCTGCTGGACAAGCTCGCCCCCGGCGATGCCCACTCCGAGCCATGGAACGACCTCGCTTCCTACGGACCCGTCGCGATAGAGCGCTTCATGCTCGATCTGTACTACGTCTGCGTCGTCCAAAAGCAAGCGCCACCTGTGGCTCGTCCGACGTGACCGCGCGGCGGCGGTGGCCTACAGGCCAGCTCGCTCCCAGAGCTTCCAGGCGGGCACGCCCAGCCCGCGAGCGACCTCCATGATCGTCTCGATCGTGGAGTTGTGCTCGCCGCGCTCGAGCGCCCCGTAGTAGGAGCGGTCGATCCCGGCTTTCAGGGCGAAGGATTCCTGCGTGTAGCCCTTCTCTTCGCGGGTCGCGCGGAACGCTCGGCCAAGCGCGCGACTGTCTTTGGACCCCGTCGGCACGCCGGGGAGCCTGTCCGACTGGCTGGCGTTATTCCACTGTATCTAGCTCCACCTTGCGAGGCTCTCAGCTAGAGGCCGGCTCGCCGCCAGATCTCCCATGCCGGGACGCTGAGGCCGTTGGCGACGGTCACGAGCGTGTCCACGGTCATGTTGAACTCACCACGCTCCAGAGCGCCGTAGTAGCTGCGATCTATGCCCGCCCGGATGGCGAACGCTTCCTGCGTCAGCCCTTGCTCGCTGCGGATGGCGCGGATCGCCTCGCCAAGCGCTCGATTGGCCTCGGACTTCTTTGGCGGCACCTAGCGATCCTGTCCGATTGACGGGACATATTCCACCAAGTAGAGTTCCACCGGGTTTAGTTCCCAGATCCCAAAGCTCCCATGAACGAGCCATCCTCTCAAACCCGCGATACGGCGGCCCGCCTGGTCGTGATCGACCTACTCGGCCAGACGCGCGGGCGCAGGCGGCCGACGCTCTATCGGCATCTGCGCGACCACGATCGCGAGACGATCAACGACGCGATAGCGCGCCTCGTCCGGGACGGCGTGCTCACGGCCAGCGGCGACCGGCTCATGGCCACGCCGGCGCTCGCGTGTCTCGAAAGCCTGCAGCTGATCGCCATCTGATGGTCTGGCTACAGGTCAGGGTCACGCCGGACGAGCTGCACGCGCGCATGGAAGCAGCCAGACAACAGGGCGTCTCGATGAGCGACCACCTGCGCATGGCGCTCGGGATGCGGCCCCTTGGCGATCCGCCGATGTTCGCCGAGGCCGAGCCGCGCGGGCGCCTGCGGCTCGTGCACGACCGCAGACAGCCGGAGCGGCGCTAGGCGCTGATACCGTGAGCCCATGGCCACAGCCGCCCAGAGCGAGTCGACCCCGACCCCTCAGCGCTTGGCTGCGATCCGTGAGCAGATGAAACTGCTCTCGGATTATCTTTGACCCGGCTGGGCTGGCGGAGCGCGTGGCGGCGCTCGAGGGCGAGATGGGGGCGGAGGGCTTCTGGGATGACGCGGAGCACGCGGCGGAGGTGTCGTCGGAGCACGCGCGCGCGTCCAAGCGCCTCGAGATGTTCGCGCAGCTGCGCTCGGACGTAGAGGACCTGGACGGCCTGGCGGAGATGGCGGCGGAGGACGCGTCGCTGGAGGCGGAGGTGGACGAGCAGATCGCGTCGGTGGAGGAGCGCCTGATGGCGCTGGAGGAGCAGCGGCTGTTCTCGGGTCGCTACGACACGGGCGACGCGCTGGTGACGGTGAACGCGGGGGCGGGGGGGACGGACGCGCAGGACTGGGCGGAGATGGTGCTGCGGATGCTGATGCGCTGGGCGGAGCGCAGGAGCTTCGCGGTGGAGTTGCTGGAGGTGAGCGAGGGCGAGGAAGCGGGGATCAAGTCGGCGACGTTCCGCGCGTCGGGCGAGAACGCGTACGGGCTGTTCGGCGCGGAGCGCGGCGTGCACCGGCTGGTGCGCCTGTCGCCGTTCGACTCGGCGCACCGCCGCCACACGAGCTTCGCGGGCGTGGAGGTGGCGCCGGTTGTGAAGGACACGGGCGAGGTCGAGGTCAACGACGACGACCTGCAGGTGGACACGTACCGCGCGTCGGGCGCGGGCGGCCAGCACGTGAACAAGACGGACTCGGCGGTGCGCATCACGCACCGCCCGACGGGCATCGTGGTGCAGTGCCAGAACGAGCGCTCGCAGTCGTCGAACCGCGCGACGGCGATGGCGATGCTGCGCGCGAAGCTGCTGGAGCGGATGGAGCGCGAACGCCAGGAAGAGATCGCGCGCGAGAAGGGCGAGGCGCAGGACGTGAACTTCGGCTCGCAGATCCGCTCGTACGTGATGCACCCGTACACGCTTGTGAAGGACACCCGCACGGGCTTTGAGATGGGCGACGTGCAGCGCGTGCTCGACGGCGACCTGGACGGGTTCGTGCGCGCGTACCTGCTCTCCAGCGCGGCGTCGCGGTGAGCCCCGCTTCGGATGCCGACATTGCCGCGCTGGTGCGCGCGGCTCTCGCGGAGGACGTCGGCTCGGGGGACGTGACGACGCTGGCGACGGTGGCGGCGGACGCGCGGGGCAGCGCGCTGATCACGCAGAAGGCGCCGGGCGCGATCTACGGCGTGGACGCAGCTGAGGCGACGTTCGCGGCGCTCGACCCGGACGCGCGCTTCGAGCGGCACGTGCGGGAGGGCGTGTGGCGCGAGCAGGGCGGCCCGGTGCTGTCGATCTGGGCGCGCGCGCGGGCGCTGTTGACGGGGGAGCGCACGGCGCTGAACTTCCTGGCGCACCTGTCGGGCGTGGCGAGCATGTCGGCGCGCGCGGCGCGCGAGGTGCAGGGCACGGGCGCGCGGGTGCTTGACACGCGCAAGACGACCCCCGGCCTGCGGGCGCTGGAGAAGGCGGCGGTGGCGGCGGGCGGGGCGAGCAACCACCGCGCGGGCCTGTACGACGCGATCCTGATCAAGGAGAACCACATCGCGGCGGCGGGCGGGATCGGGGAGGCGGTGCGGCGTGCGCGCGAGCACGCGCCGGAGCTGGCGGGCACGCTGGAGGTGGAGGTGCGCGACCCGGATGAGATCGAGCAGGCGCTGGCGGCGGGCGCGCCGCGGCTGCTGCTGGACAACATGGACGAGACGCAGCTGCGCGCGGCGGTGGCGCAGGTGGCCGGCCGCGCGGAGCTCGAGGCGAGCGGCGGCGTGACGCTGCAGACGCTCCGGCCGCTGGCGCAGACGGGGATAGAATGGATCTCAATGGGCGCCCTGACCCACTCGGCGCCCGCCCTCGACCTCTCGCTGATCATGGAGGCACAGCCATGAACCTGCCCATGGCCCCGACTCTGCCGATGGCTCCGACTCGGGGGCCCGCCGGCGCCCTGTCCGAGGAGGAGATCGCGGAGCTGCAGGCGGAGGTCCGCGCGCTGGCGTCCGAGCGCCGCGCGGTGATCCTCGCGCACAACTACCAGGTGCCGGAGGTGCAGGACGTGGCCGACTACGTGGGCGACTCGCTGGGCCTGTCGCGCCGCGCGGCGGCGGCGGTGGACGCGGAGACGATCGTGTTCTGCGGCGTGCACTTCATGGCGGAGACGGCGTCGATCCTGTGCCCGCAGAAGACGGTGCTGATCCCGGATCTCGACGCGGGCTGCTCGCTGGCCGACTCGATCGACTTCGACCAGCTGGCGGCGTGGCGCGCGGAGTACCCGCGGGGCGTGGTGGTGATGTACGTGAACACGACGGCGGAGGTGAAGGCGCTGACCGACTACTGCTGCACGTCGGCGAACGCGGTGGAGGTGGTGCGCCACATCTACGACACGCACGGCGCCGACACGGAGATCCTGTTCGGCCCGGACATGTGGCTGGGCGCGTACGTGGAGAAGGAACTGGGCAGGCGCATGCACGTGTGGGACGGCGAGTGCCACGTGCACGCGGGCATCCGCCCGGCGGACATCGCGGCGACGCGCGCGGCGCACCCGGGCGCGGACTTCCTGATCCATCCGGAGTGCGGGTGCACGACGAGCATCATGGAGTACGTCGCCGCGGGCGACGTGTCGGCTGAGGGCGTGCACATGCTGTCGACTGGCGGGATGTTGAAATACGCCGAGCACGCCGAGCGAGACGCCGTCGAGGAGGCGTCCCGCTGTCGCGCAAACGGCTCGGCGGGCGCGGGCGCCGCCGCCGGATCGCCCCCGCCGGCGCGCCCCGAGGTGGTCGTCGCGACGGAGATCGGGATGCTGTACCCGCTGCGGATGGCCGCCCCGGACGTCGACTTCATCCCGGCGAACGCGGAGGCGTCGTGCAAGTACATGAAGATGATCACGCTGCCGAAGCTCCGCGACGCGCTGCGCGACATGAAGTTCGAGGTGCGCGTCCCCGAGGAGATCGCAGCTAAGGCACGCGTGCCGATCGACCGCATGGTCGCGCTCGGGTAGCGGAGATCGGCGTCGGGCTGGCCCCGGCAGCCCATGGGCTGGCTCGACGATCGCGACGGGCATTGACGGCGCTGATGGTTAGCACAGTGCTGGTAGCTGCCGTCCACGCTGTGCCATAAGCTTATTTTATGGATGGCCTCGAGTCGGGTCTGGAGGGCCTGTTGTGGTTCGTGTTCCGGCGCTCGGCAAACGCGATGGTGCTCGCCGACGAGGATCGCCGCTTCGTCGAGGCCAACGACGCGGCCCTGGACCTGCTCGGGCGCAAGCGCGAGGAGCTGATCGGCACGCCTGTCGCCGACACGATCACACCGTCCGAACACGAGCGCTCGGCGCGCGAGTGGCAGGCGTTCATGCGCACCGGCGAGCACACGGGAACGCGCACGCTCGTTCGCGCGGACGGCTCTGAGGTGCAGATCGAAGTAGCCGCGCGCTTCCTGCAGGTGGGCGGGCGCCGGCTGGCGGTCTCGGTGACGCTGGCGATGAGCGATTTACCTGTCATCCCCGAGCCGGCCCGCGCTCGGCACGGCACTCTGACCAACCGCGAGCGAGAGGTCGTCACGCTGATCGCGCTGGGCCACGAGACCAGCCAGATCGCGGACGGGCTGCTCGTCTCGCCCGAGACGGTGCGCACGCACGTCCGCAACGCGATGTCCAAGCTCGGCGCTCGCACGCGCGCGCAGCTGGTGGCGATCGCTCTTTCCAGCGACGAGGCGATGAACGTGCCTTCCAAGAGAGGCTGACGGTCGCCGACCCCTGAATGCGCGATCCTCAGTGTTGTTCTGAGGTTTGGTATCCACTACGCTGCACGCCACGGCCATGACCGCTCCAGCGAAAGCCGCACACGATGCGCCTCCGGGCCAGCGGATCACCCCGTCGGACAGCCGCTATTCGACGATGGTGCGCGGCTTCAACCCGCGCTGGGTGGGGAGCCCGAAGTATGTGGCGCTGTGCGCCGACACCGCCCAGGCGCTCGACGCCGTGCAGCGGGCGCTCGACGAAGACCTGCGCGTCACCGTGCGCAGCGGCGGGCACTGCTACGAGAGCTTCGCGTGCGGCAACGACGGTGGCGCGATCGTCGACCTGTCGTCGATGCACGGCGTCTACGAAGACGGGGAGGACGTGTACTGCGTCGAGGGCGGCGCGACGCTGTGGAACGTCTACTCCGAGCTGTACCGGCGCTACGCGGTCACGCTGCCCGGCGGGTCCTGCTACTCGGTCGGCGCCGGCGGCCACGTCACCGGCGGCGGCTACGGGCTGCTCTCGCGCAAGCACGGCCTGATCGTCGACCACCTGTACGAAGTCGAGGTGGTGTGCGTCGACGCCGGCGGGCGCGCACGCGCCGTGAGGGTCAACCGCGACTCCACCGACCCCGACGAGCGCGAGCTGCTGTGGGCGCACCTCGGCGGCGGTGGCGGCAACTTCGGGATCGTCACCCGCTTCTGGTTTCGCAACCCGCCGAAGGCTCCCAGCGAAGCCCACCTGGTGAGCATGGCGTGGAACTGGAGCGAACTGAGCCGCAACGCGTTTGGCGACTTGATCCACAGCTTCGGCCGCTTCTTCGCAGCCAACAGCGCGGTCGGCAGTCCCTACGACGGCCTGTTCGCGCTGCTGCACCTCACCCAGAACGCGCGCGCGGACTCGCAGATCGTGCTCACCGCGCAGTACGTCGGCGACGAGCCGGCGCTGCTGGACGAGTTCACGCGCACGCTCTCCGACTCGATGCCCAAGCCCACCGCGCAGCGCGCGCCCGTCGGCCATCAGCGCCCGCCGGCCGCCGGCGTCAAACCGCAGGCGCTGTCGTGGCTGTGGGCGACGATGCAGCTCGACGGCGGCACGCCCAACCAGCGGGGCAAGTACAAGTCCGCGTACATGCTCAAGGCGTTCCCGGAGCGCCAGATCGACGTCATGTGGCGCCACCTCGGCGAACCCGTCGACCCCAACCCCCGCTCGCTGCTGCAGGTCGACTCCTACGGCTGCCAGGTCAACGCGATCGCCCCCGACGCCACCGCCATCCCGCAGCGATCGTCGATCATGAAGCTGCAGTTCCAGGCCTACTGGCCTACACCCGAGGAAGACAAACAGAATCTCGCCTGGATTCGCGCCTTCTACGAAGACATGTACGGCCCGCACGGTCCCGTGCCCGACAGCGTGATGGACGGCTGCTACGTCAACTACCCCGACGTCGACCTCGGCAACTGGCAGCAGCTCTACTACAAGCAGAGCTACGCGCGGCTGCAGCGCGTCAAGCAGCGCTGGGACCCCGGCGACGTGTTCAACCACCTGCAGTCGATCGAGCTGCCGGGCTGAGACCCCGAGGCCGAGCGGCCGTCAGAACTCGTCGGCGGTGTGCGGGCCGACGCACGCGACCGCGAGCTTGTCGGCGACGCCCGCGGCGACCTCGCGGACCTCGTCGTAGGTGACCGCGTCGAGCGCCGCGATCGCCGCGTCCGGGTCGATGTCCTCGCCGAAGACGATCTGCTGGTTGGCCGCGTAGCGGGCCACCGCGCCGGAGTTCTCGAACGCCAGCACCAGCCGCCCGGCCGCATACGCGCGCGCCCGTGCGACCTCCTCCTCGGTCGGGCCGTCCGCGCGCAGCTCGTCGACGATCTCGCGCATGCGCGTGTACGCCTCCACGCACTTCGCCGACTCAAGGCCCGAGCTCAGCTGCAGGATCGGCACGTCGGCGAACGCGTGGTTGATCGCGCTGACCGAGTAGCACAGGCCGCGTTTCTCGCGGATCTCGTCGAACAGCCGCGAGCCCATCGAGCCGCCCAGGAGCGTCGAGTAGATCGACAGCGCCGCGCGCTCGCGCGGGCTCGCCACGGCGACGTCCGGGCGGTAGATCATGCGCAGGTGCGACTGGTTGGTGTCGCGCTGCTCGACCAGCGTCTGCGGCGCGAACGCCGGCGCCGGCTCATACGGCTCGGGCTCCGCCAGCGTCGGGAAGCGCGCGAAGCGCTCCTGCAGCTCCTCCTCCGCGGGCACGTGCTCGACGTTGCCCGCCAGGAACGCCCCGCCGCGCGCGCCTGCCCAGCGGCGCTCGCGAAACGCGACGATCCCCTCGCGCGTGAAGCTGCGCAGGTTCTGCTCCGGGCCGAGCACCGTGCGCCCGAGCGGGTGATCGCCGAACGCCGCGCGGTCGATCAGGTACTCGGCGACCGTCGACGGCTGGTCATACGCGCGGTTGATCTCCTGGATGACCACGCCGCGCTCGCGGTCGAGCTCGTCCGCGTCCAGGCGCGGGCGCCCCACGAAGTCGCTCAGCAGGTCGATCGCCGGCCCCGCGCTCTCCGCGCGGACGGTGATGTGGAACGCCACCAGGTCGTGGCTGGTGTACGCGTTCAGCACGCCGCCCAGCCGCTCGGCCGTCTCGTTGACGTCCGTGTACGTCGGATAGCTCTCGCCGCCCTTGAACACCAGGTGCTCGAGGAAGTGCGCCATCCCGTTCTCCTCCGGGCGCTCGTTGCGCGCGCCCGCGTCGAACGCCACCAGCACCGTCAGCGCGCGCGTGCCGGGCA
>Ga0181521_10005032_pt1 | contig 14866 bp, 13 predicted proteins | sample PEATcosm2014_Bin_32_FD_119764 | JGI IMG/M metagenome (GOLD analysis project Ga0181521, IMG submission 119764) | Peatland microbial communities from MTU Mesocosm Facility, Houghton, MI, USA - PEATcosm2014_Bin02_60_metaG | ecosystem: Environmental > Terrestrial > Soil > Wetlands > Peat | place...
GAATCCCATCACGGCAGTTCGAACTTCGACAAAGCGGCTTCGCGAACCAGATATCCTCACGCCCGAGGAACTTCAGGGTCTCCTTAAGGCATTGCCTCAGCGGGAGAAGACCATGGTTCTGGTTGCCGCAACAACAGGGCTGCGTCGCGGAGAACTCATTGCGCTTCGTTGGCGTGATCTGGAGTTCGACCCAGGCATCGCTCACATTACCCACTCAATTTGGCGCAGGTGGGAGGGTGACACAAAAACGCAAGCATCTCGCAAGCCTGTGCCGCTTCACCCAATCCTAGTCTCAGAGTTGAAACGCTGGAAAGAGACATCACTTTATCGGTCCGACGACGACTTTATTTTCCCATCAATCTCGAAGAACGGAAGCCAGCCTGTTCACCCGGACATGATCCTCAAGCGGCATATCCGGCCGGCATTAGTGCGCCTCGGCGTGATCAAGAAGATTGGCTGGCACTCGTTCCGCCACGGTCTTTCGAATCAACTCCGCCAGAACGGCGTTGAGATCAAGACAGCCCAGGAACTCCTGCGCCACGCCAATAGCCGGATCACTTTGGACATCTACCAGCGGTCGGTGACTCAAGAGAGACGTGACGCACAGGCAATAGCCGTAAAGGGGCTGCTAGGTGAGTAGACGTTCACCGGTGGCAGCGTTTTGATTCGATATTTCAACCAGATTTGGAGATTAATGACGATGACCAATGTAATTCTGAGGCTTCCGGCTGTGAAACTCCGTACCGGCCTTTCTCGCTCGACAATTTACCTTCGGATAGCCCAGGGGAGATTCCCCGCACCCATTTCTCTCGGAGCACGCGCCGTGGGATGGATTGAGGCTGAAATCGACGATTGGATTGCGCGTCGGATTACTGAGAGCCGAAAGCCGTCCACGGAATTCGACAGCTCTCTTTAGCCCAAGCGAACAACAAAAGAAAGTCCTCAGTCGACGTCGAAGGAAGATTGGGCCTGACTTGCGATGAAGTAGTCGAGATTGAATCACGCCGCGGACTCCCTCGACGCCAGCATTGGACTCGTTTGATCGGTTCCCAAAGGTCAACGGATTTCAATACGCATGTGCATTTTTCATGACTAAGCCAACTTTTGATTATGAATTGGTAAGACTAAACTGAGTTCGGACGGCGTTATTCCGTTTGGAACGCGATAAAGGACCAATGACATGAGCAGGGCAATCAGTCTCTTTTCAGGCTATTCTCAAGGCGAAAATCGCACGACCAACTACTGCTTGCTCCTTCTGAAGATGCTCTACGAGGAAAACCCAAAGTTTCTCGCGGAGGTAATGACTACGCTGATCGGTGAAGAGCTCGGCGATCAAATCGGAGTGCGGTTTCGTCAGCAGGTTCGCAAGGGCTCCACCATCCCAGATGGCCTTGTCCTGCAGCCTGCTTTCACCATCTACATTGAGACAAAGAACTGGAATTGGTTCTACGATGAGCAGCTTGCGCAGCACTTGGCTGCTCTTGACAGCGAGAACAAAGGCCTTAAAGTTCTCGTCGCGCTATCCAACTTTGAGTCCGAAGAAAGAAAGAAATTCGCGAACATACACAATTTATGCGCCAGCAAATATAAAGGCTCGATCCTTTTCAAGGAGGTTTCGTTCGAGGACTTTGTTCTGGCGCTGAAACTCCCCCACCTTCCGAAGAATCTCGACGACGCCGTTGCGGAATTCAGACTTTACCTCGACGAGCAGGAGCTACTTCCGTCCTGGGAGAGACGCCTCGACGTAGTGAATTGCGCCGGGCTGCCGGACGATGTGCTGGTTGGGAGGGTGTACATGTGCCCGGCGACCAGTGGGGCGTACAGTCATATTCGTTGTAAGTATTTCGGTATGTATAGAGAAAAACGCATAGAACGCATTGCCCTAATAGAAGCGGTTGTCGACGTTGAAGGTGTCGACTTGGCGAAGGTGAAATGGCAGAACGTTTCCCGCGCCAAGGAGGAACTCAAGAAGCTTGCTATGACAAAGGTTTATGACCTTCGCCCGGGGGTCTTTCCTACGCGGGTGTTCCTACTCGGCCCGCTTTACAACACCGATTGCCGCAAGGATAGCCCGGGAGGAATGTACAACAGCAAGAGGTACTTTGATATCAGTTGGCTCCAGGTGAAGGACGCGGAACAGCTTGCCAACAGACTTAAGGAAATTCCATGGTCGAAATTCAATGAAGAGACGATCGAAACCTAGGGCGTTTCCAGGGACTAATTCGAGTCGGCGGTCAAGTTGGATGGAGTGCGGGTGCGGAGTGAAATCTCAGGGATGTCGCGATGGCGCTAGAATGGTCCAGGTTGGGGCCTAGCACAAATCGGCGGCTTTGCTGCAACTCTCCGAATGGTACACGACTTCCAATGAACAAAAGAATTGTTTTATTCATCGACGGGACCGGCTGCGACGGTCTGAAGGACAAGGATAAGACCAACGTTTGGAAGCTTTACAATGTGTGTCTTGAGCCCAAGGAGCACAGCCTGTATCTTCGCGGCGTCGGTAGCAGGAGATACGAAGTCATGGGAGGCCTGGCGGGCTTTGGCACCAGGAAGAATCTAGAAAAGGCCTACAACTTCCTCATTGAGCATCACGAGGATGGAGACCATATTTTTCTATTTGGCTTCAGCCGCGGGGCGCTTGCAGTTCGGCTTTTCGCGGACTTTCTGGGCCATGTGGGCAAGCTATTCGGCAGCCCGGCGAACAGGAAGTATCTTTATCGCATTTACCAGGTCTACGAATCCAGCGCCCTTTTAGGCGCTGCAGCTCAGTTCCTCACGTACATGCGGCACTTCGGCGAAAACGTTCGACCGCTGCCGATTCACTTCCTAGGGGTGTGGGATACGGTGGAGGAATACTGGTCTTCGGGGCCCCGGCCGGATCTTGAAATTCTTCCAGATCACATATCCTTCGCCCGGCATGCTTTGGCACTTCACGAGCGCAGGGGTGAGATGGAACCGACGTTATGGAAAAAGTGGGGTTCCGGATTTAATTTGCGAGACAGTCAGAGACGAAGAGTGATGCAGGTGTGGTTTCCCGGCGCCCACTCCGACGTTGGCGGAGGGTACCCGGCGCCAGAGTCCGGACTTGCGGAGGCTCCGCTGGCTTGGATGACGAGCGAAGCGAAGGCGTGCGGGCTGAACGTGAACTGCATCAAGCAACAGTCTGGCGCCCAACGAGTACTTCATCAAGAGCGGACGAAGAATAAGTCGATCGGTATGGCCGCTAACTGGTGGAAACACGAGCGGCCACGTTCTGAGTTGTCTGGTTTTCCGAATCTGGATCCGGAGAAAAACGCTCAACTCATCGAATCTCTCTTCGTTCACCGAACCGAATGTGACCAGTTACTCAATCCAATCCTCACGCCTAAATTTGTGCATTACCCCGATAGCCTTTTGAGCGCCTCGAAGGCAAGGCAGACGGCAAAGCGGGACCTGAGGACGATCGACGGAATGGCCTTACAGATGTTCCTCGGTCTTCAATTGTTGGGAAAGGGGCCCGTCGAATGACCGCCATCACGTCGCACTGGTGGGAAAATGCAACGGCCGATAAGGCCGCAGCGTGCAGGGACGTGGTCCGCGAGTTTCTTGCTGGCCCGGATGCCGCAAATAGGGAAGAATTTGCGAGGGCCCTCGCCTTATTGGTCCTGCTCGGCGGAGACGGAGACCGCACCAACATTCGCGACGAGATAAACAAAGTTGAGGGCTCGCACCTGGATGAGGTTAGTAATGGCCTGGAGGTTTTTGAGGAGCGGCTTTCAGATTTCCCTGTGGCCGTGCCAGATGGGCTACGGGAAAGCATTGGCCAACTGCAAGAACGAAGACAGAAGCGGTCTGAGGACGTCACCGCCGAGAGAATGGAACTACTAAGAAGCGCGCGAAAGTACAAACTCAAACTAAAGAATAAGGGCTAACATTTTCTGAGCCGGCGGCCCGTTAGCAGCAGCCTTGGTTTCGCCATCTCATCGGCATGCCCGCGAACAACCGTCTTAGGAAAGCTGCCTGAAGATCCTCACTAGTCGGCGAGCGTTCTGCGATTTCAAGGACGACTAGGGCTGGAATACGAGGGACACTGGGGCGTTTATCCAAATCAATTATTGGCTTCATGTTGATCTGTCTTGGACCAAGTCGCGTAGGCGCTCTTTACGAAGATCACAGCTAAATCCAGTGCCGTCTTGATATACTCGGGACCGTTCACGAAACATTCGGATTGTCGGCGGGCCTCGTGGAAACGAAGCGAGACAGCCACTATGTCAACATACGGCGGTTAGATGGATAGAGAACTGGTAGTTCCCGCGTTTTGACCCAATTGTACTGGACGCTGAGCGGCTTATTCCACTAAATCGCGAATGGGAGCCTCATCTTGGACGAACGAGTGACACATCTAGAAGCCGGCAACGCTGTCGAGTTTGATAACAAGCGATGGCAATCGGAACTGCGAAAGGTAGTTTACCTGAACCAATGCCAATTCCCTGCGAGCAGCGAGATCGAGATCGGCGGTACGCGCGAGCAAGCTACGATCACGATGAAAAAGAAGGGGCTGAACGCAAACATGCAGTCCGATGCAGCCGCTTTTGAGGCGTGGGCTTTGGCACTGTTGATTCACTGTGGAGTGAAATCTGTCAAGATCGGTGTGGATCCAGGAGTTGGCTTAGGGCCGCACTATGAAAGATTTCTGTATCGCCTCAAGCGCTTCAGTGAGCTGTTTCCAGATCGTGTGATCGCAAAGTGGCCTGACACTCCATCGAGGGCGCTGAATTCACAGAGTGGACGGCTCCTGAACCAACCGGGCCCGCGTAAAACGCCGCCGGAAGCTGATTCCGAGGAGCGGATGAAAGCAGCATCACTGCCCAAACCGTCGGAATCCAACCTCGAGTTGGCTCTGGAGGTTTTGGGGTGCTTTCCGGAGTTGCTTTCAACTCGAAAAGATCATGCGCCAATGGCCAGTCGGATTGTTTGATAGAAAGGTAGCGAAAGAACATGGAATATTTACTGGCGGAAAGAGTGCGATTGATCTGGTCGGCATCCGGAACGACACTCTGGTCCTGTTCGAATTGAAGAAAGCCGGCAATCGAAAAGTGGGTGCTGTCTCGGAATTGCTCTTCTATGCCAGCGTCATGCGTGATGCTATCGGCGCCTCCGCCATGTTTAGGTTCGAATCCAAAGGGAAGACGGAGAACTGTGCGATTGGACCTAAGGACATTCTTCAGTGTTCCAAGATTTGTGCAGTGTTGCTGGCACCAAAGTTTCACCCACTGATTTCAGAGCCGCGCATGTTCGAAGTACTCAATGCGGCGATGAAACGGCTCCACTCTGATAGGCCGATTCATTTCGAGACGGCGATGATCAGTAGTTGTCCGAACGACAAATACCGCGACTTCAAATTCAGCAATGGCCAATCCAAAATCTGACGTCCATCTTACCGTCCATCGCGCTACTCATCAGATCGGCGGCAACTGCATCGAACTGCGCACCGCTGATGACCACCGCATCATCCTTGATGTCGGCCGGCCACTCGATGCGCCCCAAGATGCTCGCCACCTTTTGCCGAAGTCACTCGATCTGACGGCGCCCTGCGGCGGCGTCCTCATCTCCTACCCGCACCAGGACCACTATGGCCTCTTGGAGGACGTGCCGGCCGGATGGCCGATCTATTGCGGCGCCGCCACCGAACGGCTCATCAGACTGACCTCCGCTATTTTCGGGAAGGAGTTGCCCCATGCATTCCACCCGTGGAACAGCGGCGCCGCACTTCAGATTGGGCCGTTCACGCTAACACCCTTCCTGATCGACCACTCAGCCTTCGACGCTTACATGGTGCTAATTGAGGTGCATGGAAAACGAATTTTATATTCCGGCGATTTCAGAACCCACGGCCGCAAGTCCGCGCTGACAAGAAGATTGATAGCTGCGCCGCCCAAAAACGTCGATGTTTTGTTGATGGAGGGAACCAACCTCAGCAGCGATAAACCGTGTACCACCGAGAGCAATCTGGAGGACGCTTTCGTGAATCTCTTCCGATCTACAGCCGGCCGAGTTTTTGTCGACTGGTCCGGTCAGAACGTCGATCGCACTGTGACTCTCTATCGATCCTGTCTGAAGTCCGGAAGAACATTGGTCATTGATCTCTACACGGCTGAAGGGATGGAAGCGCTTGCCGGGTTTGGAAAGCTGCCGCGGCCCGGTTGGAAGAATCTGAAGGTGGTTGTCACCAGCGCGTTTACTCGGTTGTATCGACGGACCAGCCGCGAAGCCTTTGTCGAGCAAATGGTGCCACACGGTATTTCCGCCGCTAAGCTCGCGGAGACTCCGGAGAAGTGGGTGGTGATGGTACGCCCATCGCTCATCCGCGACTATGTGCCCAAATACGTCACGCCGAATCCGGACGACACGTGGAGCTGGTCGATGTGGCGCGGATATCTGGAGAATAAGGATGGTGCACTGGTCAGCAAGTGGTTCGAAGACGGAGGGAGTCGCGCCAACCACATTCATACGAGCGGCCATGCGTCTCTCGCTGTTTTGCGATCGTTCGCCCATGCGATGAATGCCAAAGAATTGGTGCCCATCCACGGGGCTGCATGGGACGAGAACATTGCGGGGTTCCCGTCCATCAGGCGCCTGGCCGACGGAGAGTCGATGACACTTTAACGGCTTTAGACAGGCAGGATGGGCTGGTCCGGCCGAAAACGACGCGCACGGAAATAGGTCCCCGGCTACCGGGAAGTTGCTCCTCGAGTCTCAGTATTTCGAGCAGAGCTCGACATTCGCGAGTTGTGCTCGCGCGGTGGATGGGCTGAGTCTAAAATCGACGACTGGATTGCTAGAAAGATTACTGAGAGCCGGAGGCTGTCTCCCGAGAATGGCTGACCTCTAAAACCCTAACAGGCTATCAGAGAGAGTCCTCGTTCGAAGTCACCGCGACGCTCTAAGAAATCCTCAGGAAAGCAATCAAATTCAGGCTTCAGCTAGCAGACGCAAGGCTCGTATGCTCCTCAGCCGTGCTCGCCCTCTGAGTGTGCATCCGGCCACCAGTGCTGCCGCAAGATCTCGATGCATTCCTGAAGCGACCCGCTGTTGCCAAAAAGCATGTGGTATGCGACGTGGTGCCGTTTGTTTACATGCTTGAGGATAAATCGCCCCGCGCGCCGCGGAGGAATATGATGGACGGAGAATTTGGCTTTGGGCTTCCATGACTTCAATTTCTTTGGCGGCGTGTCGGTCGGACAGGTGTTCCGCTTTTGCCGGCCGGAATCGGTGTTCTTCGCCAGTTCGGCGGCTGCAGGCGTGACGGGCAAGGTTCGCGGAACGAGTTCTGCGCTCTTGGCCGCGCGCTCTGCGAAAATCGCCCTCTCGAAATTCGCGTGCTGGAAGTCCCTCGCGAGCGCGGCAAATCGTTTTTGGATCGTCGCTCGTTGTCCTTTTGGGGGCGCCCAAACCATACTTATCCTCCTTTGGGATTTCTCTCCTTCTTGCGGGGGACACGTCCTACAGCTTACGGCGCAGGATGCGCCTCCTTCGATTCCGGTGGATCTTGGATGAGAACCAGCTTCTGCATTGCACCGGATACGAACGCCTGGCGCAGAACACCGTGGACCGTCACGTGCGTTCCGGCGAGGGGTACGCCTTGACTCGAAATGACGGTCAACGTACTTCCGTCCTCGCCGGTGATCTCATAACCACCGACACCGAGGATTGCGATGCTGTTCCCTGCAACGCCTGATACGGTCGCTTCTCTGCCGATGAGTTGAGGCGCGTGGGCGACGACGTCACGTACACTTCGAGCGCCGTCTGCAACGCGGTACCAGAGCAAGACGCCGCAGGTGACCGCGAATATGACAAGTAGAAACTTCTTCACATCCCACCTCCTTTGCCGCGCGGTATCCTCGCGGCAGTACAACCTCACGCCGCATCGATTTCGGCGCGGAACTTTTCAAGGGACTTGACCCATGCCTGATTAAATGTGCGCTGAAAGTCAGCAACACGTTCCTCGCAGGCGCGGCGCTCCTCTTCTGTCCTAATTTGTGCGACTATGCGCTCGAGATCCCGGAGCTGCTCCTGGAACTGCCTAAATTCGTGGGAGTGTTCCTGGAGAAGTTCGTTCACTGCCTGGAGGGTTGCAGCCATTGTTTTTTTGCTGGTTTCGTAGTTGAGGCGCTCATGATGGAGAGCCTGACCGTGGGTAGTTACCCAATCCACCGTTGCATCGCGTTCGGCACGAGCATGAGCCCGCACTGCGGCAAGAGCGACATCGCGTTGCTCTTCGTATTCCCCCGGAGGCATGAGCGCCTTGAAGAGCAGCGCAATGCTGTCAAGGAGCACAAGTAGGAGGATTACGAAACGATGCGCTGCTCGAATGACGAGGTTTCTTTCTTCTACCTCCCCGAGCGCGCGCTTCTGAGTGGCAAAATCTGTGGACGGTTTTTCCGCTAAAGCATTGGTCCGGAGGCGCTGGCCCTCATCGAGGGCCGCGCCGACGCTGCTGCTGTCGATACTGCTCATCCTGGCCTGCATCGTCTGCCTGATGTTGCGAATGTCGGCGTCAAGCTGGTCACGCGCCGCAATATCGACTCGGCATTGCGCTTTGCATCCCTCCTTGCCGGAGACAAAGCCGCACACGGTGCCGTCGCGGCCCTTGACCGGCGTCCCGGCCGCTACGCCCCCCGCCATTTCCAGCGAGACGAGCGCATTCATGCATTCCCACTGGTCGGTTTTTCGCGCAAGCTGAGCCGAGAGGTCACGCGTGGCGTCACCCCTCTCCTTTTCAAGCCCGGCGTAGGCCTGAGAGCGTAGTGCGTCCGCCTTCTCAAAGGCGGCTTCCTCGCGCATATGCGCGTCGTCCTCTATCTGCTGCATGATCGGGCCCTGGAACATGAGCATGGTTACCGGCTCTGCGAAGCCGTAGCTCAGGACGGCAGAGAAGAGTACTCGCGCAATGGCAACGCCCCAAAACGATAGCCTAGACTCTAGTGAGGACTTGTGAAAGCTCAAGAGAAGAAGGCGGTCAAGCCACACAATGATGCCGGCCCCGAGAGCGCCGAACGCTACGGCGAAGCGCCAGTTCTCAACGAAGGTATACGCGGCATACCCCCACGCGGCGAAGGCGATCGTGGCGGGGATGCAGACCGTGCCACCTATCGCGATCAAGCGCTGCCGCTCCGACTGGGGAAGACGGGAGCACTTCGCCAGCAGGTCGGTGTCGGCGCCCGCAAACCAAAGCAGCAGCTTCGTTAACATACCTAGTCCTTTCCGGCAACCTTTGCCTGTAATGCAGCGGTGAAGTTTTCGCGCAGTGTCTCAACGAAGTTCAGGAATGAACGAATCTCCTGTGCGCAGGATTGACGCGAGAGTTCGAAGATTTCGGGGATGTCGCGGTACCCTTCGAGGCTCCGCCAGTGTTCCGCGGCCCTCGCGTAAAACTCGTCCTTGCTTGCGAAGAGCGAGCGGGTGAGGTCGTCCATCTTCAACGTGGCAAATGCGGCGAGTTTCGATTGAAGATCGACGCTGGTCGCGACGACGAGAGCGTCGCCGCGGCGCCTCGCGATCTCGACCTGAGTGGAGACAAACGCGTCGAGAAGGGCGCGCCGGTCCTTGTATGCCGTTCGGAGTTGGTCGAGCGCAATCTTGTCTTGTTCGCGATCGAAAGCGTTGGGGATGATCTTCCGCCACAATGACGGAGCCTTGTTCATGCGCGCGACGGTCATGGCAAGGATTGCGTCGCTGTCGCTGTCGATGTACTCCTTCATGCTGTTGCTGACGACCGCCAAGTCGTCGAGAAGGCTCCCTTTGGGGGGAAGAGTTTGCATTTGTAGCTGCATTGGATTGCTCCTTTCCCTGTTGATGGTGCGGTTTAACTACCGATTCACGCCGACCGGGCGCGAATGCTGTCTTACTGCTGTTCGGTAGGGCAGTCGTTTCCTGCCCTACCGGATTGGTTCCACTCCACTGCGAAGGCAGGTTCTCCTGACCTTATGGAGCGTGAAGCCCACCGACTGCGGCTACACTGGTTGGTGCGAACGCCGACGGTAATCGCCGCCGAATCCGCCCGCTCGAAAGTCGATTAGGAGACTTGCTCTTCACCTGCTTAAAGAGCGGACTACCTCGCAGAGGGCGAATGCGCCTCTCGTTGCCGAGAGAGAACTCGGGCCGATCACCTACTTAAAGAGCGGACTGCCACCGCAGGGATCTGGCTCGCTTCAAGTGTGCGAACTCGGGATGGAAACGCGGAGTAGTCTTTGTATGCGGTTTCGAGCCACGAGCCTTGGGAAGGGGTGGAAGAATTTGATTAGAGGAAACGATCTATGCAGAATCCTGCCGGGGCAATACAGCCTGCGGTTCAGCAAACAAGCCGTAGGATACGAATGATGCCATTGTTGCCCAACCGTCTCGACTGCCTCGTCCATACGACCTTCGAGCCGCTGTAGCGAAAGGCGATTGTTGCGGAATCGGATTGTCGCACGCCGAGAGGAATTTGCTGATCCATTGAGCAGCGATTTCAGGCGTCACTCGATATAGGCAGGTTGTGACATGACCCGCACCGCAGACAACCAGACTCAGGGCAAGACCGGGCGCAGTGCTAATTGCAACGCGAGACGGTCTGCCAGCATCGCAGGCTGCGATGACCCAATCGCTGCCGCTCAGATCCAACTTTTGCCCAGATCCGATACCACCCGCGATCCGATGAATGTCGTCAGCCAGGAGTCTGCCGCCGCCCCAAAGATTCAGCCGAGTTCGACCCGGTCGCGCCTCGTCAAGCTGGCCGTGGCAGCAGACAATCGCTTGGTCCGCCATCGCCGCTTCGCGAAGAAATCCTTCGATTCCAAGTCTTTCCCGGCCCCATTGGTTGCTGCCGTCTGTCCAATTCGCAAGGATGGAAGCCTTTCCATGCATCTCATCAGTGTCAACCGCCGACCAACGTTTCGTTGGCATTCTATGAATGCTGCTTGTACGGCCGAGCAAGTCGACAATGTGTGCCGTCTTCAGCGCATAAGATACGTCGAAGCCTACACTTAACGGACACCGTCCTTCCAAAGGTAGAGGGAAAGCATGGATGGGAATCTGGAACAACTGGCGGTGCGGGCACAGATATACCTTTCGAAAACCTCTTAATTCATACAACAGTTTTCCGGGGAATAATCGATCAGAAAGTTCCTTTAGAGCACTACCGAAATCTCCCTCAAACTTGGATGGCCATGTAACAAGATCGTTCCGCAATCCACCAGCGTGATTGTTCGCTTCTTGTTCAGAGGCTCCGTCGATAACCTGCCGAAGCAAATCCTCAGGTACATCAAGATAGATCGGCCGGACGACTAAGTCGTTGGCTCCAGCTTTGACAACGAAGCATACCGTGCCCCAGCCGGCAGCAATCGCTTGTTGCCAGTCAGCAGCGTTCCAACTAGGATTTGTGATGAAATCAAGGATCACCGCATCATGCGTGCGTAAGTGCTCCAATAGGCGACGTTTTGCAGGTCCCTCCAATGCAACATCTACAAGCAGATCTTCGCGATCGAAGATATCGGGAGTAGTAGACCAATTGATTACATTATCAGCAATTGATTGTGTAGAGGAGTCTTCGTCTGCATCCTCGGGTACCGCCCTGTTTAATTGCCCATAGTTGAATGCTTTCAGCTGCTGGGTCAATGCGAACCGCTTGGCAAGGACCTGGTCGGAATTCAAGCCAACGCACGAACGAAATGATAGGGCCCAAGGCTTCATTACCGAGCTTAAACTACGTTCCGTACGAATTATCGCGCGGTTCCGGCGACATATTAGTGCGGTACTGCGCGCACGATCTTCATCAATCCTCAACATTTGCGTCGTGAAGTCCGCGATAAGCTTGGAGTGTCGGTCTCGTAATTGCTCCAAGCGCTGGCGTGCGTCGAGACACCTGTAAAGGCTAGATGTACGGCTGTGCCTCCGTGCCAACTCGCGCCCCCGATCCGCCCATTCAATTCCGCTTTTGACCCAATCCGCGTCTGACAGGCCGTGAGTCATGAGAACCTTGGATGAGTCACCTTGCTTTACACTTCGTAGAATTCGGCAGATATGGTATGCAGCGAAGGCCATTGAAGCGAAGATCGGAATTGGGTCCAGTTCCGGGGCGTCTTTGAGTGCAACTTCAGTCTTTAGTATTTGTTCGCAATCTGCGAAGAAGTTCCTCACAATTGGATCGCTACTGTCAGCTCGAAACTCGGGATAGCGCATCGAACTCTTGTATGAGTCCGCCCATCTCCTCACCGTCGTCAATTCGCCGTCAATCTCGAGTTTAGAGGCACCTCTCCAGCGTCCTTCGATTGGATCCAGCTTGGAGCGCAAGTCCGAGCCCATCAGCGCCTCGCCGAATAGAAGCTGATTTATGTTTACTGCACTGTTGCGCACAACAGCGTCAGTTGCTTCGACATTCAGAACGCGCTGCAAATAACCGGCCACCTCAATTAGCTTCTCCGAAAGGGAATCAAAGCCGAGTTTGTCGAGGAAGAGGTGATGCCCCTCAAGTGTCAGTTGGTCGATCAGCATCTGCCACTCACCATACAGCGCGTACACTGCTAGGACACGCTCCAGCTCGGCGAATGCAAGATCAATGTTTTCGTCGCTACGGACCTTCATTGCTCGACACGTACAACCAATGCCCACTAAGATTCCGACCTTTGGTTCGTGACGATATTGTTCGAGGGCTTTTTCAACCACTTCGAGAAATGCTTGGCTCAACACAGAAGAAGGGTTGTTTGCGAAAGACCTTCCGAGCCATAAGGTCGCGACATCATTGTATAGGCGACTAATCTCTGTTTCGTTTTCCTTGCAGCGCAAGAGTTGCTCATACGCTGCAAAGTAGTTCTCCTTCAAGAGGGGCCTGATATTGTCCATCAATGAGGCAATGACCTCGCTCTGCACGGGATCTGGAGCTTCGACTTCTTCGACCTGTTGCATCAGTCGGTATCGCATCCTATTGATGGCAATGATCGTCCTACGTTGTTCGGCGAGACGAGGTTCGGATTCCACCAGCGCGTCGGCCGTGAGGAGCATTTCTTCAGCGACATCGACCCCGTTGCAGAGGATTGCATCTTGCCCGAGCAGGTAACAAATACCAATACGGTCTAGGCATCGGAATACTGGGAGTGTTGCAAATGCCGCGCCAAGCTTTAACCTACTTGCGCGCAGTATGTCTCGGCGAACAGACAGCGGTATCCGATAGACCTGCTTCGCACCGTGAAAGTACAGGCCAGGTGGTACGGCGGCTGTCGGCAATGAAAGCAACTCGGTCAGCAAATTGCCAGGGACTGCCCAGTTCGCTTCTTTGCCAAATCCTGCCTTGACCGCATCGATAATGCGGCGGTAGAGGCACATCGATCGAATACTCTGTACTTCAACATCTTCGGGTGGCAGCTCTCGTAATGCATTCTCCAATTCCGTAAGGTGCTTCGCGGAGGCTGCAAACGCCGCTTGGCGAAGGCGCTTCGCAGTGTAGAGTCCTGCACATGAGTGCGAGAAACTCGACCATTGCGCGAGTAAACGAATCAAGTCGATCTTTGAGAATGCTCGCTGGCGGGCGGTAATGAGGCTCAAGCGTACTAAGCGCTTCAGGTTCTTTTGACGTCGCAAGTACTCCGGGTGATTTTCAGTCCAATAAGTCGACGGGCCATCCTCCTCAATGACCGAACGTTCCTTCTCTTCGATTATTTCCGCTTGTATGCGACCGTGCGCCGCAGAAACGAACATCAACAGACGCTCTACCGGCGTTGGGGCGGGCGATGGTTTGGTCAATTCGTCGGCGAAATGGATAAACTCGGAGCGTCGAAGATCTCGCGAACCACGGTGCGGGCCCTCAAGTAGAGTGTTGAGGATTTCGCGAAGGCGTCGCTGTGGAACTGCGTCGGCACAAACCTCGCTGAGCATCATTTGCCATTGCTTGCGATAGCTCATGCGACCAAAGATCGAGCTAGGCATCGGATTCTACCTCGACATCAGGCGGCTTCTCGAAGACAACGAGCTTCACCTGTCCGTTGAAATGCTCGAGATCGAACTCTCTGTCGATACGAATAAACTGAGACCGTTTCTTGCCGCCCGGAACTATACGCATTGGATGGCGAGATAGGAAGGCGCCGTCGCTTCCGAGAAGTCGAACTTCAAACCCCATCGGAGGCACAATGCCTTCTGGCAAAGAATCACGCGGCTCCAAAATGACCGCAACTTGGTTCGAATCGCCTGTTTTGAGAATAATCTTGAAAGATGCGAAATCTGATGCAAGCCCCAATTCAGTAAGCAGGTCGGAAACGTTGAGTTCGTATGTGCTGCTCGATTCGCCGAGAACCGCACCAGTCTCCTCTACGAGTCGAAATTCACTGCCGGAGAATGGGCGTAACCACTGCGGTCTTTTGAGGATGTCGAATTTCCGTTGCGCCCATTCTCCACGGAACTTTCGAGGGATCCTGAGGTACCACGCTTCTTGCCCATCCGATTGAGGTTGCGGCGCTTCCGGCGACGCATACAAGTCGAGCTCAACATCAGTAGCCAATTTGAGGACCTCTCCAGGAGCAGGTCTGATAACCACATCAAGGAATCCATCGCGTTCAAAGCTGGCACTCCAATTGCCTACGTGCAGATGACCGCGCCCGAGGATGGCGCCCGACCACTGTTGCCCATCACGAGCGGCCTGGGCTAATATCAGCCGATCTCCTCGAAGATTCATCATCAATTGATCGAGCCACGAAGCTACCGCTTCGTACTCTTTGGGTCCGTGATATGGAACTTGGATAGAAACCTCACTGTTCTCTGCGTTTTCCAGCGAAACCATCGTGGCCGGATCTTCGCCACCCGCTACGAGACGACTCCAAGTAGGAAGCGTAGCGCTCAGGATCGGTGTCGTCATCCATTC
>Ga0181521_10005035_pt1 | contig 14860 bp, 14 predicted proteins | sample PEATcosm2014_Bin_32_FD_119764 | JGI IMG/M metagenome (GOLD analysis project Ga0181521, IMG submission 119764) | Peatland microbial communities from MTU Mesocosm Facility, Houghton, MI, USA - PEATcosm2014_Bin02_60_metaG | ecosystem: Environmental > Terrestrial > Soil > Wetlands > Peat | place...
ACTCGCCGGGAACTGATCGGCGTGGTGGAGGCGGTCCGTAAGGATCTCACCGCGCAGGTGGAATCCGCCCGCCACGATGTGCTGGCGCGCTCCGAGCGGCAGTCGGCGGCGCTTCGCACGGACGTAATGGCCGAGGTTGCCGAGATCCGAAAGATGGCCGACCGGCGCCTCGGCGACACCCTGGCGCGCGTGGATACCGCCCTTGGGACGATGGAAGCGCTGCGGCGAGACCTCCAGCCGGTGCTCGACAATTCCGCCGCCATCACCGCGCAGGTGAATGCTTCCCTCCCCCTCTTCCTCGACTGCGACCACAACGCCGATTGCTTCTTCAACCGGTACGTCGGAGCTTCCCGGGGAATCGAGCGCGCCGCCTTGAATTTTGGGCAAGCATCGACAACCTTCAATTCGGCGCTGCCAGGGTTTGTGAGGAACGCCGATTCCCTGGTAGCGGACAGCGCAGCGACGGCGAACAACATCAAGCGGCTGACCACGCCGAAGTGGTACGACCGCCTCATCGGCTACGGATTGAACGGGGTGGTGATCTACCGCAACCTCAACCCTGTAACCAGCCTCGCGATCACGGGAACGCAGTTTCTGAGCGCGCGGCCATGAAGTGGGTAACATAACCGCGCCCGGCGCACCGGGCAGAAGACGAAAGGAACAATCCGTATGACACTCGCAAACGCATTCTCGGCAGCATGGAAAGACCTGAAGGCGGTCGCCAGCAAGGTGGCCGCCGTGCTCATCAACGACTCAGCAGCCATCCAAACCGTGGTCACGGACGCCAGCACCGTGATCGCCGCCGTGGCGCCGTCACTGGCGCCAATCGTGACGGAATTCGACGCGCTGGAAGAGGCCATCGTGGGAAAGATCGCCGCCGCCGCTGCCGACGTGACAAACGCTTCCAGCCTCTCTGCGCTGTTCGGTGAGATCTGGCCGGGCGTCCAGTCGTTGGTGGCAACTCTGAAAAACCATCCGACCGTGGCCAGCGTGACAGCGGCACTCGACACCGCTCAAAAGGCTGGCTGAGGCCCTTAAGACAGAAGGGGTCTGGAGTTCATGCGCTCATACGTGTTCAATCTGTTGACGGGAGGCACGGCCGCGCTGGTGGCTTCGGCCGCCGCGCGCGCCCTCCCCGAGCCCACGCCGATGGGTTCGCGCCTCTACCTGTGGCTCTACCGGTTTACGCATCTCATTCTGGCCAACTTCGACAAGGTGACCAATGAAGGCAAGCCGGGCGGCAATTGAACTGATCAAACGCTTCGAGTCGCTCGCGCTCGAAGCCTACCTTTGTCCAGCGGGCGCATGGACCATCGGGTGGGGACACACCGCCGGCGTCGAACCGGGCATGCGAATCACCGAGCAACACGCCGAAGAACTGCTGGGCCTCGATATCGAAGAGGTCGAGCGCGGCCTGGCCTCGGTGATTCATGCGCCGCTGACCCAGGGGCAGACCGACGCGCTGGTGTCGCTGTGCTTCAACCTCAGAGGGGGCCCCCGGCAACTTCCCAAGGCGGCGCCCAAGCTGGTTTCCAAAATCAACTCCGGCGACTACGCCGCGGCGGCCCTCGAATTCCTGGACATGAACCACGCCAACGGTGCCGTGCTTCCCGGACTCACCCGGCGGCGCGAGGCGGAGCGGGAACTGTTTGTGGGCCCTTAGCAGGGCGGCAATGCGCCTCTGGCGCAGCAGCCCTACCCGGTGAACGCAGTCAACGGTCAACCATCGCCAACTGGAGAGTGCCGCCGGAGGTTAGGGCAAAAAATGCTTTGACTCACCTGATGCCGAGGGGTACCATCGGCACCAGTGATAGGCCGGTTTGTTCGCGAGTCGAACGTTCAGCGGACGCTCACGCCGAGGGTGTCTAGTATATGGTTTTTCAACAACATGCGAATCCGCTTAGGAGGCTGGCTCGTAAGCCAAACAAAATAAACACTGTATGCTTGCAAGCAAGCATAATTGCATGCTATCCTGAAAATGCCAAGTGCTACGCATTGCTTTGCTTTCGACGCGCTGGCGGCAACACGGAATGCAGGAGAATGGACGGGGGCCCGGTTCTTTGGTGTCCCTAGGGTGAACGAAGACACAACATGCCAAGTACAGGTGTGCTCGTCTCGCCATATCTGGCGGCGGTTGAACAGTTCACGCGGATGATTGCTAGAGTTTCTAAAGCCGAAGCCGATAAAGAAAAAGAGGGCAAAGGAAAAGCTCGGCAGCAGCTTAAGCGGAGGAGAAGTTGAAGGCAACGACAGTCATATTTGAAGGCCAGGAAGAAGCTGCCGAAGAACTTAGTTTTGACGCGCAGAAAGAAGGATGGGCCGAGTACGCCGTAGAGGATGGCACAACGATCAAGATGAAAAATCTGGTTGCGCGCGTCTTTAGGCTAATTAACAGAACAAAACCTGACGGCTCACCGTTCTATGTTCTCGAAGGCATGGCAGTCGTGACGGTTATCAATCCAAACGCAATCATTACGGTTAGTCAGCCCGTACAGCAGATACAGCGACCGGGTAAGGGGAACTGACAGATGCTTATTGGGGAAGCAGCCCTCGCCTATGCACTTGGAAATTCTATTTGCAAGCAACGCGAGAGTGGAAAGACTGAGGTGATCCCAGTGGCTTGTATGAGCACAATGGTCGCAATTCCGAACGGCAGTACGGTCGTTCCGGCTTTAGACATGACTGAGTTTATTACCGCCGATTTCTCCTCTGTTAATGGAGTTCAAGATGTGCGCGTGTCGCAGGATTGTGACCGCTTCACAGTGGAGGTAGTCCTTTCTTCGTTTGAGAGAGACGTGCGTCGTAAGGTGTATTCTAAGCAACGGGATTTCTACCGCGAATTCCCGACTCTTGGTTTTTCTTTTTATCTTGTGGATGCATCCAGAAGCGCCCTAGATAATGCCGTCGCGTGGTGAGCACCTCAGCAAAGCCCGAAACAATAAAGAGTTTGCAGATTCGATCAAACTCGAAAATTCAACGCGCGTTGGCTGGGTACTAACGGTTCTCTTCTACTCTGCGCTCCACTACATTGAGGCGTATAACGCCCAGTGTAATTACCACTGCCGAAACCATCAAGACCTACATGACAACATAGTACGAAACCCTGTACTGACGGCTATTTCGTATGATTACTCTGACCTCGAAACATTCTCATGGAACGCACGCTATCGGGCCGTACGTTACGGACATAAAGAAATTGAGGACGCACTTGAATACCATGCGGCCATCGAGAAACACATCACAGACTTGATCGCAGACGGACATTAGAAAGTGATCCATCCCTCTCTTACCTCGTCCCTGTCGCGGTGGCTTGTGTTGCCCTTACCTGCCGGGCGATCCCATGTGAGCCGTTTTCCCGCAACGTTTGAGCAAAGCTGAACGAAGCGATCCGCGTCCGTGGCATGGCGTTGGTTGTCGCGGAAAGCCTGCTCATCTAAGTAGCGGAATAGGTGGAAGGGCTCGATCTGGTGGCCGTATTATCGCGCAACTATCGAAGTATCAGTGCCGTGGATGCACGTTACATGAACGTTACTCCTGATCCCATCTGATGGTCTAACCGGATCAGGAAAACCCGCGAAGCCGGCAACCGCCTCCCCGGATAGTCTGCCGATTCCTACCCTGCTGGTATGAGGGCGGAATCCGAGTTCCGGCGTGATTCCACCGTGATCGGGATCAACTCATTTTCCTCGGGATCAGGAGGTCTGATCTTAGCGGCATGCCCAGGCCCGCGGTCGACCCCCGCGGCCGACCTGCTCGAACACACGAAGACCGGGACACGGGGTCCAGCGCGGACGGGGGCGTCCGCCCCACATTTGGTTGCGGCTCTGCTGCGTTGCGGGGTCGGCTGGTTTTTCATGGCCTGCCAACCTCGCCACCTACGGCGCCCAGCCCGGCGCCACGTAAGCGATGAACATCACCGTCATGCCGATGATGCCAGCCAGCAGCAGGCTGTGCTTCAGGGTGAAACGCAACAGCCGGTATTCCTCCTCGCGCTTCATGGAGGTGGCGGCGGCGGCCACCGCGATGCTGGTCAGGCTGATCATTTTGCCCATCACCCCGCCGGCTGAATTGGCGGCGGCCATCAACACCGGGTTCATCCCCAGCTTGCCGGCGGTCACCACTTGCAGGGTGCCGAACAGGGCGTTGGCGGAAGTGTCGCTTCCGGTCAGGAAGACGCCCACCCAGCCGAGCAGCGCGCTGAAGAACGGGAATAAGACGCCGGTGGCGGCAAAAGCGAGGCCCAGCGTGGCCGTGGCGCCCGAGTAGTTCATCACGAATGCCAGCCCCAGCACCGCCGCCAGCGTGAGCTCCGCCAGCGCCAGTTGCTTCGCGGTGTGGCCCACCGTGCGCGCGAACTGGCGGGGCTTCAAGCCGGCGACTAGAGCGCCCAGAATGGCCGCGAACAGGCACCCGGTGCCCGACGTGGCGAGCCAGTTGAAGTTGTAGGAAGCGGCGTAGAGCGAGGGCTTGGCAACTACCGGCGGCATGCGCTCGATGGTGTTGTGCAGACCCGGCCAGTTAAACACGATGCTCACGCGGTTGAGTTGCGCTTGCAGAGGTTTGTAGCCCCACAGGAGCACGCACACCACCAGCAGCGCGTATGGCGCCCAGGCGTGCGCGATCTCGCCCGCGGTATGCCGGGCGCGCGGCGCCGAGTCCCCCGCTGGGTTGGCGACCTTGAGCGACGCCCAGCCCGCACCGCTGTCGCGCGGCTTCCACAGGCGGAGCAGAACCACCAGCGAGATCAGAGCGGCGATGCCCGCCAGTACCCCGGTGAGCGGCGCCAGAACGGAATTCGAAACCAGCAACTGCGCCACGGTGTAGGAGACGCCGCAAATCGTCACGGCGGGAAGGACGCCGCGCAGACCCTTGCGGCCGTACATCACCAGCATCAAGTAGGCCGGGACAAACAGAGAGGCCGGCGTGCAGATGCGGGCCACCGCCGCGCTGAGCCGATCGAGCGGCAGGCCCGTCGTGACCGCCAAGGTGGCCACCGGAATTCCGATGGCGCCGAAGGCCACCCCCGCGGTATTCGCCAGCAGGCAGATGGCGGCGGCGGAGAACGGCACGAATCCCAGGCCCACCAGCATGGCGGCGGCCACCGCCACCGGCGTGCCGAATCCCGTGGCGCCTTCGATGAACGCGCCGAACGCGAAGGCGATCAGCAGCGCTTGCAGTCGCGCGTCTTCGGTGATGTGGCCGATGGAATCCTTGAGCAGATCGAACTTGCCGCTCTCCAGCGTCACGCGGTACAGCAGGATGGCGGCAAACACCACATAGCCGATGGGCAAAAGCCCGAACGCCGCGCCGCAGGTGGCGGCGGCGAAAAGCTTTCCCACAGGCATGCCGTAAACTCCCGCGGCCACCAGCGCGGCCGCGCCCAGTCCCGCCAGCGACGCCATCCAGGCGGGCTTGCGCATCACGCCCAGCAGGATCAGCAAGACAAAGATGGGAATGGCCGCCACCAGCGCCGAGAGCGGCAGGCTGCTCGCCACCGGCGTGTAGTTTTGTTGCCACATATCTAGCTAGTGTAGTGCCTCGCGCGCCGCCGCGACTTGACACCGCCTTGCCGCCTACGGTATCAGAGGTATTCAAGACATGTGGACCCAGAACTATACTCCTCTCGCCGGCAGTCTGGCACTGTCCGCGCTGGCGGCCGCTCTTCCCGCCTTTGCCATGCTGTATTTGCTCGGGGTTAGACGGCTCCCCGCCTGGAAGGCGTCCGTCGCCGGGCTGGGCGCCGCGGTGGTTGTGGCGCTCTTCGTCTACCGCATGCCGGTGGAACTGGTCGCCAGTTCGCTCGGCTTTGGCGCCACCTTTGGCCTGTTCCCCATCGGCTGGATTATTTTCAGCGCCATCTTGCTCTACCGCGTCGCGGTGGAGTCCGGGAAGTTCGAAATCATCAAGGATTCGCTCGGCGGCCTCACCCAGGACCGCCGCTTGCAGGCCTTGCTGATCGCCTTCTGTTTCGGCGCCTTTCTGGAAAGCGCCGCGGGGTTTGGGGCGCCCGTGGCGGTGGCGGCCACCATGCTCATCGGACTTGGGTTTTCGCCCTTCTACGCGGCCAGCGTCTGCCTGCTGGCCAACACCGTGCCGGTAACCTTCGGTTCCATCGGGATTCCCATTGTCACCTTGAGCGCCGTGACAAATCTGCCGATCATCAGCCTCAGCGGCGCTACGGCACTGATCTGCTTGATCCCCTCTCTGTTGCTGCCCGCGTATCTCGTCTATGTGATGGGTGGCCGGAAGGGTCTTTTGGGTGCGCTGCCGGCGGTAGTGGTCTGCGGCCTGCTCTGGGGCTCGGTGCAGTTCGCGATCGCCTGGTATGCCGGCCCGTATCTCGCCAGTATGGTGAGTGCGCTGGTAACCATGGTGGGGCTGGTCGTCCTGCTGCTTTTCTGGAAGCCTAAGGACCATTTCGCGCTCGAAAACGACCAATCTGTCCGGACAGCCATCAAACGCCATTCGCCGAGCGCCGTGTTCTGGGCCTGGAGTCCTTACGTGATGTTGGTGGTCATCGTGCTCCTGTGGGGCGCGTTCAAGACGGAGTTGAACAAGGTTTCGTTAGTCTTCCCGTGGCCGGGGCTGCATCGCACGGTAATGGAAATCGCCCCCGTCGTCGCATCCCCGACTCCCTACCCGGCGATTTACCGCTTCGACTGGCTGAGCGCCGCGGGCACGGCGAGCGTGCTCTCGGCACTGCTTTCGGCGGCCTTGCTGGGCTTGTCGCCGGCCAGGTTTCTCAAGGTTCTCCGGGGCACCTGCAAACAAGTCTTTCTGGCTGAAGTCGCCCTGGTCGCGGTCCTCGCGCTGGCGTACGTCATGAACTATTCCGGGGAAACCGGCACTCTCGGCCTCGTCTTTGCGAATACCGGTGTGCTGTTCCCCTTCTTTAGCGCCGTGCTCGGAGGGCTGGGCGGCTTCTTGACGGGCTCGAACACCTCCGCCAACGCTCTGTTTGGCAATCTCCAGGTGGTGACGGCCACGCGCCTGAACCTGAACCCGGTGTTGATGGCCGCCGCCAACTCCAACGGCGGCATGATGGCCAAGATGATCAGCCTCCAGAGCATCGCCGTGGCCGCCACCGGCGCCGGCCTGCCCTCCTCCGACGAGGGAAAGTTATTCCGCTTCGCGCTCCGCCACAGCCTCCTGCTCACCGTGGTGGTCGCCCTGATTGCGATGTTCCTGGCCTACGTCGAGCCGCAGTGGGTGCCGTAGCGCCGGCGGTCGATTTTTGCCGCCGGTGTTTTTCTACCCTTAGCGCCCCCCGCTCTCGGCGCTGCGCATGCGCCAGGTCAGTCTGGCCATTCAACGCGCGTTTGACCCGGATTCGCCGCTTCGTGGGGTGCGACGCGCCCTGCGACCCGGTGGACGATGTCCCTTGGCTCAGCGCAGCGGGTTGCGCCACTTCAGGCCGCGGAACCGGGCAAAGTCGGTATCGGAGGAACACAGTTCCGCTCCATGCTCGATCGCCAGTGCAGCCAGGTGCGCGTCGGATGTGAGATTTCCACCGGTGCCCAGAGGCTCGATCAACTCGCGGAGAACCGTTAGGTGGCGCGGACCCGGATGTACGATAGTCGCCGACGCCCGATCCAGCCAGGAAGCCACCAGATCAAAGGCCGTGTCCACGGGCAGCGGGCGCCGGAACAATCCGGGCCGGGTGGTGAGGCGGAGGAATGCCAGAAGAACATTCCACGGAAAGCCCACGGTTTCCGGTCCCGACAAAGCCGATTCCAGCCAGGGCTTGGCTTTCCGGTTCAGCGGGGCGTCCTGGTTGACGGCGTATATCAGGAGGTTCGCGTCGAGAAGGATCATTTGCGCAACGTGAGCTTTCGGCTGAGTTCTTCGTCCTCTATTGAGTCGGCAACGGCCAGCGCTTTGTCCCAACGGAACTCTTGTCCCTCTCCCATCCGAAACGTTTTCTGAGTGAACTTCCGGGTGCGCTTGTGCTCTTTGCCGCAAAGCCCGATGCGTGCGGCTTCATTCAGAACTTCCTTGAAGGAGATGGCCCGCTCCCTCATCGCGTCCCGGATCAGCCGTTCCACATCGGGATCCAGGGTCACTGTCGTCCTCATGTTGCTATCATAGCATCATTTTTATTGCTATCATGATGCCTTAGCCTGCGGTGACGAGCCGCGACAGCGGCGGTACCGCGGCCCGCCTGCCCGCCTACTCCTTGTCGCTCTCGATGCGCATCCCGTAAAAGCTGCGGTAGACGAACACCACGGAGACCACGAAGAATACCGCCGCCAGCGCGGTGGTAAACGCGTTGCCCTGCTTGCCCGAAAGGTTCACGGCCAGCGAGACGGCCAGCAATCCGAACAGCGTGGTGAACTTGATGATGGGGTTGAGCGCCACCGAGCAGGTGTCCTTGAACGGATCGCCCACCGTGTCGCCCACTATGCAGGCGTCGTGCAGCGGCGTCCCCTTGGCGCGCAGCTCGGTCTCCACCACTTTCTTGGCGTTATCCCATGCGCCGCCGGCGTTGGCCATGAAGATGGCCTGGAACAGGCCGAAGAGCGCGATCGAGATCAGGTAGCCCACAAAGAAGAAGGGTTCCAAAAAAGCGAACGCCAGGGTGGCGAAGAATACCACCAGGAAGATGTTCAACATGCCTTTCTGCGCGTACTTCGTGCAGATCTCCACCACCCGCTTGGAGTCGGCCACGGAGGCTTTGTCGGCGGTCTCCAGATGGATGTGGCGCTTGATGAACTCCACCGCGCGGTAGGCGCCCGTGGTGACCGCCTGCGCGCTGGCGCCGGTAAACCAGTAGATCATCGCGCCGCCCGCCATCAGGCCCAGCAGGAACGGCGCGTGCATCAGGGAGAGCTTGTCGATGTCCGTGGTGAGACCTTTGGTCAGGAACACGATGGTCGAGAAAACCATGGTGGTGGCGCCCACCACGGCGGTGCCGATGAGCACCGGCTTGGAGGTGGCCTTGAAGGTGTTGCCAGCGCCGTCGTTCTCTTCCAGGTTGTCCTTGGCCTTCTCGAATTCCGGCGTGAAACCGAAGTTCTTCTGAATGTCCTGGGAAATGTCGGGAAGCGTTTCGATGGTCGAAAGCTCGTAGATGGATTGCGCGTTGTCGGTGACCGGGCCGTAGCTATCCACCGCGATAGTCACCGGTCCCATGCCCAGGAAGCCGAAGGCCACGAGGCCGAAGGCGAAGACCGCCGGGGCCAGCATCAACGTCGGCAGGAACATGGTGCTCATGAAGTAGCCGATGCTCATGAGGGCCATTATGGTGAGGCCCAACCAGTAGGCGCTGAAGTTGCCGGCCACGAAGCCGGAGAGGATGTTGAGCGATGCGCCGCCTTCCCGCGAGCTGGTGACGATTTCGCGCACGTGGCGCGAATTGGTGGAGGTGAAGACCTTGACAAATTCGGGGATCACCGCGCCGGCCAGCGTGCCGCAACTGATGACCGTGGCCAGCTTCCACCACATGGTTTCGTCGCCGCCGAGGGTGGGAACCATGAACATGCTGACGACATAGGTGAGGGCGATGGAGAGGATCGAGGTGAGCCACACCAGCGTGGTGAGGGGCGCCTCGAAGTTCATCTTATCGGCCTGGCCGAAGCGCGCTTTGGCGATGGCGCCGTTGACGAAGTAGCCGATGGCGGAAGAGATAATCATCATGACGCGCATGGAGAAGATCCAGACCAGCAGTTGTACCTGCACGGTCTCGCTGGGTACGGCCAGCAGGATGAAGGTGATCAGCGCCACGCCGGTGACGCCGTAGGTCTCGAAACCGTCGGCGGAGGGGCCCACCGAATCGCCCGCGTTGTCGCCCGTGCAATCCGCGATGACGCCCGGATTGCGCACGTCGTCTTCCTTGATCTTGAAGACGATCTTCATGAGGTCGGAGCCGATATCGGCGATCTTGGTGAAGATGCCGCCGGCCACGCGCAGCGCCGCCGCGCCTAGCGATTCGCCAATGGCGAACCCGATGAAGCACGCGCCGGCCAGGTCGCCCGGAACGAACAGCAGGATGAAGAGCATGATGACCAGCTCCACCGAGACCAGCAGCATCCCGATGCTCATGCCGGCTTCGAGCGGGATGTGGTAGCACTCGTACGCCTTGCCTTTGAGGGCGGCGAAGGCCGTGCGCGAGTTGGCGAAGGTATTGACGCGCATGCCGAAGGCCGCCACCGAGAAACTGCCGGAGATGCCGATCACGCTGAACAGCAGGATGATGCCCACTTTGTAAGCGGCCAGGCCCTGCAACAACCCGAAATAGAAAATGATGATCACCGCGATGAAACATTCCAGAACCGCCAGAAACTTTCCCTGGGTGGCCAGATAGGTCTTGCAGGTTTCGTAGATCAGCTCCGAGACTTCGCGCATGGAGTCGTGGACCGGCATGTTGCGAAGGCGGACGTAAATGATGAGGCCGAAGACGAAGCCGAAGAAGCTGATCACCATTCCGCCCATCAGCAGGCTGCTGCCGCTGATGCCGCCCAGGAAGGTGACGTTGCTGAGACTTGGAAGCTTGAGATTGGCTTCGCCGGCCTGTTCCTGGGCCATCAGGGGCGCGGAGAGCGCCAGAACGAAGAACGCGATCAGAGCGCGCAGAACCGAACCGGTTCGGGTCATTGAATCATTCCCTCCTAAAGGAATTGTCCGGCCTGCCCACGACACCATTCTGCTGGCGGGGGCCGGGACTGGGACATTTTAGCCGAAAAAAAACCGAATGTTCAGTATAAGAGATCGACATGTCGGAATTCAACGCGGGGTCGCGGCCGGCGCGTTCAGCGTCCAAAAGCCGGCCGCCCCGCAAACCGCGCCTGCGCGCCCAACTGCTCCTCGATGCGCAGAAACTGGTTGAACTTCGCGACGCGCTCGCTGCGGCATCCCGAGCCGGTCTTGATGTGGCCCGCGCCCGTCGCCACCGTCAGATCGGAGATGAACGTGTCTTCGGTTTCACCGGAACGGTGGGAGACGAAGCAGCGATAGTTGTTGCGCTTGGCCAGCTCGATGGTATCCAGGGTTTCCGTCACCGAGCCAATCTGGTTGAGCTTGATGAGGACCGCGTTGGCGATTCCCGCCTCGATTCCTTCGCGGAGAATCCGCGGGTTGGTGCAGAAGACGTCGTCGCCCACCAGCTCGATCCGCGATCCAAGCGTCGCAGTAAGGTCTTTCCACCCCTGCCAATCGTTCTCCCCCATGCCGTCCTCCAGCAGAATGATGGGATACCGATTCACCCACGACTCCCAAATCCCGATCAGTTCCTGCGGTGTGATGGCTTTCTTGGTCGATTTGAACAGAACGTACTTCCCGTCGTCCCACATCTCGCTGGCCGCGGGATCGAGGCAGATCGAGATGTCCTCGCCAGGCTTGTACCCGGCTTTGGCGACCGCTTCCAGGATCAACTCCACCGCCTCATCGTTCGATTTCAGATCCGGCGCGAAACCGCCTTCGTCTCCGACCGCCGTGCTGTAGCCTTTCTTGCGCAGCACCTGTTTCAGGGCGTGGAAGGTTTCGATGCCCATGCGGATCGATTCCGCGAACAAGGGTGCGTGGTGCGGCGCGATCATGAACTCCTGGAAATCCACGGTATTATCGGCGTGCTTCCCGCCATTCAGCACGTTCATGCAGGGGACCGGCAGCAGGCACGCATTGGCGCCGCCCAGGTACCGGTAAAGCGGAAGGCGATGCGCGTTAGCGGCCGCTCGGGCGGCGGCCATGGATACCGCCAGAATCGCGTTCGCGCCCAGCTTGGCTTTGTTGGGCGTGCCGTCCAGCCCGATCATGGCCGCATCCACGCCCCGTTGATCCGCGGCGTTCAGGCCGGTCACCGCCTTGCGGATCGCGGTGTTGATGTTGCTCACGGCCTTGGTGACGCCCTTGCCGCCGTACCTGCTTTTGTCTCCGTCCCGCAGTTCCACCGCTTCTTTTTCGCCGGTTGAAGCGCCGGAGGGCACAGCGGCCCTGCCCATGCTTCCGTCCGTCAGGAAGACATCCGCTTCCACCGTGGGGTTTCCTCTGGAATCGAGGATCTCCCTGCCAACGACTTTCACGATTTCGGTCATGAGAACGTTCCTTAGAGAGGCCAAAAGACAAAAGCTCCCGCCAACCGGTAGGAGCTATCGTTCCCGGATGTCCGGGACGGTTCAGGGTGAGGCCCCATCACCACGAGGTGAAGCTCCACTATATTTCGGATACGGGCGTCCGCGCAACCGGCGAGCGGCGGCCCCGATTCTTATTGGGAGATGGCCGATATCGCGATGAAAGCGGGGGGGCGAGTTGCAATGTAGCGCCCACGTCGCAAAGCGGCGGCTTGCCCGTGGGTTTCCCGACGGTCTCAGAGAAACTGGCGGAATTGCCGCGGCGTAAGACCGGCGTCCTGGACAATCCCACCCATCGTGAGCGCGTCCACGGGATCATGCCTTGGGATGGTCACGATCCGCCTGCCGTCGGTCATGACGATGTGCTTGCCTTGTCTCGCGATCTGAAAGCCAGCCTTTTCAAGCGCTCTGACAGCCCGAAGGTGGGGAATCCCAGGTATCTTCGGCACGCGCTACGCCGTGATTTCCACTTCCCTCAGGTTCTGCCGGCCCGCCAGTTCTTTAGCGACTTCGAGGTATTCGCGAATGGCGTCCTGAATGTTCGCCAACGCTTCCTCTTCCGTCGCGCCTTGCGACCAGCACCCGGGGAGACCGGGGCAAGAGACGCTGTACCCCTCTTCAGTTCGTATCAAAGCAACTGAGTACTTCATACTTCCAACTCTAGCACGTCCTTACTAGGCGATAGCTGGTATCGTGCTGAAAGCGCCGGTAGCGTTGAACCGCAGCCCCAGCACGCTGACCTGGCCAGCGGACGGTGTCCGGAATTGCACCGCGCCGCACCGTTGCGCGGTGGCCGACGCCTTCCGGTCCACCAGATCAAAGGACGTGTGGCCCATGGCCGGGAGCGGTAAACCTGCCTGGAACGGAGTACCTAATGTCCCGCGCCGGCCCTCACTGCGTGCAACGACTCCGCTTTGGCCAATTTGGGCCAGTTGAAGCCGTAGAACGCAACGAAAGCGAAGCACAACATCGGCACGATGAAACCACGCGACATATCGAATTTGTCGGCCACGTAACCCATGAGTTTGGGCAGGATGGCGCCGCCCATGATGGCCATCACAATGTAGGATGACGCCTTTTTCGCCCGCGCGCCCAGGCCGTAAATGCCCAGCGCGAAGATGGTCGGGAACATGATGGACATGAAGAAGTAACTCAGAAACACACAAGCTACCGACAGCCAACCTAGTTTGCAGAAGACCAGAAACGTCGCAACCACATTCAGCAGAGCGTAGAGACCCAGGATTTTATGGGCGGAGAACTTCTTGAGCAAGCCAGCCCCGGTGAAGCGCCCTATCAGGAAGCACACAAAGCCCAGCGACGCCAGATTCGAAGCGCCTTTGTCGCTCAGGGCGCCCATCCCGGACTTACTAACTTCGAACCAGCCCGAAAGCCAGTTCTGTAAGAAGCCGGAGTGGAGTGACAAGTGAGTCATCGCCGCCTCCCACGAGGCGGGAATGGCGGGAACTTCGGCGGTCATGTAGTTGATGAAGAAGCTGAAAATGCCGGCTTGCGCGGCGACGTAGAAGAACTGGGCCGCCACAGCCATCGCAAAGTGCGGGTGCTTCCAGATGGAATGCGAAGCCCCCGGCGTGGAATCGTCCAGGTGATAGTCGTCCTCGGTCTTGATGTCGGGAACCTTGGCAAAGAAGAAGATGGCGGCCAGAACGATGACGATGGCGGCGATGGTCACGTAGGGGATGTAGAGCGTCTGGCTGCCGGTGCTGCGGCCGAGCGTGTCCTTGGAATAGAAAAACACGCTGCCGATGATCGGACCGCAAATCCAGCCGACCCCGTTGCAGGATTGGGCCAGGTTGATGCGCGTGGCCGCATAGCGCGCATCGCCCAGCACGGTGGTATAGGGATTGGCGATGGTTTCCAGAAACGCGAGCCCCGTGGCGATGGCGCAAACGCCTGCGAGAAATGCTACGAACGCGAGGTTGGGCGATACGCGTCCTACATGGACCAGTTCGCTGATATGGGTGGCCGGGATGAACCAGAATCCGCCCAACGCCACAATCAGCAGGCCGGCAATGATGCCGAATTTGTACCCCAGTTTGGTCGCCAGCCACCCCGCGGGCACCGCCATCAAGAAGTAGCCCAGGTAGTGCGCGAACTGCACCCACGCGGATTGCGCTTTGGTCAGGCTCAACTCTTCCTGAAAGTGCTTGTCCATCACGTCGATCATCCCGTTGCAGACTCCCCAAAGGAGGAATAGCAAGCTGACCAGGATGAACGTGTACATCAGGTTGATGCCGTCATCGCGTACGAAAAGGCCCTTCTTGTCCGAATTCATGATGTGGAGACAATTCTAACAGGCGTCGCGTTGTGGGGCAGGATTTCATCCTGCGCGCCGGTTCGTAACCGGCGCACGCAACTGGCGGGTTGCCAACCCGCCGCAGATTGCCAATCTGCCCGACAATGGAAATATGAGCCAATTGCGGAAGTGGTTGTCCGCGGGTCCGCTGATCACCGACGGAGCATGGGGCACCCAATTGCTGGCTCTCGGCCTCGCACCGGGCGCTTTGCCCGATGCCTGGAACCTGGAGCGCCCCGCGGCCGTGGAATCCGTGGCCCGCGCCTACGTGGAAGCCGGGAGCCAGGTGATTCTGACCAACACGTTCCGTTCGAACTGGATCACGCTCGAGGCGGCCGGATTGGCCGGCCAGCTCACGGCCATCAACCGCGCCGGGGTGGAGATCTCCAAACGCGCGGCGGCCGGTGAGTCCCTGGTGTTCGCCTCCATCGGGCCGACCGGCAAGCTTCTCATGAACGGCGAGGTTGGGCGGGAGGAGGTC
>Ga0181521_10005037_pt1 | contig 14857 bp, 26 predicted proteins | sample PEATcosm2014_Bin_32_FD_119764 | JGI IMG/M metagenome (GOLD analysis project Ga0181521, IMG submission 119764) | Peatland microbial communities from MTU Mesocosm Facility, Houghton, MI, USA - PEATcosm2014_Bin02_60_metaG | ecosystem: Environmental > Terrestrial > Soil > Wetlands > Peat | place...
AGCAGCCGTTAGCTTTGAGCCATTGGCATTTCGCCAATGGCGGGCCGACGCAGCTTGGTTCTTAGTTTCAGCTAGAAGCTATGAGCTAAAAGCTAGTGGCTGATATCGTCTACTTGTAGCGATAGACGATGCGGCCGCGGTTGAGGTCGTACGGACTGAGCTCAATCGCGACGCGGTCGCCGGGGAGGATACGAATGAAGTTCTTGCGCATGCGTCCAGAGACGTGAGCGAGAGCCTGGTGCTTATTCTCAAGCTCGACCTTGAACAGCGCATTGGGCAGCGTCTCTACCACCACAGCCATGACTTCAATTGCATCTTCCTTCGACAAACGCTCTCCTTCGATTGGCGGGGGCGCCTGCAACGCGACCCAAACGCCTGCTTGTTGTGTGCCTGCGCACACAGCATCTTTAAGTATACCTCTAAATGTGTCTAAATTTCTAGCGCGTAAGCACGCGCGGCCCGTCTTTTGTGATTGCCACGGTGTGTTCAAAATGGGCGCTCAGGCTGCCGTCGACGGTCAGGGTGGTCCAGCCGTCCGGCAGCACTTTCACCTCGGCCCCGCCGGCGTTGATCATCGGCTCGATGGCCAAGACCATGCCCGCTTTCAGGCGGGGGCCCTTGCCGCGCGTTCCGAAGTTGGGCACCTGCGGGTCTTCGTGCATGGATTTGCCGATGCCATGGCCCACGAATTCGCGGACCACGCCGAATCCCTCTCCCTCACACATCTCCTGCACTGCGGCGGAGATGTCACCCAGTCGTCCACCAACCTGCGCCTGCTGGATTGCCAGTTCCAGCGATGCCTTGGTCACGTCAAGCAGCTTCCTGGTGGCGGCGCTGGGCGTGCCAACCGCGTAGGTGACCGCGGCATCGGAGTAATACCCATCGACAATCACACCGCAATCGACCGAGACAATATCGCCTTCGGTCAGGATGCGAGTGGACGAAGGAATGCCGTGGACAACCTCGTCGTTGATCGACGTACACAGTACCGCAGGAAAGCCGTGGTAACCCTTGAACGCCGAAGTTGCATGCAGCTCCTCCATCTTGGCCGCCGCAACCTGCTCCAGGTCCATGGTGCTGGCGCCGGGCAGCACGAACGGACGGACCGCCTCATGCACCTGATGCAGCGCCTCGCCGGAGCGGCGCATCTTTTCAATCTCTCCGGCTGTTTTGATAAGAATGGCCATAGAATCCGTTTCAGCGAGAAGCCCTGCGCAGCTTGAGGATGGCCTGTTCGATCGCGACGTTGACAGCCTCCACGCTTTGGTTGCCATCCGCCTCTTCAAAGCGCCCCAAATCATGGTAGTGCGCCACCACCGGAGAGGTTTGGGCCTCGAAGGTCTTCATGCGCTCGATAAACACCGGCTCGGTGTCGTCCCCGCGCTGCGTCAGAGTAGCACCATCGAAGTCGCACACTCCCTCGATCTTGGGGGGGTTGGAATAAATATTGTAAATGTGTTTGCACGACGGACAGATGCGGCGTCCCGTGATCCGCTGTAGCAGTTGACCGTACGAGACCACAATGCTTACGGCGATGACAGGAAGCCGAGGCAGAAAAATCGGGTCGGCAAGGGTATGGTCGAGAAATTTAGCCTGCTCCAACGTGCGCGGGTAGCCATCCAGAATGTATCCGCGATGGGTATCGTTCTCCTGCAGCCGGTGCAGCACCATCTGGTTGACGATCTCGTCGTCGACTAGATATCCGCTGCTCATGATCGCTTTTGCCTTGAGTCCCAGCTCAGTGCCTCGGGCGATGTTGCCGCGCAGCAGATCGCCGGTGGATATCTGAGGAATGCCGTACTTGGTGACAAGCAGTTGTGCCTGCGTACCCTTGCCAACGCCGGGTGCGCCTAAAAGAAGAACAGGCCCAGGCAGTAAGTCATTCCCTGCCAGGGCCGTCGGATGCAATTCAGATGCTTGATTCAATGGGCCCGTCCTACCAACTGCGTCGTCCGCGAATGCGGCCGCTCTTGGGAGAGAAGCCCTCGTAGTGGCGCATGATGAGTTGCGATTCCACCTGCTGCACGGTGTCCATGGCTACGCCGACAACGATCAGCAAACTGGTGCCGCCAAAGTAAAAGTTGAAGCCGAATCCGTTGGTAAACACGGCCGGCATGCGGTCGAAAAAGGAACCGATCAGCCATAGGTGGTTGAAGTGGATTCCGCTGATGAGAAGCGTCGGAATGATGGAGATGATAATGAGGTAGAGCGCTCCAACCAGAGTGATGCGGGTCAGAACGTCGTTGATGAAGTCCGAGGTGCGGCGGCCGGGGCGGATTCCGGGAATGAAGCCGCCGTACTTGCGCATGTTATCGGCGATGTCGTCGGGGCGAAAGACAATCGAAATATAAAAGTACGCAAAGAAGACGATTGCGGCCATGTACAGCAGTTCATACCACGGCTCGCCGGGTCCAAGGTTGCGCAGGATCGGTCCAAAGAAAGTGGTTTCGTCCAGCCTGGCACTGCCGAAAAAACTCATCTTGGAAAAGAGCAGCGGCGCGGACAGGATGGAACTGGCGAAGATGACCGGCATTACTCCGCCGGAGTTCACGCGCAGAGGAAGGTGGGTGGATTGGCCGCCCATCATCTTTCGTCCAACAATGCGCTTGGCATACTGCACCGGGATGCGCCGCTCGGAGCGCTCCACGAAAACGATGAACGCAACCACGGCCACCATGCCAGCGACCAGGGCCACCAGTACCAGCGGGGTCAACGGCCCCCAGGTCTCGTCGCGCGCCTTGCCGTAGATATCCATGATTCCGCGCGGTAGGCCGACCACGATGCCGGTAAAGATCAGCAGCGACATGCCGTTTCCAATGCCGCGTTCGGTGATCTGCTCGCCCAGCCACATGATGAATGCAGTTCCGGCCGTGAGCGTGATGACGCACATCGGAATGAACGCACCGCGCGAGATAGTCACCAGCGACATACCGGAGGTGGTCAGCGTCAAGGCAATGGCGAAGGACTGAATCACGCCGAGCAGCACCGTGACGTAACGCGTCCACTGCGTGATCTTGCGCCGGCCCAGCTCGCCTTCCTTCTGTAGCTTGGCCAGCGGCTCATACACGACGGTCAATAGCTGGAAGATGATCGATGCCGTGATGTAGGGCATGATGCCCAGCGCGAAGATCGTAAGCCGGCGGAGATTGCCGCCGGTGAACAGGTCGCCCAGGCCGAGCAGTGAACCGGAGTTCAGGTTGAAGTACTGCGCCAGCGCGTCCGCATTGATGCCCGGAGTCGGAATGAACGCCCCCAGGCGATACACCGCAAGCAGACCAAGCGTGAAGAGGACTCGCTTGCGCAGATCGGGAATACGAAAGATGTTGGCAAATTTCTCTAACATCGGGACCTCTTCGCTGTTGTCGGAAACCGGCCTTCGCGGGCCGCGCTCCTGGGCTGAACCCTATCCTAGTCGAAAGCGCCGGGCAGATGCACTCGGCGAAGTAGCTACCCGATCACAATTGCCTTGCCGCCGGCCTTCTCGATGGCCTCCTGCGCGGCCTTGGAGAACTTGTGCGCGTGAATGGTGACCGGTCCCGCCAACTCGCCGTTGTTGAGCACTTTGATCAGTCCACCCTTCTTGCGCAGCAATCCAAGTGAGACGATCGCATCCAGAGTGAACTCCGTGCCCGGTGCGGCCGCCAGAATCTCGGCAACGCGGTCCAGGCCGAGTACGGTGTACTCCACGCGGAATATGTTGTTGAAGCCGCGCTTCGGCAAACGGCGGTGCAGAGGCATCTGGCCGCCCTCGAAGCCACGCATCAGCGACGAGCCGGAACGCGATCCCTGCCCTTTGTGGCCTCGGGTGGACGTCTTGCCCATGCCGGAACCCATGCCGCGACCGACACGCTTCTTGTTTTCATTCGCCTTCTTAGGGGCGCGCAGATTGGAGAGATTACGGATTGCCATTTCGTGTTTCCTCGCTAAAACGCCGGTAGCTCAATAGCTCGCCGACTCGCATATGGGTGAAGCAGTTGATAGCTGTTAGTTGCTGGTCGCTGTCCTTCGATCGATAACCAAATTTATTCCACAACGCGGACCAGATGGGGCACCTTCGCCACCATGCCGCGGACTGACGGTGTGTCTTCGCGCTCCACGATCTGGTTGAGCCGGGTAAAGCCAAGCCCCTTGATCACCAGTTTGTGCTTCGTCGGTGTGCATATCTTCGAGCGAAAGTATTGCAGCTTGATCTTTGCGTTGGTTGCGGCTTTGGCCATGGCTAGAACTCCTCGACAGTCTTGCCGCGCAGGGCGGCAACTTCGGCCTTGTTGCGAAGCTGGATGAGGGCGTCGAACGTGGCCTTGATGACGTTGTGCGGGTTGGCCGATCCAAGCGACTTGGTCAGCACATTCTGCACTCCGGCCGAGGTCATGACCGCGCGCACGGTCTTGCCGGCGATTACCCCAGTGCCTTCCGGCGCGGGCTTCAGCATCACCGAGCCTGCACCATAGTGACCAAGCACCTGGTGCGGAATGGTGGTCTGCGTCAGGTTGATCTTGAACAGGTTTTTCTTGGCCGCCTCGATCCCCTTGCGGATGGCCTGGGGGACCTCTTTGGCCTTGCCCGATCCGTACCCGACGACGCCTTCGCCCGGATCGCCCACAACCACCAGCGCGGCAAACGACATATTCTTGCCACCCTTTACCACCTTGGTGACGCGGTTGATCGAGACCACCTCGTCCTTCAGATTGAGCCGGTTCGCGTCGAACTTTTTCTTCATCATTGCCATCTTCCGTTCCTCTCTTGCATCCCGTTGGGGCGCAACCAAACCTGAAGCTTAGAATTCCAGTCCGGCCTCGCGCGCCGCATCGGCAAGCGCCTTCACCCGGCCGTGATACAGATAGCCGCCGCGATCGAAGACCACCTTCTTGATTCCCTTCTCCTGCGCGCGCTCCGCAATCAATGTGCCAACTAGCTTGGCCGCAGCCACGTTGCCGCCGTAGTGCTTCTCGTCAGCCTTCTTGCCCAGCGAGGACGCAGAGACCAGAGTGACCCCGTTCAGATCGTCCACCAATTGCGTGTATATGTGGTTCAGCGAACGGTATATGTTGAGGCGGGGACGTTCGGCGGTGCCGGACATCTTCGCGCGAATGCGTGCATGTACGCGCTGGCGGATGACGTTGCGTTCGCGGGGTTTCAGCATAATCTTTTCGTTCCTTCCTAGTGGCGTCGCCAGAATGCCTGGTGACGTTCGGTTTCAAACTGCATTGATGAGTTGTGAGCACTTACTCATCATTCACAACTACCAACTCAAAACTGTCTTACTTCGCTCCGGTCTTGCCAACCTTCTTCTTCAGTTTCTCTCCGCTATAGCGGACGCCCTTGTTCTTGTATGGATCGGGCTTGCGCAGCGAACGCATGTCCGCGGCCACCTGGCCGACCTTCTGGCGATCGATGCCGGAGATCGTCAGGTGCGTCTGTTTGGGATCGATCACCACCTCGATGCCGGTGGGCAACGGAAACTCGATCTGGTGCGAAAACCCCAGAGTGAAGACAACCGTGTTCTTGCCCTTCATCTCGGCGCGGTATCCGATGCCGACAATGTCGAGTTCCTTGCTCCAGCCGGTGGTCACTCCGGCAACGGCGTTGGCGACCAACGCGCGTGCGAGTCCATGAAACGCGGACTGCTTGTCGTTCTGACGTTCGGCCACCAGGTTGCCGTCTTTTTGCACCAGGGTGATTCCGCCGGGAAGCATGGCGCTGACCTTGCCCTTGGGCCCTTCCACAAGCACCGTGTTGCCATCGCTGCTGACTGCGAACTTGACTCCAGCAGGTAGCGGAATTGGTTTATTGCCGATACGGGACATTCGATCTTCCTTTTGTGGCTTGCGAGTCGCTCAATGCAGAAGCCGGTTGAGTTCCACTGCAGCCTGGGCTTGTGCCCATCGTACTAATCTTCGTGCCCGGCATATGCGAACTGCCGGAGTAAGTCGTTCCTGCCGCGAACCTCGGCGCAAAACGCGTCCGTCGCGGCTGGCATCACCAGACTTCGCAGAGAATCTCGCCGCCAACGCCTTCGCGGCGGGCCTGCCGGCCGGTCATGACGCCCTTCGGGGTGGTCATGATCGAGATGCCCAGCCCGCCCTGCACCCGGCGAATCTTGTCGCGGCCAAGATACACGCGACATCCCGGACGCGAGACGCGCTGCAGGTCGCGGATCACCGCCTCGTTGTTGGGACCGTACTTCAGATACACGCGCAGCACCTTCACCCCGCCCTCTTCGGTCGGCTTGTAGTTGGCGATGTAGCCCTCTTCCTTGAGAATGCGCGCAATCTCGCTCTTCAGCTTGGAGGCGGGTACGTCGAATTTCTGGTGGCGGGCGCGGATGGAGTTGCGGATACGCGTCAGAAAATCAGCTACTGGATCGGTCAGGTTCATTCATTCTCCTTCATCCCCCGTTCGCTCGACCGTGCGCTGCACGCCGAGAACCTGCGGAAATGTTGCTGCAATCATTGGAGGTTGCGATTTGCTTCCTCTACGAACCAACAACTCCCAGACTTCTGCACCACGGGCTGGTGGGGTCTCTGGAAGGGTGAGACGGTCACGACAACCTATTCAGTATACAGGTTGCCGTTTCCGTAGGTTTACCAGCTTGACTTGACGACGCCCGGAATCTCGCCCTTAAGCGCGAGACCGCGGAAGCAGAGACGGCATATCCCGAACTTGCGCAGGTAAGCGCGGGGACGGCCGCATAGCTGGCAGCGGTTGTGCTGGCGGGATTTGAACTTCGGCTTTCTTGCGTCCTTGACGCGTTTTGCGGTAGTTGCCATAGTGTTTACTCTCTATCCTTGTTGCAATTTCTATTGTCGCCGTGCGGGCAGAATTGTTATGCTCCAACCCGGAACGGCATTCCGAAGCCCTTCAATAGTGCGCGTGCGCCATTGTCATCGGCCGCGGTCGTGACAATGGTGACGTTCATGCCCTTCAGTTTGTCCACCTTGGCATAGTCGATCTCGGCGAAGATAAGCTGGTCGCGCAGACCCAGCGTATAGTTGCCGCGTCCATCGAAGCTCTTCGACGAGACGCCGCGGAAATCGCGCACACGCGGCAGAGCGATCGTGATCAGGCGGTCCAGAAACTCGTACATCTTGTCGCCGCGCAGCGTCACCATCGCGCCGATCGGCATCCCCTCGCGCACCTTGAAGGCCGCGATCGACTTCTTGGCCTTGGTTACCACAGGCTTCTGTCCGGCAATCGAAGCCAGGTCTGCCACCAGCGGGTCCATGATCTTGACGTTCTGCGTGGCTTCGCCCAACCCCATGTTAACCACGATCTTCTCCAGCCTGGGAATCGCCATCGGGTTTGTGACCCCAAGTTCCTTGGCAATCGCCGGCCGGATCTCATTCATGTACTTTTCTCTAAATCGTGCCGCCATAATCGACTTCGCTTTCTCCACGGTTTCCGGATTGGGCTCCCAAACCCGTGTACCGATTCGTGGGGTAAACCTGTTTGTCCGACAAAACCAACTTGCCGGTAATACTTTACTTCTTCTTCTCGGGGATGGTGTTCCCACTTACCTTCGAGAAGCGTACTCTCCGCTCGTCTTCCACTCTCGTCCCGACGCGGGTCTTGTTGCCCTCGCCATCCACCAGCATCACATTGGAGATGTGGATGGAAGACTCCTGCTCGGCGATGCCGCCCTTGATGTTCCGCTGCGGGTTCGGCTTCACATGCTTCTTGATCATCATCACGTGCTCCACCAGAAGGCGGTCTTTGTCCGCCAGGATGCGAAGCACGCGGCCTCGTTTGCCCTTGTCTTTTCCGGCGATCACTTCCACAGTGTCGTTACGCTTGATCTTGATCCCTGCCATCGCTCTTCCTTCCTCGGCAATCTATCGGAGCCGGAATCCGCATGGAACCTCTGGCCTGTAGGCCCTCGCGTTCGTTTATTTCAACTAGCCGCTAACAACCAGCAATTAATAACTGTCCTTAAATCACCTCTGGCGCCAGGGAAACAATCTTGAGAAACTTCTTCTCGCGCAACTCGCGTGCCACCGGGCCGAAGACGCGCGTGCCCACCGGCTCGTTGGTTTCGTTGATCACCACGGCGGCGTTCTGGTCGAAGCGGATGTAGGTGCCGTCGCGCCTGCGATACTCCTTGCGCGTGCGAACAATGACCGCCTTCACCACCTTGCCCTTCTTCACCGTTCCATCGGGCGACGCTTCCTTCACTGCTGCCGTCACTACGTCGCCAAGGCCGGCCTTCTTGCCCAGGCCGCCGCCTAGCGGCAGAATCACCTGCAATTTGCGCGCGCCGGAGTTATCGGCGACATCGAGCATTGTTCTCATCTGCACTGACATATTCGTTCTCCTGGGCCTATAACCCTGGGGTCATCGCCCCTTCCAGCTCTTGTCTCGGTGCGGATCCGATTCTCCGCGCCGATTCCCAACTACTTCACTTCCCCGATAATTTCCTTCTCGTCGAGCTGCGAGAGTGAGGAGCGGCGTACGATCTCCTCCAGAGACCATCGCTTCAGCTTCGACAGAGGACGGGCCTCGCGTATGCGCACCACGTCGCCTATCCGCGCCGAGTTCATCTCGTCGTGCGCGTAAAACTTCTTGTTCGACTTCATTACCCGCTTGTACTTGGGATGCGCCTTGCGCATCTCGATCTCGACCACAATGGTCTTCTGCATCTTGGTCGATACCACCATGCCCACCTTCTCGTTGCGGCGAGAGGCCTGCGCTTCCGGAGTTGCTGTGTTTGTTGTGTTTGCCATGGTCAGTCCTTCTTCGCTTTCTTGCGCATAGTTCGTGTGCTCACTGACGCGGCAGGCGCTGCAGGCGCCGCGGTCTTTGCCAAGGCCAGTGCGCGTTCCCGGGTCACGGTGTGGATGCGCGCGATGTCCAGCTTCAATTCGCGCAGCTTCTTGACGCCTTCATTGTTGCCCAGGCTCTTCTGAAAACGAATACGAAAGAGCTGTTCGGCAGACTTGGTCAGCTGTGCGGGCAGTTCGTCGTCGGTAAGGTTGCGGATCTTTTCAAATTCCATCTTCATCTTCTTTCATGGCGAATTCTTTTCCTCGGCCTGGATCTTCTCCGAAGTCGCTACTTGACAGCCACGCTTGCCTTGACAGTGTGGCGCTGGACAAACATAGTCTTGAGCGGCAGCTTGTGTGCAGCCAAACGCATGGCTTCCTTAGCCAGCTCGGGCGTAACGCCCTCCATCTCGAACAAAATCTTGCCTGGTCGAACCACCACAACCCAGTGGTCGGGTGCGCCCTTGCCCTTGCCCATACGCGTCTCCGCAGGCTTCTTGGTGATCGGCTTGTCGGGGAAGATGCGCAGCCATACCTTGCCGCCGCGCTTGATAAACCGCGTCATCGCGATACGGCTGGCCTCGATCTGCCGGTCGGTGATGTAGCCGCACTCCTGAACCTTCAGCCCGAAGTCGCCGAACGAGAGGTCCGACCCGCGCCATGCTTTGCCGCACATACGGCCGCGCTGCTGCTTGCGAAACTTGACCTTCTTTGGCAATAACATAATCAATATCCTCTAGCTCTCAGCCGGTGATCCTTGCTCCAATTCCCGGCTTCGCAACACTAACAACCATCAACCATCAACCAACAACGTTCCTAGAACACGCCAGTCGTCGTGCCCTGATCGCGCCTCTTCTTCTGCTCATAAATATCGCCGCGATAGACCCAGGTCTTGACCCCGATAATGCCGTAGGTGGTATGCGCCTCGGAAAATCCGTAGTCGATGTCGGCGCGCAGGGTGTGCAGCGGCAGGCGGCCCTGCAGATACCACTCCGAGCGCGCGATCTCGTTGCCGTTCAACCGGCCGGAGACGCGCACCTTGATGCCTTTACATCCAAATCGCAGCGCGGAATCGACCGACTTGCGCATGGCACGGCGGAAGCTGACACGCTTCTCCAGTTGCAATGCAATATTCTCCGAAACCAGTTGCGCATCCAGCTCCGGCTTGTTGACCTCCAGGATGTCGATAAACACCTCGCGCGATGTCCGTTTCTGGATGTCCACCTTGAGCTTGTCGATCTCCGCGCCCTTGCGGCCGATAATGATGCCCGGACGCGCGGTGCGGATAATCAGGCGCAGCTTATTGCCGGGACGCTCGACTTCCACCGAACTGACCCCGGCGGCCTTCAGCTTCTCGCGCAGCTCGGCTTTCAGCTTGACGTCTTCGACCAGCAGCTTGTCATAGCCGCGTTCGACGAACCATCGTGACTTCCACGGCTTGTTGACGCCGAGGCGAAACCCATACGGATGGACCTTTTGTCCCATAGCTTCCTTACCTTCGCCCCGATCCGGTTGAGCCGGCGGGACATTTAAAACTCAAAGTATGCTGGATAGTTTCCAGCCTAACTAAAACTACTACCTGTCTTTACTCGGCAATTTTCTTCGATGCTGTCTTCTTGGCTGTCGTCTTCTTGACTGCCGTCTTCTTGACTGCCGTCTTCTTGGCAGCCGCTTGCTTGACTGCCGGATTGCTTGGCTTCGTTTTGACCGCCGGAACTTCCGGGCCCGCCGTTACAACGACTGTGGGTGACTTCTTCTCCGCTACCGTGACGAGTATATGCACCATCCTGCGCTGGTAGCGGAACGCCCGCCCCATCGGCGCAGGCCGAATGCGTTTCATGCGTGGCCCCTCATTGGCTACTGCAGTACGAACATAGAGGTTGTCGACGTCGATATCGAGGCCCTGCTCCTGAGAGACATAAGTCGCATTCTGAATGGCCGAGCGCAACACCTTCTCGACCACAGGCGCAATCTTCTTGCTGGAGAAGTGCACGGTGTTGAGCGCCTGCTCCACGCGCATGCCCTTGATCGTGTCGAGAACCAGCTTCACCTTCTGCGGGCTGCTGCGCTGGAACTTTGCTTCCGCGCGAAACTCCCGTACTTTATCTGCTGCAATCTTCGCCATAACTTTGATCCTTCAAACGACCTGCTACGCCTTGCTTCTGCCGAAATTAACGAACTACAACAAACCTGTTGTCCTACTTGGGCTTCACGGTGGTCTCCGCTGCGCGCACGGAGTGACCCTTAAACGTGCGTGTAGCCGCGAACTCCCCGAGTTTGTGGCCAACCATGTTCTCCGTCACATAAACCGGGATAAACTTGCGCCCGTTGTGTACGGCAATGGTGTGACCAACCATGTCGGGAAAGATCGTCGAGCGGCGCGACCAGGTGCGCACAACCTTCTTGTCGTTGGTCTGGTTCATCACCGTGATCTTCCTCTGAAGATGCGCGTCGATAAACGGGCCCTTCTTTGCTGAACGTGCCATATCGATGACTCCGGATTCTTGCTGCGGTTACAGTGCTGACTGCGACGAATCTCTTAGCTGCGAGACTTGGTGTTCCTTGTTCCTTACCTGTGCTTTCTGAACGACACAATGCATAAAGCCCGATTCTCTTACTTGCTGCGGCGACTAACGATAAATACATCGCTCCTCTTGTTGTTGCGTGTCTTGTATCCGCGCGTGGGCTGGCCCCAGGGTGTCACCGGGTGGCGCCCGCCGGAGGTCTTGCCCTCGCCTCCTCCGTGCGGATGGTCGACCGGGTTCATGGTGACGCCGCGGTTTGCCGGGTTGATTCCCTTCCAGCGATTGCGCCCCGCCTTGCCGATGGAGACGTTCTCATGGTCTGTGTTGCCCACCTGGCCGATGGTCGCCATGCACTCTACCAGCACCTTGCGCGTCTCGCCCGAGGGCAGCTTGAGCAGCGCGTAGTCGCCTTCCTTGGCGATCAGGTTGACCTGCGCTCCGGCCGAACGCGCCATCTGTGCGCCCTTGCCCGGCCTCAGTTCGATATTGTGCACAATCGTTCCCAGGGGAATGTTCTTCAGCGGAAGCGCGTTGCCCACCAGAATGTCGGCGTCCGGCCCGCTCATAATCGATTGCCCCACCTTCAGTCCGATCGGCTGAATGATGTATCGCTTCTCGCCGTCGGCATAGTGGACCAGGGCAATGCGCGAGCTGCGGTTCGGATCGTATTCAATCGTCGCTACGGTGGCCGGAATGCCATACTTGTCGCGCTTGAAATCGATCAGGCGCAGCTTCTGTTTGTGGCCTCCGCCCTGGTGGCGAATGGTCATGCGGCCGCTGCTGTTGCGTCCGCCGGTACGCTGCTTCACCGCCAGCAGCGGTTTGTGCGGCTTGTCCGTCGTCAGGTCGTCGTTTACCAGCTTGGTTTGGAAGCGGAGTGTCGGGGTAACGGGTCGAAATGATTTGATCGGCATTTGTTTTAACTCCTAGCTTTTAGCTCTTAGCCTTCAGCTAGTTATCTCTTGCATCTTTACAACTGGGTCGTCGTTCTCGTATTCATCTATAGCGTATTTCATAAACATTTTCATGGTCCGCATGTCGTTGATTATAAATGGCTATATTGACAGCAAATCATTTATGAAACGCCCTCTAACAACTAACAACCGGCAACAACCATCTGTTCTTACATGCTGTTCAGGTACTCCGGCATCTTCTGCCCATCCTTCAGTCGGACATAGGCCTTCTTCCAGTCGGGACGATAGCCGGTAAACTTGCCCCGTCGCCGTTCTTTTCCTTCCACCGTGGAGGTGCGGACGCCGCTCACCTTGACCTTGAAGAGCGTCTCAACGGCCTGCTTCACCTCGGTCTTGCTGGCCTTCCTATCCACCTCGAAGACAAGTGTGTTCTGTGTCTCTTTCACGCCCATACCCTTCTCCGTGATGAGTGGGCGGCGAATCACTGTATAGAGGGTTGGCATTTACGCAACCTCCTTCTGCGCGGCAGCTTTGCTGCGCTTCGATACGAATTTCTTCAGCGTACCTTGCAGCGCATCGAGCGCATCCTTCGAGAAGATGGCATGCTCGTAACGCAATAGATCGTATGGATGCACCTCGGAGCTGAGCACAAGCTCGACCCCCGCAAGGTTGCGCGATCCCAGATAGAGCTTCTCGCCCAGTTGCTGACTGGACTCGACCAGCAGCGTCGTCTTGCCCGCATCCAGCTTATCCAGCGCGGCGCGGAAGAGCTTTGTCTTGGCCTCGGGAACCTCGAACGATTCCACCACCGTCAGCTTGCCGTCCGCAATCTTCGCCGCAATCGCCGAACGCAACGCACCCATCAGCTTCTTCTGCGGAAAGGCGTACTCGTAGCTGCGCGGCTTCGGTCCATGCACCGTGCCGCCCGAGCGCCACAACGGACTGCGGATGGACGCGATGCGTGCGCGGCCGGTTCCCTTCTGCTTCCATAGCTTGCGCCCGGCACCCGAAACCAGTCCCCGCGTCTTGGTGGACGCGGTGCCCTGGCGCAACGCGGCGCGGTAGTGTTTCACCGACTCCCACAGAAGCGTGTCGTTAATCTCGCCCGAGAACACCTCGTCGAGGAGGTCAAACTCTCCGACCGTTTTCCCCGCGAGATTGACTATCTTGATCTTTGCCATCGCTCTTCTCTCTTCATGCCAGCCATCGATGAGGCGGGCCCTGACTTTGTTTGTCTGCGCAACTCGGATTATTTCCCGCGCAGAGTTTACTTCCGTAATGCACGAACTAACTCTCTGACTTGCTATTTCTTCTTCGGCGAAGCCTTCTTCGATGCCTTCAACGGATCCAGTGTCGTTCCTCCCGCAAATCCGCGGCGTTCCCGAGGCGGCGCCTTTGCCTTTGAGATCAGTACATATCCATCGCGCGGGCCGGGCACAGCGCCCTCCACCAACAGCAGATTGTCCTCCACATCGATGCCGCGAATGCGCAGGTTGCGCACCGTGATCTGCGCGTGGCCCATGTGGCCGGGCATGCGCTGGCCGGGAAAGACTCGCGAAGGATACGACGAGGCACCGATCGAACCCTGCACCTGGAACATGTGGCCGTGCGCCTTGGGGCCGCCGCCGAAGTGGTGGCGGCGAACCACTCCGGCGAACCCGCGTCCCTTCGATGTGCCGATCACATCGACAAACTTTTCATCGGAAAATATGTCCACCATGATGCGGTCGCCGGCCTTGACCCCGGCATCCTCACCTTCCTTGGCAACTTCCACCGCAACTTCCTTCATCTGGCGCACGGGCGGCACATTCGATTTGGCAAAGTGGCCGGTCATGGGCTTGTTGACCTTCGATGCCTTGATGAAATCGACATAGCCGATCTGCGCGGCGTCGTAGCCGTCCTTGGCCAGCGTCTTCAGTTGCGTGATGACGCATGGGCCGGCCTTCAGCACCGTAACCGGGTGAACGTCGCCGCGCTCGTCGAAGAGCTGGGTCATGCCGACTTTCTTGCCGAGTATTCCTGTAACGGACATCGCGTTTTCCTTTCCTCATCATGCCAAGCATTCAGCTTCAGCACTGCCGGTGTTGCGTTGGAACCAACAGCCAACAACTTATTTCTGCACCGTCTTGATCTCAACATCCACGCCGGCGGGAAGATCGAGCTTCATCAGCGCGTCCACTGTCTGCTGGGTCGGCTCCAGAATGTCGATCAGCCGCTTGTGGGTGCGGATCTCAAACGACTCGCGCGACTTCTTATCCACATGCGGCGAACGCAGCACGCAGTACTTGTTCTTCATCGTGGGCAGCGGAATGGGTCCCGCAACCTGTGCGCCGGTGCGCTTGGCGGTGTCCACGATCTCGCCGGTCGACGTGTCCAGCACACGATAGTCATACGCTTTCAATCGAATTCTGATTCTCTGTCCAGCCATTGTGCGTCTCTTTTCTGGTTACTCAAAGATCGTTTATAGTGGCTGCCGGCCATGAACTTCTACACGTACTGGCAGCCCTCGTTAGTCTTCTGTTCTCTGTCTCCTGTTTTCTGTCTTACGCAATAATCTCGCTGATGGTGCCTGCGCCCACGGTGCGGCCGCCCTCGCGGATGGCGAAGCGCAGGCCCTTCTCCATGGCCACCGGCGTATGCAGCAGTACCTCCAGCTCCA
>Ga0181521_10005038_pt1 | contig 14854 bp, 13 predicted proteins | sample PEATcosm2014_Bin_32_FD_119764 | JGI IMG/M metagenome (GOLD analysis project Ga0181521, IMG submission 119764) | Peatland microbial communities from MTU Mesocosm Facility, Houghton, MI, USA - PEATcosm2014_Bin02_60_metaG | ecosystem: Environmental > Terrestrial > Soil > Wetlands > Peat | place...
AGATTCCAGAGACATTGCTCGTGGCTGCCGACGAGGTGATTGAGTGAGGCGGCGCGAATTCAACCGACTTCTCGGTGGTGCGACGATTGCGTGGCCGATCTCGGCACGAGCGCAGCAGGCGGCGATGCCGGTGATTGGCTTCCTTGGTAGTAGTTCGAAAGCAGATACCCAACAATACATTAGCGGCTTTTTGCGAGGTATGGGTGAACTTGGCTACGTGGAAGAGCGCAGCTATGCGATGCAGCAGCGGTATGCCGAGGGGGATTTAAGTCGGCTACCGCTGCTCGTGCAGGAGTTGCTTCGTCTCCAACCCCAAGTGATTGTAGCCGACAGCACCCCAGGCACTCTGGCTGCCAAAAAGGCAACCTCAGACGTTCCCATCGTTGGTTTGAATATGACCGACCCGGTCGGCCTAGGCTTGGTTGCCAGCGAAGCGCATCCGGGGACCAACGTAACGGGGACGCTCATTCGAGTCGAAGGTCTAGCTGGCAAGCTATTGGAAATGGCGCGCGACCTAGTGCCGGGGGGCAAAAAGATCGGCTGTCTGGTCAATTCCAGCAATCCATCGAATGTGGTTCAGCGGCGAGAAGCTGAATCCGTCGCCGCAAAGCTGGGAGTGAGCTTCGCGCCAATCGAGGTTCGCACCTCCGATGAGCTTGGTCCTGCGTTCGAATCGTTTGTAGACGGGGGTGCGAAAATCGTAGTCGTTTTGACGAATGCTCTTTTCATCACAGCGCGCCGACAAATCGCGGCGTTTGCGCTGGCGTCACGGTTGCCTACAATCTATACCCGACGCGATTTCGTCGAGGATGGGGGCTTGATTAGTTATGGCATCAGTCAACGCGAGACGTACCATCGCGCGGCCTATTACGTAGATCGAATCCTGAAAGGCCAGAAACCTGCTGATCTGCCGATTGAGTTTGCGACCAGGCTTGAGCTTGTTATCAACGCAGCGACGGCAAAGGCCATCGGCCTCGTCGTCCCGCCGACGCTGATTGCACGCGCTGACGAGGTAATCGAATGAGTCGGCGCGATTTCATTAAGTTGCTCGGTAGCGCATCAATAGTATCGCCGCTCGTTGCGCGCGCGCAACCGACGGCCATGCCGGTAATCGGATTTCTCAGCTTTTTGTCACGCGACGAAATTGCAGATAGACTTCGCGCGTTTGGGAGAGGGCTGAGTGAGACAGGCTTCGTGGAAGGACAGAACGTCACTATCGACGTTCAGTCAGCGAATGACGATTATGAGCAACTTCCCGCACTGGCGGCTCAACTAGTCCAGCGTGGTGTCAACGTTATCGTCGCAAACACGAATGCTGCGGCGCTGGCTGCGAAGGCGGCGACCACAGATATTCCAATCGTCTTCTACATTGGGTCGGACCCGGTTCAGCTTGGACTTGTCAAGAGCTTGAACCGACCGGGGAGTAACCTCACGGGCGTGTTCATTGTGACTGCCCAAGAGGCGGAGCAAAAGCGCCTGGAACTTATACACCAGACGCTTCCATCAGCAAAAAAGGTAGCTTTGCTCATTAATCCAGAGAGCCCAAATTCGAACAATTTAGCAAAGGACGTTTCGGCAGCAGCAAGCACGCTTGATCTGGAAATGACCATTCTTAAGGTCGAGAACGAACGTGATCTCGACGAGGCTTTCGCCAGATATAAGGCGCTGCAAGCGGAGGCGCTGATGATTTCTTCCGACCTTTCCTTTTTTCGCTGGAGTAAGAGACTCGCCGCGCTCACGATCCGTGACGCAGTGCCCGCAATAAATCAGTGGCGAGATTTCGTCTTGGCTGGAGGTTTGATGAGCTACGGAAGTAGTTTTGCGGACTCATTCCACCAGATCGGAATCTATGCGGGGAGAATCCTTCGAGGCGAGAAGCCAGCAGATTTGCCAGTTCAGCAAACAACCAAGCTCGATCTTGTTGTCAATCTTAGGACAGCAAAGGCCCTGGGAATTTCTTTTCCTCTCACTCTCCTGGGTCGTGCCGACGAGGTGATTGAATGAGGCGGCGTGAATTCATCCGGCTTCTCGGTGGCGTGACGGTTGCGTGGCCGATCTCGGCACGTGCGCAGCAGGCGGCGATGCCTGTGGTCGGCTTTGCCAATGGCCAGTCCGCTGCCGCCTTTGCGCGCTTCGTCACGGCATTCAAGGAAGGCTTGAGCCAAGTCGGTTATGTCGAAGGCCAAAATGTCGTCATTGAGTACCGCTGGGCCGAAGGCCAAGAAAGCCGAATGCTGGGTCTAATTGGCGAGTTGGTTCACCGACCCGTGGACGTGCTAGCGATTAGCGGCAGTGGTCAGGGAGCGCTTGCGTCAAAGACATTCTCGTCGAGCGTCCCGATTGTCGCAATTGACGGAGACGACCCGGTTCGGCAGGGCCTAGTCGCTAGCCTCAACCGTCCTGGCGGAAACATCACCATCGTCATGGTGTACACAACGACGTTGGAGGCGAAGCGGCTGGAAATTCTGCACAAGCTTTTGCCCCACGCGGCGCTAATCGGCGTAGTTGTCGATCCCACCTACCCATTTGCCAAAGCGCAGGTCGAGGAACTGCACGCCGCCGCGGCTACACAGGGCCTACAAATCCAGATCTTCGGTGCCAGTTCCGAAAGTGAACTAGAGTCTGTCTTTGCGGCCCTAGCCCGCGCAGGTGTCGGTGCTGTGGCGCTGGTCGGTAATCCTTTCTTCAACAGCAGGAGAGACAAACTGGTAGCACTCTCGGCACAATACGCTCTACCATCGATGTTTGAGGTGCGCCAATTCGCTGAAGCAGGTGGCCTAATTAGTTACGGCCCAAGCTTCGCAGAAGCCTATCGTCAATCGGGCATGTATACCGGGCGCATTCTCAAAGGCGAAAAGCCGGGCGATCTGCCGGTGGTGCAGCCGACGAAATTCGACCTTGTAATCAACCTCAAAACGGCGAAGGCGCTCGGCATCGATATTCCGCCGACGCTACTCGCGCTGGCCGACGACGTGATCGAGTGAGAGGGTAACAAAGCCTCTTCCAGAGCATCGGTCTAAGCCGATACGATGTCGTCTCCTGACCCTGGGGCGAGCATGAAGCGGCGGGAATTTCTCGGTCTGCTGGGTGGTGCAGCTACGTTGCCGTTGGCGGCGCAGGCGCAGCAGTCGATGCCCGTCATAGGCTTTCTAAATACAGCCTCAGCGGAGGCATTTGCGGACTACGTGCATGCGTTCCTTGAGGGGTTAGGGACGGTGGGATACGTCGAGGGACGTAACGTACTAATCGAATATAGGTGGGCGCAAGGCAACGACGTGCGGTTGAAAGACATGGCGGCTGATCTCGTGCGCCGTCGTGTGGACGTGATTGCGGCGACGGGCGGAAGTCCCGCCGCTCTTGAGGCGAAAGCGGCCACTTCCTCAATCCCCATTGTATTTCAGGTAGGAGTCGATCCTATCAAAGTGGGCTTGGTTGCGAGCCTGAACAGTCCCGGTGGCAACGTCACCGGCGCTTATATGCTGGCGGACGTGCTTGGTCCAAAACGGCTGGGACTCCTGCATGAGCTAACACCCAAAGCTACTTCGTTTGTCGCGCTCTTTAATCCAACCGCTTCTGGTGCCGAAACTCAAATTCGTGACTTGACCGAGACGGCGGACAAGCTTGGTCTGCGTGTGCATGCCCTGCAGGCTAGTACCGAGAGCGAAATTCAAACGGCATTTAAGGGCATCACAGATTTGCGCGGGGAAGCGTTGTTGATCGTCCCGGACCCGCTGTTTAACGGACTGAGCGCCCAATTAGCGGCACTGACGCTTGGGTACCGAATTCCCGCGATTTATCAGTTTCGTGCCTTTGCTGATGCGGGGGGCTTAATGAGTTATGGTGGCAGCATCACCGATGCGTATTATCAAGCGGGCATATACACGGGCCGCGTACTCAAGGGCGATAATCCAGCCGATCTTCCGGTCCAACAATCGACGAAGGTCGAGTTGATCGTCAACCTCAGGACCGCAAAGGCGCTCGATCTCACAGTGCCGCAGATCTTGCTCGCTACCGCCGACGAGGTGATCGAGTGAGACGACGTGAATTCATCCGGCTTCTCGGTGGCGCGACATTTGCTGTGCCGATCTCGGTACGCGCACAGCAACACGCGATGCCAGTCCTCGGCTATCTTCACACCGGCTCGCCCGGCGCTTATGAACACCTTACAGCCTCATTTCTCCAAGGTTTGAAGGAGACAGGTTTTGCCGATGGCCAGAACGTATCGATTGAATACCGCTGGGCTGAGGGTCAATTCGACCGGCTCCCGGCGCTGGCCGACGATTTAATCCAACGTCATGTGGCGGTGATTGCAGCGTTGGGCGGCAGTACCTCGCCGCTCGCGGCCAAGAAGCTGACTTCAAGCATCCCCATCGTCTTCAGCAGCGGCGAAGTGGACCCGGTCAAGTCGGGCCTCGTCACCAGTCTCAATCAGCCGGGTGGGAACGTCACCGGCGTGAACCCAATGACCGGCTCATTGGCTGCGAAACGATTAGAACTGCTTCACCAAATAGTGCCCAACGCTGTTGTGATGGGATACTTGATAAATTCTAGAAATCCGAACTTTGAAATTTTAGCGAAAGACGTGCGCGACGCCGCCCACTCCCTTGGGCTTCAATTGTATGAACAGAGCGCCAGCACTGAACAAGAAATAGATGCGGCCTTCACCAGCTTTGCTGATCGGGGTATCGGCGCGCTCTTCGTCGGCAACGATCCATTCTTTCTTGTGCGGCGCGAACAGATTGTCGCGCTAGTAGCGCGCCACGCAATGCCCGCGAGCTACTACTCGCACGAATTTGTGACGGCTGGCGGTCTGGTCAGTTACGCCGCAAGCTTTGCCGATGCATATCGGCTAGCGGGAACCTACTGCGGCAGAATTCTCAAGGGTGAGAAACCCGCAGACTTGCCGGTCGCGCAGTCTGTTAAAATTGATCTTGCCATCAATCTTAAAACTGCCAAAGCGCTTGGTCTCACAGTGCCGGAGACCCTGCTTGCTACCGCCGACGAGGTGATTGAGTGAAGCGGCGCGCGTTCATCACGTTGCTCGGCGGCGCGACAATTGGTTGGCCTTTAACGGCCCAAACACAATCGGCAATGCCCGTTATCGGATTCTTGAACGGTCAGACTGCTGCCGGTTTCACTTATCTCGTTGCCGCGTTTCAGCATGGCTTGAATGAGCAGGGATTTGTGGATGGCCAGAACGTCAAAATCGAATATCAGTGGGCGAATGGGCACCTCGATCAAGTTCCTGGACTCGCCGCCGACCTACTACGCCGCCAACCAGCAGTGATCGTCGCTGCGGGCGGGGCCAATGTTGCCGCAATCGCCGCCACCAAAACAATTCCGATTGTCGCCACTTTCGGTGGTGATCCTGTAAAGCAGGGTTTTGTCGCCAGCCTCAATCATCCCGGAGGAAATGTCACGGGCGTTAATGCTTTTAGCTCTGACCTCGAAGCCAAGCGGCTAGAGCTGATACACGAAATCGCTCCCCAAGGATCGGTGATCGGCTATCTGTTTGATCCTAATATCGACATGGCAGAGTTAGAGCGGCACGCTCTCGAAGCGGCTGCACGAACGGAGGGGCGAGAGGTTCGGATTGTGCCCGCGAGCGCGGATACCGAATTGGAGACTGCCTTTGCCACTCTCGCAGAAGCTCATGTCGGCGGCCTGGTTGTCTCTTCCACTCCATTGTTTATCAACCTACGGGATCGGGTGCTGAAATTGACTGCGGGATTGAAGGTCGCAGTAATTTACGATTCACGCCAATTTGTGGTCGCAGGCGGCTTGATGAGCTATGGTGCCAGCGTGCCCGAGGTCTATCGGCAAATCGGCAACTATGCTGGCCGGATCCTCAAGGGCGAAAAGCCCGCCGATTTGCCGCTCTTGCAGCCTGCGAAGTTTGATATGAGCATCAATCTGCGCACTGCAAAGGCGCTCGGAATTGATGTGCCAACCTCTATTCTGCTGCGGGCAGACGAGGTGATCGAGTGAGCAACTGTGACGTTGGCTCAGGCGGATTTAGGCTGCCACGCAAGATTGTCGCGGAGCATGGCGTTGAGGGTTGTGATCATCTTTCGCATGACGGCAACGATAACGACTTTGGGTTTCTTGTTGGTCGCTGCGAGACGATTGTGAAGGGTTTTGAGGACGGGATTATATCGGGCTGCACTGAGGGCGGCCATGTAAAGGACGTTGCGGACCGGCATGCGGCCACCGTAGATGCAGCGATGTCCTTTGAGCCTGCCACTATCGAAGTCGTAGGGCGCAAGGCCGACGAGAGCAGCGATCTGTTTGCGGCTCATCTGGCCGAGTTCGGGCAACAACGCGATGAGGGTGAAGGCAAGGGTCGGGCCTACGCCCCGCATCGAGGTCAGCAGGTCGTAACGCCGCGCGAGATTGGCATTGCTGGCGACGATCTCGGCCATACGTTTGTCGAGCAGAAGGATGTCGGCCTTGAGCCGCGCCAGGCGACGTTTATTGAGGCGCCGCAACATGGCATCCTCGATGTGGGCGGTCTGGTTCTCGACCGTGACATGCTCATCGCTAAGCTGCCGCCGCATGGTGACGACCGCAGCGAGCTGCTCTGCGGCAGGATCGCGGTGCACGACCCGTGTCGGCATGATCGCGACATACTCGGCGATCAGCCGGGCATCGAGGCGATCGTTCTTGGCCAGGACGCCGCGGGCGCGGGCGAACTGGCGAAGTTTGTTGGGGTTGATGCGTCGCACCGACAGGCCCGCGGCCAGCAGGGCTCGGATGACGCCGCGCTCGTAGCCGCCACTCGGTTCGATGCCAAGCGCCGCAATCGACAGGCCGCGCAGCCGGTCGACCAACTGTTTCCAGCCGGCAGCGGTGTTATCCACCGAAAAGCATCGCCCCTGCGGCAGCACTTGTACGTCGAGACGATCCTTCGATACGTCGATTCCACCGTAGCAATGATCTACCATCTTCGTGCCCCTTCCTTGCTGATGCGGGTTTCTGCCCTGGCAACTGTCCGGGAGTGGAAGAAGCGACTGGAGCACCAAGCTCATTCGCGGTTTAAAAGCCGAGGCGGCTGCGGGCTTCCAGTCGCGACGGGGGCGGTGTCATGAACCCACCCCCGTCAGCTCTCAATATGCTCCTTTCCCGACATACAAGGCGGCGTGAGTTCATCCGGCTTCTCGGCGGCGCGACGGTTGCGTGGCCGATCTCAGCACGCGAGCAGCAGGCGGCAATTTTAGTGGTCGGATACCTGAACTACGGGTCGCCCGCGTCCGAAAACCCCTCTCGACTTACTGGCCTCCGTCGCGGTTTGAACGAAACTGGCTACGTTGAAGGCCGAAACTTTGTGATCGAATCTCGCTGGGCAGAAAACCAACCCGATCGACTGCCCGCGTTGGCGGCTGATCTGGTTGAACGTCGAGTGGCTGTGATCGTCGCAGCCGGAGTGCAGCCTGCCCTTACGGCCAAAGCTGCCACTACCAGCATTCCGATCGTGTTTAGCCTCGGCGTGGACCCGGTACAGCTAGGGCTTGTTGCGAGCCTAAATCGGCCCGGAGGTAACCTCACAGGCGTTAACGGGCTCGTTGCTGAATTGGGAGCCAAGAGCCTTGCTGTGTTGCATGAGCTGGTCCCTAGCGCCGAGACGATCGGATTTCTTGAGAATCCACACAATGAGACAATATTTGAGCCGATGAGGAGAGACTTGGCGGGGGCGGCGTCTGTCATCGGTCTAAAGGTTCAAATATTGAAAGCAGGTTCCGACGGCGAAATCGAAGGCGCTTTCAAGAGCCTAGTGCAGGCAGGAACTAGGGCGCTACTCGTCGGTAATGATACTTTTTTCAGCGCGCGGGTTGAGCAGGTAGCTGAGCTGGCTGCGCGCTATGCGATTCCGACCATGTATTCACTTCGCGAGTTCGTCCTGGCGGGCGGCTTAATTAGCTACGGTGCCAGCCTCGTTGAGGCCTACCAACAGGTAGGTGTTTATGTCGGCAAAATTCTCAATGGTACGAAACCGGCTGATCTGCCTGTCGTCCAGCCCACGAAAATCGAGATGATCATCAACCTCAAGGCTGCCAAGGCGCTTCGCCTGGACGTTCCGGATAGGCTGCTCGCCACCGCCGACGACGTGATCGAGTAAGATGGCGATTGCCGATATTCATTGACCAGACCATGATTGCATTATGGGACGAGACCCAGCCGAGCCAGCAATATCCGGCCCCTTCTCAACCGAGGGGGTAAAGGTCGCCGCCCCATCGTTGCCAACGGTGGATGCAGCAAAAGAGGCGACTGAAGCCGCATCGCAGCGGCACGTCCTGCCCAAGAACCTGCGTTATGGCATCAGCCAATTGAGTGACGGGGAATTGGACGAGCTTTTTGAGGCAGCATTCGATGAGGCGAAGCGGCGAGGCAGGCTGCCGCAAAGTATTAGAACAGATTTGACGCCGTCGCCGCTACGCTCATCGGCGTTGACCACGAAGCCGTTGCCTCAGACCGATAAACGACGACGCGTAGACATTGCCGAAGTCTCGTTGACACGTGGTCAGATCAATGCAATTCGCGCCTCGTTCAAGGCTGGTATCACGCCATCGCGAATTGCCCGACAGTTCGGGATTTCCCAGTCGGATGTACGAAAGGCGTTAGCGACTGATCCAAAGTGAGTGGTCGCTTTAGACGCAATCAAATTCTGCCCGACGCGTGCGCGCGACAGCGGAGTCTACTATGCTTTACCTCTACCACGGCACAACATCCGTCTGCGCCATCAAGGTCCGGCTGACGCTCGAAGCAAAAGCGTTGCCATGGGAGGGAGAGGTGCTGTGGCTGCAACGCGGCGATCAATACCGGCCAGAATATCTCAAGCTCAATCCCAACGGGGTCGTGCCGACGCTGGTGCATGACGGAAAGGTGATCATCGAGTCGACGCTGATCATGGAATACCTCGACGAGACCTTCCCAGAAATTCCCTTGATGCCCAGCGATCCCTACGCGCGCTCACAGGTGCGGCTTTGGCTCAAGCGCGTCGACGAGTTGCACGTTCACTGCGGCACGATCACCACTGCGGTGGCGTTCCGCCGTTATTTCATGCGGCAGTCCCCGGACGGTCGTGACGCCTATGTCGCCCGCACGCTCGACCCGGTCAAGCGCGAGCGATTGCAGAAGATCATGGATATTGGGCTCGCGGCACCCGACGCAATGGATGCGGCGCGCCGCTTCGACACATTTGTCGGAGTCATGGAAAGCGCCCTGGCGCAATCCGATTATCTCGTGGGCAGTTGCTTTACGCTGGCCGATGCGGCTGCCATTCCTTACGTTAATCGCGCCGATATGCTCGGTCTTGCCGGGCTGTGGGAGAGCAGGCGGCCACGCGTGGCGGACTGGTATGCACGAATGCGGGAGCGGCCAATCTTCAAACCCGCCATCACCGCCTATTGGGACGACGACGCGCGGCAGCGCTTTGACGTGCCGCGCGAAGAGGTTTGGGCGGAATGTAAGAACATCCTGCCTTTCCAATAATGCGCGCGGCATGGGTCTTGCGTAGCAGCGCCACAAAGTCAGTCTGAGCCCCTTCCAGAGCATTGGTCTGAGTCGATACGATGCCGCTTCCCGGACCTGGGGCGATCATGAAGCGGCGGGTGTTTTCCGGTAATCTCAGCGCCACGGCGGCAGCTTGGCCGCTATCGGCACCCGCGCGGCGGACTGCGATGCCATGAAAAACCGGCGACCCATCACGACAAAGTCCAAACGCCCCAGTGCGCCGAAGGTCAGTCCGCGTCGCAACCCTTCCAACGCCAGCGCCAATACGAAGACGGCGCTCCTCACCCGTGAGCGTGACGAGGCGCTGGAGCGGGAGAAAGCCACAGCCAATGTGCTGCGCGTAATCAGTTCGTCATCCGGCGATGTTGGGCCTATCTTCAAAGCCATGCTGGAGAACGCGACGCGCATATGCGAAGCCCAATCCGCTGTTCTTTGGCTGAGCGAGCAGGATGGCCTTCGACAAGTGGCAAGTCGTGGCGTTCCAGTAGCCGCCGTAAATGCGCGAAGAGGAGAACCGCTTGTTAAGCCGCATCCAGACATCCCGCTTGGCAGGGCGGTGCAGACGAAGAAGACGGTTCACGTCGCCGATCTAAAAAAGGACAAAAGCTATATCGAGCGCATTTTCCCCGTACCGATCTTAGTCGATCAAGGCGGAGCGCGCACCATCCTCAACGTTCCGATGGTCAAACATGGCGAATTGATCGGAATTATAAACCTATATCGAAAGCAAGTATGGCCCTTCACGGACAAACAAATCGAACTGGTCCAGAACTTTGCCGCCCAGGCCGTCATCGCGATTGAGAATACGCGGCTGCTCAACGAATTGCGCCAGCGCACCGACGATCTCACCGAGTCATTGGAGCAGCAGACGGCAACGTCAGAGGTGCTACAGGTGATCTCAAGGTCGCCCGGCGACTTGCAGCCTGTGTTCCAGGCGATGCTAGTTAATGCAACGCGCATTTGCGGCGCTAAACTTGGCGCGCTTTATTTGTGTGAGGCAGACCGATTTCGCCTAGCTGCTACCTGCGGCGTCGATCCGACGCTCGAAGTGAAAATGCTTGGCCAACGTGTTCGTCCGGCTCCCAATACCGTCCTTGGCCGATTAATGCGTTTCAAGGAAAAGGCGCACATTGTCGACGCGTTTGAGGAACAGGGCTTCTTCGACGCTCCGGCAGGATTCGATGGACCACAACTGGCGTTGCATGCCGGTGCCCGAACGCTGCTTGGCGTTCCTTTACTAAAGGACAACGAACTGGTCGGCGGAATTCTCATCTTTCGCCAGGAGGTTCGCCCTTTCACCGAGAGGCAGATCGCGCTGGTGCAGAACTTCGCCGCCCAGGCTGTCATCGCCATCGAGAACACGCGGCTGCTCAATGAACTACGTGAATCTCTACAGCAGCAGACTGCTACCGCCGAGGTTCTGAAGGTCATCAGCCGCTCGACGTTTGACCTTCGGACCGTACTCGATGCTTTGGTCGAATCGGCTGCTCAATTGTGCGAAGCCGAAATAGTTGTCATCAACCGTCTTGAAGAAAGGTTCTATCGCGTCGCCGCCAGCTTTGGCATTACTTCTGAGCAGCGCGAGGCGATAGCTAACATTCCAATCGAATCCGGGCGAAGCACAATAACCGGTCGGGCCGCGCTAGGACGCCAAATCGTTCACATTGCTGACGTGAGAGCCGACCCCGAATTCACTATGAAGGGATGGTACGAGAAAGTTGGCTCTCGCACCATGCTCGGCGTCCCGCTCTTACGCGAAGGAATCCCGATTGGCGTAATGGTCTTGATGCGACGTGTCGTGCGACCGTTCACCGACAGTCAGATCGCTTTGGTTGCAACCTTCGCCGACCAAGCGGTGATTGCTATCGAGAATGTACGGCTGTTCGAAGCCGAGCAACAGCGCACGCGCGAGCTTTCAGAAGCGCTTGAGCAGCAAACAGCGACTTCGGAGGTGCTGAAGGTCATCAGCAGTTCGCCCGGTGAGTTGGAACCGGTATTCCAGGCCATGCTGGAGAACGCGACGCGCATTTGCGAAGCCAGCTTCGGCAACTTGCTGCTGCGCGAAGGCGACGCATTTCGCGCCGTGGCGCTGCATAATGCGCCGCCCGCCTATATCGAGGAGCGCAAGCGCAATCCGCTGATATGGCCGGACGCAAAGGGCGGTATTGGCCGCCTCGCCGCGACAAAGCAGGTTGTCCACATTGTCGACTTGCAGGCGAGCCAGGCCTATCGCGAGGGCATCACCAGTACCGTCCTCCTGGTCGACTCGGCTGGCGCGCGAACTTACCTCGCGATCCCGATGCTTAATGACGATGTCCTGATTGGCGCTATCATCATCTATCGCCAGGAGGTCCGGCCCTTCACCGACAAGCAGATCGCGCTGTTGCAGAACTTCGCCGCTCAGGCCGTGATTGCCATCGAGAACACGAGGCTGCTCAATGAATTACGCCAGCGCACGATGGACCTTACCGAATCTTTGGAGCAGCAGACGGCAACCTCCGAGGTGCTGCGCGTTATCAGTTCATCACCTAACGACTTGGGTCCGGTGTTCCAGTCCATATTGCAGAACGCCGTACACATCTGCGACGCCAACTTCGGAACGTTGTCGCTCTATGAAGGCGATGCTTTTCGCATGGTGGCGACGCACAATGTTCCTCCCGCCTTTGCCGAGCTTCGCCGCCGCCAACCATTGTTTCGGCCGCGTGTAATGATGCGCATGGCAGAGACTAAGCAAGTGCTGCACATTGCCGATACTGCACAATATGCCGCGTCTGAACCAGTTGATCCCGATACCTCTGCTTTTGCAACGCTGAGCGAAGTGCGGACGGTCATCGCCGTGCCGATGCTTAAGGACGACAATGTGATCGGCGCAATAGTTATTTACCGCAAGGAAGTTAAGGGGTTTACCGACCGCCAAATCGAACTGATAAAGCATTTTGCTGGTCAGGCAGTCATCGCCATCGAGAATACGCGGCTACTCAATGAATTGCGTGAGTCGCTAGAGCAACAGACAGCTACGGCGGAGGTTTTGAGCGTCATCAGTTCGTCGCCCGGCGAACTGGAGCCCGTATTTGAAACATTGCTGGCAAACGCTGTGCGCATCTGTGGTGCGAAGTTCGGCATGCTATTTCTTCCAGAGGGAGACGACGGATACCGCATCGTCGCTTTGCATGGGGCACCGCCCGCGTTCGCCGAGTCGCGTCGGCGCGAGCCTGTCATAAGCCTAAATCCCGCCACCACACTTGGACGCGTCGCGGCGACGAAGCAGGTAGTTCAAGTCGAAGACATTCGGGCTGACCCTGCCTATACAGGCGACCCCACGCGATCTTCCCTCCTCGATCTCTCTGGCGCACGCACAATGCTAAATGTGCCGATGCTCAAAGACGACGAGCTTGTCGGGCAGATAGCGATTTATCGGCAGGAAGTCCGACCCTTCACCGACAAACAGACCGCGCTCGTACAGAATTTCGCCGCCCAGGCCGTCATTGCCATCGAGAACACGCGGCTGCTGAGCGAATTGCGCCAGCGTACTGAAGACTTGAGCAAGTCACTAGATGATTTGCGAACCGCTCAGGATCGTCTAGTCCAAACACAAAAGCTCGCCTCGCTTGGTCAATTGACGGCGGGTATTGCCCATGAGATCAAGAACCCGCTCAACTTCGTGAACAACTTCTCCGGCGTCTCGGTCGAGCTAATCGACGAATTGCAAGAGACGCTCGGACGGGTGACGACCGACGACAAAACGCGAGGCGAAATCGCCGAATTGGCCGGAACCCTGCGTGACAACCTCGGCAAGATCGTGCAGCACGGCAAGCGCGCCGATTCCATCGTCAAAAACATGCTTCTGCATTCGCGCGAGGGGTCCGGTGAGCGTCGGTCGGTCGATGTCAATGCCATCGTCGAAGAAAGCATCAATCTCGCCTATCACGGGGCACGTGCTGAAAAGCAGGGCTTCAATATCACTCTGGAGCGGTCCTTCGACCCAGCCGCTGGTGAAGTCGATGTCTATCCCCAAGAGATCACGCGGGTACTCTTGAACCTGATCTCAAATGGCTTCTATGCGGCTACCAAGCGTCAAGGACAGGAACGCGGCAACGGGTTCGAGCCGACCATTACTGCTGCGACCAAAAGCCTCGGTGATCGCGTGGAGATCAGGATACGCGACAATGGTACTGGCATTCCGCCTGAAGTCCGGGAGAAAATGTTCAATCCGTTCTATACCACCAAGCCAGCGGGCGAGGGTACGGGGCTTGGGCTCTCGATCAGCCATGACATCATCGTCAAGCAACATTCAGGGTTTATAGAGGTGGACACCGAGCCCGGTCTGTTCACGGAATTCAGGATTATTCTGCCTCGGTCTGCAGCATAGTGCCAAAAAGCCGAAATAGGGGGGACCAGCGTGAGCTATCTCATTCTCGTGGTCGACGACGAGCCTGATGTCGAGGTGCTGTTTCGGCAGCAATTCCGGCGAGACCTTCGGGCTGGCCGATTTGTGATGGAATTTGCCCAATCTGCTCCAGCGGCATTGCAGCGCATCGGCGACGCGGAAGGTGTCTCATTGATCTTGATCCTGTCGGACATCAACATGCCGGGGATGACCGGGCTTGAACTTCTACCGAAGGCCAAGGCTATGCGACCGGACGTGCCGATCATCATGATCACCGCCTATGGCGATGCGGAGACCAAGCGGAAGGCGCTGGCGGACGGAGCCGAGGCGCTATTCACAAAGCCAATCGATTTTGTGGCGCTCCGTACCGAGATCGACACGAGGATCGAACGAGCCGCCTGACCGACCCGCATTTACGGCTCGTTTAAATGCCGTCCATTGACTGCACGAAGCCCAAGGATTGGCGTTCTGGCCTGCGGGCATGGGAAAAGGCCACCGTCGTGCCCGACCGATCTGGAGCCAGACCGCGCCAGTTTAAACTGGCCTTTGGGCGCAAAGGGTCGCGACAAGCGCCCCGCTTTTGATACCCTCTGCCGAAACGCCACGCGGTGCAGGTTCGGTCTCGTGTTGGCGTGGTCAGTAGATGGGCTCGGACGGAGCCTCCCAGAGGATCATGATGAATCGCATTAGATTTCTATGTGCCATCGCCGTCGCGACATTCGCGTTGCAATTTCCGCTCCTCGCCCAAACTCTTGACAGCAACAGCATCGCATCTGGACGCCAAGTCGCAACAACGATATGTGCTAATTGTCATGAGATTATACCAATCCTCATATTGACTGACCGACGACGGCCCAGTCGCGATGTGCGACGGACATGATTTTCCAGGGCTGATCGATGAGGGTATTCCAGGCATAGCAGCAGTGGTCGACGATATCGTCGAAGGATTTGAAGATG
>Ga0181521_10005039_pt1 | contig 14852 bp, 12 predicted proteins | sample PEATcosm2014_Bin_32_FD_119764 | JGI IMG/M metagenome (GOLD analysis project Ga0181521, IMG submission 119764) | Peatland microbial communities from MTU Mesocosm Facility, Houghton, MI, USA - PEATcosm2014_Bin02_60_metaG | ecosystem: Environmental > Terrestrial > Soil > Wetlands > Peat | place...
GATGCGGTCGATCGCGTCGCGATCCAGCACCTCGCGCTCGAGCAGTTCGCGCGCGAGCGCCTCCAGCTGCGGGCGGTGCGCCGCGATCAGCTTCTGCGCGGCCCTGCGCGCCTCCTCGATCAGATCCTGTCGCTCCTCGTCGCGCAGCCGCAGCGTTTGCTCGGACAGGCGCACGTCGCCATCCGGCGAGCGCCCCACCCCCGCGGTGCCCATCGCGAAGTCGTGGACCATCGAGTGCGAGATGTCGGCCACGCGCTTGAGGTCGTCGGAGGCGCCCGTCGTGATCGCGCCGAACACGATCTGCTCGGCCACGCGGCCGCCGAGCAGCACCGTCATGTAGTCGAGCAGCTCCTCGCGCGTCTTCAGGTAGCGATCCTCCGCCGGCAGGTTCAGCGTGTAGCCGAGCGCGCGCCCGCGCGGCACGATCGAGATCTTGTGCACGCGATCGACCGACGGCAGCAGCTCGCCGCACAGCGCGTGCCCCGCCTCGTGGTAGGCCACCACCCGCTTCTCGTGGTCGTTCAGCACGCGCTTGGACTGCACGCCCGCGATCACGCGCTCGAGCGCCGAGTCGAAGTCCCTCATCGAGATCGCCTTCGCCCCGCGCCTGGTCGCGAAGATCGCCGCCTCGTTGCAGATGTTCGCCAGGTCCGCGCCCGCCAGCCCGCTCGTCTGCTGGGCCACCAGACCGAGGTCGACGCCTTCCAGCGGCTTGTCGCGCGTGTGCACTTCGAGCACGCCGATGCGGCCCTGGACGTCGGGCGGCACGACGAACACCTGGCGGTCGAAGCGCCCCGGGCGCAGCAGCGCCGGGTCGAGCTTCTCCAGCAGGTTCGACGCCGCGATCACCACCACCCGCCCGCTCGACGCGAAGCCGTCCATCTCCACCAGCAGCTGGTTGAGCGTCTGGTCCTTCTCCCCGGAGATGTCGGCTCCGCGCCGTCCCCCCACCGCGTCGAGCTCGTCGATGAAGATGATCGCCGGTTCGTGCTTGCGCGCGATCGCGAACAGCCGGCGGATGCGCGCCGCCCCCAGGCCGGCGAACATCTCCACGAACGACGCCGCCGACTGGGCGAAGAACTGGGCGCCCGACTCGTTCGCCACCGCCTTCGCCAGCAGCGTCTTGCCGGTGCCCGGCGGTCCGTGCAGGAGCACGCCCTTCGGCACCTTCGCCCCCAGCTCGTGGAAGGATTTCGGGTCGCGCAGGAACTCCACCAGCTCCTGCAGCTCCGCCTTCGCCTCGTCGACGCCGGCGATGTCCGCGAACGTGACCGACTGGTCGGATGACGGCTTGATCTGCTGCGGCTTGGTCCGCGGCATCACCTTCAGCATCCGCCACATCATGAAAATCAGCGCCGTGAAGAACAGGATCGCGATGACCGGCTCCCAGTTGACCGCCTGGTTCTGGATTTCCTGCGTGAACGAGGCGTGCGGCGCCGCTATCGGCGTCGTCACCGTCCTCACGATCGCGCCGTGGCCGACAGCGTGCTTCAGCGTGGCGTGCGCCATCGCGGCGTGCGCCAGCGGCGTGTGCGCGTGCGAAGTGCTCCCACCCGGCGTGTGCGGCGCAGTCGCTGCCTGCGCGCTCACGTGGCCATCCTCTCCAGCAAATCCACCATCCTTGGCATCGCGTCCCATTATGCGGCTTTCCCGCGCGCTTGTCGAGCGCTGCAACTCTCAACCGAGGATGCGCACCGCGAGCTGCGTGAACAGCTCCGTCGCGAACGCCAGATCGCGCACGTCGATGCGCTCGTCCGCGCCGTGGATCAGCGGCGTGCTCTGCAGCATCGACTGGTGGCGCTGCGGGAAGAAGCCATAGGCGACGCACTCCGGAAACGCCAGGCGGAAGTGGCGCGAGTCGGTGAAGCCCGGGAGCACCACCGGCACGACCTCCGCGCCCGGGTCCCGCCCGGCGACCCAGTCGGAGATCGCGTCCATCAGCGGCGAGGCAGCCGGCGAGCGGTTGCCGACGACCTGCTCGGTGAACTCGATGCGCCACGACGGGCCGCCGTCCGTGGACGCGTGCGAGTCCGATCCGTCGCCGAGCACCTCGGCCAGGCCCGCGCGCACCTCCGCCTCCCCCAATCCGGGGGGCACGCGGCAGTCCACCTTCAGCTCGGCGCTGCTGGGGATCACGTTGATCTTCTCCGAGGCCACGATCCGCGTCGGCGTGAACGTCACGCCGAGCATCGGCTCGAACATCACCGCCAGGCGCGGGTCGGCCGCGCGCAGCCGCGCGATCGCGCCCTGCGGATCCTGAGGGTCCTCCCCGAGGCCGCGCAGGAACGCCAGCGGCTCCTCCGTCAGCTGGTAGGAGGGCTGGCGCGCGGCGAAGCGCTCCAGCACCGGCCCCATCTTCAGCAGCGCGTTCTCGCCCATGCCCGGCATCGACGCGTGCCCGGCGACGCCGTCGGTGGTCAGCTTGAAGCGGAACACGCCCTTCTCCGCGCAGCACACGCCGTAGCAGCGCCTGCCGTTGTACTCGAACACCGCGCCGCCGCCCTCGTTGACGAGCAGGTCGCAGCGGACCTTGTCCGGGTGGCTCTGCGTGATCCATTCCGCCCCCAGCGAGCCGCCGGTCTCCTCGTCGACGACCGTCACGATCAGCAGCTCGCCGCGGGCCGGGCGCCATCCCGAGCGCGCCAGCGACGCCGCCGCCGCGATCTCCGCGGCCACCTGCGACTTCATGTCCAGTGCGCCCCTGCCCCACAGGAAGCCGTCGGCGAGGTCGCCCGACCATGGGTCGTGCGTCCACTCGGCGGGGTTCGCGAGCACCGTGTCGACGTGGCCCAGGTAGCAAAGCGTCGGCCCGGCGGGCGCAGCGCCCGCGTCGCTGCCCGCCGCCGCAGGTCGCAGCCGCGCGACGAGGTTGGGGCGCTCGGGCTCGGCGCCGAGCAGCTCGCACTCGAAGCCCGCCTCGGAGAGATGGTTGGAGAGGTACTCCTGCGCCGCCAGCTCGTTGCCCGGCGGGTTGACCGTGTTGAAGCGGATCAGGTGCTGCAGCAGCTCCACAGCCTCCGTGGCGGACCCCGCATCCGCCGAGCGGTCGATCTCCGGGCTGTTCGCGCTCATCGCGCAGATCGTACGCCGATCTGCGCGACCTCCTCGCGGCTGAGCGGGTAGTGGCAGGCGACGAGCGTCCCGGAGCCCTTGTCCTCGAGTCCGGGCTCCTGCGCCGAGCAGAGCGCCTGCGCCTTCGGGCAGCGGGTGTGGAAGCGGCATCCGCTCGGCGGGTTCGCCGGGCTCGGCACGTCGCCGCTGAGCAGTCGCCGCTCCTGCCCGTGCAGCGAAGGGTCGGCGACCGGGACCGCCGCCAGCAGCGCGCCCGTGTACGGGTGGCGGGGAAACTCGTACACGGCCTCGTTCGGGCCGATCTCGACGATCTTGCCGAGATACATGACCGCCACGCGGTCGCACATGTGGCGCACGACCGACAGGTCATGCGCGATGAACACGATCGTCAGGCCGAGCCGGCGCTGCAGGTCGCGCAGCAGATTCAGCACCTGCGCCTGGATCGAGACGTCGAGCGCCGAGACCGGCTCGTCGGCGATCAGCAGCTTCGGGCTCAGCGCGAGCGCGCGCGCGACGCCGATGCGCTGGCGCTGGCCGCCGGAGAACTCGTGCGGATAGCGGTTGTAGTGCTCCGGGTTCAGCCCAACCGTCTCCATCAGGCGCCGCACCTCGCGTCTGCGCTCGTCCCTGTCCGGCAGCAGGCCGTGGATCGCGAACGGCTCGCCGATGATCGAGCCGATCGTCTTGCGCGGGTTCAGCGACGAGAACGGGTCCTGGAAGATCATCTGCACCTCGCGTCTGATCGCCTTCAGGCGGGCGCCCCTGGCACGGGTGATGTCGGTGCCCTCGAAGTCGATCTCGCCGGCGGTGGCGTCGAGCAGGCGCATGATCAGCTTCGCGGTGGTGGTCTTACCGCAGCCGGTCTCGCCGACCAGCCCCAGCGTCTCCCCGCGCTGGAGCTCGAAGCTCACGCCGTCGACCGCCCTCACCGCGCCGATCTTGCGCTGGACGATGATCCCGCGGGTGATCGGGAAGTGCTTTACGAGATCGCGCACCCGCACGAGCGGACCCGCGGCAGTCGCCGTGGAGCTCATACCGGCGCTCCCGGAGGGGCCGGTAGACCGACCTCGACGAGGGCCTCCTCGGGCGTCCTGCCGGCGCCGAGCTGCGCCCACAGGCGTTTGCGCACGCCTGACTCGAGCAGGCACGCGACGTGATGGCTGGGCTCCTCCGGCACCGGCTGCAGCTGCGGATCGATGCGCGCGTGGTCGGGCTGGACGTACGGGCAGCGCGGGTGGAAGTGGCAGCCGGACGGCGGGCTGATGAGGCTCGGCGGCGTGCCGGGGATCGGCACCAGGTCCTCGCCGCGCTGGGCGTCGAGCCGGGGGATCGACTTCAACAGGCCCCACGTGTAGGGGTGCTCGGGGAAAGCGAACACGCGCGCGGCCGACGCCGTCTCGACGATCCGGCCCGCGTACATGACGGCGATGTCGTCGGCCATCTCCGCGACCACGCCGAGGTCGTGGGTGATGATCACGATCGCCATCTCCAGCTCGCGCTGCAGGCGCTCCATCAGCGCCAGGATCTGCGCCTGCACCGTCACGTCCAGCGCGGTCGTCGGCTCGTCGGCGATCAGCAGCTTCGGCTCGTTCGCGAGCGCCATCGCGATCATCGCGCGCTGGCGCATGCCGCCGGAGAACTCGTGCGGGTAGGCGTCGACGCGCCGCGACGGATCGGGTATCCCCACCAGTCCGAGCAGCTCGACCGCGCGCTCGCGCGCCTGCGCCTTGGAGACATCGCGGTGGGCGCGCACCGCCTCCGTCAGCTGGCGACCGACCCTGTACAGGGGATGCAGCGAGGACAGCGGGTCCTGGAAGATCATCGCGATGTCGTTGCCGCGGATCGCGCGCAGCTCGTCTTCGGGGAGCGTGACGAGGTCCTTGCCCTCGAACAGGATGCGCCCGGAGATGCGCGCGCCCTGGCGCCGCGTGAGGCCGAGCGTCGTCAGCGAGGACACGGTCTTGCCCGACCCCGACTCGCCGACGATCCCGAGCGTGCGCCCCTTGTACACCTGGTAGGTGATCCCGTCGACCGCGTGCACGAGGCCGTCCTCTGTCGGAAACTCGACGCGCAGATCCTCCACGCGCAGCAGCGGCTCGCTCATGAATAGCGCACTCTGGGGTCGAGATACGCGTAGGCGATGTCGACGACGATGTTCGCGAGGACGATGAAGGAGGACGCGAGCAGGACCGTCCCCTGCACCACGGGGAAGTCCGAGGACTGGATCGCTTTGTAGTTCTCCACGCCGATGCCCGGGATGTTGAACACGGTCTCTACGAGCACGGCGCCTCCCAGCAGCACGCCCACTTCCAGGCCGAACAGCGTGATGATCGGGTTGACCGCCGAGCGCACGCCCTGGCGGATCACCGCCCGCTCGCGCAGTCCCTTGGCGCGCGCGGTGCGGATGTAGTCCTCGCGCATCGTCTCGCCCAGGCTGCTGCGCATCAGCCGCGCATAGATCGCCGCCGAGCCGGCCGCGAGCACGATCCAGGGCATGATCAGCGAGGTGAACCACTTCCACGGGTCGTACGTGAGCCCGACGTAGCTGCCGGCGCCCGGGAGGATCTTGAATTTGCCGATGTCGTTGGCGAACAGCAGGAGGAACACGAACCCCAGCCAGAATTCGGGCACCGACAGCAGCAGCAGCGCCGAGCCCATCGACAGGCGGTCGACGATCGAGTGACGGCGCAGCGCCGAGATGATCCCGACGCTCAGCCCGCCGAGGACCCACAGGATCGCCGCGCCGACCGTCAGCGACAACGTCGCCGGCAGTCGTTCGGCGATCAGGCTTCTGACCGACTCCTGGCTGTAGTAGCTGTAGCCGAGGTTGAAGTGAAGGAAGAATTCCTTCATGTAGTCCCAGAACTGCACGATCAGCGGTTTGTTCAGGCCGAGTATCCCTTCGATCTCCAGGATCAGCTTTTTCTGTGGATCGCGCCCCGCCCGCAGCAGTGCCGGATTCCCGGTCGGCAGGATGCGAAAGAAGACGAACGTCAGGGCACAGACGATGATCAGGATCAGGACGCCGATCAGCAGGCGGCGGATGATGTAGCGGATCATCGACCGGAGCCGATTGGCGTGGCGGTGTCAGTCGGGTGGTCGGGGTCTTGCGCCATGTCGGTGCTCTGCCGCTGGTCGGCGGTGGGTCTGGCGGGCCGTGTCCTGCGCGGCCCGCCAGCCGCCGCCAGCCTTGCCGGTGGGGCTACTTCAGGGACGTGTAGCTGTAGTCCCACTCGCCGACGTTCCAGATGTCGCCGACACCTTCGATGTCGCTGCCCTCGATGTTCGCCTGCTTGTCCCAGTCGAACGGGATCGCCGTGGCGCTTTCGACGAGTTCTTCGTCGATCTTCGCCCACGCCTTTCCGCGCGCTTCCTTGCCCACGACGTTTTCCGCCGCCGCCATCGCCGCGTTGATCTTCGGGATATTCGTCTGGCTCCAGTTGACGTTGCCCGTGGGGGTGATCGTGGTGCCGTTGAACGTGATGTTCAGCACTGTCTGCGGGTCGGCGAAATCAGCGATCCAGGCGACGCTCGGACACACCGTGATCTCTTCTTTGGGCACGTTGCAGTACTTCGCGAACATCGTCGAGGCTTCCACAGCCGTGTACTTCACCGTGAAGCCCAGGTTCTTCAGTGTCTGCTCGAGGATCTGCGAGTCCTCTTCGAACGGGTCTCCACTCGCGCCCACCATGGTCACCGTTTCGTTACCCGTGTACTTGCCGCTCGGGTAGCCGGCGAGCTTCATGTACTTTTCGGCCACCTTCATGTTCCCTTCGGGATACGCGTTGAAGTCGAACCGCGGTCCCTGCGGCCCCTTCAGGCCGCCGGCCTGTTCGAAGCCGTTGATCGTCGGGTAGATGAAGTGGGTCGCCACGTTGGTGACCAGTTCACCGCCGCGCGCCTTGTCCATCGCGGTCCTGTCGAGCGCCGCCCACACAGCCTTGCGCAGGTCGATGTTCTTGAACGGCCCGACCTTGTTGTCCAGGGCGATGTAGTGGCTGCCAGCGCCGGGTGAGATCTCCATCTGGGATTTGAACTTTTCGGCCGCGAGCCTGACGACCGACTGAGCCACCGTCGATTCGTTCTGGACGACGTTGGTCCCTTCCAGCACCTGGCGGCCGAGCACGGCGCTCGTGCCGCCGATCTTGACGTCGATTTCATTCAGGTACGCCGGCCGGTAATCGGTCTTCGGGTTCCAGTTGGGGTTGCGCACGAGCGTCGCCGACTTGCCGGGGACGTAGCCGATCCCGAGAACCTTGCCCTGGGCGTCGTTCTTGAGCATGTATGGCCCCGTGGCGACCTGGAAGGCAGCGTAGTTCGACGGCTTGTTCTTGTCGAATTTTTCCGCGTACGACTTCGGCACTGCAGCCGTCAGCGGCAGCACCAGCGCGTCGGCCACGATCTGGCCTTTGGGTTCGGTCAGGTGGAAGACGATCTCGTGCTTGTTCGGGGTTTCGATGCCCTTGATCGGGCCGCCCGTCGCCGCCGGCATCCCTTCGATCGACTTGAAGTAGGACTGGATGTACGGGTTGGCGACGTCTGGGTTGGCGCCGCGCTCGATCGCGTACGCGACATCTTCGGATGTCACTTCGCGGTTGACCGGCGGGCTGAAGTGAATGCCTTCCTTGAGATGCACGGTCACCGTCTTCGCGCCGTTGCTGATTTCCGGCGGGCCTTCAGCCATGTCGGGGGTCGGTTCGGTCGAGTCCGGCTTCTGCGAGTACAGCGGCCGCTGTGTCGCGAACACGACCGCGTAGTCGACCGAGAAGTACGCGATCCCTGGATCGAGGTGTTCGAAGTCGATTTCCTGGAGCACCTGCAGCGTGCCGCCGCGTTTGCCACCGGTGAGCGCCACGGTCAGCGGGCTCTTGTACCCGCCCGTGCTGAGCGGGCTGCTCGCGCCGGCGGAGCTCGAGCTGCCGCTTGAGCTGCTCGATCCGCACGCGGCCAGCAGCAGCGCGAGCGCAGTTACGAGCGCTGCGGCCGCGACCGTTCTAATCGACCTCATCAAGTCGCCTCCTGTGTTGTTATCAAGGCCCTCATCGGGCGTTCCTTGGGTTCAGGGCGTCCTGCAGCCCGTCGCCCAGCAGGTTGAATGCGAGCACCGTCAACAGCAGCGCAAGGCCGGGGAAGACCATGAACCACCAGGCGGTGTTGAAGATCGGCGCCGCCTGGGCGATCATGTTGCCCCAGCTGGCGGTCGGCGGGCGGATCCCCACGCCCAGGAACGACAGCGCCGCCTCGAGCAGGATGTTGGTCGGGATCAGCAGGCTCGAGTAGACGATGATCGGAGCGGCGAGGTTGGGAAGGATCTCGCGGAACATGATCCGCAGGTTCGACGCTCCCAACGCGCGCGAGGCTTCGACGAACTCGCGCTCGCGCATCGACAGCACGAGCCCGCGCACGATCCGCCCGATGTACGGCCACGTGGCGATGCAGATGATGAAGATGATCGAGGCGAGGCCCGGCTGGACCAGCCCTTTCACGCATCCGTGCACCCCGCACGCGGCGCCGAGGCCGATCCCCAGCAGCAGGATCGGGATCGACAGCACGATGTCCATGAAACGCGACAGCACCGTGTCGACCCAGCCGCGGTAGAAGCCGGCGCACATCCCGACAACAACCCCGATCACGGTCGCGATCCCCGTGCCGATGACCCCGACCTCCAGCGAGACCCTCGCGCCGTAGATCACCCGCGACATCACATCCTCTCCCAGCTGGTCCACTCCGAACGGGTGCGCAAGGCTTGGACCCAGCGGCGAGCCGAACGAGTCGGTGAGGTTGAGGTTCTGCACATAGGGTCCCGTCAGACCGAGCAGGCTGACGACCAGCGGCGCGGCGATCGCGACCACGACCAGGAAGACGATGAACGCGAGCGACACGAGCGCGACGCGGTCCTGGCGGAACCTGCGCCAGAACAGCTGCAGTGGCGAGCGGGCGACGACATCGCCACCGAAGTCAAGGAATTCGAGCGCGCCCCCCCCTGACGGCAGCAGCTCAGCCGCGCCGCTGCTCATAGCGGCGTCATCTCCTGCGGGCTATGTCGGGGCATGGCAACGTCGATCATCGAACCTACACGTTCGACAACCCTGGCGGGCACCCTCCCGCGTCCGCAAAATGGCCGTTTCCTCCAGCAGCGATACTGCGGTACGTGGATACCCTGTTCGACGAGGATCCAAGCGGCGATGCGCGTGCGCACCTGCCGGACGGCGAGCGGGGGCGCGAGGCTGCCGCGCAGGAGCGACCGCTGGCCGTTCGCGTCCGTCCGCGGGGCCTCGAGCAGTTCGTCGGCCAGTCGCATCTGCTCGGCGAGGGCTCGGCGCTGCGGACGGCGATCGAGCAGGGCCATCCGCACTCGATGGTGCTGTACGGCCCGCCTGGATCGGGCAAGACGACGCTCGCGCGGATCGTCGCCGAGCGCTCGCGGGCGGCGTTCGAGGAGCTGAGCGCGGTCGCCGCGGGGCGCGCGGAGGTGCGTGCGGTGATCGAGCGCGCCGCCCACCGCCGCGACACGGGTGGCGCGCAGACGGTGCTGTTCCTGGATGAGATCCACCGCTTCAACAAGGCCCAGCAGGACGCGCTGCTGCCGGCGGTCGAGGAGGGGCTGGTGACGCTGATCGGCGCCACGACCGAGAACCCCGCGTTCGAGGTCAACGGCGCGCTGCTCTCGCGCGTGCGCGTGTACGCGCTGCAGGCGCTCACGCCGCAGGAGCTGACGACGGTGCTGCGCCGGGCCGCCGCCGGGGGCGAGGCCGGCGGCGGGGGCGCCACCGAGGCCGGTGATGCGGCGGGCGAGGGCGAGCAGCCGCTGCCGGTGGACGACGGCGCGCTGGAGTTCCTGGCGGCGCGCAGCGAAGGCGACGCGCGCACGGCGCTCAACGCGCTGGAGCTGGCGAGCGCCACGGCGGCGGAGCTGGGCGAGGAGCGCGTGACGATCGAGCGCGTGGAGGACGCGCTGCAGCGCCGGGCGGTCCTCTATGACAAAAAGGGCGACCGCCACTACGACTACATCTCCGCGTGGATCAAGGCCACGCGCGGCTCGGACCCGGACGCGTCGCTGTACTACCTCGCGGTGATGCTCGAGGGCGGCGAGGACCCGCGCTTCATCGTGCGGCGGATGATCATCCTCGCGTCCGAGGACATCGGCAACGCCGACCCGGGCGCGCTGTCGGTGGCGACGGCGGCGGCGCAGGCGGTCGAGCACGTGGGGCTGCCGGAGGCGCGCTACGCGCTGGCGCAGACGGCCATCTACCTGTCGCTCGCGCCGAAGTCCAACGCGGCCGGGCTGGCGCTGTCGGCGGCCGAGCGCCACGTGCGCGAGCACGGCGCCGCGCCGGTGCCCGGCTGGCTGCGCTCCGGACCAAGGCCAGGGCAGGACCGCGGCGGCTACGACAACCCCCACGGGCACCCCGGCCACCTGTCCTCGCAGCAGCTGCTGCCGGAGGGCGTCTCCGGCGAGCGCTTCTACGAGCCCGACGAGGCGGAGGCGCAGCTGGCGGAGCGCCTGCAGCGAATTCGCCGGGCGCGCGCGCCGGAGCAGCGATAATCGCGGTGCGATGAGCGCGTCCTCGAGCGAGACCTCCACGTCGGCGAGCGAGAGCGCGAGCGCAGCCCAGGAGCAGCTCACGGCGCGCGACCCGGTGACGGGCGCGGCGCTGGGCAGCGTGACGAGCACGCCGCCGGAGCGCATCGACGAGGTGGTCGCGGCGGTCGCGAAGGTCCAGCCGCTGTGGGCGCTGCTGCGCGTGCAGGATCGCGCGCGCTACATGGGCAGGATGGCCCAGGCGGTGATCGACGACTTCGACGATCTGCAGGAGCTGCTCGGCCGCGAGCAGGGCAGGCCGCGGGCGGAGGTGGCGGCGCTGGAGCTGCTCGCGGCGATCGACGCGCTGAAGTGGGTGGCCGAGGACGGGGCGGAGGTGCTGAGCGCACGGCGCGTGGGCATCAACCGCTCGCTGACGATCGCCAAGCGCGCGCGCATCGCGTTCGAGCCGTACGGCGTCGTCGGCGTGATCGGCGCCGGCAGCGCCCCGTTCGCGCAGCCGCTCGGGCAGATCGCGGGCGCGCTGCTGGCCGGCAACGGCGTCGTCTTCAAGCCGGCCGCGCGCGCGTGCCTGGCGGGCGAGCGGATCGCGCGCGTGCTCGCGCGCGCGGGCCTGCCGGAGGGGCTGGTGCGGGTCGTGCACGGCGGCGCGGACGTCGGCGTCGCGCTCGCGCAGGCGCCGGTCAGCAAGGTGCTGTTCACGGGCTCGCCCGCGGTCGGACGCGTGGTCGCGCGCGCGTGCGTCTCGCGCGAGAAGGAGGTCACGGTCGAGCTCGGCGGCAAGGACGCGATGCTCGTGCTCGCCGACGCGCACCTGCGGCGCGCGATCGCCGGCGCGCTGTGGGCCGGCTGCGCCGGCGCCGGACAGGCGCGCGGGTCGATCGAGCGCGTGTACGTCGTGCGCGAGGTCTACGAGCGGTTCCTCGCGGGGCTCGTCGGCGGCGCGCGCGCGCTGACCGTCGGCGATCCCGCCGACCCGCGCGTGCAGGTCGGGCCGCTGGCCTCCGCGCGGCGCGTCGAGCACGTGAGCGCGCTCGTCGAGGAGGCGCTCGCCGGCGGCGCCAAGCTGCACTGCGGCGGGCCGATCAGCCCGCCGGGCTGCGACGCCGGGGCCTTCTACGCGCCCGCCGTCATCACCGACGCGAGCGCCGAGATGCGCATCCTGCGCGAGCCGATCGACGGGCCGGTGCTGGTGGTGGTCGCGGTCGACTCGATCGACGAGGCGATCGCCGCCGCCAACGACGGCGACTACGGCCTCGGCGCGTCCATCTGGACGGCCGACCGCTACCAGGGGGTGCGGATCGCGCGCGAGCTGCACGCCGGCATGGTGTGGCTGAACGACCACCTCCCCGGCCCGACCGTCTCGCGCGGCCCGTGGGGGGCAGCTGCGGGCGGCGGCCTCGGCCGCACGCTCGGGCGGGCGGGGTTGCACGCGTGCGCGCAGGAGAAGCTCATCACCTGGGACCCGCCCGCCATGCGCGGCCTGTGGTGGGGGCCCTACGACGCCAGCAGCACGAGGGCCACGCGCGCGGTCGCCAAGCTCCGCTCCGGGCGCGAGTCCGACCGCGACGGGGCGTGGCGGGAAGGCGCCCTCGCGCTCGCGCGGATGGGCGCACGCGCGTTCGGGCGGGGGCTGCCGCGGTAGTGACGCTCCCCGCTTAGCTTGCGGCGTGGCGCGGCGGGCGCCCAGGCGGGCGCACCTGAAGCTCCACGACGTTGTCGCCCTTGGGGTCCACCGACTCGCCGTCCTTCGGCGGCATCACCTGACCGACAGTTTTCTTGCGGTAGTCGAGGACGTCGGCCTCGAGTTGATCGACGTCGAGATCTCTCCTCGAGATGAGCATGCCGATGATCTCCGCGCGCGTGGCGCTGGTCGCCGCCGCCAACTCAGCGAGGACATCGAGCCGGTGATGGACGACGACCGGCAAGGACATCGAAGTGGCTCGCTTCTCGGAGTGGCGAACGAGCGTGTTCGTCGTGAGCCGAACGACGGCGTGGCGCCCGCTCATCGCATCCCGCTTCCGATCCATGGGGAAATAAACATAGTTTCTAGGAGTATGTTCGTCATTAATTGACTATGATCCTGCGACGATCCTGCAACGTAGATTAGCTCAAGATTTCATGGGGGCCGGACAGAACCGTGGAGATCAAGGCAACGATCACAACGGCGGGCGCATTGTCGATAGCGCTTTTGAAGCTCGATGCACCGCTTATCGAGGCGATCTCCGTGCCTCTCGTCGTGCTCGTAGTGCTGGCGATCGCGACGAACATCGAAGTCGAGCTGGTCGACGAAGAGGAGAACGGCCGGCGGCGACGCCGACTGGTGGTGACCCGCCGCAAGCGGTGACTGAGAAGCCCACTGCAGCCATCGCAGCGTCGCGGGGGCGAGGATACCCTCGCGGATTCGCCGTTCGGGTGGCACATGTGCCACCCGCCGGGGCCGCACATGTGCGGCCCCGCGGCAGGGTCGCATGCGACCCTGCCGGCCCTGCCGCATGTGGCAGGGCCACCGATCAACACCATTGAGCATGCCGTGCAGCATCGCTTCCAGCACGGCTCGGGTACGCATTCGGGCTAACCTTCGACCATGCCCGCCCAGGCCTACGCCGGCAAGGAGTGCGTGTGTCAGCTGCGCAGGGGGATCTGCGACCAGAGCTGCGTGCAGGGGATGCTCGACACGCCGTTCTACATCGCCTGCCTGAAGCTCACCAGGCGCCGCTGCGTGGTGGTGGGCGGCGGTGAGATCGGGCTGGAGAAGGTCGAGGGGCTGCTCGCGTGCGACGGCGAGGTCACGCTGATCGCGCCCGAGGCCGAGCCGGCGCTGCAGGAGTACGCGCGCGAGGGCTCGATCCGCTGGGAGCGGCGCGAGTACGCCGGCGCGGGCGACCTGGAGGGCGTGTTCATGGCGATCGCCGCGACCGACGACACCGACGTGAACATCGCCGTGTACGAGGACGCCGAGCGGCGGGCGATGCTCGTCAACGTCGTCGACGTGCCGCCGCTGTGCAACTTCATCCTGCCCGCGATCGTGCGCATGAGCCCGCTCGCGATCGCGATCTCCACCGCCGGGGCATCGCCCGCGCTGGCCAAGCGCATGAAGCGCGAGATCGAAGCGCAGTTCGGCGCGCCGTACGCGCAGCTGGCGGTGCTGCTCAACGAGGTGCGCGGCTGGGCGAAGGGGACGCTCGCGACCTACCAGGAGCGCAAGGAGTTCTTCGAGGGGATCGTGGGCGGCGACCCCGACCCGATCGCGCTGCTGCGCGACGGTGGCACCGAGGCCGGCGAACAGGCCGTGCGCGAGCTGATCGCGCGAGCGCAGAGCGCGCACGCGTTGCCCGTGTAGAGAGCGCCGAGGGTGGCCGCGCTCGAGGTCGAGGGGCTGACTCGGCACTACGGCGAACGCGAGGCGCTCGGCGACGTCTCGCTGTCGCTCGCCGAGGGCCAGACGCTCGTCGTGTTCGGCCCCAACGGCGCCGGCAAGACGACGCTGCTGCGGGTGCTCGCGACGCTGCTGCGACCGCACGCCGGCCGCGTGCGCGTGCTCGGCTCCAGCCTGCCCGACGAGGCGTGGGCGGTGCGCGGGCGCGTCGGCATGCTCGGACACGAGCCGCTGCTCTACCGCGAGCTGACCGCGCGCGAGAACCTGCGCTTCCACGCGCGCCTGCACGGCGTCGGCGAGGAGCGCGTGCAGGAGCTGCTCGACGCGGTCGCCATGGGAACCCGCGCGAACGAGCCGCTGCGGACGCTCTCGCGCGGCATGGTCCAGCGCGTCGCGGTCGCCCGCGCCGTGCTGCACGACCCCGAGCTGCTGCTGCTCGACGAGCCGCACTCCAACCTCGACCCCGCCGCGATCGAGCTCGTCGCGCCGCTGATCGGCGCCGGGACCGATGGTGGCGGCGAGCTCCCGCCCGCGCGGCGCCGCACGCGCGTGATCTGCAGCCACGACCCGGGCGGCGACATCGCGCGGGCGGATGTCGTGCTCGGGCTGCGCGCCGGGCGCCCGGCGCTGCTGCGCGCCGCCGGCGACGTCGAGGCCGAGGAGATCACGGAGCTGTACCGGTGAGCGGCGTGCAGGCCCCCGAGCGACCGGTGCGGAGAGAGCTGGCGCCCGTGTGGACGGTCGGGCTCTGGCGGACGGTCGGCGCGCTGCTGCGCAAGGAGCTGCTCGTCGAGCTGCGCACGCTCGAGTCCGTCCCCGGCATGTCGCTGTTCGCCGTCACCACGTTCGTCGTCTTCC
>Ga0181521_10005044_pt1 | contig 14838 bp, 11 predicted proteins | sample PEATcosm2014_Bin_32_FD_119764 | JGI IMG/M metagenome (GOLD analysis project Ga0181521, IMG submission 119764) | Peatland microbial communities from MTU Mesocosm Facility, Houghton, MI, USA - PEATcosm2014_Bin02_60_metaG | ecosystem: Environmental > Terrestrial > Soil > Wetlands > Peat | place...
CGCCCGGTCGTGCGCTCGCTTTTCGCCTTGATCCGCTTCCGCAACACGCACCCGGCATTCGCGGGCGAATTCCACCTCCTGCCGTGTGACGATCAGTCGATCCGGATCGAGTGGCGGCGCAATGCGGAATGGGCACGGCTGAGCGTGGACCTCGAAACGATGTCGGCTTCGATCGCTCACTCAACGATCTCTTACTCGACGACGGGCGCACATCAGGAATTCGCGATCGCAACCGGAGCAGCACTTGAGGCCCGGCAATGACGCGCCAGAATCTCGCCGCGATAAAGGCCCTGACCTTTGTCATGTTCATGATGTTCGCCATGACCACCGATTCGGTCGGCATCATCATTCCCGAGATCATCAAAACTTTCCACCTCAGTCTGACGGCCGCAGGATCGTTTCAATACGCGACCATGGGCGGCATCGCGCTGGGTGGATTCCTGCTCGGCCATGTCGCCGACCGCAGAGGCCGCAAGCCCACCATCATCGCCGGACTCACGCTTTTCGCCGCCGCGTCTTATCTGTTCATCGCCGGCAATTCCTTCTGGTATTTCTGCGCGCTCATGGCACTCTCGGGCGCGGCAATCGGCATTTTCAAAACCGCCGCGCTCGCGCTCATCGGCGACATCGTGACCTCCACGAAAGAGCACACCTCGATGATGAACACGGTAGAAGGCTTCTTCGGCATCGGATCGATCATCGGACCCGCGATTTTGGCTCGCCTACTGATTCGCGGTCTCTCGTGGCAGTGGCTCTACGTCATTGCCGGCACGATGTGCGTGCTGCTGATCGTGACGGCGGCTTCGGTGCGTTATCCCGCGGCCAAGTCAACCGACGCGCGGGCTTCAAACGCGACGGCCGCCATCACAAACCGCTACATTCAGGCGTTCTCGCTCGGAGCATTTCTCTACGTTGCGGTCGAATCGGCCGTCTATGTCTGGATGCCCACGCTGGTTGCGGGCTATCACGGACGCGCCGCATGGCTCGCCGCCTACAGCATTTCGATCTTCTTTCTGCTGCGCGCCGCTGGGCGATTTCTCGGCTCATGGATGCTGAATCGTTTTCAGTGGACGGGCGTTCTCGCCCTGTTCTCCGCACTCATCCTCGCCTGCTTTGCTGCCAGCGTGACAGGCGGTCTCGCCTGGGCCATCGTTCTGCTGCCGCTTTCCGGCCTGTTCATGTCGGTGATTTACCCCACCATCAATTCCAAAGGCATCAGCTGCCTGCCCAAAGCGGAACACGGCGCGGGCGCTGGTGTGATTCTGTTTTTCACCTGCCTTTCCGCAGTACTGGCGCCTCTTGCCATGGGCGCGATCAGCGATGCCATGGGCGGGCCGGAATATGGATTCGTCTTAGCAACAGGATTTGCCGCTGTGCTGTTCATCGGACTCACGCTTAACTGGATTTTCAATCCAACGCTTCGCGTGTTCCGCCATGCAGACGAAACCGATTATAGTTTTGCCATCACCGAAGGAGTAACGAATGAGACACCGTAGCTCAAACATAGCCGTCGTTCTGTTCGCTGTTTGCGGAAGCGCTTTGGCGCAGTCCTTGGATCCTGCCGCCGCATGTGCCGCGATGAAACAACTGCAGGTGCCGGGCGTGAACCTCGAGGTCACGAAGACCGAATGGGTTGCTGCCGGGTCGACGCCTCCCGGCCGCGGCGCGCCGGCGTCCACAGTCAAGCTGCCTGCATACTGCCGTATCGATGGAATGATCGACAAGCGCACCGGCGCGGCGGGCGCGACCTATGGCATCGGCTTCGCCATCGCGCTGCCGCAAAACTGGAACGGTCGTTTTCTGCTGCAGGGCGGCGGTGGTCTGAACGGATCGGTGCAGGCGCCAATGGGCGCGAGCGGGGCAGGGACCGAACCCGGACTCGCCCGCGGCTTCGCCGTTGCCAGCACCGACACCGGCCACGAAGGCCGCGGCGGCTTCGATGGCAGCTTCCAGCAGGATCAGCAGGCCAGCCTCGACTTCGCCTACGTCGCCATCGGCCGCTTTGCCGACATCGCCAAGCGCATCGTGGCGCAGCATTACGGCAAGCCCATCGATCACTCCTATTTCGCCGGTTGCTCGACGGGCGGCCGCGAAGCCATGCTGATGGCCGAGCGTTACCCGACCTATTTCGATGGCGTGATTGCGGGTTCGCCGGCCATGCGCACGAGCTACTCGGGCATAGGCGATCGCTGGGTCGCGGCTTCGCTCAACGAAATCGCCCCGAAAAACGACAAAGGCCAGCCGATCACGAACGATGCGCTTTCCGACAGCGACAGGAAAACGGTGATCGAAGGCCTGCTCAATCAGTGCGACGCGCTCGATGGCGTGAAAGATCGAATGGTCTTCAACCAGAAGGCGTGCCATTTCGATCCCAAAACACTCGTCTGCCAAGGTGCGAAGACTGACGGCTGTCTCTCCGCCACGCAGGCTGCTGCACTGGAAAAAGGGTTCGCCGGTCCGAAGGATTCCAAAGGCCGCCAAGTCTATGCCGGATTCTTCTTCGACAGCGGTATCGCATCAACGCAGGGCATCCCCGGACTTCTGCACGGCGGATCGAGCCCCGTCGGCCCCGGATTCACCGATATCGGCATGGATGTTGACGCCGCAGTAGACCGGGTGCGGAACGATCCCGCCGAACCTCTGAACACAACCGCGCGCTGGACGAACCTCAACACCTTCTCCGGCCACAACGGAAAGCTGCTCTTCTACCACGGCAACAGCGATCCCTGGTTCTCTTCGCAGGACACCGTCGATTACTACGAGCGCATGACGAAAGCCAACGGCGGCGACGACAAGGTGCGCTCCTGGAGCCGCCTCTATCTGGTCCCCGGCATGGGCCACTGCGCGGGCGGTCCCGAGACGCTCGATTCATTCGACGCGCTGAGTGCGATGGTGCGCTGGGTCGAGCAGGGCGTTGCGCCCGAACGCCTCACTGCGACGGGACGCGACTTCCCGGGGCGGAGCCGTCCGCTTTGCGCCTACCCGCTTCACGCGCATTACAAAGGAAGCGGCAACACCGAAGACGCGGCAAACTTTGAATGTCGCGAATAGTCAGTCACGAAAAGAGAGTTTATGAGATCAATCGTCATCCTCGCGCTTTTGAGCTGCGGATTGTGCTGGGCAGAACCTGCAGGTGACTGCGTCCCTTCCTCATTGAATGTTCCCGCGGCAAAGTATCCCTGCATCTATCCGGACCATCGCGCCATGTTTCGCGTTATTGCGCCGGATGCCGGTAAAGTCAGAGTACGAATTGGGGCCGGGTTCGATATGACTAAGGGGCCGGACAATATCTGGACCGTCACCACGACTCCGCTCGTCGTCGGCTTCCATTACTACAGCCTTCAGGTCGACGGTGCCACCGTCGCCGATCCATCCACCATGACTTTCTTTGGTTCCGGATGGCTGAACAGCGGAATCGAAATCCCCGAGCCCGATGCCGACGCGGAGTATTACCAGCCGAAGGATGTTCCTCACGGACATGTGAGCGAGCAATCGTATTACTCAAAGGTTACTGGCCGTTGGCGGCGCGCGTTTGTCTATGCGCCGCCGGATTACGCATCGAATGCGAAGGCGCACTATCCGGTTTTGTATTTGCTGCACGGCTGGGGCGAGGATGAAACTGGCTGGACCAGACAGGGCCATGTCGACTTCATCATGGATAACCTGATCGCCGGCGGCAAGGCGAAGCCGATGATCGTCGTGATGGACAACCTGAACGCGGCTAAGCCCGGTGAGGATGCGTCAATCTTCGCGGGCCGTGGGCTTGTGGCTGCGCCGCGCAATGTACCTCCCGCACCGGGTCCCGGCAGAGCACCTGGTCCTCCTGGCGGCGGTCTGGCCGGTTTCACTGGAGCGACTTTCACGGAAATGATGCTGACCGACCTGATCCCGACGATCGAACGAACTTACCGCGTACTGCCGGGCCGTGAAAATCGCGCCATGGCCGGACTCTCCATGGGCGGGATGCAGACGTTCCTGACAACGCTTTCCAATCTGGATAAGTTCACCTGGATTGGCGGATTCAGCGGAAGTTGCGGCGGCAGAGGCGTCGCCTTCGACCCGAAGACAGGCTGCAACGGCGCATTCGCCGATCCTGCGGCGTTCAACAAAAAGGTGAAAGTTCTGTTCCTGGGAATCGGCTCTGCCGAAGGTCCGGGGACAAAGAACTTCAGCGACCAATTAACGCAGGCCGGCATTCACAACGTCTACTTCGAATCGCCCGGAACAGCGCACGAATGGCTGACGTGGAGGCGTTGTCTGAAGGACTTCGCGCCGAGGCTTTTCCGGTAGGTGCCCTACTGCGTCAGACCGAAGGAAACAATATTCGACCCCGCCGCGATGGCGACGTACTGCTTGCCATCGAACGTGTATGTCATCGGCGACGATCGCCAGACCAGTTCCGCGGGCCACTGCCAGAGTCGCTTCCCCGTCCGCGCGTCTGCCGCCGTAAATATGCCGCCGTCTTCGCAGAACAGCACAACGCCGCCTGCGGTCGCCAGCACGCCGCCCCATGAGTTCGCTGGGCCGGTTTGCGGCAGTTCCCATTTCACATCGCCGGTTTGGATATCGATGGCCCGAAGGATCTTCTGCCCGCCGTCGCGCCGCGCTGTACCGCCCATATATCCGGCTCCGGCCTTCCATTCGACCGAGCGCTTTACGAAATCGGCGCAGGCTTCCAGGGTCTGAACGTAGTAAAGCCCGGTCGATGGATTAAATGCGGTCGAGTACCAGTTGGTCGCGCCATCGAGCGCGGGACACACGCGCGTTCCTTCGGTAGTCGGCTCCTGATTGGGATTCACGACCGGACGTCCATCGGCGCCGATTTCCTTCGCCCACGTCAGGTTGTGCACCAGAGCTTTGGTCAGAAGGCGTTCACCGGTGATGCGGTCAAATATATAGAAGAAGCCGTTGCGGTCAGCGTGCAGCAGCAACTTGCGAGGCTGGCCGTGCCAGGGCGCGTCGACGAGTACGGACGGCGCCTGCGCATCGTAATCCCAGACATTATGTGGCGTGAACTGGTAATACCAGCGCAGTTTTCCGCTTTTTGCATCGAGAGCCAGTATGGAACTTGAGTACAGGTTGTCGCCGCCGCGCTCGTCGCCCACCAGATCGTTGCCGGGGTTTCCAGTAGCCCAATAAACCATTCCGGCTGCAGGGTCGTACGATCCGGCCATCCAGGTAGCCGATGCGGGATGGTCGATCTCCGCTCCCTTCCACGTTTCCGACCCAGGCTCGCCTGGACGCGGCACGGTCCAGAAGCGCCACGCTTCTTTTCCACTCGATTGATCGAACGCAGCCACGAACCCGCGCGCACCTTCATCGCCGCCGGCAGTGCCGGAGACAACCAGATCCCCGACGACAAGCGGCGCTGACGTGGCGTTGTAATTCTGATGCCAGTCCGCCATTTCGGTATCCCAGACGGGGTCGCCCGTGTACCGGTTCAGTGCAATGATGTGCGCGTGATCGGTGACCATGAACAGACGATCGCCGGCAATGGCCACACCGCGATTGATGCCGCCTGAGGCATTGCCGACCAGACCGCGTGTCCGCGGGCGCTGGAAATGCCAGATCTCGCGCCCCGTGCCGGCATCGAGTGCCCAGCACTCGTTGGCGACGGTGATGTACATGAGTCCGCCCATGACGATCGGCGTGCCTTCCATGCGCGCCGCGCCGGGAACATTGAAGACCCACTTCGGCGCGAGTTTGTGAACGTTGGATGCGTTGATTTGGGCCAGGGCACTATAGCGATTGCCTGATAGATTGCCGTTGTACGAAGGCCAGTCGGTTTCCGAAGTGACCGCTCGAAAACGATCGCCTGACGGACGCAGTAACGCGATGCGGTTGTCGTCGGTCCGGAGCTGCAACTCGATCGAATTCTCGTTGATCACCACGCCGGCGAGCTTCCGACCGTCCGTGGTAGTTACGGTTTTCCGGACGACTGGCGCACCGGCCCGGCCAGGCGGCGCAAACGTACGAAGGAAGGTGAGCAGACTGTTCAGCTCGCCGCTCTGCATCTGGAAGGCGGGCATCCCCCGGCCGGGTCTGCCGGATGTGATGATCGTCAATAACTCCTGATCCGATCGTGCGGCCACAGTTCCGGTGATGGCGGGCCCGAGTTCGCCGCCACCTCCCTTCGGTCCGTGACAGCGCGCACACTGGCTTTCGAAAGTACGCCGTCCGGCGTCAGGCGTCTGTGCAAAGAGGGAAACGGTCAGCAGGATGATCAGAGTCAAAATACGCATGTCAGTTTCGTCTCGGCCCGTTAAGGCTCGCGTCCACGTACTCCATTTCCTTATGGGTATCGCGAGCGACGCCCACGGCCATTAACTCCAAAGGCTACGATCCGCTGTTCTCGATGGAATGAACTGCTCGATTTTCACTCACTCGCCACCAATCGCCAGTTTCTGCACCGCGGCGTCATCGAACAGCATAGCGGCATCGAAGCGATGACGCCCGGTGAGCCAGTCGCCCGCTGTGGATTCCAGCATCGCATCGGATACCCGCGTGATTTTGTCCAGCGAGTTTGTCTTCGCCGAAGGCGGTGGAGGCTGCCCCTCTGGATCCCAGGCGGTTGGATACCCCGTGACTTCACCCGTCGATGAACGAACGCTACGGCGTTACTCATGGATGATCCTGCGGACACCTATTTCTGAATGGGATAACCATTCCAAAGAAATTCGAGTGCCTCTGGCAAAGTCTGATTGATCACCTTGGCGTCGACGTGGCCTGCGTTTTTCGCATAAACAAACTGGTAGTGATAACCCTTCGCTTTCATCACCGCAGCCATACGCTGGTTGGCAATGACCCAGTTGCGCCGATTCGATGAGGGCGAGTTGGCGCCAATGTCATTCTGGGCGACTTCCATCCAGAGGCGCAACGGCTTCGCCGGACTGTCGGGAATGAAATGTTCGTGGTACTCCCATGCGCCGTGCGGTGCGTCGGATCCGCGCTGCAGATCTGTATAGGTGCCTGAGTACGTCAGTACGCGATGGTAAAGCTCTGGTTTGAACCATGCCATCGTTAAGGACACGGCGCCGCCGGAACTTCCGCCGAAGGTCATGCGGCCTTCGGGGTCCTTCGTCAGCTTCACGTTGGCCTCTTTTTCGGCGCGCGGCAGGACCTCGGCTTCCACGAAGTCGGCGTACTTCATTGAAACGGTGTCGTATTCCATGCTCCGTTCGGAGCCGCCATTTGCGATCATCACAGCGACCATCACGGGCAGCCGGTGGTCGGCAATCATGTTGTCAAGAATGGTCGGCAAGCTGTAGTGCATACCGTAAGCATCCGCCGACACGATGAACGGCGCAGCCGTGCCCGGAACATACTGGGCGGGAACATAAACGCAAACGTGACGCTCGAAGGGCCCATTAGCGCCTGGATAGAATTTGCTCTCGGCCGAATTCATGACGAACTCGACGACTTTGCCCTCGGGGACACCTGCACGTTTGGTTTGTTCTGGTGCTGGCGCGTAGTCTGGCCCGATAGAGTAATCGCCATCGCCGCCTCCCGATCGGTAGGGAGGCAACGCCGGGAGTTTGGCCATCTCAGCGGTGTCTTCGGGCGTCGCCGGTTCTGCCGCAGCGGGGGCGCGCCTCGCCGCACCCGATGCCACCGGTCCATTCGGACGCGCAACGGCAGGCGGGTCACACGGCGCCTGTGCCAGCGCAAATTGCGCCACGACAAACAAACCAATCGCAAGCTTCATTTCAAGTTTCCTCCGGCGGAGATATTGTACACGGAATCATCGAGTCCAAGTCGGTCGCCGAGCTCCAACAGAACGGGCCTTCTCCAACGTGAGCGGAAGCGGCGCTGGTCTACTTTGTGATCGCGACGGGTGTTTGAAAAACCTGCGCGGATTTGTCGGAAGCGTTGCCGCGACGAACGCCATGGTCGATTTCGCGATAAACTAGGGCCGCTATGACGATGGTCCGTATGGTTCCAGTCCTCTTCATCCTGAGTGCCGCACTTTTTGCGCAAACACCCGATACCGGTACCGCCCACAAAGCTGCCGCCACGGCTCTGCTGAATACGAATAACATCGGAGCCGCGCATCTCGCCTGCCCGGATTTCGCCGCTCCTCCGGGTTCCGCTCCGGCGGGCCGCGGCCCGGGGGGAGCCGGTGGCCGCGGACCGGCCGCGACGCCTGCACGCGAAACGTGGTATGCGGAAGGTGGGCAGGTCTTCGACAACCTCTACATGCTCACCACGAAAGCGAACAGCGCCTGGGCGGTGAAGACGTCCGCAGGCATCATTCTGATCGATACGCTGTTCGGTTACGCCGCACAGGACGAAATCGTGGACGGCATGAAGAAACTGGGCCTTGACCCCGCCGATATCAAATACGTGATCATTAGTCACGCCCACGGCGACCACGATGGGGCCGTGAAGTTTCTCCAGGATACATATAAGCCGCACGTCATCCTGAGTCCCCAGGACTGGCAACTGGCCGCGCGGCAGGCAAACCCTTATACACACGACCTCGAGGCAACCGACGGACAAAAGCTGACTCTCGGCGATACGACCATCACGATCTACATCACACCCGGTCATACAGCCGGCACGCTTTCGTTTTTAATACCGGTTAAGGATCACCGTGTCCCGCACATGGCGATGGAGTGGGGCGGCACGGCGCTGGGCGCCAACACCTCGAAGGAAATGCTGCAGTCCTACATTTCGAATGCGAGCCGCTTCAAGGATATTGCAGATGGCGCGGGCGCCGACGTGATCATCGGAAACCATACCGAATACAACGATGCGCTGGCGCGGCTCGACCGGACCAAAGCGCTGAAGGCCGGCGAACCGAATCCATGGGTCGTCGGCAAAGCTGAAGTTGGGAAATACCTGACCGTCGTGGCGGAATGCGCAAAGTCCTGGCTCGCAATAGACGAAGGGCATCCCTTCAACTGAGTATGAAGGTTTTCCATGCGGTCGCCCTGATCGGCTTGCCCTCGCTCGCCTTCAGCCAGTGGGTGCATTATCCGACGCCTGGTGTGCCGAGAAAAGCCGATGGCACTCCCAATCTGACTGCACCGGCCCCTCGGCTGGCGGACGGCAAACCGGATTTTTCAGGTATCTGGCACACGGCCAGAATCATTCCCTGCGATGCCGACTTAAGCCGCTTCATCAACTGCGGCAGCGAAATCGGTGGGTCTCCGCTCGCGCGCAACTTCGGCCTCGATATGCCAAGCGGCCTGCCGTATCAGCCGTGGGCCGCCGCGCTGGTGAAACAACGCACGGCGGATCAGGGTGTCGATGACCCGCATGTGCGATGCCTGCCCGACAATCCGCCCCGTACGTGGGTCATGCCTCATCTGACCAAGGCGGTGCACACGCCGAAACTGCTGGTGCTTCTCTATGAGGTGAATGCGATGTACCGCCAGATATTCATTGATGGTCGGCCGATGCCCCAGGACCCGAATCCCAGCTGGACCGGCTACTCCACTGCTCGATGGGAAGGTGACACGCTTGTGGTCCGGACGGCGGGCTTCCGCAACGACCTGTGGGCCGACATGAGCGGCAGCCCGTTGAGTGAAGCCGCCACACTTACTGAGCGAATTCGACGTCCGAATTATGGAACGCTCGAACTCGAAGTCACAGTCGACGACCCGAAGGTGTACACAAAACCGTGGACCGCGAAACTAACGCAGAAGCTTGAGCTCGATACCGAGCTGATCGATGAGATCTGTCTGGAAAACGAAAGATCCTACGAGCGTATGCGGGCTGTCCGGGCCTCAGGCGGCGTCAGCGGGCGCTGGTCCGCCGGCGGGGATTCTGTGTTCATACTTCGCCAGACCGGCGACGTCGTCACGGGTCAAATTGAACGTAAGCCCGGAGAGCGCGTTTATAAGATTGTGGATGGATTCGCCCGCGACGGCCGGATTCGTTTCTTCGTCCTGCATGCTGACCCCGACGATCCTGAGGTACAGGCGAACGGCGGAAATCCATTCCATAATGTGGCGACCGGAACTGTTTCCGGGGACGCGATTGACATTTCCGGCTCGCGCGAGAACACGAAGATTCGCGAGTACCATATGGTGCTGAAGAGAACCAGCGACAAGTAATTCATCCAGAGCACAGCTTATGAGGAACTTCCACCTGTTTGCCATAAGGGCCACGATCGCAGCGCTTCCGCTTCTTTGTGCGCCCGCTTCATCGGCGCTGAACAACACGACCTCCGGCGAATTCACCGTCGAGCCGGCTACGCTGGTCTCGCTCGGCTTCGAATGGCGCATCACAGGCGATGACAATCGAAACGCCCGCGTGGATGTGAAGTTCCGCAAGACGGGCGAACCCCGATGGCACGACGCGCTCCCGCTCATGCGCGAACAGCACGAGCTGATCGGCGATCCGCCGCCCGCGCCCGCCGGTGGCCGCGGGGGAGCGGGAGTCGCGCGCTATCCGTTGTTTAAGTACACCGCGCCGAATATGTTTGCCGGAAGCATTCTGAATCTCGAGCCGGATACCGAATACGAATGTCGCTTTGTGCTGGCAGACCCAGACGGTGTTACCGGCCCGACAGAAAAAACGGTCAAGGTCAGGACCCGCAAAGAGCCCGGCGAGGTACCGGGCGGCCACACTTATCACGTGTATCCGGTCGGCTATGAGGGGCCGCGCCAGGAGCCTTCCTTCACAGGACTGATGGCGGCTTACTACATGGGCAACGCTCATTTCGACTACGAAAACGCATTTCCGCCGCGCGTTCAGCCTGGCGATGTGATCCTGGTGCATGCCGGCCTCTATGTCGGCGACCGATTCCATTACATGAACGGAGCGCCGCGGCCGGGTTATCTGGCGATGGGAAATCTGTTTGACGGCACTTATTACCTCACCCAAAGCGGAACGCCGGACAAGCCCATCGTCATAAAAGCAGCCGGGGATGGTGAAGTGATCTTCGACGGCGCGGGCTGTCAAACGTTTTTCAATGTGATGGCAGCCAACTACAACTATTTCGAGGGCATCACGTTTCGCAACGCCAATGTTGCCTTTCTGGCCGGAATCAAGAATATTGCGGGCGCCAGTGGCTTCACGCTCAAGCACTCACGTATCTATGACGTGGGGCGCGTCGTCCAGGCGGACTGGTCTGGCTCAAAGAATTTTTACATCGCCGACAACGTGATGATCGGCCGGCACGACCCCAACAAGATGATGGGCTGGACAGGTGAGCTCTGGTCGAAGTTTCCCGGCTATCCCGAGTTGTTGCTGTCGGAGTATGCGGTCAAGGTTTACGGCCAGGGGCATGTTGTTGCCTATAACTACGTAGCGAACTGGCACGACGGCATCGATATCGCCACCTACGGCACACCCGATGGCGCGCCGAACGATATCGCCGACCGTGTCCCGATGGACGTCGATTTCTACAACAACGATATCCACAACATGGGTGACAACTGTTTTGAGACAGACGGCGGCGCCAGAAACATCCGCGTATTCAGAAACCGTTGTTTCAACTCCGCGTCCGGCGCGCTGAGCGTGCAGCCGGTATTCGGCGGCCCGGTTTACTTCTATCAGAATCTGATTTACAACACGCCTACAGGATCGCTGAAATATATCGAAGAGTCGGCAGGTGTTCTTACCTACAACAACACGATCATCGGGGAGGGCCGCGCTGGACCCGCATCCAACGAAACCTTCCGGAACAATCTCATTCTGGCTCAGGGCGCGATGGATCCGGTGTTTGCAATCACGACATTCACCAACTACACCACTTCCGATTACAACGGCTTTCGGCCCAACCCCGGAGTGACTGATTCGTTCGAATGGAATTCGCCGCCGTTTGAGGCCAAAGCCGATTTCACAAAGAACCCTGTGACTCGCCGCTTCAAAACGCTCGATGAATACCGCGAAGCAACGGGCCAGGAGAAACACAGCGTTCTTCTGGACTATGACGCATTCGTGAAGGTCAGTAAGCCCGATATGACCGATCCGCAGCGGGTTTATGACCCGTCAGGCTTCAACTTCGAACTCCGGCCTGGTTCCGCGGCTGTCGATGCCGGAATCCTGCTGCCGAACATCAATGACGACTACACCGGCCGCGCCCCTGATCTCGGAGCCTACGAGGTGGGTAAGCCGATTCCGCACTACGGCCCCCGGCCATAAACGTTGTCCGATCAATTCCCCCGCGCAGCTTGCGGCGGATTGATGACCGCTTCGTCCCAGTGCTCTTTGATCTTGCCGTTCTCCGCGCGCACCACATCGAAATGGTCCCAGTGGTATTCGCGGCTCGGGTCATCCGGATCCTTTGCCGTTCGGTCCCACATCATGAGGCTGTAGGGGCCGTCGATCAGCGTTAGCGCGGGCGGATTGATCCAGGCTTCCTGAATCGGCTTGGCATCTTCGGGGCGGCGGCCGGGAATGCGGCTCATGAACTGCTTGAAGCCGTCGCGGCCCTGCGGCACGTTGGGGTTGTGCTGGATGTAACCCGGATCCATCGTTTTGTCGGCCAGCTCGAGATGGCCATACTGCAGCATGTTTTTCAGCTCTTCCGTCGCCAAGGCAAGCGTTTGCTTTTCCTCTTTGGAAAGCTTTCCCGTGTTCCACTGCATCAGAGGTTTCGGCGACACACCCGTGGCAACCGCGCCTGAGCCCTTATTCTTCTGCGCGCTGTCCCAGTGCTCCTGCACTTTTCCGTTCTGAATGCGCAGGACGTCGAAGCTGTTGGCGTGGTAAGTCTTCGACGGGTCGCGCGGGTCCTTGCGCTCGGTTTCAAATACGAGCCAGACGAAATCGCCCCGGGCGCCCATCACGACCGGCGGGTTCGGCATCTTGTCGGGAATCGGATTTTTCGGTTTGGCGAATTTCGAGAAGAACTCGACGAATCCGGCGCGTCCGGTGGGGACGTTGGGATTGTGCTGAATATAGTTCTCCGCCTGATATTTCGGCGCCAGTTCCAGATGGCCACCATCGATTACTTCTCGCCACCAGTTCAGAACCATATCCAGATTCTTCTTCTCCCGGGCGTTCATGGGCGCAGTCTGTGGCGTAGTGGGCGGGTTGATCGATTCGGCGAACGAAGGCGAGGCTGACATTGCGAGCAGACTGCCAACAACGAATGCGAATTTTGGGAAGCTCACGGAAATCCTCCTGGCGATTGCGTTCAGTATATTCGGAGCGTCCATCGTCGGTAAAGGGCCAGGAGCAACTGAATATCCTCCGGCCACAGCGGGTTTGATATAGTGGCGGCCTATGCGACTCCTGATGCTCGTTTGTTTCGCCGCATCAATGTTAGGACAAAATCCGAAACTGCCGCCTGATATCGATCCGCAATCTGATTCGCGACTGCCGTTGATTCAAAGAAACCAGTTAAGCGACGAGGACAAGAAGGTGTTCGATGACGTCTCAAACACGGCGCCCAGGAGGGTTTCGCTCTACAGTCCCCCACTGCTGTCCGGCTATAAGGCGAACAGAATCAATTGGTTAGGATTTACAGATAGATCTGTATCGGAGATATCCTCCTGAAACACCTGTAAAATGGGGGTTTTCTCGAAAAGCGTAACGCTGAAAATCTGTAAAATCTGGTAGAGGCTGGCATCCAACTCCAGCCGCTTGCGAATGATGGCCACGAGCACGTAAACGCTGACGGCGATCCAGATCTGGGTCTTTACCGCGTTCTCGCTGGTCCCGTAAAAGGCCTTGATCCGCAGATGCTGTTTGATCCATTTGAAAAACAATTCCACCTGCCAGCGCGACTTGTAGATCCTGGCAATGGTAAGTGCAGGCAGTACAAAGTTGTTGGTGAGAAACCGGAACCGCTTATGCGTTTCCGGGTCAACATAGGTGACGCGGCGCAGTGTATCTGGGTAGGACTTGATTGATGGAATCGCCGTTAGAACGACGGTGTGATCGGAATGCACGCCGGTGCTCTTGTCCACTTCGTGTGAGTAGCGGCGCTGGAGCAGAACATTCTTTTTGGTGCGGGTAACAAAGAAGGCCGCGCTCAGAGTGAACACATACAGGCGCCCGAAATCGACGTAGCCGCGATCCATGACATAGAACGCGCCGGCTTCGGGAAGGATCTCGTCGAGCATCGTGACATCCGACACTTTGCCGTCTGTAATCCCAATAAACGTTGGGATATTGCCGCGAAGATCGAGCAGCGTGTGCATTTTGACGGCGGCCTTATGCTGACGGAATTTCGCCCATGGAAACAGCGAAAGGCAGAGGTCGATAGTGGTGGAGTCGAGCGCGTACAAGGCGTGATCCAGATCGACGCCGATCGGATCGTGCATATACAAGGGCCGCGCGATGCCAATGAGCACCTGAGCGAAATCGGCGAAGATACGCCAGTCGTGAGCTTCGTTGGCGTCGGCCAGATTGCTGCGGGCGACTTTCCCGCGAAAGCCCATGTGGTAAAGCTTGCCGTTGATTGAGCCTAAGCAAGCTTCGATGTCTCTTAGGCTCTCACGATAGGTCAGCTGTGCGAAGCTCATCGCCAGATACTGATCCCAACAAGAGAAACCTCTAAGGCGTGCATCGCCTTGATAACGGCCTACGCATTTCTGGAACTCGTAGCGGGGAAGATGCTCCATGAGCTGAGCGAAAACGGTCTGACCAATGTTCACTACCCATTGTCCCGAGGAGGCCGCCCGCGCGGAACCGTACTAAATCGTACGTCGATAAAACTGAAAACAGTTCAAATCGAAAAATCGAAAATCCTCCTCAACCTACTGACTCAAGAAGACTTATTCGCCCTAGAAAAAGTTTAGCCGGACAGCGGTGGCAGGAGTTTGGCGCCACGACCATCGCCGCCATCTACAAAGACCGCTGGGAAATCGAGCTCTTCTTCAAGGCTCTCAAGCAGAACCTCAAGGTCAAGACGTTCGTCGGTACCAGCGAAAACGC
>Ga0181521_10005049_pt1 | contig 14829 bp, 10 predicted proteins | sample PEATcosm2014_Bin_32_FD_119764 | JGI IMG/M metagenome (GOLD analysis project Ga0181521, IMG submission 119764) | Peatland microbial communities from MTU Mesocosm Facility, Houghton, MI, USA - PEATcosm2014_Bin02_60_metaG | ecosystem: Environmental > Terrestrial > Soil > Wetlands > Peat | place...
CAGGGCGCCCTCCGGCACCAGGAACGTAACGGCGACTAGAGCGGCGCAGCCCCCGGGCTTGTTCTGTCGTACGGCGGTGACCTGTGGCGAGCTGCGGCTACCGCGTTTGTTCGGTTGCCACCTTCGTGAAGTCAGTAGTCTGCCGGCACTGGTGGCGAGCAACACCTTCCGGCGGTCGGCCCGTCCGGGTCAGTGGCCGTCCTGCGGCAGGTGCCAGTGGAAGGGCGCGACCAGGTGATCGGTGGCGGGCTCGGGCCCCCAGGAGCCCTTGGCGTACGTCTCGACCGGCGGCGGGTTCTGCAGCAGCGGCTCCGAGATCGCCCAGAGCTGCTCGATGCCGTCCGAGCTGGTGAACAGGGACTGGTCGCCGAGCATGGCCAGCAGGATCAGGTGCTCGTACCCTTCCAGCGAGTTGGCCTGCGTGAAGGAGTCCTGGTAGCGGAACACCATCGTCGCGTCACCCAGCTTCATCACCGCGCCGGGCTCCTTGGCCAGGAACCGGACGGTGATCGACCCGGGGTCGGCGACGTCGATGACCAGTTCGTTCCGGTAGCCCGCCGGGGCGTCGTGGCGTTCGATGCGGAACATCCGCAGCGGCGGCTCGTGGAAGCCGAGCGTCAGCACCTGCCGGCTGGCTCCCATCGCCTTGCCTGACCGCAGGAAGAACGGCACGCCGGCCCAGCGCCAGTTGTCGATCTCGACGCGGACCGCCACCATCGTCTCGGTCTGGGAGTCCGGTGGCACGCCCGGTTCCTGCCGGTAGCCCTCGTACTGGCCGCGGACCACGTGCCGCACGTCGATCGGCTGCAGCGCGTCGTAGACCTTCGCCTTCTCCTCCCGCAGCGCCTTGGCGTCCAGCGAGGACGGCGGCTCCATGGCGACGAAGCCCAGCACCTGGAGCAGGTGCGTGACCACCATGTCCCGGTAGGCCCCGGTCTGGTCGTAGAAGTCGGCCCGGCCCTCGATGGAGAGGGTCTCGGGCACGTCGACCTGGACGTAGCGGATGTTCTGCCGGTTCCAGACCGGCTCGAGCATCCCGTTGGCGAACCGGAAGGCCAGGATGTTGTCGACCGATTCCTTGCCCAGGAAGTGGTCGATGCGGAAGATCTGCGACTCGTCGAAGACGGCGTGCAGCTTGGCGTTCAGGTCCCGCGCCGAGGCCAGGTCGTGCCCGAACGGCTTCTCGACGATGACGCGGGAGCCCGGCGCGAGGCCCATCGCGCCGATCATCGCGACCACCGACTCGAACGCCGCGGGCGGGACCGCGAGGTGGAACAGCCGCCGCGGGTGCCCGCCGATCTCCTTCTCCGCCTCTTGGACCGCGCTGGCCAGCGGGGCGGTGTTGTCCGGGTCCGCGCTGGCGAACGACAGGGACGCGGCGAACGCGTTCCACGCGTCCCCGTCCGGCTTGGCGTCGCCGAACTCCTCCACCGCCTGGCGCGCATGCTCACGGAACGCCTCGGTGCTCATCGAGGATGCCGCCGGGGCCGAGCCGATGATCCGGTAGCGCTCCGGCAGCAGGCCGGCCGCGGCCAGGTGGAACGCCCCCGGCAGCAGCTTGCGCTTGGCCAGGTCGCCGGTGGCCCCGAACATCACGAAGACGTGGTTGTCGGGCCGCGGCATGGGCCGGTCCGCACGGGGGCGCCGCGACTGCGGCGCGGGCTGGCTCTGCGTGGTCATCGCTAGTCCGCCTTCTTTTCCTGGTGGCCGCCGAATCCGGAGCGCATGGCGGACAGCACCTTGCCGGCGAACACGCCGTCGCCGCGGGAGTCAAAGCGCTCGTACAGCGCGGCGGTGATGGCACCGGACGGGACACCGGTATCGATGGACGCCTGAACGGTCCAGCGGCCCTCGCCGGAGTCGGACACGCGGCCGGTGTAGTCGCTGAGGTCTGGAGACTTGGCGAAGGCGTCCGCGGTCAGGTCGATCAGCCAGGAGCTGATCACCGATCCGCGCCGCCACAGTTCGGCGACCTCCCCGACGTCGATCGTGTACTGGTAGGCCCAGGGGTCGCGCAGCGGGGTGGTCTCGGCGTCGATCTCGTCCATGTGCTTGCCCGCGTCGGCGTGCTCGATGATGCTGAGCCCTTCCGCGATCGCGGCCATCATGCCGTACTCGACGCCGTTGTGGACCATCTTGACAAAGTGCCCGGCGCCGTTCGGCCCGCAGTGCAGGTATCCCTCGGCGGCGGTACTGGGGTCTTCCTCCCGGCTGGGGGTGGGCAGGGCGTCCCCCTTACCCGGCGCGATCGTCCTGAAGATCGGATCCAGCCGCGCCACCGGTTCGTCCTCCCCGCCGATCATCAGGCAGAAGCCGCGCTCCAGCCCCCACACCCCGCCGCTGGTCCCGCAGTCGATGTAGTGGATGCCGTCGGCCTTGAGCACCCTGGCGCGGACGATGTCGTCGCGGTAGTAGGAGTTGCCGCCGTCGATCACAATGTCGCCGACGTCCAGCAGCGGGACGAGCTTGTCCAGCGTGGGCTGGACGATCCCGGCCGGCACCATGAGCCATATCGCACGCGGCTTGTCCAGCAGGCCGACGAAGGTGGCCAGGTCGGTGGACCCCTTGGCTCCCTCGGCCTCCAGCCCCTCCACCGCGTCGGCGTTGATGTCGTAGGCCACGCAGTGGTGCCCATCGCGCATCAGCCGCCGGACCAGGTTCGCGCCCATCCGGCCGAGCCCGACCATTCCGAGCTGCATTGGCTTGTCAGTTGGCATGGAAAGTCAGCCTCCCCGTTTCTTCAGCGCTTCTTGAGCGAGCGGTAGCGGCGGATCAGGTTGTTGGTGGAGGAGTCGTGCTGCAGCTCTGGCTCCTGCTCACTCTCCAGTTCCGGGATGATCTGCTGGGCCAGCACCTTGCCGAGCTCCACCCCCCACTGGTCGAACGAGTCGATATCCCAGATCGTCCCCTGCGTGAACACGCTGTGCTCGTACAGCGCCACCAGCGCGCCCAGCAGCCGGGGGGTGAGGATCTCGGCCAGCAGCACGTTGGTCGGGCGGTTGCCCTCCATCACCCGGTGCGGCACCACCCGTTCCGGCGTTCCCTCGGCGCGCACCTCGTCCTCGGTCTTGCCGAAAGCCAGCGCCTGGGCCTGCGCGAACACGTTCGAGTTCAGCTTGTCATGGTGGTCACCCAGCGGGTTCAGCGACTTGCCGAACCCGATCAGGTCGACCGGGATCAGCGTGGTGCCCTGGTGGATCAGCTGATAGAAACTGTGCTGCCCGTTGGTCCCGGGCTCACCCCAGAACACCGCGCCGGTGTCGTAGTCCACATGCCGGCCGGTCAGCGTGACATGCTTGCCGTTGGACTCCATGGTGAGCTGCTGCAGGTAGGCGGGGAACCGCTTCAGGTACTGCTCGTACGGCATCACGCCGTAGGTCTGGGCGCCGAAGAAGTCGCGGTACCACACGGCCAGCAGGCCCAGCAGCACCGGCAGGTTCCCCGCCAGCGGCGCGGTGCGGAAATGCTCGTCCATCTCGTGGAAGCCCGCGAGCATCTCGTCGAAACGGTCCGGGCCGATCGCCACCATGATGGACAGGCCAATCGCGGAGTCCATCGAATACCGGCCGCCGACCCAGTCCCAGAACTCAAACATGTTCACGGTGTCGATGCCGAACTCGCGGACCCGTTCGGCGTTGGTGGAGACCGCGACGAAGTGCTTGGCCACCGCAGCCTCGTCGCCGAGCGCGCCCACTACCCAGTCCCGCGCGGAGTTCGCGTTGGTGAGGGTCTCCAGCGTGCCGAACGTCTTGGAGGAGATGATGAACAGCGTCTCGTCGGCGGCCAGGTCCCGGGTGGCCTCGACGAAGTCGGTGGAGTCGACGTTGGAGACGAACCGGAACGTCAGGTCGCGCTGGGAGTAGTGGCGCAGCGCCTCGTAGGCCATGACCGGCCCGAGGTCGGAGCCGCCGATGCCGATGTTGACGATGTTTCGGATGCGCTTGCCGGTGAAGCCGGTCCACTCCCCCGACCGGATCCGGTCGGAGAACTGGCGCATCCGCCCGAGCACCTCGTGCACCTGGGCGACCACGTCGACGCCGTCCACGATCAGCGACTCGCCCGCGGGCATGCGCAGGGCGACGTGCAGCACGGCGCGGTCCTCGGAGACGTTGATGTGCTCCCCGCGGAACATCGCGTCCCGGCGCTCGGGCACGCCGGACTCCTCGGCCAGTTCGACCAGCAGCCGGATGGTCTCGTCGGTGACCCGGTTCTTGGAGTAGTCGAGGAAGATCCCGGCCGCCTCCGCGGTCAGCCGTTCCCCGCGTCCGGGGTCCTCGGCGAACAGGTCACGCAGGTGCCGCCCCACTATCTCCTCATGGTGGCGCTGCAGAGCCTGCCATGCCTTCCGTTCGCGCAGCGGCATCGCTGACATGTCTCCTCCTTCGTCCGGCCGGCCCGCACTATTTCTGGCTAGCTCTGTTTCTTCTGTTTCTTCTGGACCGCAGTGTTTCTTCTGGCTAGCACTGCTTCTTCCGGGTGGCACCGTCTCTGGCTGGCACCGTTTTTGGCTGGCACCGTTTTTGGCTGGCACGGTTCCCCGCTAAAGCTGGCACGGTTCCCCGCTAAAGACAGTGCTCCGACGAGATCGTTTCATGCGCCGGTGAGCGCGCGGACCGCGGCCGCACGGCTATTGGTTAAAATCTTCACCTCTTAACGTGCCGCCCACTCCCCCGATGCCGCCCGAGCCGCCGTGGGCGCCGTAGCCCGGCTTCAGCAGGCCCCGAGCTCAAGACGCGATTGAATGCCGAGCGTCCGGTGACTCTCGCGTTGGGTGACGTTGGACCCTGCTTTCCCGGCCCTTTGGACCTGATCTTCCGGTCATTCTGCTCTGAGCACCAGGATGCACGCTTCGTAGGGTCAAGGTAACAGAGAGCGAAATATGGCTTTTCTCCGCACTGGGGAAGGCAAGATGCTGAAACTCAACAAGCTCATCGCAATCCCGGCCATCGCACTCACCGCCGGCCTCGGGTTCGCCGCATGCGACTCCGTCAAGGCTCCCGCTCTCGGCCTTAACCACACGCTGACCGCACCGGCCGCTACTCCGAGGCCGGTTGCAACAACTCCTGCTGCGGCACCAGCACCGATCCAAGCTTCTGCTCTGCCGACAGTCTCAACAGACAGCACGATCGAAGGGGCGCAAGCCGTAGAGCCAGCCACAATCGATCTGTCGGCCGATGGTAATGGTGACCTGAACGGGCTTACCTGGTCGTCGTGGACGGCGCACAACGCTGAAGGCTCTGGCTCCTTCAACGTGAACAACTGCCAGCCCAACTGTGCAGAGGGCACCACGGTATACGTCACTGTCTCGGTAGCCCTATCTGCCCCAACGAGCGGCAACAGTCCCTACTTCACCGCGATGACGCTGATAGACAGCTCTGGCAACACAAACACCTACGCCGCCGGCTCTAACGGCTCGCTGAGCGTTGTCTCTGATGCCTTGTACATCGCTGACGAGGCACCGGCTGGGCTGAACCCCGCACCGGCTGGGCTAACCAACTGCGGCCGGGGCGCGTACGCGGGGGCAGACACTAGCTGCCCGTTCGCGCTGAACGTCGCGGCAGATTAAGCCGGTGCCGGCCCGGACTACGCCAACAGCCCCGTCACGGGATCGTCTTACACCTTGCCTGTGGTGGCGACGACCCTGTGGTACTTCGGCGGGGCGGCGGCCGGGTCACTCGCCGATGTAGCTCATCACGTGCTTGATGCGGGTGTAGTCCTCCAAGCCGTACACGGACAGGTCCTTGCCGTAGCCGGAGTGCTTGAAGCCGCCGTGCGGCATCTCGGCCACGATCGGGATGTGCGTGTTGATCCAGACAGCGCCGAAGTCGAGCCGCTTGGCCATCCGCATCGCGCGGCCGTGGTCCTTGGTCCACACGCTGGAGGCCAGCCCGTACTGGACGCCGTTCGCCCACGCGGCGGCCTCGTCCTCGGAGCTGAACCGCTGCACGGTGATCACCGGGCCGAAGATCTCGTCCTGGATCATCTCGTCCTGCTGCTGCAGCCCGGACACCACGGTCGGGGCGTAGAAGTAGCCACGGCCGCCGATCCGCTGGCCGCCGGTCACGACCTCGGCGTGAGCCGGGGTGCGCTGCACAAAGCCCTCGACCCGGGCCAGCTGGCTGGCGCTGTTCAGCGGGCCGTAGTAGGCGTCCTCCACGTCGGGACCGCCGACCTTGGTGCCGCGTGCCTGCTCGGCCAGCGCGGCGGTCAGGTCGTCCGCGATGCCGGGGCCGGCCAGCACGCGGGTCGCCGCCGTGCAGTCCTGCCCGGCGTTGAAGTAGCCGGCGCCAGCGATGCCCTCCGCCGCGGCGCCGATGTCGGCGTCATCGAAGACGATGACGGGGGCCTTGCCCCCCAGTTCCAGGTGCACCCGCTTGAGGTCGGCGGCGGCCGCGACGGCCACCTCCCGGCCCGCGCGGACCGACCCGGTGATCGACACCATCTGCGGGATGTCGTGGGCCACCAGGGCCCGCCCGGTGTCGCGGTCACCGCAGATCACGTTGAACACCCCCGGCGGCAGGAACTCCGCGGCGATCTCGGCCAGCAGGAGGGTGCTGACCGGGGTGGTGTCGGACGGCTTCAGCACGATCGAGTTGCCGGCCGCGAGGGCCGGGGCGATCTTCCAGATGGCCATCATCAGCGGGTAGTTCCAGGGCGTGACCTGGGCGCAGACCCCGACCGGCTCACGCCGGACGAACGAGGTGTGGTCGTGCATGTACTCGCCCGCGGACCGGCCCTCCAGCACCCGGGCCGCGCCGGCGAAGAACCGGAGCTGGTCGACGATCGGCGGGAGCTCCTCGCCCATGGTCAGCGCGACCGGCTTGCCGGTGTTGCGGCACTCCGCGGCGGCGAGCTCGGCGGCGCGGGCCTCGACCGCGTCGGCGATCTTCAGCAGGGCCAGGCTCCGCTCGGCCGGGGTGGCGTCCCGCCAGGTCCCGAAGGCGTCGGCGGCGGCGCGCAGCGCGGCGTCGACGTCCTCCGCTGAGGAGATGGGGGCCTGCGCGTAGGCTTCACCGGCACTGGGGTCGATGACGTCGCTGGTGCGGCCATCACGGGTATCGGCGAACTTGCCGCCGACGAAGTTCTTCAGCTCGGTCATCGTCGCCTCCTGCGCGCGGAACGGGCCTGCTGTGCGGCTCAACTCACGACCTTGGCAAAGAATCATGGCCTACACAAGTGATTCAGTGGTTATGTTTGCAGTGAACTACGGATTTAGTTGACACCGCCCGCGCATGTCGCTCATGATGCCAACAGGGAGGCGACCGCATGGCACACGGCCCGAGGGTGCTGCCGACGCCCGCCGTCGTGCTCGACGAGATCTCCAAGCGGATCATAGAGCAGCTGCAGCAGGATGGCCGGCGCTCGTACGCGTCGGTCGGCAAGGCGGTCGGGCTGTCCGAGGCGGCGGTCCGCCAGCGGGTGCAGCGGCTGGTCGACGGCGGCGTCATGCAGATCGTGGCGGTCACCGATCCCCTGACGCTAGGCTTCCGGCGGCAGACCATGATCGCGGTCAAGTGCGACGGGGACCTGGAGGAGGTCGCCGACCACCTGGCCGACATCGACGAAATCGACTATGTGGTGATCACGGCCGGCTCCTTCGACCTCCTGCTGGAGGTCGTCTGCGAGGACGACGACCACCTGCTGGAGATCCTCAGCCGGGTCCGTGCGGTGCCGTCGGTGACGAGCACCGAGACGTTTGTGTACCTGAAGTTGCGCAAGCAGACCTATTCATGGGGAACGAGATGACCAACCCGCCCGAAAGCAACGCCGAACTGCAGCAGACGGCCCGGCGCAACCTCTGGATGCACTTCACCCGGATGTCCGCCTACACCGACGCCGACGTCCCGGTGATCGTGCGGGGCTCCGGGCCGTACGTGTTCGACAACCATGGCCGGCGTTACCTCGACGGCCTGTCCGGGCTGTTCGTCAGCCAGGTTGGGCACGGCCGCACGGAGATCGCCGACGCGGCGCGGCGGCAGGCGTCGGAGCTGGCCTACTTCCCGCTGTGGTCCTACGCGCACCCGCAGGCGATCGAGCTGGCCGAGCGGCTCGCCGAGCTGGCCCCGGGCGACCTGAACCGGGTGTTCTTCACCACCAGCGGCTCGGAGGCCGTCGAGTCGGCCTGGAAGCTGGCCAAGCAGTACTTCAAGCTGACCGGCCAGCCGGACCGGTACAAGGTGCTCAGCCGCAACATCGCCTACCACGGCACCTCGATGGGGGCGCTGGCCATCACCGGGCTCGCCGACATCAAGTACCCGTTCGAGCCGCTGCCGCCCGGCGGGGTCCGCGTGCCGAACACCAACTTCTACCGCGCGCCCGACTTCGTGGCCGACGACATCACCGACTTCGGCCGGTGGGCCGCCGACGAGATCGAGCGCGCCATCCTGCGGGAGGGCCCCGAATCGGTCGCGGCCGTGTTCCTGGAGCCGGTGCAGAACTCCGGCGGGTGCTTCCCGCCGCCGCCCGCGTACTTCGCGCGGGTGCGCGAGATCTGTGATCAGTACGGCGTGCTGCTGGTGTCTGACGAGGTGATCTGCGCGTTCGGGCGGCTCGGCCACTACTTCGGCTCGGCCCGGTACGGCTACCAGCCCGACATCATCACCTTCGCCAAGGGCGTCACGTCCGGCTACTCCCCGCTCGGCGGCATGCTCGTGCGGGACGCGCTGATGGAGCCGTTCGCCCGCGGGACGGCGACATTCCTGCACGGCGTCACGTTCGCCGGCCACCCGGTGTCGGCCGCGGTCGCGCTGGCCAACCTGGACATCTTGGAGAAGGAAGACCTGCTCGGCAACGTCCGCGCGAACGAGGCCGGCTTCCGCGCCACCCTGGAGAAGCTGTACAACCTGCCGATCGTCGGGGACATCCGGGGGGACGGCTACTTCTACGGCATCGAGATGGTCAAGGACAAGGACACCCGCGAGACCTTCAGCGAGGAGGAGTCCGAGCGCCTGCTGCGCGGGTTCCTTTCCACGGCGCTGTTCGACGCCGGCCTGGTCTGCCGGGCCGACGACCGCGGCGACCCGGTCATCCAGCTCGCCCCGCCGCTGATCTGCGGCCAGGAGCACTTCGACGAGATAGAGCGGATTCTGCGCGAGGTCCTCACCGAGGCCTGGCAGCGGGTCTAGCTGTGCTGGCCCGGGAGGCGACCCCAGTGTGCCTGGCCAAATGGCTAACGTGATCTTGTGACTCGGGCCCCGGTTGTGATGGTAGCGGGGTGTTGTGGTCGGCGCGGGGGTCGGCGAGCAGGTCTTTGATGGCCTGGGGGGTGGCGTCGGTGAGGGTGGCGTGGATGGTGACCTGGTCTTTGTCCCGGTTGTAGACCGCTTGGGTGTCGAGCACATCCAGCAGCCGTTCGGTGAGGGCGGCGGGTGCGTCGGTGAGGATGTCGCCCAGGTACGGCAGCTCGTCCAGCAGGGTGGGGTCATTGTCATGCTCGGCGGGAGTGTCTCCGTTAACTGGCTGACCGCGAGAGAGATCTCATTCCCCTCTCTGCGGGTGAGACGGGAGGAACGGCCATGGTGCTGAGCCTTGTTCTGATCGGCTTGGCGATCACCCTTGACCCGCTGCCGCTGACCGCCTTCATGGTGGTGCTGCCGTCCAAGCGCGGCCTGGTTCGCCGTGGCCCTGGCCCCCACCCTCCAGCCCTGGGCCCTGATCGGCGCGGGGGCTGCCACGGTCATGGAGGCCAAGCTGTCCAGCTGGGAAAGCTACCTCGCGCTGTTCGGGTTCTGCGTCCTGGCCTCGGCGTCCTACCTCGCCATGGAAACCTACGCCGGTTTCCGGCCCAGCCAGAGCGAAGCGTTCCTGGCCAGGTTCAGGACCTGGATAGAAACCCACACCGACCAGGTCATCATCTTCGGGAGCTTGATCCTCGGCTTCTGGCTCATCGCCAACAGCCTCTACCTGATCCTCACCTGAGACCGCAGCTCCACGCGGGTCCATCACAGGTCGTGTCTGTGATCGCACCACGGTTGCGCCTTGCAGTCTCCTGGTTCAGCGTGCCGCCAGCGTGCCTGGCGGCTGGGCCTGCATCATCACCCCTCCGAGGGTGACCGAGGACCGTCGCCTCGCCAGCGGATGACCTTAGCCACTTTCCGCATGGGTCCGTCCTCGGTTGGCTCGTGGTGTATTTGCCTCGGGTCTGTGAGGGGACGTCGTGGCTAAGGGCGCAATGGCTGAACGTGCCACTTCACAGAGCCCGCGGTTCGCGCTGACGAAGTTCCGGCCGACGACCCTGCCCACCACGCTGGTTACAAGATCTGGACTGCATGACCTGCTGACGGCGGGGGCTGGCAAGCGCCTAACCGTGGTGGTGGGGGCGGCTGGCGCGGGCAAGAGCGTGCTGCTGTCGAGCTGGGCGGCGGCAAGACCACCTAGCGTTACTTCCTGGCTGTCATGCGATGAGGCTGACGCTAACCCGGTCCGCTTCTGGACCGGCTTCATCGAGGCCGCCCAGATTGTGGAGCCGCGGTTCGGCGCCGATGCCGCTGACCTGCTGGCGATGGACGGGGGAATGTCGGCCGATGTCACCGCGTCCATCGCCAACGATGCCGCAAAACTGCCCGCCGGGGTGGCGATCATTGTGGACGACTTCCATTACGCGGCGCCCGCGGTCTCCAAGGACATGACTGATCTGGTCGAGCGCTGGCCGGCCGAGACCGCCCAGCTGGTGCTGGCCAGCCGTTTCGACCCTCCGCTGCGGCTGCACCGGCTGCGGATGGCCGGTGAGTTGTGCAAGCTTGGCGACCGTGACCTGTATTTCTCGGTGGCCGAAAGCCGCGCCCTGCTGGCGAACTTCGGTGTGGAGGTCGCCGCCGCTGACCTGGCGCTGCTTTATGAGGGAAGCGAGGGGTGGGCCGCAGCCCTGCAGATGGCGGCGCTGTCGCTTCGCGGCACCGGGGACCCGGCGCGGGTAGCGCGGGCGCTTGACGTCCGCAGCCACGAAATCGCCGAGTACTTCATCTCTGAGGTCCTCGAGCAGCAGCCCCCCGAGGTTGCCCGGTTCATGCTCGAGACCTCCGTCCTCGGCGAGCTGACCGCGGACGCGTGCACAGCCATCACCCGGCGGCAGGACGCGGCGGCGCTGCTGCACAGCATCGACGCGGCCAACCTGTTCATCGTGGCACTCGATGATGAGCGGACAAGCTTCCGGTATCACCACCTGGTGCACCAGGTGCTGCATGCTGAGCTGCGCGCCAGGGACCCGGGCCAGGAGCTTGCGCTCCAGTTGCGGGCGGCCGAATGGTTCGAGGCAGCCGGTGACACACGGCGGGCAGCCCGCCACTTCCTCGCGGCGCGGCAGGTCGACCGAGCCCTAGCCCTCATGCAGGACAGGGTCGTGATCAATTACCTGCACGACCCGGTCTTGCCGGCACCGCTGGATCTCAGCATGGTCGCCTCCTCGCTCCTTGCTGATGCGCCTGACCGGCTGCTGGCCCTGGCTGCCGACCTCCTGGTGTCGGGTGACGCGGCCCACGGTGGCGAATATCTTGACCTGCTTGAGCGAGCCCGGCCGTCGATCCCGCCCGAGTCGAGGCTGGCGGCCCGGCTCGCGGCGATGCGTTCATTGCACTATGCGCTGACCGGCCAGGCGGATGAGGCCGTGGCTGAGGGTCTCGCTGCGCGGGCCATCCAGGAGCGGACGCTGCTCAGGGACGACTGGAACGCCGCCGTCCCTTTGGTTCTTATTCGTGCCTATACGTGGCTGGAAGACTTCCAGGCAGCTAAGCGCGAGGTGGCTGCGGCCCTGGCGATACCCACGCTCACCGAACCGGTGAGGCTGGTACTGGTGCCCGGAGCGCGGGCACTGGCATGCTTCGAGGCTGGCCACCTCGCTGAAGTCGCCGATACCGCCAGGGCCGCTGATGCGGATGCGCGGCGGCTGGGATTCGGCCAGCACTTTTTCGCCATTGATTACCTGCTCGCGCTGGCCGGCGTCGCCCTCGAGCGGCGCGACCTCGACACCGCAGAGCAACTCACCGAGCAAGCGCTGTCTATATCGGAGCGGGGACGCCCCGCCTTTGAGTTCCTGGCGCTGCTCGACCGGGCCGGGATCTGGGCCGCCCGCGGGCAGGTCCGCGATGCCCTGGCGACTGTTGAGGCGGCGCGCCTGGTACTGGCCGGGACCAGGTCGGTGCTGCTGGCGCGGGCGGATGAGCTGGAGGCGCTGCTGCGCCTTTCGCTCGGCGATCTGCGCTCCCCCGTTGAGCTGGCGAGCGGGCTGCCCGCCGGCCGCCGCAGCCTGCTGCTCGCCAGGATCGCGCTGGCCACTGGCGATCACCACGCCGCGGAGGAACACCTGCAGTCGCCGCTGCTGGAAGACTTGACACCGCGGCGGGCGCTGGTGCGCCAGATACTCCTGGCCGCCGCCGCGATCGAGCGCGGCGACCCCATGACCGCTGGCATGGTAGGCGGGGCGCTGGTGGCAGCCCGCCGCGGGGGCTTCCTCAACACCGTCGTCACGACCGCACCACAGATGACGAGCTACCTGGTCGAGCACTCGGCGCAGGTGCGGCCGGGCCCGTTCATGGAGCAGCTGATCGGTGCGGCTCTCGCGGTGCGCGCCGCGCAGCCGGAAGCTTCCCGGTCCTGCCGTGTGCTCATCGAGCCACTGACGGCTGCCGAGCTGCGCATCCTCAAGCTCCTGCCGACCAGCACCTACCTGCAGATGGCGGCAACTCTCTACGTTTCGCGCAACACGGTGAAAACCCATCTCCGGTCGATTTACCAGAAACTGGGGGTCACGTCGCGCTCGGAGGCCATTGAGCGGGCAGTCGATCTGCGTCTGCTCTGAGACCGGCCTGCTGTGAGGCCTGCCGCGGCAGCGACGCCGCCGTGACCGCCGAAGCCAAAGCCACTCGAAGTGGCTGGAAATCACCCTCGGAAGGGCGACGACACCTTCCCGGCATTCAAGGAGCCTAGATGGCGTATAGGAACGCCCTAGGTGGGCGCTCCGAGGAGGTGAGGCAAGATGCCTCTACTCGACGCGTTCTTCATGATGATGTGGTTCTTCCTGTGGATCCTGTGGTTCTTCCTGCTGTTCCGGGTGATCCTGGACATCTTCCGGAGCCGGGACCTGGGCGGCTGGGGCAAGGCCGGGTGGCTGGCCTTCGTGATCATCCTGCCGTTCCTGGGTGTGTTCGTGTACCTGATCGCGCGCGGCCACAAGATGACCGAACGGGATGCTGCCCAGGCACAGGCCCAGGACGAAGCGTTCCGCTCCCACGTCCAGGAGCCGGCGCAAGGGAACGGCACCGCCGACGAGCTCACGAAGCTGGCCGGCCTGCGCGACCACGGGACAATCACCGAGGCCGAATTCCAGCAGGGCAAGGACAAGATCCTCACACCAGCAGCCTGACCTGTGCCCAGGTTGGCAAGGCTGCTCCTGGCTGACGCCCAGTAGGTGAGTCGCGCTGAGGCAGCAGATATGAGTCGCGCTGAGGCAGCAGATAGATGTGGAGATCGCAGCGGCGCCGGGCCTGACGGGCTCGCTGCCGGCGGAGGAGGCACCTGATGAATGTGAGGACCCGGCGCTGGCTCGCACGCGCCTCGTTCGCCCTGATGCTCGCGGCGGTGGCGCTGGTGCTCGCCGTCGCGGGGTGGCGCAGCCTGACGCTGGTGGCGCTGAGCGTGATCGGTGTGTGCGCCGTCCTGGCGGGCGCGTACTGGTTCCTGGCCAACCGGGGGGTGCTCCGGTGGATCGCGCTCGTCCTGGTGGTCGCGGCGCCGGTGCTCATCCTGGTGGCGTTCGCCCTGCATAGTTTGCTATGGGTGGCCCTCGTGGCGGTGGCGCTGATGCTGGCCGCGGCCGGGACCGCGCGGGCCGCGCTGAGCACGGGCGGCCAGAACACGGCCATGCCGGCGCGCCCGGCGGCCCGTCCCCGGCGGCCGTTCCTGATCATGAACCCGAGGTCGGGCGGGGGGAAGGTGGTCAAGTTCGGGCTGAAGGACAAGGCAGAGACGCTGGGCGCCGAGGTGGCGCTGCTGGACGGCCCGGGGATCGTGGACGTGGCCGCGCTGGCCCGCCAGGCGGTCGCCGATGGCGCCGACCTGCTCGGGGTGGCCGGGGGCGACGGAACCCAGGCGCTGGTCGCCGGGATCGCAGCCGAGCACGGCCTTCCCTTCCTGGTGATCAGCGCCGGGACCCGCAATCACTTCGCCCTGGACCTGGGACTGGACCGCGAGGATCCCGCCGCCGGCCTGGCTGCCCTCACCGACGGCGAAGAACTGCGCGTTGACCTGGGCATCATCGGCGGGCGCACGTTCGTCAACAACGCCTCGTTCGGCGCCTACGCCGAGGTGGTACGCAGCCCCGCCTACCGGGACGACAAGCGGGACACCACCTTGCAGATGCTGCCCGACCTGCTCAGGGGCCACGAGGGGGCCCGGCTGTCCGCTCAGGCCGGCGACACCAGGATCGACGGCCCGCAGGCGCTACTGGTCAGCAACGGCCAGTATGACATGAGCGACGTCGCCGGCCTGGGCCGGCGCGCCCGCCTCGACGCCGGCACCCTCGGCGTAGTCGCCGTCCGGGTGGACAGCGCCCGGCAGGCGGTCGCCCTCGTCCGCCGCGGACACGGTAACGGGCTGACCGTGCTCACCGACAGTGAGGTCATCGTCGACGCCGACGCCGCCGAGATCCCCGTCGGCATCGACGGCGAGACGGTCATGCTCCCGACGCCGGTCCGCTGCACCATCCGGCCACGGGCGCTTTCTGTCGTCGTGCCGAGGGAACGTCCGGGAGTACCCTCCCCCAAGCCAGCCCTCGAGTGGCCGCGGCTCCGGCAACTCGCCTCCTTCCGTCCCCAGCCAGACCACGTGCCCCTCCCC
>Ga0181521_10005050_pt1 | contig 14828 bp, 12 predicted proteins | sample PEATcosm2014_Bin_32_FD_119764 | JGI IMG/M metagenome (GOLD analysis project Ga0181521, IMG submission 119764) | Peatland microbial communities from MTU Mesocosm Facility, Houghton, MI, USA - PEATcosm2014_Bin02_60_metaG | ecosystem: Environmental > Terrestrial > Soil > Wetlands > Peat | place...
CGATTCTGCTGGCGATGATCTTCAGCGGCCTTCTGATCTACTGGGCCTACGACCCCTACCGGATCGGCTTCGGCAGCGTTACGGTTTTCCATTTTTTCCCCAACTGGTTTTACGACCTGACAGGCATTGCCCAGCAACTTGCTCTGGGCATGGCGCTGCATTTCGTCTTTGCGTGGATCTTCGCCATCAACGGCATCGCGTATGTGCTGTACACGCTGATCTCGGGCGAATGGCGCGCCCTCATACCGGACCGGGACTCGTTTCGCGAAGCCGTTCAGGTGGTGATGCACGATGCCGGTTTTCATGTGCCGCTGCCGCCGCAGGGCCGTTACAACGCTGCCCAGCGAATCACCTACTCTGCCATCGTGCTTATGGGAGGGCTGAGCCTGCTGACTGGTCTTTCGATATACAAACCAACCCAGTTGCACTGGCTGACGGCGGCGCTCGGCGGATATGAATGGGCTCGGTGGGAACATTTCTGGCTGACGATGGGCTACGTTGGATTTTTTGTCGTTCACATCGCGCAGGTGATTCGCGCGGGATGGGCGAATTTCCGGGCCATGGTCTGTGGCTACGATCTGAAAGAAACCGGGCACAATCCGGTGGAAACCGAGACGAAAGCCGAGGCGACACATGGCGACTGATTCAAAGAGTCCGGGGACTCCACTCACACCGGAACAGGAACTGGCGCGCCGTTCCCGTCGCTCGTTTATCGGGCTCGGCGCAGGAGCGATTTGCGTGGCCGGCGGCTGGTACTGGCTCAATTCCCAGCCGCTGGAAGACGAGATTCCCCGGCCGTTGCGCCGTGTACTCGGCGTCAACGAGCGGGTCGTGCGCGACGCACTGTACAGCGACGAGCATCTGGTCCGGACTTACCCCGCTTCCGCCATCGGCAGGCTGAAGGTCAACGGCGATATCGGGATGGAACAGCCGATCGATCAGGCGGCGTGGCAACTTGATCTCGCGCCACTGGGAGCCGTTGAGCGAAAGCTGACGATTGCCGACATCCGTTCGCTGCCGCGCTGCGAAGAAACGATCGACTTTAAGTGCGTCGAGGGCTGGAGCACGGTGACGCAATTCGCCGGCGCGCGGCTTTCCGACTTCACGGCGCACTTCGCGCCCGGCTCGGAGAAAGCGGCTTACGTCGCCATGCGCACGCCCAGCAGGGATTACTACGTTGGGGTCGATATGCCGAGCGCGCTCCATCCGCAGTCCCTTTTGGCGTACGAGATGAACGGGAAGGCTTTGGAAGACCGGCATGGCGCGCCGCTGCGGCTGGTGATGCCGGTGAAGTACGGAATCAAGAACATAAAGCGGATCGGGCGCATCGAGTATGCGAACGAACGCCCGGCCGACTACTGGGCCGAACAGGGCTACGACTACTACTCCGGGCTATAGAAACTGGGCTTCTTTCGGCTCCCCAAAAATGGAAGGTCGGCCTCCGGCAAATGGAATCGAGCCTTCGAGTTTGGGCCCCGCGCAACCGTTACCGACTTGGGCGCATCCAAAGAACAGGGAGCAAAGAAGCGCGGTATGTGGTCAATCAGCCACATTGGCGCGCTGCCGAAAGCGACATAATTAGAGTTATTTTCAATATCTTACAGGGAAAATGATCTATTCGGCGCGGACAAGATTCATGCGCCTGTGTCATACTTGGTTAGCTTTATAGAACGTGGAAGAATAATGACGCAGTTGGACGAGGCGATATCCCGGTATCACCGGATTCTCGAGTCTGAACCCTACCGCGACTTGCGGTGGGTGAAAAACTTGCAGGACGAGATGGAGGCGCGCCAGCTTTCGGCTGGTGGCCGCCTTCTGTGCCCGTTTCTCAGGCCGAATTTCGTCACCCAGAAGCAATACGACAATCTGGTCAAAACCGGCGAAGCGTTAATATCGGCTGTCGATCGGATGCTGCGCGCGGCGCTCGCATCCCCGCAATTGCTCTCCCGCATGCAGCTTTTCCCCGCCGAAAAAATGCTGGCTGCCATCGATCCCGGATACGAAATGGCCGAAGTATCCGCCCAACTCGATCTGCAGATCCAGAACGGGTCCCTGCATGTCATGCAGTATAACGCAGACGCTTTGACGGGCGCGGCATGGTCTGAAGGGCTCTCGGATTTGTTCTTCGATTGCCCGCCGGTGAAGGAGTTCCGGCGGCGCTACACGCTCACGCGCGTGGGAGGCAAGAAGCCATTTCTCAACGCGCTGCTCAAGGCTTACAAAATGTTCGCGGCCGGCGCTCCCGGCGCTGGTTCGTTCGGAGCTGGTTTGTCCGTAGCAAAGCCGAAGCCGAATATCGCGATTCTCGAGTTTCGCGATCCTACGGGGCGCAGCGAATACGAGATTTATCGCGACTACTTCCGTGCCGAAGGATTTCAGGCGGAATTGGTTTCGCCCGATCAACTGGAATACCGCAACGGCGTGCTGCGCAGCGGCAACTTCGACATCGACCTGATCTATCGGCGCATCAGCGTGCAGGAGTTCCTGCTCCGGTTCACCCTGAATCATCCGCTGGTGCACGCGTATCGCGATCACAAGGTTTGCGTGGTGAACAGCTTCCGCTCGGAGCTCTCGCACAAGAAGGCGATGTTTGCGCTGTTGACCGACGAATCGCTCACCGCCAAGTTCCCGATCAACGAACGCAAGGCGATTCGCGAGCATGTGCCGTGGACGCGCTTTGTGAAGAGCGGTAAAACCCAGTATCGCGACGAGACGATCGACGACCTGATCGAGTACATCAGGCAGAATCGCGAAAAGCTGGTTTTGCGCCCCAACGACGAATACAGCGACATGCACAGCTTCATCGGTTACGAGCACGATGAGGGCTCCTGGGCGCGCGCCGTCCGCGAAGCGCTTCGTGCGCCTTACGTGGTGCAGGAGCGGGTGAAGCCGGCGCGCACGGTATTCCCGCTTATGAACTACGGTCACCTCGAATTCAAGGAAATGCAGGTGGACGTGCAGCCGCAGGCATTCCTCGGCAAGGTGGCTGGATGTTCCAGCTACGTGTCTTCGTCCGGGCCGGGCAGTTATTCGCCGGCGTCGGGCTTCGCGCCCACATTCATCATTGACCCCAAAGGCTAATCGGGACACTGTGGCCCTGGCGGTCTTTGCCGCCGGCGTTCGGCGGTGAAAGGCATGGGTCTCAGCTTGCCGGACATCATCGTTAACTCCATGCGGACCGAAGACTGGGAATCAGTCCGCGCAATTTACATTCAGGGTATCGCGACCGGTACCGCAACCTTCGAGCAGACCGCGCCGGAATGGAAAACTTGGGATGCCGCGCATCTGCCCTCCTGCAGACTCATCGCCCGAAAGGGCAGCCAAGCCCTGGGATGGGCCGCTCTGAGCCCTTACTCGCGCAGGCAGGCTTATGCGGGAGTCGCGGAGGTGAGTGTCTATGTTGCGGAAGCGGCGCGCGGCCGAGGCGTTGGCGCGGCGCTGCTCTCAGCGCGGGTTACCGAGTCCGAGAGGCAGGGAATATGGACACTGCAGGCCAGCATCTTCCCCGAGAACACTCCCAGCATCCGGCTTCATGAAAGGTCCGGATTTCGCGTGGCGGGAACGCGGGAACGAATCGGATACATGGATGGGCGGTGGCGGGACGTGGTGCTGATGGAACGCAGAACGCAAGTTCACCTTTCCGATCCCGCATAAAGCCCGATATTCCGCGGCCGGCAATAGTTTGCCGAATTCGGCGCCTGGGAGCGCAGACACCCGTCAGATGGACCCACACATGCTCATTCGTGTATGGACGCTCTTGGGAGACGCCATTATCGGGCCGGCGCGATTGAAGCAACCTTCAGTCTGTTTCCCGCCTTGACCGTCCCCGTGACAATCACCTTCCTGCCAACGTATCGAGCCGGTGTTTTCTGATCGCTCAGCACCCAGGCTTCATCACCGGATTGCAGCGTGTATTTCGGTACTTTGGTTATAGGGCATTGAGTGGCGCAATTCGGCCCGACGCACTGGTTGTCATGAATGACCCCGGTGAACGTGTTCGGTGCCTTGTCGCCCAAAGACAAAGTAGCCAGACACAAGCCAACGGCAACCGGGAATACAGCGTACCGTTTCATGCTCTGTCATTATAGCGCCCGCGGAATACAATACAGACAAGTGGATAAGACCTTCTACATCGAGACTTTCGGGTGCCAGATGAATGCTCACGACTCTGAAAAAGTCGTTGGCACGCTGCTCCACGAAGGCTACACGCAGGTTGAGACCGCGGAAGCGGCGCATTACGTTTTCTACAACACCTGCAGCATCCGGGATAAGGCCGAGCAGAAGGTCTTCAATCGCCTGCAGCACTTCAAGCGCGACGCCGGGAAGGGGAAGGTCTTCGCCGTTATCGGCTGCGTGGCCCAGCAGGAAGGCGAGAAGATATTCGAACGCGCGCCGCACGTCAGTCTGGTGGCAGGCTCCGCAAGCTACACCAAACTGCCGCAGATGCTGGTGCAGCTGGAGGCCGGCAACAATCGCGTAACCGGACTCAGCCTCGATACCGGCGAGGCCTTCGATACGCCTTTCACGCGCCGCGATAATCCGCATCGCGCCTATATCACGATCATCGAAGGCTGCGACAAGAGCTGCGCCTACTGCGTGGTCCCGTTCACCCGGGGGCCCGAGCGCAGCCGCACCAGCGCCAGCGTGATGGAAGAAGCGAAACGCCTCGCCGATTCCGGTTATACCGAAATACAGCTGCTGGGGCAGAACGTCAACAGCTACCGCGACCCGACGGCCGCCGGTTGGGATTTCGCCACGCTCCTCGATCGCGTGGGAACGGTCGGTGGCATCCGGCGCGTTCGCTTCACGACTTCGCACCCGCGCGACTTCGTGAAACCCATCGTCGACGCGATCGATTCCAACCCAAATCTGTGCAATCACGTGCATCTGCCCGTGCAGTCGGGATCGTCCCGCGTGCTCGAAGGCATGCTTCGCCTCTATACGCGCGACCAGTACATGGAAAGGATTTGGTGGATGAAGAACGCGCGGCGTTCCATAGCGATTACCTCCGATATCATCGTCGGCTTCCCGGGCGAGACGGAAAAAGACTTTGAAGAAACTTTGAGCCTGCTTGACGAAATTCAATACGACTCGATCTTCAGCTTCAAATATTCGCCCAGGCCGAACACGGCCGCGCTTCAAATGAGCGATCACATTCCGGAAGAAGAGAAGACGAGGCGTCTCACGATCGTGCAGGAGAAGCAGCGCGCCATCCAGATCCGCCAGAACTCCGCTTTGATCGGCGCCGTGGAAGAGGTCAATGTGGAAGGCAGGCATGAGGCGCTCGGACTGTGGGTCGGCCGGACTTCGCGGAACCGGACATTGAACTTCACGCACGCCGGACCGGAAGACGGAGCACCGGGACAAAATCTGATCGGCAAATACGTTTACGTGCGCGTGACGCGCGGCGGGCCCAATTCGCTGGCTGGCGAAACGGCGAACTGACCCGGCGCGGGACGCTCCGTTTCCCTTTTCCCCCGCTGTGATGTAATAAACACATGGAAGTCGAGATGAAGATCCGCGGACTGATGATGGATCCGGTGACGAACATGCCGATTGTCATCTTGAAAGATGTTTGCAGCACGCATGTTCTTCCGATCTGGGTGGGGATCTACGAGGCGAACGCGATTGCTCTCGAGATCGAAAAGGTTTCGACGCCCCGCCCGATGACGCACGATCTCATCAAGACGCTGCTCGTCGGGCTCGACGCCGGAATTCAGAAGGTGGTGGTCAACGAGCTGAAGGACGACACGTTCTTCGCAGTCATCTGGGTGCAGCGTAACGGCGAACTGATCTCGGTGGATTCACGGCCGAGCGATGCGCTGGCTCTGGCGCTGCGGCTGGATTGCCCGATCTTCGTCGACGATTCGGTCCTGAAATCCTCGAAGCTCGCAAACAATGTTGCCCAGAAGGTGAGCACCAACGATGAGCTCCGACGGTTGCTGGAGAACATGAGCGACGAGGATCTTGGCCGCTACAAGATGTAAGGTCCGGCTCGGATAACGCGTCCCCCCGCACAATAACGCTTCCGCACTTGCAGGGCGGCCAATCCCGGCAGCCGCCTTTCCAGGCGGCTAGGCCGCACTTCTGCCAACCAGGCGCATCGAAACGGCAACCTTTTCCACATCGGCCAGATCCTCGTCAGCCGCCACGCTCACTCCTTGCGCGTACGACTAACCTGTCTCAGTTCCGGTTGCATTTCTTCTCCGCAAAATATTGCAACCGGCGCCACGCGTTCGTTGTCCGACCAGATGCAGCGGACAACCCGCGCAGAGGAGGATGTAATGAATCCAGGTGTAGCCGTATTGGTATTCCTGAGTGCCGGGGCCATCGCCTCGTTTTCATTTCTGGCGGTGACAACGTGGTCGGACAGCCGCCGCCGCGAAAGAATTGCGTTCTACGGAAACGAAACGATCAGAAAAATTTCGGAAATGCCGGGAGCCAGTCCTGCCTCGGTGCAGGAGTTCGTTCGCGAACAGCAGAGGAACGCGGAGCGCCGCCACCGTGAGGGTCTCAGACTCAGTGGCCTGATCACCGCCGCTGCAGGGGTCGGGATCATGATTTTCCTGCGGGCGCTCCCGGCCGGCCGTGTCTATATGGTTGGGATCATTCCGCTCCTGATCGGCGTTGCTCTCGTGTTCTACGCATACATCCTTGCTCCCCGGCCTGACAGAACTTGAATCCTCCGCCCATAGTGTGCCATCCTATAGGTGTAGTTTGACAGTCCCGCTACTCGGGCCCCTCGCAGTCCTCGACTCGCTGCTCTCTCAAATTCCAGAAAGAAGATGTGTTGACGAATATTCCCGCAGGGCCAATCCTGAAGCGGACTGGCATCAATTGGGTTTCGACGCTCGCGTTCGCCGCGTTTCACCTTGGGGCCGTTGCCGCCCTTTTCTTTTTCAGCTGGCCGGCATTCTTTACCGCGCTTGGTCTTTACTGGGTCGCTTTGAGCCTGGGAATCGGCATGGGCTACCACCGGCTGCTGACGCATCGCTCCTATCAGCCGCAAAAGTGGATCAAATACTCTTTGGCGGTCTGTGGAGCGCTGGCCCTCGAAGGAGGACCGATCTCCTGGGTCGCGACCCACCGGATTCATCATCAATTCTCCGATAAAGAGGGCGATCCGCACACGCCGCGTGATGGAAAGTGGTGGTCGCACATCCTCTGGATGGTGGTGGGCGATTCAACCCAACGCCAGACTTCCGAGTGCCTGCACTACGCTCCGGATCTCTGCAATGATCGATTTCTGGTCTGGCTCTCAAAGTACAACTACGTGCCGCTGGTGATTTTATCCGTCGTGCTGTTCGCCTGCGGCGGCTGGCCGTTCCTCCTGTGGGGCGTGTTCTTCCGCGTGACCATGGGGCTGCATGCCACTTGGATGGTGAACTCGTTGACGCACTTCTGGGGCCGGCGCCGGTTTGAAACCCACGACGATTCGCGGAACAACTGGCTCGTCGCTCTGTTGAGTTTCGGCGAAGGCTGGCACAACAATCATCACGCCCATCCGACCTCCGCCCGCCATGGCCTCGCCTGGTATGAGATCGACATGAGCTGGATGGCTATCCGGCTCCTCCAGATGCTGGGACTGGCGAAGTCCGTACACGTCGCCGGACTCTGACGCTCTACTCTCGTCCCTTTTGTGGTGCAATCAAAAGGATGAGGCGATTTCCTACGAGAGTGATTTTGTGTCTGGCGGGGGGCGCGGCCGCGTTTGCGCAAGCGCCCGTGGTTGGGGTCGGGACTTTCATCCATGTGGTCGCCGATCTCGATAAGACCATGCGATTCTATGGCGACCGCCTGGGCCTGGAGCTGAACGGGCCGCCGGGGCCGCGTGCTTTCTCGGCGAACGCGGTAGTCGAGAATTTGTACGACGCGAAGGGATCTCAGTCGCGTGTTGCGGTCTTTAAGATTCCGGGATCGCCGCTGGGCGTTGAATTCGTCGAATTCAAAGATGCCGTCCAGAAGCCTTTCCGGCCGCGCCTGCAGGATCCCGGCGCCAGCCTCCTTGCCATTCCCGTTCGCGATATCGGTTCCGCGATGGCCAGGCTGAAGGAAGATGGCGCCCCTGTGATCGGTGACGCGGTGGTAACGGATCCCGATGGCTTCTTTATCCAACTTGTGGAGGGCACGTCGGGCGCCAAGCTGAGTTTAACGGTCGACAGCACGGAACGGACGCTGCGGCTTTTTCGCGATCTGCTCGGATTCCAGCCTGAGGCCGGAAAACGGAACACTACGGCTAAAGTTCCCGGCACCGAGTTTGAAGTGGAGTTTGTTGAACACAGAGGTGTCAACCGCCAGGCAGTCACTCCCGGCATTCACGATCCCGGTGCGGGCGTGCTTCGCCTGATAGTGCGGAATGTCGACTCGCTGCTTCAGGCCTTGAAGGCCGCCGGAATCCCCGTCGTATCCGCGCGAGGCGAGACGGTCAGTATTGGAACCAGACACGTCGTGATCCTGCGCGATCCCGATAACTTCTTCTTTCAAATCTTCGACCAGCCGAATTCTGCTCCAAATTTGACTCCAGCCGCGAAGTAATCAATCCCCGCGGGCCATATAATAACTTGGCGTACAAGGAGATTGTCATGAAGTTTCTTAAAGGCGGATTACTTGCCTTCCTGTTCATCGCCTGCGTGCCGACCAGCGCGCAGGACATGCCGTCGACGATGACCGCGCAGGAGAAGGCGAACGTGAAGATGGTGCTGAACTGGTGGCGCGAAGTCATCGTGGCGCACCATGTGGAACTCGCGCCCAATTATCAGGCGGAGGATTACATCCAGCACAACCCCAATATCCCGACCGGGCGTGCCGCATTTGTGAAATTTTTCAGCAGCCTCGGACCTCCGGTGCCGATTCCCGACAGGCTGCCCGATCCGCCGGCCGTTGCTTTCGGCAAGGGAGACTATGTGGTGCTGGTGTGGAATCACTCGGCCGTGGATCCCGCGAATCCCGGCCGGACCTACAACTACAACAGCTTCGATTGCCTCCGTATTCAGAACGGCAAGGTGCAGGAACATTGGGACGATGCGCAGAAACAGGCGCCAAGACCGGCGAGGGGGAACTAATCCAATGAAACTTTCAAACAGGACACTCTCAAGAACGAAACTCTATTGTGCCGGCGCGGCAGCCGTGATGGGCTGCGCCTTGTCCGCGCAACCAACCCTCAAGCTCTCGGCGCAGGAGCGGAAAAACCTCGCGATCGCGACCAGAGAGCTGAAGGACATGCTCCAATACAATCACTTGGAAATCGCCAATGAAACCATGGCGGATTCCTACATTCAGCACAATCCGAATGTCCCGAATGGCCGCGAAGGCTTTCTGAAATTCTTCAGCTCGCTGCCGAACCGTCAGCCGGAGCCGATCAAGCCGGAGTGGAAGAATCCGCCGACCCTGACCATCACCAGTGGCCCCTACGTGTTCTTCATGTGGGACCGGAAGGCGAAAGATCCGGCCGATCCGTCGAAGGAATATACCTGGGACCATTTCGATATGGTTCGCGTGGAGAATGGGAAAATCCAGGAGCATTGGGACGAAGGGAGGAAGAATCCGCCCGCGCCCGGCAGGTAGTCGTGCGGGAGTTCCGCTGTCACCAGAGACGCTGCTAAGCTGACAGAAAGCATCTCCGTGAACCCGTCTGTCCCGGATGAAAGGAGACATCGTGGCAGCCACCGCCGGGGCATTGGCCTCAAACGACGCGGAACTCGTCCGGTATATCAATCTGAAGCTGGCAGCGCTCGGGCAGCCGACCAGCCAAAGCACGGCCGATCCCGATTTCATCGAGATTGCCGGCCCGCTGCTGAGGAATTACCACCAGAAGAATCAATTGCTGCGCGGCCGGCTTTGTCCGGCCGACGCGCGCATCCAGACGTTTCTGGACGACTATCTGAGCGGAGTTCTGCCGGGCGACGCGCTCAGGGAAAGCGCTCCCCGGCTGCCATCGCAGACTCTGGTGCTGGATCGTCCCGGCCTGGCGCGAGTGATGTCCCTGCCACCCTGCGCAGACAGCCTGTCATCGCCCTATGTGCGGTCTTACCGGATACGCCAGGGGATTCTTCACAACCCGAAGAGCGACAGGCGCACCACCAAAGGCATTTTTCATATCGCCGAAGGCGGGCTGCCGATTCCGGCGGACAAGATCGCGGTGCCGAAGCGTACGTTTGCCTCGTTGCTGGCGCTGGCGTTGAGTCCGCCGGCGGACGTTCTTGAACTGCCGTTCACAACCGACCAGGATCGCCAGGTGCGTCTGTTCGTCACATTGCTGCTGCGGCCGCTGGTGCGCCCGGCCACCGGGTCCGATCCGGCCCGGTCGATGGAGATACGGTTCTTCGCGCCCGCCAGCCTGGTGAGCAATCTGGATTTCGTGGAACGCATCTTCGGCAACGGCGGCGATCCGGATCTCCCCGAGAACGATTCCGCGCTCGACGTGATGCACTGGACCGGTCACACCGGCTGCGTCATTCTGGCGCCCCATTTAACAACTGCGAGAAAGAAAGACGTGGGTCTGCCGCATTACGACGCCGCGACAGAAAGGCAGCGGCGCGACGGCATGTGCTGGCGTACCGAAGATGAGTTTTACAACGGCGGCACGCCCTTCAAACTGGCGGCGCGGGACCATCGCGGCATCATGGTGACCATCCTTGCCGACAACTACTACGGCTACTGCAAGAAAGAGGTCAAGACTCAGATCAGTTACGCCGCCAACCTCTTCGGCATGTGCGAAGAAGAGCACGCCGGCGGCGCGCTGGCGTTTCCCGCCTACGTGCTGGGCCAGCAATTCCATGCCGGCCGGACTGTGCTCACAAAGCAGGTTACTTTCGAGCAGGCGATGCAATGGCTCGGCAGCCGCATCGAAGTCAAGCCCGAGCGCTACGCCGTCGACCGGCAGTTTCCGGATATTTACTACGTGCCCGAAAACGCCGATTTCAGCGTGTTTGACGGCAGCATAAAATGGCAGCTGCCGCATCCCGGAAAAGACCAGAGCGAATCGCACAAACTCACTTTAAGGGCGGACCAGACTTATGTGCTGCCGTGGGGCACCAAGATCCGGCTCGAAAAGCAAATCGACGGGACCGCGTGGCGTCTGGTGGCTTCGCGCGCCGATGGAATCCTGTGCCATAAACCATGTACCGTATCGGGCGGCGGTAAGTCGGAAATATCCAAATCGATCGGTACGATCATGCTGAAAGGCCCGGTCTTCGTCACCGATTTCCATGGCGATACGGAACAGGTGGCGGAGATTCTCGCCAAAGACTTTTCCACAATCTACAAGCGCACGATGCACGGGAGCCGCGCGCAGCGTCCGATCCTGAGTTCGGATCGCTCGCTCGGCTCGGTCATCAAGCTGATGACGCCGTCGCCGGATTACACGGACCAATACAACGAATGGCTCACGACCATTCCGCAAACGGTTCGCCAGCTGCTGATCACGCTGAAACGCTACTATGAGCCGGAGTGGGGCGGCGATTGGCGCCAGCACTTCAGTGTCGATCGGATCAATGGGCGTCCGGGGCATGAACTGAAATTCCGGGATCAGAAGCTGCTCGGGAACTATCTGCGGATGGGGTTCGACCCCGACGGCTCGTGGCGCATCTTCAAGCTGCGTCCGGATTTTAACCCGGCGGATAAAGTGCAGTTCGAGGACGACATCACCGCATCGGTCGTATTGCCGCGCCAAAGTCTGAATAATCTCGATCCGGAATATCGCGGCAACGACAGCGTCAAGCTGGTGGCGAATTGCGAGACCCTGCTTTTCCAGCGGCCCGACGAGGCCATCCACCGGGGATTCGACAAGGACGCCGAAGCCGACATCGCATCCGCCGGGCTTTTTATATCGAACTTCGAACCACTCACCGCGCAGGACGTGCAGACACTGGCGGACGAGGTGGTCGAATTCGACAAGTACACGCCGCCGATGAAGCGGCTGCTGAGCGATTTCCTCGGAAGCTCCAACGGGCCTCATGCCGGCTTTGTGGTTTCGTCGGCGCATCCGCGCATGGTGGACGGCAGCCCGTCGAAGAATCCGCGCTACCTGCAGAAGCGGCCCGATCTTACGGACCCGCGAAGCACATATATCGCCGAAATCGGCACACGTCTCGCCCGTGAGATCCCTGCGGATGCCACGGTCCATTTCCCCGTCAACGCCGTGCTGTCCGGCAGGCGCAACAATCCGGCGGACCACAAGGCGGGGATTCCTCCGTTGGCGGTTTACAATCCGATCCACTATCAGGAACTGCCGGAACTGTTCATGGACCTGATCTGCAGTCTGACGGGCAAATCGCCGGCTACCACGGGATTCGGGAGCGAGGGAGCGCTGACGAAGGGCCCGTTCAACGCGCTGCTGCCGGTGATTGACGTGAACAATGCGCTGGTTTCGGCGATTCTTACCGGCAATTCCGGTTTCACCACGGCAGCGGGTTACATCGGCCCGAAATACAAAGTGGAACACGACAACAGCATCCTGGTGCCGGAGTTGTGGTGCCGGATGAGGGTTGCCGAGCGAGACCCGAAGTTTCTGATCGACAACGGCTATCTGGAAAAGGTGGAAGATTTCGAGTTCGACGGGAAAGAGGTGCTGGCCGGCCGTCTGGGGTATCGCATCACCGCGTCCTTCGTGGACCGGTTTCTGGGACGCATCTTCGAAATGCCGGGAAGCGTTTTCCCGGAAGAAATGCTGCGCCCGGAGAAGCAGAACCTGGCGGACTTCGCGGAGGGCGTCAACGCGATCGTGGATGCGCAGCGCGCGGTCGCGAAGGACTACTTCGAGGACGGCAGTATTGAAGCGGCGTGCCCTCCCATCAAGGCGCTTCTGCACATCATGGCGCATGGTGAGTATGAGGGCAAACGCGCCAACGATCCGCGCATACGGGCGCTGTTCACGCGCGAGTATCTGCTGACGAGCGACTGGTATCACGCCCGCCTGCACATGCAGCAAGCGCTGGACACCGCGCTCTGGATGAGGCATCGGGACGCCATCGAAAAGTTTGCGGCCAGTGGTTTACCCGCGGCGCACATCGATTTGCAGGCCCGGCTTGCGATCTCGCTGAAGCATTTGAGGTATGTTAAGAGCGACGCTTACCCGCGGGAGTTGGTGGGTACTATCGGCGCCGATCCGTCGATTATATGGAAGATCGCTTAATACGCCCGAGCATGAAGACTGTATGGGTTGCTTATGGGATTGCGATCGTCGTCATTCTGGCGGGGATCTGGGCCTATTTCGAATATGAGCCGAACTGGCCGGCGTGGGTGCCGGCAATTCTTTTGATTGTGCTGGTGCCTCCGGCCAGAATGCACGTGAGCCGCCGGATGATCACGCTGCGCTTTCACGACGACCATCTGACGCTCGAGACGGGGTTCCTGTCGCGTACGCGGCGAACCGTCGACATGGCGAAGATTCAGGATGTGACGGTGCGGCAAACTCTGGGGCAGCGCATGCTCGGCGTCGGGGATCTGACGCTCGAAAGCGCGGGGGAGAGCGGCTCGATGGGGATAGCGAATGTGGACGGTCCGCGCGAGATCGCGGATCAGATCCTCGCCAGCTCGAAGCGATCGCCGGGGGCGACGCGTGCGGGTTTGTAACCAAGGATGATGTAACCGACATGAGAATTTGTTGTGCCCTTATTCTGAGCGCGGCCGGCCTTTTGGCCCAAACCCCCAAGTCCTCCAACGCCGTGGCCGACTGGCCGATGTACAACCGTGACTCCGCCAACACCCGCTATTCGCCGCTCAAGCAAGTCGATACCGCGAATGTCGCGAAACTGACGCAGGCATGGACCTTCACCACCCAGACAGGTGCGCCCGCCGCACCAGCGGCCGGTCCGGGACGCGGCGGCGCCGGGATCGGCGCGGAAGTCACGCCGATCGTCGTCAACGGAATCATGTACGTGCCTGCCGCGAACCTGGTCGTCGCGGTTGATGCGGACGCCGGCAAAGAAATCTGGCGCTACCAATTGTCGAGCGGTCAGGCGTCGACTCGAGGCGTGTCCTACTGGCCCGGCGACAAGGAGAATCCGCCGCGCATCATCTTCACTTCAGGGCGAAATCTGATCGCACTCAACGCCAACACGGGCAAGATCGATCCCGGCTTCGGCAAAGAAGGCATGGTGGACATGGTGGTCGGATATTCGGGCGTGCCCACAATTTTCAGGAACACCGTGATGGTCGGGGCCAGCGTTTTGGAAGTGCCGAAGGGACCTCCGGGCAACACCCGCGCATACGATGCCCGCACTGGCGCAAAGATGTGGGAGTTTCACACCGTTCCGCAGCCGGGCGAAGTGGGTCACGAAACCTGGCTCGATGCTCCTGATGGAACACCAAGTTGGAAAGACCGCTCCGGCACCAACGTCTGGGGCTGGCAGATGACCGTGGATGAAGCGCGCGGTCTGCTCTTTATGCCGGTGGGCGGGCCTGCATCCAACTACTATGGCGGCGACCGGCCAGGAGCCAATTTGTTCGGCAATTCGATCGTCGCGGTGGACGCGCAAACAGGCAAGTACAAATGGCATTTCCAGACCGTCCATCACGACTTTCGGGACTACGACACGCCGCCCGCGCCGGTGCTGCTGGATGTCACGATCAAGGATGGTCCGATGAAGGGCAAGAAGGTTCCGGTCCTCGCGCAGGTGGGGAAGACGGGCTGGATGTTTATCCTCGATCGCGAGACGGGCAAGCCGGTGTTCGGCGTCGAAGAGCGTCCCGTGCCGGCGGGCGACGTGCCTGGAGAGTGGTATTCGCCGACACAGCCTTTTCCGCTCAAGCCTCCGCATCTGGGGCGCATCGATTTCAAACCGGAAGATATGGTGACCGCGGAAGACACGACGCCCGAGCACGCCAAA
>Ga0181521_10005051_pt1 | contig 14828 bp, 12 predicted proteins | sample PEATcosm2014_Bin_32_FD_119764 | JGI IMG/M metagenome (GOLD analysis project Ga0181521, IMG submission 119764) | Peatland microbial communities from MTU Mesocosm Facility, Houghton, MI, USA - PEATcosm2014_Bin02_60_metaG | ecosystem: Environmental > Terrestrial > Soil > Wetlands > Peat | place...
GCCTTCAGACTATGACTACGTGCTGCGCAACATCGCCCAGCGTGAGCGCCAGGGTGTTGAACAGCACATCCTGGTATTTCATGAGCTGCCGCAATCGGTCGAGCTGCTTGCCCGGCTTATCCCCGAACTCCAGAAGCGCGGTTACAGGCTTGTGACGCTGCGGTCGTATATGGCAGAGGTTAATCGCTAGCAGACTCCGGAAGAGGGCCATCTGTCATGCTGAGCGGAGCGAAGCATCTGCATTATCTCCGTGAAAACAGGCAAATGCGGATCCTTCGCTCCGCTCAGGATGACAGGTCGGGGAGACTTTTTCCGCAGCCTACGATGAGACCTTCAACACCGCGGCCCCCCGGATGGCGTCGTTCTTAAGCGAATTGAGCGCGCGATTGGCGTCGCGGAGCGGGAAGACCTCGGTGTCCGTGTGGATAGGGATTTCAGCGGCGAGGCGCAGAAAATCTTCGCCATCCTGGCGGGTGTTGTTGGCGACACTGCGTAGCACCCGCTCGCCGTACAGCAAGTCGTAATCGAATGACGGGATCGGGCTCATATGGATGCCGCCCAGCGCCACGGTGCCGCCTTTCTTCAAGGCCTTAAGGGCTGCAGGCACGATTTCTCCCGCAGGAGCGAAGACAATGGCGGCATCGAGTTTTGCGGGCGGCTCGTCGACCGTCCCGCCTGCCCAAACGGCGCCCATCTCGAGCGCCAACTTCTGGTGACGCTCGTCGCGGGTCATAGCGTAGACTGAAACGTGCCAATGGCGCGCCACCTGGATCGCCAAGTGCGCCGCCGCCCCAAAACCGTACAATCCCAGCTTTCCACCCGCTTCAATACCTGAAAGGCGCAGGGAGCGAAAACCGATGATGCCTGCGCATAAGAGCGGGGCGGCATGCTGGTCCGTCAGGCCCTCGGGGATTGGATAAACAAAGCCCTCCGGCGCGAGCGTATACTCCGCATAACCCCCGTCCACCATATACCCCGTAAAAGTGGGATTGTCGCAAAGGTTCTCTTTTCCTGCACGGCAATAGTCGCACACTCCGTCGGTTCGATGAAGCCACGGGATGCCCACTCGGTCCCCGATGCGAAATCGCTTGGCTGCCTCGCCTGCCTTCTCAATGCGCCCCACCACCTGGTGCCCTGGGACCACAGGTGATTTGCGTGGCGGCAGTTCTCCCTCGACGACATGTAAGTCTGTGCGGCAGACTCCGCAGGCGTTAACCCGTACCAGAACTTGGTCGCCCTGCGGCACTGGATCGGGCAGGTCGGTGAATACGAGTGGATTTGTCTCGACCCGCGCGGGGGAATGGAGCAAACACGCCTTCATGGTACCCTCCTAGAGAATCGTACTCGAACTAGTGGTTAGTAGCTAGTGGTCAGTGGCCGGGAACTGGCGCCAGTCGTCTGGCCGTTGGTGGCGAGTGTTCACGGGTGGGCGGTTGATGGTAGCTAGTGGTTGGTGTCTCGGGTCGCAGCCCACCAACCACAAGCCATTGACGTTTCGGCGGTCACGCGAAGATCGACAGAGCGCCGGTCGCGGAGCCTGTCGACGTATTTGTGCTGGTGTTGCTCTGCAAAAGCTGCTGCAACGAACTAAAGTCTGACTGGGCATTCGACAAGTTGCCGGATTGTAAATCTTGACCCAATTGTGTGAACAGTTGGGAAAACTGACTTTGCTGACTTCCCTGACTTCCGCCAGAGTGATGATGATGGTGCGAGGCTTGGCTTTTCATGTCCTGCTGGATGGTCGAGTAGTCATTCTGGGCGGCTGAAAGGTTGCCGGCCTGAAGATCTTGCGCGAGTTGATTAAAGGCCTGGGCAATCGGGCTGTTGCTTTGCGACGTAGACGCGGAACCGGTTTGCTCTAGAGTGTTCTCGATCGTCGCAAAATCGGACTGCGCTGAGGACAGATTGCCGGATTGCAGATCCTGGCCGAGCTGTTTGAACTCCTGCTGGAACTGTTGGAATTGACTAGACATGCTGCTGGTAATCCCGGATGTGGACATTCATGGTCTCCTAAGAAACAAGTCACTTTCCATCTAACTCCATCGACAATTTACACTGCAACTTTAATCACGCTTAAATCAGAGACAAACTCTGCTTACCAATGTGGCAAGCGCCGTGCCAGCTCCAGCCAGGATCGAGTCCTCATCAATCTTCCACATTCGCTGGGACTTCGCCGCCAGGCCTCAAAGCGGGCGCCGTGATTGTTCCCTCCTATTGGGCAACAAGTGCTGGACACGCGCCCGGCAAGCCTTGCCTGGAGGTGCGAATAGAATTAGTGTTTTGGTGATGGCCCGTACTCGAGCGCCGTCTCGTACATCGCTACGATGTTTTCCGGCGGCACCTCGGGCTGGAGGTTATGGACGGCACAGAGGACGTATCCGCCATTCCCGTGCAAGTCGTCGATGCGCCGTTTCACGTCTTCCGACACTTCGGCCGGCGTGCCCCGAGGCAGCACTCGATGTGTGTCGATTGCTCCCCAAAACGCCAACTCGCTTCCATACTCGCGCTTGAGCCGGCTGGTGTCCATGTCTGCGGCTGAAACCTGGACCGGGTTCAAAACATCGACGCCGACTTCGATCAGGTCGCGGAGCAGGGCGTAAACCGATCCGCAGGAATGAAAGAGAAGCAGCTTGCCGTGACGGTGGATGGCGTCCGCTAGCGCCTTGTGCCGGGGCTTGATGATCTTCCGATACAAGTCCGGTCGAACCAGGCTGGCATTCTGAGTGGCGATGTCATCGCCAAAGGTGACCAAGTCAACATAGGCGCCCGCCTCTTCCAAAGCACGGTTTGCAATCTGAACCAGGATATCGACCACCCTGTCCATGAGCGCTTCGGCGAAGACGGGGCGGAGCAGAAGGTCCTCGAGCCACGCGCCGTAGCCGCGTACATATTGGCACTGGTGCACGGGGCCGTTGCTGAGGTTTAAGACGACAGCGTAGTCGGTCTCCTCGTGGAGCCTTCGGGCGCGCTCGCGAAGCCTCTGGAAGCGGCCGGGGTCCAAAGGCTCGGGCCAATTATGCTTCTCGAGGTCTTGCGGTGCGGGGTCCGTCAGACTGCAGAAAGGACCGTCAGAGTTGATGAAATGGCTGGCCCCATGCCTCGTCCAGAGGACTCCCCACTCGTCCAGGAACATATCCTCGGAAAGCTTACGGTCAGGCCGCCTCAGGGGACTTCCCAGCAGAACAGGACGCGCGTCAACGTCAAAGTGACGCAGGATGGCCTCGTCAGGGATCACGGTTGTGGAGCGGAAGGACCACGGGACCGGTGGAGATTCAACAGCCAGCCCAAGATATGCCTGCAATCGCTCGTAGGCTTTGACGGTTATCGTGGTGGCTCCGGTCGAGCCCAAATCGAGCGGAACTCGATCAGGTTCGGCGTGTTTCAAGGCGGATAAGATCCTTTCCCGGTGGGTCATCGTTGGTTTCCTCTGATTGTCGATCCTCAATCGGCGATCATCTAGACCAGTTGCGCCTCTTTCATCCAGCCCTTCAAGGTTACGAGGTCCTTTCGGATGGCGGCCAAGACTGTGGACTTTGGCAAGGTCAGCGTTTTTTCGCCGTTTTCGGCGCCACCCAGTGGATACTCGGAGTGCAACTGCACGGGACCGGAAAAGTCGGCTTCCTTTAGCATCGCCAAGAACCCAGGGAAGTTTACCATGCCTTCCCCAAGCGGGCACCAAAGTGGTTCCCATTCGCCTTTGGCATTCTTGCTCCACTTGAAATCCTTGATGGCTGTCCCCCGAATGAATGGGACCATCAAACGTGTGCTATTGACCCAGCCGCCCAGCCCTCCTTCGACCGTAGCATGGCCGATGTCGAAGTTCGAGCTGACCCAGCGCGCGTCAAAGTCCTTCAACATTATCCACAGGTCCCACACCGAGGCGCCGACCAAGGGGCCGGAATGATTGTGGTACATGGCGCAGACATTGAACTTCTGGTTCAATTCCGCCAGGTCTGCAACGCGATGTTTCAATTCGGCAAGCCGCCCCGGCACATCGATGAGCAGTCGGGAGGACTTTCTGAGACTCGCATGGAAACCCGACAAATCGGGAAGTCGTACCGTATCCGACCACGAAAACCAGCCCCACCGATAGCGCGGAATCCCTACCTCGCTGGCCGCGCGAAGAATGTCTTCCGCGTGGGGAGAATGAATGTCCTCGATACCCGCTGTAATCATGGGAATATCCAGGCCTGCCTTCCTGACGATGGCGGCGACTTTGGGCAGATCTTCTTTTACGCGCTCAGGCAGGACATGTCCACCTTCTCGCACCGTCAAGTCGATCCCATCGAATCCCAATTCTGCCGCGGTCTCCGCCATTTGTTCCCACCCGAGCCATTGCAGGTGTTTTGAGAAATAACAGGTCTCGACTCGCGGCTTTTCTGCTGGAGAGGCGGCCGACTCAAGTCTGGGAAAGCTCACGATCGCTCCAGCGCCGGCCAAATTCCTGAGAAAAGTTCTACGCGAAGAACTGGTGTTCTCATGATTAGACATAGGACCTCGATGAGTGGTTTCGACTGGAATAGGCGCTGGCTGACGCTGCCGCACTCCCGGGCTGCGAGCCCAAACCGTGGCTACACATTCTCAGGCACTACCCAAGGGGCACGATAAGACCGCTTCAAAAGGCGATTCGCTTCCGGGTCATTCACGAAAGTTTCAGTGGAGGCGTCGAATTCCAGCTTCCGGTTACCCAACCGATAGGAGATGTTTGCCATGTGACAGATGGCGGCGGAAATGTGGCCGTGCTCGATGTCGGCGTTAGGACGCTGACGGCTGCGGATGCAACCGATGAAATTCTCCACGTGCGCTGCCTGCATCTCGGAGTGGCGCTGTTTGTCTGTCGCAACTTGGCGGCGGCTCTCGTCAAAGAGTTGCCATCCTCCGCCCTGTCGTCCCAGAATCATCATGCCGTTGTCCCCGTAGATTTCGATTCTGGTGGCGTTGAAGGGGTACCAATTGGGGAACTGGCTCATACTTTCCCTGATGCTATCGGGAGTTTTCTGCATGTAAGCTGTCCACACCGTCTGTTCGAAGACCAGCGTCAGGCCGTCATACTCATACGTTGCAATGGTCGTATCGGGGGTTTCCGCCAAGTCGGTAAAGTGAAGCTTCCCGCCGGTATGATGAGCAGACTTCGGATAAGAGACCCCGAGGACTCTGCGGGCCAAGTCGAGCTGGTGAACGCCGTCGTCCGTCATCATTCCGCCATTGAAGTCCCAAAAGACCCTTTGAAAGTACTTAGGGTTGTAGGGGCGCAACGGCCCGGGACCCAGCCAGATGATCCAGTCTAATTCCGGCGGCGGAGTGCTATCGGGGCTGTCCACTGGCGTCCGGTTGAGCATATTGTAGACCCGGGCCAGATGAACGGGCCCGATTTTGCCGGCTTGGATCAAGTCGCGCGCGCTTCCTCCGTAACTGCTGCTGCGATTCTGCATGCCCACCTGCACCACGCGGTTGTACTTACGCGCCGCCTCCACCATCTTCCGGCCTTCCCAGATGTTATGAGAGGCGGGCTTTTCCACGTAGATATCCTTGCCCGCTTGACATGCCATAACCGTGGCCAGCCCATGCCAATGGTCCGGCGTTGCACAGACCAAAGCATCCACATTCTTGTCGTCGAGGATGCGCCGGAAGTCGCCGATGGTCTGCGGTGCCTTCCCTTTCTTGTCCTCGACCACCTTCACGGCCTCGCGAAATTTCCGGCTGTCCACATCGCAGATGTAGGCGATTTCAACATCCGGCCTCGAGGCGAATTCTGTCGTTAAGAATGTCCCGCGACCGCCCACTCCCATTACCCCTACGACCACCTTCTCGCTGGCGGCAACGGCTTTCGGTGCAGCGCCCAGCCCATACACCCCTGCGGCGACACCAAATCCACCCTGGATGCTTCGTTCCAAGAACCGCCTCCTGCTTACTCCCACGGTGTGCCTCGCTCTCCCTTTTGGGATTCCCTGACCAATGCAATATACACCTAACGGGTAGGGAAGAGGGAACAGGGAATAGGGAACAGATGCCAGATGCCGGGGCGGGGAATACTAGACGCTCTTAACCTCCACCCGTAAGCCGTCTGCTAGGCCGAGTAAAGTTCTTTCAAGTCGAGGGAGAAATCTGGAAGCGTATCGATTACAAGAGGCTGGTATTCTTCGAAATACTGTAGCGGACGGTCAGGATAGACCAATTCCACCAGGCGCTTCTCGAGGTCGAACCAGCCTTGAACCACGCCGCTCTGCTGGTAATCCTTGCGCTTTCGTTGGATTTGGCCCGGGGAATCGGAGGGCGAATGAATCTCGAAGGCCACGTCCGGCGCGAAATCGGCTTTGGTGGGCATCGCTCCACCTGGGAAACGCGCTCTTCGAACCAGCGACACATCCGGCATCCGCCAGTTTCCGGAAGACACGGTGAAAACGGCGTTCGAGCCAAAAGCCACCCATTCCGAGTGGGCGCGGCAGAATGAGCCTAGGCAGCCAATGAGGAGCGCTAGGAAATGTCCGTGTTGCAGGCTGACTGATGACATGAATTCGATTCTGCCGTCGACCCACTCCCACCTCTGCCATTCTTCGCCGGCGGCAAGGAACTCTTCCCAAGTTAGAGTGGTCCTGGTGGCCATGGTTTTTCCCTCTGGTCATTCTACTACAGGCCTACGCCTTTACAGTTTCAACGATACACGCACTCCTTGGCCGCGTCGGCCATGGCCTGAAGGTGCTGGACCGGCGTATCGAAGAAGTGGTCGCTGACCGAGCAGATATAGCCTCCGTCCTGGCCGACCTTTTCGAATAAGGTGTGCACAGTTTGGCGGATCTTTTCGGGTGGACCGGCGGTGAGGACGTTGAACTGGTCAAGTCCACCAATCAGAGCGAGGCGATCGCCGACTTTCCGCTTGAGTTCCCAGGGTTCCTGGTTCCCACCGATGCTGGGAGGCGCCAGCGTCTCAGAAGCGTCCGCCCCATTAGCGACAATCAACTCCTCGATTCCCTTCGTCCCGCCGCAGGTGTGGTAAACCGCCTTGAATCCCAGGCCGTGCAGAGCGTCGTGCATCTTGCGGTCGTAGGGAGTGCAGAACTCCTTGTGCAGTGCAGGAGAGATGACCGTGGACGAGGCCGCTCCGCCGCCTGTTTCGACGAGATCGAACTTGGCTCCCTTCATCGACTCGATGAATCGCAGTTTCTTCTTAAGGAGAATCGTCAGGAAACGATGAACCCAGTCCGGCTTGTCAACGCAGCGCAGGATGAGTTCGGTCACGTCCATCAGGCAGCAGGCGTGTTGCCAGCAGCCGCCTTGGTCTCCCCAGACAAATCCACGCAGGATGCCGTCGTCGCCGATTTTGTCGTAAAGGGCGCGCACCGGCGACAGATCGAGCTTGCCCACCGGCAAATACTTGTCGATGAGCTCAATGTCCTCGTCGCGTTTGACCATGTATTCCGTAATCCACGTGGTCTTTCGATCTCCGCGGGTCTTGTAGGTCAGTAGCCCTTTGGGTGTTTGAATCGCATGATAGGCCACTCGATGGTCAGGATCGCTGTCGACGACGGTGACCTCGTCCTGCCATTCCGGAGTGGAGAACTTGTTGAAATCGTAATCCACCAGAGCCGTTTGACCTACGTCGCCGAAGTATTGAATCTGAGCGTCCATGCCGAACTTCTGAAAAGCCTCCAGCGCCGAAATGCCATTCAAGAAGTACTTGAGGTGATAATCCTGCCATTGGTGGACCGAAATCGGCAGCCGGTCCGGCTTGCCCTTTCCAAGCGCTGTCAACAGCCTCTCCTTTGGAACCATAAGAGCCTCCAGAGTGCCTCACTCCCATATCGAGCCCAGATAGTATATCCTTGTTCGCCGCAGACATCGCCCCTGTCTGCGATCAGGTGCTAGGTAGGAGCGAGCGACGAGATGCCGAAGCCGGAGGGTTGTATGTTTCGTTCTTTCATCGCAATCATGGCTCTGAGTTGTTGCATTTCCGCAGGAGTGGCGCAGGGAAAGGGTTCCGCGGAGTTGAGTGCCTGGTATGTCGACTCATTGGTCAAGGTCTTCCCGAACGATGCGCCTCTGGCGCACGCCCTGCGCTCACCGGAATTCACCGGGGCGCGAAACCAGCATCTGAGCGTACTGCTTGCCATTCGTTCCAGCCGCCCGCTCCCTGCCCTAACAGCGGAAGTGAAGCCGCTCGAGGGCGGCGCCGGCCGCAGCATAGCGAGCGTCGAAGTCCATCACGTCGCTTACGTAGTGGTGGGCTCGCACCCGCCGGACTCCCCGCCGGATGAGCTGGTGGGAACGGCGCCGGGATGGTATCCCGATCCGCTCGAGGATTTTCCCTTCGATCTCGAGGCTCGCCGTACCACGCCAATCTGGGTGACCATTGCCATCCCGCCGGACGCTGCGCCGGGAGTCTACGAGGGCTCGATCGCGCTGCGTTCGGGCGACCGCTTGCTGGCGCGCAGGCCTTTTCGTCTTCGAGTTTTGAAGGCCTTGGTGCCTGCGGAGATGTCCCTCAAGGTCACCAACTGGTTCACCTTGGACGACAAGACCTCGCAACAGTTCTTCGGTGTGGCGGCCTATTCGCCGCAGTGGTGGACGCTGGTTTCCAATGTGGCGCACGTCTTGGCAGAGCATCGTCAAAACGTGATCATAACGCCGCTGCTCACGCTCATCCAACCTCGCCTCGCAGGCGGCAATCTCCAATACGACTTCACCAACTTCGACCGATGGGTAGAGACGTTCCAGCAGGCGGGAGCAATCGGGTACATCGAGGGCAGCCACTTGCTCGACCGCGCCGGCAGCTATGACGCGTCGCTGGTCGTTTCGAGCTTTCAAGTAATCGACGGCAAGCCCCAGAGAGTTTCGCTTCCGCCGGATGACCCGCGCGTCGAGCCGGCCGTTTCCGCCTTCCTAGCCGCCCTGGGAACACATCTCAAGGAAAAAGGCTGGGACACCCGTTATTTTCAGCACGTCCTTGACGAGGCGCACGGGAATGAGCCTCCCTATTACGGCCGGTTCGCTGCCCTCGTTCACCAACAGATGCCGGGAATTCCGACTCTCGATGCCATCGACGCGGAAAATCTGCCTGAGGTGCTGCAGAAGAATTGCGACGTCTGGGTTCCGCAACTGGGGCGGTTCGACGACCAGATGCCGCTGCTCAAGCAGCGCATAGGCGATGGCCACGCCGTCTGGTTCTACACTTGTCTTTATCCTCAGAAGCGGTACCTCAACCGCCTGATGGACTTGCCCTTGATCAAAGTGAGGCTTCTCCAGTGGCTCGATTTCCGCTACGGCTTTACGGGGTTTCTGCATTGGGGCGGGGATTACTGGACTCCCAAGCCGCTGCTCGACACCCAACCGGTGATCGACGACAACGCGGAACTGCTGCCTTCGGGCGATGCCTTCATCGTCTATCCGGACCGCGAGCACCTTACTGTCCGAAGTTCGATTCGATTCGAAGCGATGCGCGAGAGCATCGAAGATTATGAAATGCTACGCGCGCTCGCGGCGCGTGATCGTGACGCTGCCGACCAGATTTGCGCGAGCGCGGTTTCGTCTTTCACTGATTACGTTCGGGATCCTGCCGCTTTTCGCCGCATCGAGCAGAGACTGATGGAAGCGTTAAGTAGGGAATAGGGAATAGGGGGCAGGGAACAGGGAACAGGGAACAGGAACTGGTGGAAAGCAGGTCACTCAAAGCACCCGCAAAGCTACGACGGTCGCGTCATCGCCCTGGCATCCCTGCGAGAATTCATCCATGACTGTGAAAATTGCGTGGACGATGCCATCGGCAGACTGGCTGGCACTGCCGCCAACCGCCCTGCGGAGGCCCTCCACGCCCCACTCCGTGCCGCCGGGGTTCGTCGCTTCAATCACCCCATCCGAGTAGGCGATTACCAGGTCATGCGGGTGGAGTTGAATCGAGCCTTCTTGATAGGACCAATCTGGAAATATGCCGACGGGCGCGCCGCCAGTCTCGAGCCAAACAGTCGACCCGTCTGGGCGCATAACCATGGGAGGATTGTGACCTGCGTTGACGTATCGCAGCGTGTGCGCCGTCGCGTCGAATACGCCATAAAACAAGGTGGCGTAGCGATCCGCGAGAGAGGATGCGTACACCTGGCGATTTACTGCCCGGAGCATTAACGCCCCTTCAGCTCCTGTGAGCAGAAGCGCGGTGCGAATTGATGACTGAACATTTGAGATCATGAGAGCCGCGGCCAAGCCTTTGCCGGAAGCGTCGCCAACAGTGACGGCCAGGCGATTCTGCGGCAGCGCCAAGAATTCGTAGCAGTCCCCGCCCAACTCCAGCACCTGCCGGCATCGAGCGCTGTATTCCAGATTGTCGATCGCTCGATTCGAACCTCGCATAAACCGCTGCTGAACGCCGCAGGCCGTCGCCCAGTCGCGGCTAACGTCGACTACCATTTCATCGCTTGCCATGTTCGACCCTCCACTCGTAGGTCGTTCCTCGACGCAGAGATTCGACACGAGCGGGCGTCGGCCTATACGATTTTTCTTTCGACATCGGTTGATCGCGATGTCGAAAATGGGCAGCCCGCTCCGACTACACTATGAGAGCGCAAATCAGTAGCGCTAAAATGAGCAGATGAGAGGAGCGGAGAACATGAAGTACATTCTGATGATGACCGGCACCAAGGCCGGTGTCGAGACATACCGGTCGTGGTCGAAAAGCGATGTCGAGAGGCACTTCGCGCACTTGAAGAACCTGAATAGTGACTTGCGCGGAGCCGGAGAGTTGGTTGCTAATGATGGCCTGGCTGCTCCGGAGCAGGCGAAGTTGGTGCGGGCTGGTAGCGGCGGCGTGCCCATAACGGACGGCATTTTCCCGGAGGCAAAGGAGTTTCTCCTGGGTTACTGGATCGTCGACGTCGAAAGCCCGGAACGCGCTTATGAGATCGCAGCCCGATTGTCAGCGGGCCCGGGTCCGGGCGGAATCCCGACCAATATGCCGATCGAAGTGCGCCAGATCATGAGCGCGAGAGCCAGTGAACCGGCCATGTAGGGGCGATCCGTGCCGTTGCCCGAGCGGCCCGCCACCGGAGATGTTGTAGCCGTGCGGGACGCGATAATGGAGGCGGAAACCCTGTCATCCTGAGCGGAGCGAAGCATCTCTGCAGTTTGTCGTGCGTGCCGAATCCAGGACGTAAATGCGGAGATTCTTGGCCCTGACGAGCCGGGGCTCAGGATGACAGGGAGTGTTATCTAGAGGACAGCAGTCAAGAATGATGGACACTGAAAACCTCTTGCGGGAACTGGCGCCGCGGGTCCTGGGCGTGGTGACTCGGCGTTTCCATGACTTCGCCGCTGCCGAGGACGCGGTCCAGGAGGCCTTGCTTGCGGCGTCGCTGCAATGGCCCCGGGAAGGCGTTCCCGACAATCCGCGCGGCTGGCTGATTCAGGTTGCCGGCAGGCGCATGATGGATTACCTGCGCAGTGAGGAAGCACGAAGGCGGCGGGAAGAATTGGCAGCCGGTGAGGCCGCCCAGCTAGCGCCACCCGTCGACGTCAATCCGGAATTGGAGCAAGACGACACGCTGACTTTGTTCTTCATGTGCTGTCATCCGTCGCTGACTTCGTCCTCCGCCATTGCCTTGACGTTGCGGGCTGTGGGCGGCTTGACCACGGCCGAAATCGCCAACGCCTTTCTGGTCCCCGAGGCGACTATGGCGCAGCGCATTAGCCGTGCCAAGGCCACGATCAAGGCTTCCGGCGTGCCGTTCCAGTTGCCGACCTTTCAGGACCAGGCTCAGCGAATCCGCTCTGTGCTGCACGTGCTCTATTTGATTTTTAACGAGGGCTACACGAGCAGCACTGGGCCGCAACTGCAGCGGCTGGAACTGGCCAGGGAAGCTATTCGCCTGGCGCGATGCATTCACACGTTGCTTCTGGAAGACGCAGAAGTCGCGGGATTGCTGGCGCTCATGTTGTTGACCGATGCGCGTCGCGCCGCGCGAACCGGACCGGACGGGGAGTTGATTCCGCTGACGAAGCAGGATCGAAATTTGTGGGACAAAGCGCAGATTTCCGAGGGCATCGCGCTGTTGACCGCTGCGCTGTCGAAAGGACCGGTTGGCGCGTACCAGCTCCAAGCTGCCATCGCTGCCGTTCATGACGAAGCGGCTCGAGCCGAGGATACCGACTGGCCGCAGATCCTGGCGTTGTATGAGTTGCTCAGGCGCATGTCTGACAATCCCATGGTGATGCTCAACCATGCCGTCGCCGTCGCCATGGTGCGCGGCCCCTCCAGGGGATTGGAACTGCTGAAAACGCTCGACGCTGATCCGCGCATAGCCGGCCACCATCGCCTCGACGCGGTTCGCGCCCATCTGCTGGAGATGGCCGGCGACCCTCAGGGCGCAGTGACGCATTATCGAATCGCGGCCAGCCGCACAACAAGCACACCGGAACGTAATTACCTTATCACGCGAGCAGCACGGCTGAGTGAGGGAAGGTAGCAAACCCGAGGTTTCACATCACCCGTCAGCGCCGTGTCATTCTGAGCGAAGCAAAGAATCTCTGCAATTGCTTCCGTAATACACTATAGCCAGGCCTGAAGACGAACGGATAAGATGAAGGCGACCGCCAGAACCCCGGGAGGATCTATGCTTGAATCTGAAAGGCTCGTGGCTTTCGTAGGTACCCGCGACCCAGGTCGCGCCAAAGAGTTCTATGGCGGCACGCTGAGTCTGCGTTTGGTTAGTGAGGACCAGTTTGCGCTTGTCTTCGATTGCGGCGGAACGATGTTGCGGGTCACCCGCGTTCCGGAACTCGGCACAGCCGCGTACACGGTGCTCGGCTGGCGTGTCCGGGACATCGTTTCGACGGCAAAACGACTTCAGGAGGCGCACGTGGTCCTGGAACGCTATCCGGGAATGCAGCAGGATGAACTTGGCATCTGGAAATCCCCGAGCGGCGCTCGAGTGGCGTGGTTCAAGGACCCGGATGGAAATACCCTTAGCATTACGGAGTTTTGAGCAGGCCGGCGCGTGTATCTCGTTCGCCGGAGGCCTCGCTTGAAAGCCGTCTTCATTCAGCGTAGATTGCCTCAATGAGAATACCGGAGGAACCTGATGAAAAACTTGACCCGTCGAGATTTGTTGAGGACTAGCTTGCTTACGCCCGCAGTGGCAGCGGCGGCGCATGATGCAATCGCCCATGGAAGGGCTCCGGCTAGCATTTCAGGAGAGGCTGCGGAAACCGGACCTCTGCCTGAGGTCGCCACGCCTGACTCTACAGAGGCAGGCGCCGTAAGGGAACGACTGCTTCTGGATTTCGGGTGGCGGTTCCATTTCGGTCACGCTGATGATCCCGCCAGGGATTTCGGCTTCGGCGGAGGAAGGACCGGCAACTTCCAAAAGACGGGGAATTTCCTTCCCGCAGGCGCCCTGGCATTTGACGACAGCGCGTGGCGAGCCCTGGACCTGCCTCACGATTGGGCCGTCGAACTGGATTTCAAGAACGATCCGGCGCTCGCGAGCAAAGGTTTTTACCCGCTAGGGCGAGCCTACCCGGACACGAGTATAGGCTGGTATCGCCGCGCCTTCGAGCTTCCCGCCGGCGACTCCGGCAGGCGAATCACCCTTGAATTCGATGGCTCGTACCGCGAAACGACGGTGGTCTTCAACGGTTTTTACATCGGCCGGCACAGCGGCGGGTACGATCCTTTCAGTTTCGATGTCACGGACTTTGCCACTCCGGGCGGCAGGAACGTGCTGCTGGTTCGCGTTGATGCCACGCTGAGTGATGGGTGGTTCTACGAGGGAGCAGGAATCTATCGCCACGTCTGGTTGGTGAAGACGAACCCGGTGCACGTAAAGAAGTGGGGGACGTTCGTCGTCGCGCAAGTGCGGCCGGGTGAGGCAGCACTTGCCATTCGTACCGAGGTGGATAACCAAGGGAAGGGCGCGCAGAGCACTCGGGTCATCTCGACAATTCTCGACCCCGCCGGCAATCCGGTGGGGAAGGCGGCCACCACCGTCGCCTCAATTCCAGAGGGAGACGGTCACACCTACGAGCAGTCGATCGTGGTGAAACAGCCTGCCCTCTGGTCGCTCGAGGAGCGGAACCTCTACCGGTTGGTGACGGACGTCGAGGCGGGCGGCCACATCGTCGATCGTTACGAGACGCGCTTTGGTATTCGTACGGCTCGCTTCGACGCGGCGCGCGGCTTCCTGCTCAACGGCCAACCGGTCAAGCTCAAAGGCACCTGCAACCACCAGGACCACGCCGGTCTGGGCGCCGCGCTGCCCGACGCCGTGCAGCGCTATCGCGTCCGGAAACTTCAGGAGATGGGTTGCAACTCACTTCGCACTTCGCACAATCCACCGACTGCAGAGCTCCTTGACGCCTGCGACGAAATGGGAATGCTGGTGTTTGATGAGACCCGCATGATGTCTTCGAATCCTGAGGGTCTAAGCCAATTCGAGAATCTCGTACGTCGCGACCGCAACCGTCCCAGCGTGTTTATGTGGTCTATGGGAAACGAAGAAGGACAGGCCAACACCGAGAAGGGCCTGCGAATTCTGACGGCGATGAAGGAGTTGGCCAGTGCGTTTGACGGATCGCGGCCAGTGTCGATTGCGCCCATCCGGGCGATCGGCGCGGGCGGCCTGGTGGTGTGCGACGTCATGGGTTACAACTACATGGATCCCGGCGCCGAGGCCTATCACAAGACTCATCCCGATATCCCGGTGATCGGCACGGAGACGGTCAGCGCGGTGGGCACGCGCGGCATCTACATCACCGATCCCGAGAAAGGCTACGTGGGGTCGTACGACCCCTACACGACCACGGGCCGGGCTTCCGCCGAAGGTTGGTGGAGGTTCTGCAACGCGCGC
>Ga0181521_10005052_pt1 | contig 14827 bp, 20 predicted proteins | sample PEATcosm2014_Bin_32_FD_119764 | JGI IMG/M metagenome (GOLD analysis project Ga0181521, IMG submission 119764) | Peatland microbial communities from MTU Mesocosm Facility, Houghton, MI, USA - PEATcosm2014_Bin02_60_metaG | ecosystem: Environmental > Terrestrial > Soil > Wetlands > Peat | place...
CTAATTTCCCAAGCACCGTGTCCAGCGCCGCCGGACTCAGCTTGGACGCTCAACCCGCGGCTTTTACGGACTCCGTAAGACGGAATGGTTTTACCTCAGGCACGAGTCGATTGTAACGGAGGGAGGGAAGTCAAAAGTCAGAAGTCAGATTGAAGAAGTAAAAAAACGCAGCGCATGAACGGTTTTTACTTCTTCAATCTGACTTCTGACTTCTGACTTTCTATTTCACGCTCACCTGCGTGATCTGCAGATCGGGATAGGCGTGGTTCCACTGCGCGGAGATGTTCTCGAACGTCAGGCGGAAAGGTTCACTCTGGCCGGGCGCGAGCGGCGACAGGCTGAGGTCTACGGCTTCGTCGTACGGTCCGCCCGTGCGTAGAACGTGGATCGGAAGTTCCTCGCGCTGCGCGGTCTGCCCCATGTCGTCCTTGAACGTGATCTGCGCCACGGCGTGGATGACGGTCTTATCGCCGGTGTTGGTGATGGTGCCATCGAGATAGTTGACGGTTGCGCCCACGAAATTCTCCGCTGCGCTGGTTTTCAAGTCCGAGAACTTCAGGTTCGCGGCATAGGCTGGAGGCGCGGCGGGCTTTTTCTGCTCGGCGCGGAAGATGAGCGCGAGAATGCCCACCACGATGCCTACGATGACAATCCCGGCGAGAATCGGACGGAGGCTGGACGCTGGCGGCTCCGCCGGGGAAACTACGTTCGGCTGCATCAGGGTGTCCATGGCGGGATTGTACTACCGCGGACCGCTTAGGTGATGGCGCTTTAGGCAAAGACCGAGCTGCGCTCGGCTGGACGGGGCAAAGCCCCGTCCACACACGAAAGTTCTTCTAGCGGACGGCCGCGTTGGCAGGTGACGCGGGAGTTGACGATTCCCGCGCATCGGTTACGCGGTAATTGCTGTACTCAATCGTAAGCGTGGCGCGCCCGCCGAGACGAATGTAGCTGACCGACTCGTTGCGCCGGGGAAGCCAGAAATTCTGCACCTTCATATATTCGTGATGAATGTCGTTTTTCTTCGTCCACCAGGAAGGATTCTGGGCGGGCTCGGCTTCAATCCGGGTCACGGCGAAATCGGTCCCGTCCACCCAGATTTTGCCGCGGTAGAGGTACTTGGCTTTCGTTTTAGGATGGACGGCGAGCTGGTACTGACCGCCCGTGTCCGAGGGTTCGAAGCCGACCAGCGCGAAGTCGTAGTTGTCGCGATTCAGCAAGGTGCGAGCGTGCATTTCCGGCTGGGCAGCTTCTTTTTCGCTTTCCAGCAAGCGGTTGAATACGCGATTGATGACCAGCTTCGATCCGGTTTGCGAGATGATCTTGAAGCTCTTAGTAGCCGGACTGTCGTAAGTGGCCTCCACCGTCATCTCGGCGTCGCGATCGCCGGGGAATCCGCGATAGGCCAGGCGATAAACACGGGTGGATTCGAAGTGGCGCAGGGCTTGTGCCCGCTCCGCATCCCTGCGAATGAGATTGTTCACCACCTGGTCGACCGAAAGCGGAGCCGTAGTGATGGAAGGTGGAAGCGAGCGGGAATCAGCACTGTCTCCGAAAGCGGCCACCAATGCGATCCCCAGCAAGATCACCAGGAGGAAGAAGAGTCTGGTCAAGCTCCGCATAGTAGTTTGGCTCGAACTAAGAATTCTGCGCATGTGCGGTCCGTGGAAAAGTCTGGCCGCTTGTAGTGAAGTTCGAATACCGCTCAGTATGGATACACGGTTATCGTCTTATCGGACTTCTGCACGAACATGCGGGCGTGTTCGGAGCGCTCGTTGACGATTACCTCGACCACCACGCCTCCGCTCGAAAACCCTTTGGTGTTGGCCGATCCATAGATGCGGTGGGATTTGACCAGTCCCCACTCGCCGCCCGGTCCCCAGTCGCGATAAAAGTCGGCGTACGGGTACTGAGAATACTTCTGCTGGTGCTCGCGCCAGGCAGGATCGTTGAAGTAAATGCCGTAGGCGGTTTCGTAATCCCTGTGCTGAAGGGCGGTGAAAAACTTGTCCACGCAGTGCTCTTCGGGCCAGTTGCGGTACATCCAGGCCAGCGCCGCCAGAACGATTACAGCCACAAGGGCGGCCGCTAGCTGCATCTTCCGTCGCCGTAATTTCGCGGGGTCGTAAGGCTGAGAGTCGAGCAAGGTCATAAGCCTCCGCTAATCATAACGGATTTCTCCACGATAAAGGTAGTGAAGGAAGCGATCCCGGTCAGGGGCAAGCTGCTTGCGGCCACGCTTGCAGCACCGTGCGGCCAGATGCCAGCCGACCGCGGCTGCGCTCACTCGAAAGTTCCGTCCCCACTTCGCGTTTTCGCCGGTTACGGAAGCCCCGTTTCCAGTTCTCGCGTGAGCGGAGTCGACTCAGAACCGATAACTGATAACTAACAACCGCGAACCGCGGTGGTTGCTGGCGCGTTGTCCACTTCCGTAAAGCGCCGGGTCGAACTGCCGATGTACATCAAGTCAGGCAAAAGATGGCGGCACCCGCGGTTTCGCGATCTGAGCGTTAAAACCGCAAGGCGGTGGAACTCATGGGCAAAATCCGAGCGCTCATTGTGGATGACTCCTCGGTGATGCGCAAAATAGTGGAGCGTTCGCTGCGTCAGGCGGGCATTGACCTGGACAAGGTTGTGGAAGCCTCGAACGGGGCCGAAGCACTGGTTGCGTTGCAGAACAATACGGTCGATCTCATCCTGTGCGACATCAACATGCCGGTCATGGACGGGCTGGAATTCGTCCGCCAGGTGCACACGGTAGAAAGCGCGAAAGGCGTTCCCATCGTCATGATCACCACCGAAGGCAGCGAATCGCACGTGGTGCAGGCGCTGACCGCCGGCGCTCGCGGATACATCCGCAAGCCATTCACTGCCGATCAGGTCAAAGAGCACGTTGTGCCCGTACTAGGGAGCAAATCATGAGCACAGATACCACCTTTGTCACGCGCTCTCACGAAGAGAACTGGCTCCCCATTCTGCAACTTGCGGTCGAGGAAGTTTTCGAAATCATGCTGGGCAGCCGGGTAAAACCGGCCACGCAACCCGAGCACCAGCCGAACGGAGAATTGACCGCAATGATCGGGTTGGCCGGGTCGTTGTGCGGAATTCTGACCGTCCGCTGCGACACGAAGACCGCTTTTCAGGTGGCCAAGAGCATGTTAGGCGACGCGGCGAAATCCGAAGAGGAGGTGGCGGATGCGCTCGGGGAGATCTGCAACATGATCGCGGGCAACTTCAAGAACAAGCTCGCGGGCACGGACGAACGCTGCATGTTGAGCGTGCCCACCGTCATTACTGGCGGAGAGTACAGCCTGCATTCGCTGGCCGAGGGGAATTCCATGGAAGCAGTTCTCCTATTTGAGGACGCGCCGATCGCCGTGCGCCTACAACTGCAAAGCTGAGTGGAGCAGGTGTCAGGTGTCACGTCTCAGGAAGAACCTGGGCGCGACCTGCCTGAGACCTGAGACCTGAGACCTGATCTCCTGAGACCTTCTTAGAAAACTTTGCCTGCTTAGACCCGGCAAAGTTTTCCCCGTCCGCGAATTCTAAGACGCTTCCCATGTGACGCCGCCGGCTGCTTCTGCTAAACGGCTCAGAACAAAGTCATTTTCGAAAACCATGCTTGCGCCGGCATGGCGCTCGGCGTGCATCTTGTTTAACCACAACTTATCCAAACCAAGGAGCCAATGTGGACAGCGGATCTTATGCAGCGTGCGCGGGACTGCGGGCACAGAGCGAGGCGCTCGAAGTGGCGGCCCACAATCTCGCCAACCTGAATACAGCCGGGTTCCGGGGCCAGCAGACGGACTTCCAGTCGCTGCTCGCCGTGTCGCACCCGACGGTCCCTAATGTGCTCAACCTGGCCACCAACAATTTTGGAGTGCTCGAAGGGTCGCGCCTGGATATGACGCCGGGCAATCTGGAAACCACCGGCAACCCGCTGGACGTGGGAATTGAAGGCGGCGGTTTTTTTGCCATTCAGACCGAAAGCGGCACTCGTTACACGCGCAACGGAAGCTTTCATGTGTCCAGCGCCGGTGTGTTGGTGACAGCGGCGGGCGATCCGGTGCTCGGCGACCTGGCGTACATTGACAAATATGACAAATATAAAGACAAGAAAAAAGGTGTGATCGACGTTCCGGCCGGGGCTGTCTCCATCGCGTCCGATGGCACGCTCTCGGTGAACGGCGCGGTCGCGGGCACCATCCAGCTGGTGCAGTTCGCTGCCGGAACCAAGCTCACCTCGGAAGGCGGGACCTTGATCGCCGCTCCCGTGGGCAGCGCCAAAGCGATGCCACAGCCGACGCTCAAACAGGGCACGCTGGAATCTTCGAACGTGAATCCCATCGCTTCGGTGGTGACCCTGATCGGAGTGCAGCGCCAGGCGGAAATGCTGCAACGCGCCATGTCGCTGTTCGACACCGAATTCAACCACATTGCCAGCACCGACCTGGCAAAGGTCTAGGAGATATCGTTTAGGAGGCAATCATGTTTCGAGCACTCTACACCGCCGCCACGGGAATGCAGGCGCAGCAAACGAACCTCGACACCATCGCGAATAACTTGTCTAACTCCAGCACGGCCGGCTTTCAGAGCCGCCGCATGCAGTTCCAGGACCTGATTTATCAGAACATGGTGATGCCGGGCGCGGCCGCATCCCAACAGACCACGGTGGCCGACGGCCTGCAGGTGGGCCTCGGCACACGTTCCTCGGCGTCGGAGATCATTCAGCTGCAAGGCGACCTGAGTCAGACGGGCAATCCGCTCGATCTGGCCATTGAAGGCCAGGGACTGTTTCAGGTGCTGTTGCCCACCGGCGAGATTGCCTACACGCGCAGCGGCGAATTCCATCAGGACGCGCAAGGCAATGTGGTCACCGCCGCCGGAAATCCGCTGCAACCCGCCATCACCATACCGGCGGGCGCCACCTCGGTCACCATCGCGTCCGACGGCACTGTGTCGGTCACGCTTGCCGGGACAACCGCGGCGCAGCAGGTGGGCACCATTCAACTGGCGCTATTTCCGAATCCGGGAGGATTGAACAGCGTCGGCCAGAACTTGTATCTCGCGACCACCGCTTCGGGCGATGCCGCCATTGGTACGCCGGGAGGCACCGATGGCCTGGGACAGATCGAGCAAGGCTATTTGGAGCAGTCGAACGTGAGCGTGGTCGATGAGTTCATCAACATGATTGTGGCGCAGCGTTCCTATGAAGCCACGTCCCGTGTGGTGCAAGCCGCCGATGAAATGTTTCAGCTGGTCAACCAACTGGGAAAGTAGAAAGTGGAGGAAGCTAAGTGATTGCCCGCTTGTTTTCGGTCCGCATCTTCTCTTTTGCCATTGCCATCGCGGTGGTCGTGCCGCCTCCGGCTGCTGGCGCGGCGCAGGAGTCTGGCGCACAACCCGCCACGCGGCCCACTCCGGTAACGCGGCAGGAAGTGTGGCAGGCGGTGGTGGCTGAACTCCGCGGACGAGGGCTTTCAGAACCCCAGTTGCCGCGCATCGCGGACCTCGATCTGCCGGTGGCTCCGCCGGCGCTTGGCGGGCGGACGCTGCGGGTCGAGTCAAGCTGCTGGGACGCGGGCCCGCAACGCACCCAGTTTCGCCTGGAATGCGGCGCGTCCGGACAGTGTTTGCCCTTCCTCGCCTATATCCATAACTCTATTCGTAACCCTGTAGACGCCGGCGCGGGCGCCGAGTCGTGCCGGATGGCTGCTGGTTCGCACCCAGCGCCGGGAGTTTCACCGAAACCGGCGTTGAAAACAGCTTTGCAGCCAACTATTCGTCCCGGCGACCCGGCGCGAGCGGTGTTTCTCGCCAACGGCTTCCGCATGACCGCCAGTGTGACCTGCCTGGAGCGGGGCCGCGAAGGCGAAATCATTCGCGTGCGCAGCCCCGATGGACACGTTTTCCGGGCGCGGATTTCCGGTCCGGCCCTGCTCGAAGCTTTGCCGCAATAGGAATGAAGGTCAGAGGTGAGAGGTCAGATTGCAAAGGTGAAATTCCGGGATCGCCGACGCCGTTTGTGCGATGCGGTTTGACTTCTGCAATCTGACCTCTCACTTCTGACCTTCCCCAAGGAGAACGCAAATGAAAACGGTGCTGTGTTGCCTGTTGGTGCTGACGTCAGGTTGGCTGAACGCCTCGAAGCGGGATTCGCAGAGCGACAGTCTGGCGAAATACCTGGCCCGCATCCAGTACGCGCAACCAGCCGCGCCCGCGCTCTCCTTGGGAAGCATCTGGGTGGATGCGGGACGCATGGCTTCGCTGAGCGCCGATTACAAGGCCATGGCGGTCGGGGACCTGATCGAGATCGTGGTGGTGCAGGGCGTGACCGCGTCGAACGCCAACTCGGTAGCCACGGCGCGCACGCTCAACACCAGTTCGGGCATCAGTTCGCTGCCCGGCAAGATTAATGTCGGAGGGGTGGCAAGCCTGTTAGGGCTGAACTCGTCCGAAACTTTATCCGGCAAAGGCGCGGCTTCCACGGCCACCAACGTGACCACCAACCTGTCGGGCCGAGTGGTCGCCGTTCTCCCCAGCGGCGCTATGGTCGTCGAGGCCGAGCGCGTTATCAACATGAACAACGAGAAGCAGACCATCATATTGCGCGGCATCGTGCGCCGGGGCGATATCGGGCCCAACAACACAGTCGCTTCCGATTCTGTCGGGGATTTGGAACTCGAGATCAAGGGCAAAGGCGTGATCTCGGACGGAACCCGGCAACCGCGTCGCTGGCTGCGCACCATTCTGCATCTTCTGGATTTTTAGGAGCTCGATTCTCATGAAAGCCGCTTGTGCCGCGCGTCTTTTTCCGTTGCTACTCATGTTTTCCGGAGCGCTCTCCGCGACCGAACCGGTCGCCGTCAAGATTCGCGATCTGACCAGCGTCGAAGGCGTGCGGGAGAATCCTTTGATCGGTTACGGCATGGTGGTAGGGCTCACGCGCACCGGGGACAGCCAGCAGACCGTATTCACCACTCAGACCCTGGCCAACATCATGCAGCGCATGGGCGCGCAGATGCCGGCGGCCACGGCGCGAGTCAACAATGTTGCGGCGGTGTTTGTGACCGCAAGCCTGCCAGCATTCGCACGGCCGGGCACGCCGCTCGACGTCACCGTTTCCTCGATAGGCGACGCCAAGAGCCTCGAAGGCGGCCTGCTCCTGCTCACCCCACTTTACGGCGCGGACGGGCAAGTCTATGCCGCCGCCCAGGGGCCAATCGTGGTGGGAGGGTTTGCGGTTGGCGGCGCGAGCGCAAGCAAGCAAATGAACCACCCCACGCTAGGCAGAATTCCGGCGGGAGGACGAGTGGAACGCAGCGTGGCTTTCGATTTCAACCGCCTGTCTCCGGTATCGCTGCTTTTGCGCGAGCCCGACTTTTCGACGGCGGGAAAAATCTCCGACGCCATCAACCGCGAATTCGGACGCGCCGTGGCCAGCGCCCGCGACGGCGGACGCGTCGAAGTCGATCCCGGCGCAACCGGCGTCGCCAACCTGACCGCGCTGCTGGCCAGAATCGAGAATCTGACGGTGGCCGTGCAGCGGAGGGCCCGCGTCGTGGTCAACGAACGTACCGGGACCATCGTGATGGGGAAAGACGTGCGCCTCGGAGCGGTGTCCATTCTGCACGGCGGATTCTCGGTGCAGATCTCGACCGAGTATCTCGTTTCGCAGCCCTTGCCGCAATCGCAGGGGAAAACCGAAGTCGTGCCACAGACCGAAGTGCAGGCCAAGGACAGTCCGGCAAGACGTCTTGAGATCGGCGAAGGGGCCAACATCGACCAGTTGGTCTCAGGATTGCAAAGCATGGGAGCGACGGCGCGCGATGTGATTTCGATTTTGCAGGCCATCAAAGCGGCCGGGGCGCTCGATGCCGATTTGGAAGTGATCTGAGTGAGGTCGGAGGTCAGAGGTTGGATTGCAGAATTTAGTTTGCAGAGGTAAGAACGTTCGCGGACACGAAAATCGGCGACCGCGGGATTTTCACTTCTGCAATCCGACCTCTAACCTCTGACTTTTACCCTGGAGACAAATGGAGACAATATGAACATTACCCTCGCTTCGACTGCCATCCCGCAGCCGGCAGCCAGTCCTCCGTCGGCGAAAGCGATCGGGAAAAATGAGAAGGCGGCGCGCGACTTTGAAGCCCTGCTGCTCACGCCCGTGCTCGACTCGCTGGAAAAGACGTTTTCCGGCAACGAGGATTCCAAAACCCCAGGGGCCGGCGATTATCGGCTCATGGGGACGCAGGCGCTGGCGCAGGCGATCGCGGCCCGCGGCGGTATTGGTATCGCGCAGCTCGTCTTGCGCCATTTGCAGCCACCAAAGGTATCGGGTGCGGAATGAACGGGGGGTCCACTTTTAGGGCTAAAGTTTTTCGCCAGGCTGCCGATCATAAGATTGGGCCGCGATGCGTCACTGGGCAACGGACCTGCACGAAGCAGGCGGCATGGAACGACCCAGATTGAGCGGCCCACATTAAGGGTTGCTAAGAATTTGCCGATATAAAAGGCAGGGTAGGGGATCGGAGAATTTTATGAGAGTCGATTTCACAGCTTTTGGAGTGGAGCCGCCGGACCAAGGTAAAACGGGCCGTGCCGGGCAGCACGTTGCGAACGCGGGGACTGGGGCAAGCAACGCGGCGGGCAGCGCGTCCGGGGTCGATCAGGCCAGCTTTTCGTTCGATACCACGCGAGTGCAGTCGCTCGCAGCTCAAGTGCTGGCACAGCCGGAGATGCGCGCGGCCAGAGTCGAATCGTTGCAACAGACAATCGGCAATGGCAGCTATTCCGTTGCATCCAGCCAGGTGGCCGATGCCATGGTCAGCGAGTGGAGCGGGGCACGAGGTTAGCGCAGCGTGGCGCGGCGGGAACGACGGCGTGAACCATAGAGCGAACTATTGGGATCAGCGATGGGATGAACGATGAAATGAACGATGAAATGAACGATGGAGTGAATTATGGACCCGTTGATCACGAACGCGATCGATCCGGCGCTGCTGCGGGTGTTGGACAAGCGGGGCCAGGAGCGCGATTCGGCGGCCCGGCGCAAGCGTCCGCCGGCGCCCGAGAAAGCGGCCGACGGCGACTACGCAGGAGACAGTAACCAGGAAACAGGTCCCGACGCTCCGAAGCACACGCTCGACAACCTGGCATGATCGCGATAAAGACGTGGCCCAACGATTGGGTCTGCTTGATCGGTTTGACAGTTTGCTGTGACAAGTTGGCCTGAAAAAGAAATCCCACGCCATGGAGAACATCGCCACATCGCTTCCCGCACTCGGCAAACTGATTGAGCAGCGGTTCGCGCTGGTGCGAAGTTTAGCCGAGAGTCTGGAGTCGAGCACCACGGCGCTGGCGCAAAACGACGCGGAAGCAATCATGCGCGGCGCGGCGCATCAAGCCGAGCTGTGCCGGCAATGGAGCCATCTCGAAGACGAGCTTCGCCGCGAGGCGGGCCGTCGTTTGGCGCCGCCATCGAACGGCGCATCCGGCAATTTCCCGGAAGCCGCGCATTCCGCCAAGTTGCAAACCGAGTGGCAGGAGCTTGAAGCGCGTATCCGTTATCTCACGCGCGTCCACTGGTCGCTGCTGCGGCACCTCGAACGCAGCCTGGCGGTCCTCGGCCGCGTGGTTGACAGTTGCGCGCCCACTTACACGCCCAATCCCGGCTTGCATAGGACGGAAGTCCGGCTTCGGGCCGGAGAGTAACGACACACGGAGAATCACCATGTCGGGTTTATTCGGGACTCTTTCGACTGCGCTGAGCGGGCTCTCGGTCAGCCAGGACGAGATGGCAACCACGTCCAACAACGTGGCCAACGCGAACACTCCCGGATACTCTCGGGAAGTTACCGACATCGCTGCCGGCGACCCGATCGAGGAGGGAGCGATCGGCTATGGCACGGGAGTAGTTTTGCAGAAAATCGAGAGCCTGCGCGACCCTATCCTGCAAATCCAAATCCATCAGGCAACCGGGCAGAACAGCTCGCTCAACGCCGCGCTGACCGAACTGCAACAGATTCAATCCCAGTTCGCGAGTTCCAGTACCGGCATCGGCGCGGACATCAGCAATTTCTTTAACAGCCTACAGCAACTCTCGCCCGATCCCACGAGCGTGACTTTGCGGCAGGGCGTGCTGACGGCGGCCGGCACTCTGGCCACCGACTTGAACACCGCCGCGCAATCCCTTCAGACGCAGCGCAGCGATATTGACCAGAATGTGGTGCAGTCGGTCAGCCAGGTGAACTCCCTGACCTCGCAGATCGCCAGCGTCGACCAGCAGATCGCCACACTCCAGAACGCGAAACAGGGTACTGGCACACTGGTGGACACTCAGAACAACCTGATCCAGCAGCTTTCCGGGCTGATCGGTGTCGCGGTGATCAAGACCGATCAGGGCATCTCGGTAGCGACTGCGAACGGGACGGCTCTGGTATCGGGATCGCAGAGTTTCGCGCTCTCGACCCAACTCGGCACGAACGGCGTGCAGCACATCCTGTCTGGGGCCCAGGACATCACTAACTCGCTGACGGGCGGAAGCCTTGCCGGCCTGATTCAGGTTCGGGACCAGGAGATTCCGGCCATTTCCGGCAGCCTCGATCAGCTTGCCGCCGGCCTTGCGACCAATCTCAACGCCGCCAATGCGATGGGGACTGACCTGAATGGTGTGGTTGGCGGCAACATCTTTGCGACTCCGCCCGCTGGCGGGGTGGGAGCGGCGGCTACGATGACCGTCACCATGACCGACCCGTCGCTGATTGCCGCCAGTTCCGACGGCACTGTCGGCAGCAACGGAAATCTGGCCAATCTCTCCGCCGTTGCCACCGAGCCGCTGGCCAATGGGCAAACGCCGATCAATACCTATGCCGACCTGGTATCTCAAGTCGGAAGCGATACGGCGAACACATCGGCCGATGCCGACTCCTCGAGCTTGATCCTGCAACAACTGAACGACGAGAACGGAAGCATCTCCGGCGTGTCGCTTGACGAAGAAGCGTCCAATCTCATCCAGTACCAGACGGCCTATCAGGCCGCTGCCCACGTCGTTTCAACCATCAACCTCTTGCTTCTCGATGCCGTAAACCTTGGCATGGACGCGGCGGAGGAATAACGATTGGGAGGTAACTATTTATGCGCGTCAATCCGAATCCCATGCCCGATCTGCTGGCGGCGCTGAACCAGACCCAACTGGAAGAGCAACAGGCCGAGCTCCAGATCTCGACCGGCAAAAGCGTGAACGAGCCCTCGGACAATCCGGCCGCCGCCGCCTGCTGATCGAGAACAACGATCAGGCAACTTTCACCAGCGGCTATCTGCAGAGTGTCAGCGCGGTGCAGGGCCAGCTCTCGACCGCCAGTTCGACGCTGGCTGCGATCACATCCGCGTTGCAACAAGTCATCAGCCTCGGCGTCGAGGCGGGCGGCGGCACGCTTTCCTCTAGCGACCTGGCCGGAATTGCCAATCAACTGCAAGGCATTCAGGGCCAAATTGTCTCGCTGGCCAACACGGCGTACGAGGGCAATTACATATTCGCCGGCACAAAGACGGGTGCGGCGCCGTTCGTGGCGGACGCTAGCGCCCCTGACGGCTCCGGCGTCAACTATGTTGGCAACACCGGTATCAATGAGGTATCGATCGGCGCGGGATACAAGACCGCCGTCAGCGTGCCCGGATCGCAACTGTTTTCCGCTCCCGGCAACGATGTTTTTCTTGCCGTCAGCAATCTTATCCAAGCGGTGCAGACCAATACCGGCATTCCCGCCGCCGTCAACGCGGTCAGCGCCGCCAACAGCTATCTTTCGGCGCAGACCGTGTTTTATGGCAACGCCGCGGACCAGGCCACATCGCAGACCACCTATCTCAATTCCGCAAAACTGCAAATTGCCCAGCAGCAGAACACCCTGGGCGGCGTGGACATGGCGGCGGCGGCCAGCAACCTTACCCAGGCCCAGACCGACAGCCAGGCCGCACTGGCCGCCATTGGCAAGTTGTCGCAGAACAATCTTTTCGATTACTTGACGTGAGGGAGAGAACGGCTGGCTTCCAGCTTTTCTAGCGAAACCAGAGTTGCAGTGTCGGGAATGCACGCGGTCTGATCTGTCAGGGATGCTCCCGGTCTGTACCCGTCCCCCAGGTTAACGCCGGAGGACCCGGCTTCGACTTCACATGAATAAACTGGCAACTCGCGAACCTACTCGATCCGCTTGGCTCGCTGGTCCATGCCGTTCTGATGTAGAACCAGCGCCACAGCCCGTCCTTGTGCGTCGGTTTCGAACGTGATCTGCGCGTCGACCACCTTGAGGAAATAATCCTTTGGACCCTCCGCAAACACCTCGAATTTCGGCTGTCCAGTTGCTTGCACAAAGAGATGATCGCCCTCACGGGTCACGGTCAGGATGAAACTCGGCGCAAGTTCGTAACGGCCTGCATAGCCGTCGAACAGTTTGGGATCGACTGCTGTCTCCTTATGCTGCTTGGGCGGCGCCAGCAGGGGGACTTGCTGGTCAAGCAGATGCCTGCCAATGTCGTCCACGCCGGCAGTGGTTTCGGCATTCGACAGCACGACGACGCCAACTTGGGTCTTCGGGTCGAAGCCGATAAACGAACGGTAGCCACCCGTGCCACCGTTGTGCCAAACGATTTCCTTGCCATTACTCGTGAAAACATGCCAGCCGAGAGCGATTTCGAGATCGGGAACGCCGGTGGGACGGCGGACCTTCAGCATAGCGGCCATGGCAGGAGCGAGCGGCGTTTTGGTGTATCCCAAGTTCGCTGCCAGAAAGGCAAGCATGTCGTTGGCCGTGGAGCGCAGAGCCCCGGCACCCGCGAGCGTTGGCAGGTCCCAGTTCGAAACCGGATCCATGGTTGCGTTATGGCCAGTGGCGAGCCGCGTCTTCATCTCCGGAGAAAGTGTGATCCGGGTGCTGGCCATGCCCAGGGGGTCGCAGATGCGCGTTCGTACCAAGACTTCGTAATCCATGCCTGCGCGCCGCGCCAGCACGTGCCCGAGCAGACCCCCGCCCAAATTGGAGTACTCGTACTGCGCGCCGATGTCGCGAGTTAGCTGGTAACTCGACAGGAACTGATAGAGTTGCTCGACCGAGTAGTCGGCGTAGGGATTGGCTGGATCCTTGGGAGCGAGATTCGCCGGCATGCGGGGCAGGCCCGAGGTGTGAGTCGAAAGATCTTCGAGCGTGATCGCACGGCCGGCCCGTTCCGGCATTTTGACGGTCGCGGGCAAGTACTTTGCCACCGGATCGGTGAGTGCGACCTCGCCACGCTGCACCATATCGGCGAGCAGCAACGAAGTGAAGACTTTGGTTGCCGAGCCGATCTCGAAAATTGTGTCGCCATTGAGCGGGCGCTTGTCGTTCTTGGCCAGGCTGCCGTAGGCGATCACTCTGCGCCCTGCCGTCTCGATTACACCCACCATGATCCCAACGCTCTGTTGGTTGTCGACTCTTTCCGCGAGGATTCTGCGAATCTCGGCGTCCGGTGGAATCGGAGAAGCTGGAACCGACTGCGCTTCCGCGGTGGCTGCCGCCAGAGTGATTGCGAATGCGAAGCTAAAAATATTCAGTGGTGTCATGACTCCTTCTCCATTTCGTTCAACGCGTCAATCTCGCGTTGCAGCTTTTGGGCCGCCCATTGATTGAGTTTGCCTATGGCGAAGAATACGAGGGCGCATGCGGCAGCCGTGAGCGCAAAAGTGATGATGATGACGCGAGCGTGGGCCGGCGCGTGCGGCAGTGTCATGGTCCAACGGAAAAGACCAATCAGAAAAACAGCTATGCCGGGAACGAACGGGAGCAGGTACCAGGTCCAGACGCCGCGCAGAAGATCGCGTTGGCGCTCCAGTTGCTGGCGGTGGAAGTCGAGGCAAGTGCGGAACGCCATCTCCGCCGGCACGGTTCGGGCGGCGCCTTTCTTGTGAAGCTGATACACCACGAACAAAACGCCCGCGATTACCAGCATGCACCCGAAACGGATCATCGGAGCGGGGAATTTCCAGATGTAGAAGCCGAAGCAGGCGATTACGATGGCGCTGGCCGCGTATTCCCCGAGATTCCTCCAGCGGACGCGCTGTTCAAGCTTCTGGGCTTTCTGGTGAAGCTCAGCCAGCGAGATTTGGATGGGTTCCGCTTGCTGGTTCTGCCAGAGGTTTTTTACGTCGCCGCCAGTTTCATTTTCCATGATCTTCTCCTTGGTGGAATTTGGTCGTCAGGACGTTCTTGATGCGGTGGATCTTGGTCGCGACGTTTCCCGGTGAGATGCCGGTGATTTCCGCGATCGAAGCCGCATCCATGTCTTCGAGGTAGGAAAGCATAATTTGCCGGTCGAGTGGTTTTAGCTGGTGGATCAACAGGAGGAGCTTAGCGAGGGCGTGGCGCCGGTCGATGTTACTTTCACGGCTGCTGTCACGGTCACGCTCGTCGTTTTTGGCGGGCAAGGTCTCCAGTGCCTCGATGCCCACCATTGTCCGCGAGTTCAACCGGTGCTCCCGAATCACATGCGACGTGGCTACGTTGTGGGCCACGCGATAGAGCCAGGTGCGCAGCGAGCAGCGGGCGTCGAAGCCCGCGAGACTCTGCCATAGAGCGAGATGAATCTCTTGCAGGAGGTCGCGGCGGCGGTCGGGATCGGCTTCATAGCCACGCGCCAGCCGCCCCAGGGCCGTACCGTAGCTGGCGGCGGCTTCCTGATAAAGCTGGTCTTGCCGGGACGCGGCCTCCGGGATGGAATCGAGGTTCATGGTCACGATCATAACCTCATTACATAGAAGGTAGTCGATGGGCGCGGCGCTTTCTTACAGGCTCGCGAA
>Ga0181521_10005054_pt1 | contig 14826 bp, 12 predicted proteins | sample PEATcosm2014_Bin_32_FD_119764 | JGI IMG/M metagenome (GOLD analysis project Ga0181521, IMG submission 119764) | Peatland microbial communities from MTU Mesocosm Facility, Houghton, MI, USA - PEATcosm2014_Bin02_60_metaG | ecosystem: Environmental > Terrestrial > Soil > Wetlands > Peat | place...
GCGCTGCGTGCACGTGCGGCCGTGCTCGGTCGCACGCAGCGGCGCGTTCAGGATCCCGCACGCGGTCGCGCCGTCTCCGGCGAGCTCCGCGGTCACGAACCTCGTCGCCGCGCTGCGCACCCACGCGATCTGTTCGCTCGTGCCGACCGACCGCGCGGCGGACGCGCTCGCCGGCAGGAGCAGCGCCGCCGGTGCGATCAGCGCGGCGGCGGACGCGAGCGTCGCGACGGCGGAGCGAAACCTCATGCTCGGATTGTGGACGATCGGGCGGCGGTTCACGACTCGTTTGGGTCGCAGAGGCATCACAGCGGACGCATGTCGTAGGGGTGCGCCATCGAAGACGCGGCTATCCGGCCTGCACGCCGCCGGTGGCGCTAGCCGACGCGGCCGTCGCCGGCGCCTGCGCGCCGCCCTGCGGCCCCGTGGCCGGCGCCGGCGCGGCCGGCGGCGGGGTTTCCGGCGCGGGTGGCGTGAACGGCGTGTGCCCGCTGAGGTCCGGCTCGCGCCTGACGCTCGCGCCGCTCTTCACGCTGAAGTACGCCCACGTGCTGGTCAGCCCCAGGCGCGCCGCCAGTTCCGGGCCGCTAACAGGGCTGTCGCCGCGCGAGCCGAGCACCTCCGCCGCGACGATCCGCGGCGAGACGCCTCGTTTGAGCACCTCGATGCCGCGAAACGAGCCCTTGAACAGGCCGCGCAGGCGCGCCGCCGCCGAGGGGAAGCTGATGCTCAGCTTCCAGCCGGAGGCCTTGGTTTCGTAGGAGTCAGGCACGCCCTTGAGCCATGGCTCGGGTTCGGCGCCGATGAACGAGTTCTCGATGTTCTCGGTCATCCCGCCGGAGCTCGCGAAGTAGTACGTGGTCACCGGCTTGCCCTGGTAGAGCACGATCTGCCCCGCGGTCGCCGCCACCGCCGCGTTCGTCGTCGCCGTTTCCGCCGCCGGGGTGGGCGGGCTCTCATAAACCTGCGAGCGCGTGTCCGAGTACACGTCGAACCGCGCTCCGCCCGCGTCGTCGGTCAGCGCGTACGAGCGGCTCGCGATCGCCTGCGCCTCAAGCGCAGCCAGCGGCCAGCCGGACGGCATCTCCGCGGAGACCACGCCGCGCACGTAGCGTTCCAGCGGCACGCGCTCGACCTTCGAGCCGACGAGCACCTTCACGACGAAGCCCGCCGGCGCCTGCCCGAGCGTGGTGCCCGTGTAGTAGTGGGCGAGGATCTGCGCGGCGCTCCAGCCGTGCTGCGCATAGCCGAGCGCGCCGTCCTGGCTCATGCCCACGCCGTGACCGTCGCCCGCGCCTTCGATCACGAGCGTCGACGCGCCCGCCGGGGAGGCGCCGAGCGCCAGCGTCGCGAGCAGCGCGAGCGTCGCGCGCAGCGGCCGGCCGGCGCCGCGCCAGGCGCGCGGGCGCACGCGGAGGCGGTGGTAGGTTGAGGCGGTGACCCGCATCCGTGTCCACAGCAACACGGGCAACGCGCCATCGTCGCGCTCGAGGTGGGGAGCTCCCATGGGTTCTCGCTCGGCTACCCGCGCGCGCAGCCTGAGGACTGCACGATGACTGGCGCCGAGCGCGAGCGCGCGGTGCTCGCGCAGGTCCCCACGGACCTTTACATCGCGGGCGAGTGGCGCGCAGCGAGCGCCGGCGCGACGCTCGCCGTCGAGGACCCCGCGACGACCGAGCCGCTCGTGCAGGTCGCCGACGCGAGCGTCGACGACGCGCTGGCCGCGCTGACCGCCGCGGCGGACGCGCAGGCCGCGTGGGCGGCGCACCCGCCGCGCGAGCGCGGGGAGATCCTGCGCCGGGCGTACGAGGCGATCGTCGCGCAGACCGAGGACCTGGCGCTGCTGATGACGCTGGAGATGGGCAAGGCGCTGGCGGAGTCGCGCGCGGAGATCGGCTACGCGGCCGAGTTCTTCCGCTGGTTCTCCGAGGAGGCCGTGCGCATTCACGGGCGCTACATGGTCAACACGACAGGCAAGGGCCGCATCCTCACGATGCGCCAGCCCGTCGGGCCGTGCGTGTTCGTCACGCCGTGGAACTTCCCCACCGCGATGGGCACCAGGAAGATCGCCCCCGCGATCGCCGCCGGCTGCACGATGGTCGTCAAGCCCGCCAAGCAGACGCCGCTGTCGATGCTCGCGCTCGCCAAGATCCTCGAGGACGCGGGGCTGCCCGAGGGTGTGCTGAACGTGATCACCGCCAGGAGCGCCGGCGCCGTGATCGCGCCGCTGCTTGCCGACCCGCGCACGCGCAAGCTGTCCTTCACCGGCTCCACCGAGGTAGGGCGCACGCTGATCGAAGAATCCGCGCAGCAGATCCTGCGCGTGTCGATGGAGCTCGGCGGCAACGCGCCGTTCCTCGTGTTCGACGACGCCGACCTCGACGCCGCCGTCGACGGCGCGCTGCTCGCCAAGATGCGCAACGTCGGCGAGGCGTGCACCGCCGCCAACCGCTTCCACGTGCACGAGTCGGTCGCCGCCGAGTTCTCGCGGCGGCTGGCCGAGCGCATGGGCGCGCTGAAGGTCGGCCGCGGCACCGAGCCCGACGTCGACGTCGGCCCGCTGATCGACGAGGCCCAGCGCGGCAAGGTCACAGAGCTCGTCGACGACGCCGTGCAGCGCGGCGCGCGCGTCCTGCTCGGCGGCGTCCCCACCGGCGAGCGCGGCTACTTCTTCGAGCCGACCGTCCTCGCCGACGTCCCGGACGGGGCGCGGCTGCTCACCGAGGAGATCTTCGGGCCCGTCGCGCCCGTCGCGACGTTCACGACGGAGGAGCAGGCGCTCGCCGCCGCCAACCGCACCGAGTACGGCCTCGTCGCCTACGTCTACACGCGCGATCTGTCGCGTGCGTTCCGGGTGTGCGAGGGGATCGAATCGGGGATGATCGGGTTGAACCAGGGTGTCGTGTCCAACCCAGCCGCGCCATTCGGGGGGGTCAAGCAGTCGGGCTTTGGGCGAGAGGGCGGGTTCGAGGGGGTTGGCGAGTATTTGGAGACTAAGTACGTGGCGCTGGGGGTTTGAGCGAGGCTGACGGACTGCGCGGAAGCTCGGCTCTACTGAGCGTCCTCCACCAGCAACCGCCCCACGCTGTCCGCCACGCAAACGGGCTTCTCCCCGCCCTCGATCTCAACCGTGAACCGCGTCACCGCCTGGTACCACCCACCACCAACCTCCGTGACCTCCACGATCTGCGCATAGCACCGCAGCCTCGACCCCACGGGCACGGGCGCCGGAAAGCGCACCTTGTTCCACCCGTAGTTGACGCCCATCTTGAAGCCGGTCCAGTCGCTGAGGCCGCCGCGCATGCCGTCGATCAGCGACAGCGTCAGGTTGCCGTGGGCGATCGTCGTCCCGAACGGGCTCTCGCGCTTGGCGCGCTCGACGTCGGTGTGGATCCACTGATGGTCGCCGGTCAGGTCGGCGAACTGGTCGACCATCTCCTGGGTGACCTCGCGCCACTCGCTCGGACCGACCACCTGGTCGACCAGCCCCCGCAGGTCGTCGATCCCGTGCGCAACGGACTTGGGCATGCTCGCGTCGACAGCCATCCCTCTCCTTTCGCTGCTTTGCCTGGACTGTAAGCCATGCTAGACGAGTAGGTACTACGGATTCGCATCCGAGCCGTCAGCGGCAGCATCGGACCATGCGCTCACGTCTTCTATTCGCTGTCTGCGGGTTCGTTCTGGCGGTGCCGTTCACCGTGTCCGCGGCTGAGGCCCGGGCCGGCGCTCGACCGGCCGTAGGCGCTGGCGCCTTGACCGCCGCGACGTTCGCGGCCGAAGCACAGTCCGCGCCCGGGCGCGAGGTGCTGCCGATGACGCCGCAGGAGTTCGCGCCCGACATGCTCGCCCTCGCGAACGGGAACCTCGTGGTGGCGGGCGTGGTGAACGATGGACGCTCTGCGATCGCGGAGCTGTTGCCCGATGGCCGACTCGACCCCAGCTTCGGCGACGGCGGCGTGGAGATCACGTCGATCAAGCTGCTGCCGTGGCAGATCCTGGCGTTGCCCGACGGGGAGCTGCTGGTGCTCGGGCCCAGCCGCAGCCCCGGTGAGGAAGAGCCGGTCATCACCCACTACCCCGACTGGCAGATGCTGCGGCTGCAGAGCGACGGCGCGCCCGACCCGACCTTCGGCAAGGGCGGCCTGCTGGACGTCGCGGGCGCACCGGTCCCGAGCGGGGGGGCCAGCCAGCAGCTCGCACCGCAGCTGGCGCCGAACGGCGCTGTCGTCCTGCCCACGTTCACCGGCCCCCTTTTCTCCCAGGCGAGAACGTCCTTGCTGGTGCGCCTGAACGCGGACGGCACGCGCGACGCGAGCTTTGGCAGCGCCGGTCTCGTGCAGCTCCCCGCCACGCTCACCGCCTTCTCGGTGCGTTCCGACGGGTCCGTCGTGGTGGCGATGGGTCAGGGCTCCGGCTCGCTGCTGATGCGCCTGACCGCCAACGGCAGCCCGGATGCCAGCTTCAACGGCGGCTCGCCGCTGCAGCTTCCGCTCTACGGCACGCCCGACAGCATGCTGGTCGAACCCGACGGCTCGATCGTCCTGCACGGCTACCCGTCGTCCGACGAGCTCGCCGGCGGCGAGCTCTGGCGCTATGCCGCAAACGGGGCGCTCGATACAGCATGGGGGAGTGCCGGCGTGGTCGACCTCAGACCGGGCTACGGGGCGTTCAACCAGCTGTTCCCGGCCCCCGGCGGCCAGACGCTGCTCGTCACCACGGCAACGACGATGCCATTCGGCGTGAGCCTCTCCCGCGTTCGCATCAGACGCATCACGGCGTCAGGGCAGCTCGACCCGTCGCTCGGCGGAGCGACCGGCCTGTGGGTGACGTTGCCGTTCGGCGGCGGCAGCTACGCGCCGGGCACGATCGCCGACCTGCACCAGAACAGCTTCGATCCCTTCGGCGTCATCCAGGACGCCGAAGGCGGGCTGCTCTTCAACGGCCAGGTCTGGGCTGAAGAGGCGATCCCGACCGACGCCGGCCCCGAGCTGGTTGCCGGGATCGGCGGGTCGGGGATCGCGGCCCTGGACTCCTCGTTCAAGCTGGACCCCGCGTTCGACGGCGCGACGCGTGCGCGGGTCGGCGTACGAGTGACGAGCACGCGGCTGAGCCCGAGTGGCATCGCCGTCCGCCTCAGCTCCTCCGACGCCGCCCTGTCGGTCGTGACGATCACCGCCGGCGGCCAGACGATCGCCAGGGGCACCGTGCCGTTCTTCGCCAGCGGCAACGTGCCGTTCTTCACGGCGCGGACGCTCACGCGGCGCACGGTGCGCATCCCGCTGACGCGCGCTGGACGGCGCCTGCGAAGGCGCCACCGCCCGTTCGTGAAGATCGCCGTCAGCGTCTCCGCCGTCGACCTCGCCGCCGGCCACTCAACTGCGCACGCGTCGGCGAGGCTCGCCGGCTGACGGACGCCGGGCGGCTGTCGTCGTCGCTCAGGCGCTCTGCGAGTCCGGGGCGCTCTGCGAGTCAGGCGCGCTCTCGGCGTCCGGGGCGCTCTCGGCCTCCCGGGCGCCCTCGACATCCGGGGTGTCGTGCCGGTCGGGCTCGCTCTGCGCGTCCACGCGCGGCGTCGGCAGGCTCACGCTGAACACGTTCTCGAGCGCGTTCGCCGGCACCGGTTTGCCCATCAGCGTGCCCTGGGCCATCGTGCAGCCCATCGCCTGCAGGTCGCTCAGCTGCTCGTAGCTGTCGATGCCCTTCGCGATAACCGTCAGCGACAGGTCGCGCCCGACGATCAGGATCGCCTCCAGCAGCCACGTGCGGTACTCCTCGTCCTCGGAGGCGGCCAGCGAGCTGCGGTCGACCTTGAGGAAGTCGAGCGGCAGCCGCCGCAGGTCGGAGTGGTAGGCGTAGCCGCTGCCGCCGAAGTCGTCGATCGCGACGCGCACGCCCAGCTGCTTGATCTCTTCCAGGCGCTCGACCGCGGCGTTCACGTCGCGCATGACGGTCGTCTCGGCGATCTCGAGCGTGAGCAGCGACGGCTCGATCCCGGACTGCTGCAGCGCGCGCCGCACGTCGGTCACGAACCCGTCGCGGTTGAGCTGGTTGGCGGTCACCTCGACGGAGACCCCGACCTCGTGGCCGGCCACGTTCCACGCGGCGGCGCGGGTGCACGCCTCTTCGAGCATCCCGCGGCCGATCGGCACGGTCAGGCCCGTTTCCTCGGCCAGCGGGATGAAGTCGGCGGGCAGCATGACGCCGCGCTTGGGGTGCAGCCAGCGGATCAGCGCCTCCAGGCCTGTGACCTCGCCGGTGGCGACGTCGTAGATCGGTTCGTACAGGAGGAAGAACTGCTTGTCGGTGAGCGCCGCGTTGAGCTCGACCTCGAGGTCGCCGCGGCCCTCGATGACCGAGCGCATGTTGGCGTTGAACAGCGTGTAGCGGTCCTTGCCGGCGGACTTGGCCGCGTGCAGCGCCAGCTGCGCGTCGCGCAGGAGGTCCTCGGGAGTGGCGTAGCGGCCGAAGGCGACGCCGATGCTCGCGGTGAGGGAGAAGCTCGGTCCGAAGCCGTCGAGCTCGAACGGCTTGTGCAGCGCCTCGACCACGCGCCGGGCGAGGTTGTCAAGGCGCGCGCCGCGCGCGGCAGATTCGACCAGCAGCACGAACTCGTCGTCGCCGAGGCGCCCGACGGTGTCGCCGGCGCGCACGACGCCCTCCAAGCGTTCGGCGACGATCTTCAGGATCTGGTCGCCGGCGCCCTCGCCGAGCCGCTCGTTGACGTCTGTGAACCAGTCGATGTCGATGAACAGCGCGCCCACGAGCAGCCCCGACTGGCGTCCGGCGCGCGCGAGCATGCACTCGGCGCGGTCGAGCATCAGCCCGCGGTTGGGCAGCCCGGTGAGCGCGTCGTGGAGATCTTCGGCGGGAGCCTCGGGCGCCTCCTCGTTCGGCGCGTCGGGCGCCTGCGCCGCGACCGTCTCCGGCGCGCGCCCGGTGCCGAGGACGAACACGAGCATGCCGAGCAGCACGCTCAGCACGCCGCCGAGGATCAGCAGCGCGAGCGCGTTGCCGTCGTTCAGCGTGCCCGTGGTGACCGGAGTGCCGAAGCCCTGGACGGTCCAGCCGTCGCGGAGGTTCGTCGTCGTGCTCGGCGCGCCCGGCTGCGGCGTGCCGCCGGTGTAGACGACCCGCGCGGGGCCGTTCGAGTAGCTCACGCGCACGGCGTCGGCGGGGTGGCTGCGCAGCGCGGATTCCAGCAGGACGCTCGGCACGAACACCTGGCGCAGCCAGCCGACGAACGCGCCCATGCGCCCCCCGAGCGTCGCGGGCGGCTGGTTGCCTTTGTAGACGGGGGTGGTCATTTCCAGCGCGGTGGCGCCCTCCGCGGAGACGACCGCCGTCCCCGTCTGCGCGGAGTCGCGCGCGACCAGCAGCGCGGTGCCGTTCGCGCAGTAGTCGGTCCCCGCCGGCGGGTTCTCGTCCGGGTGGCGGGCGAGGTTGGCGAGCGTTAGGCAGTAGAAGGGGCGCGCGCCCGCGGGCGTGATCTTCAGCTGCGGCTTAGCAGTGGTCGTCGGCGCGGTCGTGGAGGCCGGGGTGGCGTGGCCGCTGACGCGCGCGCCGAAGGCAGTCAGTTCGGAGCCGTGGACGAGCGTGACGAGGCCGAGCTGCTCGAGTTCGGGGAAGTGACGCAGCGTGCGCGCCCAGTGCGCCCAGCGGTCGAATTCCGCGGGTGTCGTCCCGGAGTTGCCGGCGAAGTAGGTGCCGCCGCCGATGCGCAGGTCTTCCTCGCGCAGGAGCGTGAGCTTGACCGTCGAGGCGATCGCCGCGGAGGCCTGCTGGGAGGCCTGCCGCGCGCTCGTTGTGTCGTTGTGCGCGACCGTGTGCGCCACGAGCAGCGAGCCGAGGACTCCGCCGGCGACGCACAGCACGGCGATCGCCGCCCACACCGCCCTGCGGCCTTCGAGCAGCTGTCTGAGGTTGAGGTCGAAGTCTGGGAGTCGGGCGCCGGCAAAGCGAGAGCGTGAGCGCGGCGAAGCGTCGGTGGGGCTCGGCGAGGTCTCGACGGCGCCGTTGACGCCGTTGGCGTCGTGGGTTTCGTCCGCGGGCGAGCCGGCGTTGTAGCTGTGAGCGGGGACGGGGCCGTCGTGGGGGGTTTGGCTATCTGGCATGACAACCTCGTGCGCGCCTGGCGTGCGGTGCGCTGTGCCGGTGTGATCGAGCCTGAAAGGCTGGGTGCATGCGCATCGTGCCCCCATTTCGACGAAAAGCCGATGGAGGTTTACGTCTGCAGATTCGCTTGCCGCACCGGCGGCGGCGGCGCGCGGGCTACAGTCTGCTCGGCGATGCGCCCACGGCTTCCGTCCCCAGCGGCCTTCTCGCCTGCCGTCGCGCTCGCGCTGGTGCTCGCGGCGACGCTCGCAGGCTGCGGCGAATCGCCGTCGTCGAGCAACGGCGTGGCCTCGAAGTCGCCTGCGCAGATCGCGGCCGCGGCGACGGACGCGGCGGCGGGCGCGGCGACGGTCCACGTTGCAGGCTCAATTGTCAGCGACGGCCGGCCGATATCACTCAATATGGAACTCGTGGCGGGCAAGGGCGGGCAGGGACGGATGACGCTGGCCGGGCTTCGCATCCGGCTGGTGCGCATCTACCGGGCCCTGTACATCAACGGCAGCACCGCCTTCTACAGCCTGTTCGCGGGCGAGGACGCCGCGCGGGCGCTGCGCGGCAGATGGCTGAAGGAGTCGGCGGGCGGCGGCGCTCTGGCGGCGCTGGCGACGGTCACCGACCTGAGCCAGCTGATCGACCTGGCGGTCGCCGACCACGGAACGCTCACGCGCGGCCCGGCGAAGACGATCGACGGGCAGCGGGCGGTCGGCCTGACCGACGTCGCGGGCGGCGGCACCCTGTACGTGGCGAGGACGGGCACCCCGTATCCGCTGGAGATCGTCAAGCGCGGCGCCGGCAAGCTCGTCTTCGATCACTGGAACCAGCCCGTGTCGCTGACGGCGCCGGCGAATCCGATCAACATCAACCAGCTGCAGACGGGCCATTGACGGCCTTGGGTCATATGTCTACACGTGCCGATACCCGATCAAGCCTGTCGTCGTGGACGTCGAACCCAAGACAGTCGGAAACGGACCTTCCGGGATCGAAAAACCACGCGAGCGCTCTCAGTGAACGGCGAAATCCAGGCCAGCTTTCTTCGGCGACCGGCACAGCCCGGAGCCGACTCGTCGAGTCCGGGCGGGGGGCACTCGGGACGCGCGAGGATCGGTGCGCTCATGCGTAGGGAGACCGGCGCGGGCAACCGCCACGGACGCCGGCCGCCGAAGCGCCGTCGCGAGCGCCGGCACCCGGCGCTCGGCATCCTGCCGTGGGCGCTGCTGAGCGCGGCGGCGATCCTCGGGGCGCTGCTGGCGGGCGCGTCGCTGGCGGTCGCGGGCTGCCTGGTCGTGCTGGCGTGCGCGGCGATCGCGGTGGGCTGGCAGTTCGGCGAGCGCGGCAGGGTGGCGCTTGAAGACGAGATCGAGCACCGCACGACCGACCTCAAACGCGCGCTGTCGGAGCTGGAGATCGCGCAGGCGGAGACGGTTCAGCGGCTGTCGATGGCGGTGGAGTTCCGCGACGAGGACACGGGCGCGCACATCGAGCGCATCGGGCGCTTCTCGGTGCTGCTGGCGGAACACATCGGGATGGACGCGGAGTTCTGCGAGCGCCTGAAGCACGCTGCGCCGCTGCACGACGTCGGCAAGGTGGCGATCCCTGACGCGATCCTGCTGAAGCCGGGGCCGCTGGCGCCGGAGGAGCGCGCGATCGTGGAGACCCACGCGGAGGAGGGCCACCGGCTGGTGCGCGGCTCGTCCTCGTCGATCCTTGACATGGCGGCGACGATCGCCCTCAGCCATCAGGAGAAGTGGGACGGCACGGGCTACCCGCGCGGATTGAAGGGCGAGGCGATCCCGATCGAGGGCCGCATCGTGGCGGTGGCGGACGTGTTCGACGCGCTGACGAGCGACCGCGTGTACCGCAAGGCGTTCTCGATCGAGGAGGGCGTGCAGATGATGCGCGAACAGCGCGGGCGCCACTTCGACCCGGTGCTGCTGGACGCGTTCATGGAAGTGCTCGGACGTACGGGCCCGGACGCGCGCGAACAGCTGCGCTCGGACCCGATCGCGCTGGTGGAGAGCACGCTGGAGACTTTCGCGACGGCGCTGGAACGCGGCGACGCGGAGATGGCGGAGGGCGCGATCGCGACGGCGATCGAGGACGGCATCACGCCGACGACGCTGCACGCGGAGGTGATCGGTCCGGCGCTGAGGCGCATCAGCGTGCTGTCGGAAGCGGGCGAGATCGACGCCGACCGCGAGCACCGCGCGACGACGATCACCAGGCGCGTGCTGGCGACGCTGTACCGCTACATGACGGGCAGCACGGAGCCGACGCGCGAGCGCGTGCTGCTGGCGGGCGTGGAGGGCGACGAGCACACGCTGGGCCTGCAGATGGTCCACGACCAGCTGGCGGCGGCGGGCTTCCACACGATCTTCGACACGGACCTGTCGGCGCAGCGGCTGCTGGAGATGGTCGACAGCCAGGCGCCCGACCTGGTGGTGGTGGGCGCGACGGCGCCGATGGCGGCGGAGTCGGTGGAGCTGGCGCTGCGCGAGTTGCGCAGCAGCCGCCCGGACCTGCCGATCGTGCTGGGCGGCCCGGCGGTGGGCGGCAGCCTGCCGCGCGAACGCCGCGGCATGCGCGTGCTGGAGCGCATCGACGAGTCGGTGGAAGCGGTCGAAGACATGCTGGCGACGGCCGCGTCGACCGCGCCGGTATAGCCGCGTAGCCTGACTCCCGCAGAGCCGCGCCGGGCGCGCGCGTATAGATTTCCGGCGCATGAGCACAAGCGCGATCGTGACCGGCGGCGCCGGCTTCATCGGCTCGCACGTCGTGGACGCGCTACTGGCGGACGGCCACGCGGTGACGGTGATCGACGACCTGTCCTCGGGCGATGCCGCGAGGGTCGCACCCGCGGCGAAGCTGGTGGAGCTCGACATCGTGGACGCGGACGCGCTGGAGGCGGTCGTGGCGGAGGCGAAGCCGAGCGCGATCTTCCACCTGGCGGCACAGGCGAGCGTGATCGTGTCGGTGGAGAACCCCGGTCGCGACTGCGACGTGAACGTGAAAGGAACGCTCAATATCGTGGAGGCCGCCGGGCGCTACGGGGCGCCGGTGGTGTTCACGTCGACGGGCGGCGCGCTGTACGGCGATGACGCGCCGATGCCCACGGGCGAGGACAGGATCCCGGCGCCGCTGTCCCCCTATGGCGCGTCGAAGTGGGCGGCTGAGGCGTACGTGAACACGTGGTCGCTGTCGTCGGGCATCCCGCACGCGGTGTGCAGGCTGGGCAACGTGTACGGCCCGCGCCAGAGCCCGCACGGGGAGGCGGGCGTTGTGGCGATCTTCTCCGAGCACCTGTACACGGGCCGCACGCCGAAGCTGTACGGCCACGGCACGCCGACGCGCGACTACGTGTACGTGGGAGACGTCGTGCGCGGGCTGCTGGCGGCGTCGGGGCGCGGGGGCACGTACAACATCGCGACGAGCGTGGAGACGGACGTGGCGACGGTGTGGCGCGAGCTGAGCAGGGTGGCGGGCAAGCAGATCGAGCCGGAGCTGGCGGACCTGCGCCCGGGCGAGCTGCTGCACAGCCGCCTGGACATCGGCCGCGCCGAGCGCGAGCTGGGCTGGCGCCCGCAGGTGCCGATCGCGGAGGGCCTGCGGCTGACGTACGAGGCGCTCGTGGAGGAATTCGAGCGGGGGTAGGGGGCCACTGGGGTCGTCGAGCGGCCTGAGAGCCGGTAGGATCGTGGGCTGCGGCGAGATAGCTCAGTTGGTAGAGCACACGACTGAAAATCGTGGTGTCCCCGGTTCGAATCCGGGTCTCGCCATGTCGTTTTCTGCCTGCTCAGAGGCAGGTTTTTGATCGTCGGCCGCCGCGCGATCGAGCCCCGGAATCGGCGATTCTTGGCCTACCGTCCCAATCGCCGTCCCAATCGACGTGTTCGAGACACCCTCGTCGGGTGTGCGCAGCTCGACGCGAGCCTGCCGTAGGAGCTCGTCGAACTTCGCGCCGTGGTCGCGCTTGGCGCGGTGCTGCAGCTGCGCGTAGACGTCCATCGTCATCTCCGAGTCGGCGTGGCCGACCTGGTCCATGACCCACTTCACGTCGAAGTTGTTGGCCAGCAGCGCGATCGAGATGTACGTGCGCCTGAGCGTGTGCGGCGTGGTGTTCGGCAGCGGCGGCAGACCTCGCGCGGCGAGCAGCTCGCCGGCGCGCTTGGCCGCCTCGCCTACGATCTCGCCCACCCGCTGGCGGTCCATCCTTCCCCCGCGCAGGTTCGGGATCAGATAGTCGTCTGGCCCGGTGGGGGCTCCGATGCGCCGCAGGCGGTCGAGGTGCTCGACGATCGCCTCGACGAGGTCGAGCGACATCTGAACCTCGCGGATGCCGCTTTCGGTCTTGGCGTCGGGGATCTGGAAGCGGGCGCCGGCGGGGTCGTGCAGGCGCAGGTGGCCGATCTTGATGTCGCACAGCTCGCTCGCGCGCACGCCCGAGCGGCCCAGCACCTCGACCACGACTCGCCGCCCGACATAGCCACGTCCCGCCTTCAGGCCGAGCCGCGAGAGGTGGTAGGCGACGGTGGACTTCGCCAGTCCGAGCTGCTTGGCGATCTGACCCGGCTGTTTGCCCTGCGCGAACAGGTGGGCGACCATCGCGGCCGTCAGGCCGAGCTCCGCGGGCGCGGGGATCTGCCCGAGCGCGATGTCCTGTCCGGCGGCCGCGTCGATGAGCGCGGCGAGCTCGTCGATCTCCAGGAACGTTCGGCTTGGCTTCGGCACCCTGACGCGCATGCGCTTGCCCCGGGCGGGGTTGTGATCGAGATGGCCGTCCTCGACGGCATCCTCGAGGATCATCGCGAGCAGATCGATCACCTTGCGTATCGAGGAGGGACCGAGGGGGACCCTGCGCCTTCCCCGCTGGTCGCGGATCACCGCTCCCGCTTCGATTTGCTCGCGCAGCTCCTTCGATTCGCTCAGCAAACGCGTCTTGACCGCCAGGCAGAGCTTGCGGTCGAACTCATCCATCCGGTAGCCGGCGCAGATCGGCAGCAGGTGGCACTGCAGCCGCCAGCGGTAGTCGGACTCCGTGCTGGCGTCGAGTGGCCGCTCCCCGAGCACACCGTCGATCTTGGCCTGCAGCCAGTTCGAGCTGTAGGCGTGGAAGGTCGGCGCCTCGACGTTTGTGACCACCAGCCAGGCTCACCTACGGATAGCGACCATGCAGACGCTTGTGGGCCCGCTCGTAGACATTGCGGGTTCTCTCGTTGGCGGGGTGACGCTCGCCGAAGGCGATCAGGCTCCATGCGAGGCTGTCGTCGGCCTTCTGGATCAGCTGGAACACCAGCCCGTAGGGCGCCTGTGAGGCGCCCTGCTTGCCGAGCGGTACATAGAGCTTGCGACAACCGGGGAGTTTGGTGCCGCCCGGGCCATCGGCCTTGCAGCGCTTCCAGTCGAGCTTCGCAGTACCGGCTTCGATTGCCTTGCGAGCGCTCTGTGCCCGAGTCCGAGCTGGCGAGCGAGGGTCGTAGCGTTCGACCTCCTCCTTCCACTCGAGCGAGCCGAACTCGATCGGAACGCGCGGCGGGCCGCCCGCCGGAATGTCTGGCACGGCTAGCCTTCGTCGTCGAAGGGGACGTCAACCGAGAGACGCTCGAAGTCCTCCGCGGAGGCGGGCTTGGTTCCCCGCCGGGCGTGCAGCTCTGCCGCGGGAGTGATCGGCGGCTCGATCGTGACGCCGCCCTCGCGATCTGGGACGACCTCATAGCGGCGCCCAGCGACCTCAACGAACTCGCCGACCGTCAAGTCCAGCCTCTTCACGGCAGTTGCCATGGATCAATGGTAGCCCCGAAGGCCAGCGCACGCCACCGCGGGCGAGATGCACCCAACGGAGTTGATCCGCTCTGTCAAACGGGGGCGCTCCATTCCTACAAACACGGCTCCACTCTACGGGCAACGAGTCCGCGATAGAGAGCGTGCTGGGCCAGGACTGCCGCTGCATTTATGCCACAGGCCTGCCATCCTCACGCGATGCCCAAGCAGTCCGCCCACCAGAGCGCGCTGGGCGCGCTGCTGGCCGATCCCGAGCGTGTCGAGCACGCCCGGCGGGTCCAGGCCCTCCGCGCACGCAACGCCCTGCTGACGGTGCTGGAGAGCATCCGCGAGCAGCAGGGCATCACAAAGCGCGCGCTCATAGAGCGCGCCGGCCTCGAGGCTTCAAGTGTACGGCGGCTGCTGACCTCCCAGACAGCCAACCCGACAACCGACAACGCATTCCGGCTTATGGCTGCCATGGGTATCTCCGTCGAAGCGACGCTGCCCACCGGCGAGCGGGTTCAGCTGGTCAGCCCAGGCACCCACACTCCAGCGGACGACCGCGCCGGCGCGGCCTGACGTCACCGCGCGTAGCCGGGCCGGTTGCGCGGAGAGTTGCGCACAGACGCCGTGCACCGCTCCTTCACCGCGCTCGGACTGTCCCCGCTCCTTGAGAAGCAGCCGATCGCTGGCCTCGCGAGCAGGCGGATCCGCGCATCTGATTGGGACGGGAGCCGCTTCTGCCGTCCCAATCAGCCCGAAAGCGGACGCAAATTGCGGCAATTTGCATCGACCACCCAGCTCGCGCGCTACCAGTAGAAGTCCTGCAAATCCGCACTAGATGAGTAGTGCCACGGCCGTGGGGGTGGCTGTGGGTTGGGGGGAGGGGTTGTAGGCAGGCAGATCGAAGTCGGCGGTGCTCAATGTCACCGCCGACCCGGGAGGGCCTCGATGGACGCC
>Ga0181521_10005055_pt1 | contig 14822 bp, 13 predicted proteins | sample PEATcosm2014_Bin_32_FD_119764 | JGI IMG/M metagenome (GOLD analysis project Ga0181521, IMG submission 119764) | Peatland microbial communities from MTU Mesocosm Facility, Houghton, MI, USA - PEATcosm2014_Bin02_60_metaG | ecosystem: Environmental > Terrestrial > Soil > Wetlands > Peat | place...
CAAGCCGCGCGATCCCGTGGCCAGCGGCGAGCGCGACGCCGCGCATAACCGCGCCGCGAGCCACAACTACTTTCTGCTGGAGAAATTCGAGGCGGGCGTGGCGCTGCGCGGCACCGAGGTGAAGTCGATCCGCGAGGGGAAGGCCAACCTCAAGGACTCCTACGGACTCATCAAGGGTGGCGAGGCGTTCTTGCTGAACCTGCATATCGGTCCTTACTCCCACGGCAACATGGCCAACCACGACGAGACGCGTACCCGCAAACTCCTGCTGCACCGCGAAGAAGTTCGCAAGCTACTCTCCAAGACGCAGATCAAAGGGCATACGCTCATCCCCACGCGGCTCTATTTCCGGAAGGGGCGGGTGAAGTGCGAGCTGGCGCTGGCCAAAGGCAAGCAGGACTGGGACAAGCGGGAGACGGAGCGGCGGCGGGAGGCCGACCGGGAGGCGCGGGCGGCGATCAAGGCGAATAAGCACCGGGGCGGGCGGTAAGGGTGCCTTTTCGCCGTCAGTTCGTGCTCTTCCCTTCAGGCACGAAGGGCTCACCGTTGGAATCGTCCGAATCGGGAAGGTTTTTCTTTTTCTTGAACCATGGTCCGATCACAAGCAAGGTGAAAAACGCCGCTAAAAGCGCGAAGTGGATCTTCCCCCTGGGGGTTCGGCGGTCCATCAGGGTCCATTGATTCGCCAATATCGCCGCGAGCATCACGAGACTTGCGGCACGTTCAAAAGCCTCGTTCCTTTGGTCGTTGACCAGGACGGCCACGGCGGCGAGAAACAATACCGTAAAACAGCAAAGCTGAGCCGTTGACCACTGCCCGTGAAACCAAACCACCATGACAACGACGAGGCCCAGCAGAATCGCAAGCGTAACGCGGAAGTGATTCTGCTTCTCCATCGCGTCTCCTACCTAGCCGCGCATCAGGCCAGGAGCCCAAAGCGGCTTTGCGAGCAATTATAGGCCGGCCGTCAGCGGATCACGTTGACTTCGATGCCGAGGCCGAGGTTCTTCCAGGCGGAGTCGGTGGTGTAGACGGCGGCCTTGCGCTGTATGGCAAGGGCCAGGCAGGCGCGGTCGCCGAGAGAGAGACCGTAGGGGCGGGTTACTCGCACCAGGCCCCCGGCAATTCGGGCCTGATCCTCGTCAAACGGGACCGAAGGGCAGCGGGCCTCGGCGATGTGCCACCAGGCAAGCGCCTCGTCGATTCCGGCGGAGACCAGCTTGGTTTGCACTTCCGCTTGATTCACCGCGCTGATGATGGCGCGCGACAGGCAGGAGACAACGGTATCCGCGCCCGGTTCGCCGCGAATCAGAGCCATCAGAGCGGATGCATCGAGGACGGCCCAGTCATCCAAGCCACTCCTCCATCTCGCGGCGTGCCTCTTCGCGGCGATCTGCTATCAATTCGTCAGAGAGTAGGCGATCACCGGGAATCAGTGTGCGCATGCTCTCCTGAATGCGCCGGATGCGCGCCATCTGGGATTCGACCTTCAGGACGTCTCCATCCAAGGTTAAGAACAAAGTGTCCCCCGGCTTGATCCCCATCTTTGACCGGATCTCTGCGGGAATGACGATGCGGCCGTTGTCATTAAGTTTCGATCTGACATTTCGTTCGATCGTGACAGTTTCGTTCAATGCGGTGGATGATGACATGTCTACAATATATGTCATCTACGAACAAAATGTCAATATCCATGGCTATGACATTTTGAATGATCTCTGAGCATTGCAGCCTACACGGTTGCCACCGGGCCTGCCTTCCATAAAGAATAGAGACATGAGGACTGAACTTTCCCTTGCTCCAATTTCCGACATTGCTACCGAACTGCTGGCCGTTCTGGCTGCCGACGCGCAAACCGACAAAGGCCTCAATACTGATATCGCCGCCAAACCACAGCCGGCGCTGTTAACCACGGACGATGCTGTCGAGGCAGCCGCGGCCGGGGTGCTCGGGACCGGCGAGTACAAAGCAGGCGCGAACGAGACCGTCCTGATCCACGCGCCGGCGGGACTCAAGGCCAAGCGGCTGCTGATCGTGGGGCTCGGCAAGCTGGCCAAGGTCACGGTGCAAGGCGTGCGCGAGGCCGCGGGAACGGCGGTGCGGTTTGCCAAGCCGCGGGGGATTCGGGAGCTGGCATTCGCATTACCTTCTTCCGAAGGGCTGTTCCATGCAATGGTGCCTCACGCAGTGGCGCGGGCGGCCGTCGAAGGTGCATTGGTGGGCGATTTCGATGCCGATACCTACCGCACAGAGCGCAAGGACCAGAGCGTTCAAACATTGATCGTCACCGCGGGATCCGATGCGGACCAGCCGTCGATCGAAGCCGGGGTTCGAGAGGGCGTGATCATCGGCGAGAGCCAGAACTTCGCGCGATCGCTGGTGAATGAGCCGGGCAACAAGCTGACGCCGACGATGCTGGGCGAGCGCGCGACACAGATGGCGCTGGAAGTTGGACTGGGATGGGAGGTCTACTCGACCGAGATGCTGCACCAGTTGAAAATGGGTGCATTCTGGAGCGTGGCGCAGGGATCGGCCGAGCCGCCGGCGCTGATCGTTCTGCGCTACGAGCCCGAAGGCGTGACGGACGGCCCAGTTCTCGGTCTGGTCGGCAAGGGCATTACGTTCGATACCGGCGGCATCTCCATCAAGCCTGCCGACAACATGGAGAAGATGAAGTACGACATGGCAGGCGGCGCGGCAATGCTGGGCGCCATGCGCGCCATCGCGCTGCTGAAGCCAAAGGTGCGCGTGATCGCGATCGTATGCGCGGCAGAAAACATGCCTTCGGGCACGGCGCAAAAACCCGGCGATGTGCAAACCGCCATGCCGCTCGCTGCAGACAAGCCGGGCAAGACCATCGAGATCATCAACACCGACGCCGAGGGGCGGCTGGTGCTGGCCGACGGACTGACTTACGCACGGCAGCTCGGAGCAACGCACCTGATCGACGCAGCCACACTCACCGGCGCCATTTCCGTCGCCCTGGGCAAAACCACCGGCGGCGTCTTCTCAAACGACGATGCTACGTATGCAAAATTCGCAGCTGCGCTGGCTTTTTCCGGGGAAAAATTCTGGCGCCTTCCGCTGGGCGAGGAGTACGCCGAACTGATCAAGTCTGATATCGGCGACATCAAGAACACGGGCGGTCGCTACGGCGGAGCCAGCATTGCGGCCGAGTTCCTGCACACGTTCGCAGAAGACACACCCTGGATTCATCTCGACATTGCGGGAGTGGCATGGGTTGAGGAGTCGCGGCCGTACGTTGCCAAAGGCCCCAGCGGCATCGCGGTGCGATCGATTCTTGAATGGGTGCGGAGTTACTAAGAGCTTATCTACATATAGGTAGCGCCGGCCTCCAGGTCGGCCGTCGCGTGAGTCTCCGGCCCGCGCGCGGATTTTGCCCGCGTACGTTTGGAGACCGGCGGTACTTTTCCGGCAAAATCACATTCATGCAGCTTCGGGGTTTCGACGCGAAGAGAGCCGACTCCGAGAACTAGATTCCTTTTCCACATTTGGATTCCCTCATTGTGCAAGCCCGCGATGAAGTTATGCTGCGTTGCGCCGATGCAGAAAGTGGGCGTCATTCGGTGCGCCCTCACGCCGGCATCGTTCGAGCAAGTCGCCGGGGGAATTTGCGTAGTGGAGAGGCTTCGATGACCGATCGCATGGAACTGCTCGAAACCGTCTTCGACAGCCTTCCAGAGGGCATGGGTCTCCTGGGCGAGGAAGACGAAGTAGTGTTCTGGAACCAGGCGGCGCAAGGCATCACCGGCTACCCTACCGTGGAATTGCTCGGACAGCAGCTTCCCGAGTGCCTGGAGCCGTTGCTTGCAGCAGGAAACAGCAGCGAGAAATTGCTCGCGCTGGTTGCCGAGTCGGAAGGGCGGCGGGCGTTGGCGCAGGCGCGGCATAAGTTGGGCCATGCAGTGCCTGTCATCGTGCGCATTCTGGATCTGTGCAATGGGCTGGGCGAACGCATCGGCACGGCTTTGCTGTTTCATCCCGCGGCGAGCCTCGATGCGTTGCCGCACGGCGGATCGAGCGCAAATCGAGGAATGGCAGAGAACCGCGCCGAACTGGAAGAGCGGCTGCAAACGGAGTTCGACGACTTCGCACGGGGCGGGTGTCCGCTTGGCGTTTTGTGGATCGGCGTCGATCAGGCGGAGGAGTTGCGCAAGACTCACGGGGCGGCGGCGTGCAACGCCATGCTGGAGAAGGTGCGCCACGCGATGGGGCAGGGCCTGCGCCCGGCTGAGGAAATGGGCCGATGGGGCGACGATGAATTCCTGATCGTGGCGCATGAGCGCAGTGCAGACATGCTGGCCGCGCACGCCCAGATGCTGGCCGGCCTGGCGCGCACGGCCGACTTTCGCTGGTGGGGCGATCGCGTCTCGATCACGGTGAGCATCGGCGCGGCGCAGGCCGGCAACGATGCCACAGAAACGTTGATCCAGTTGCTCAAGCGGGCCCGCGAAGCCATGAAAGCGAGCAGCCGCGAGGGTGGGAACCGTGTAACCGCGGCAGTTTCCAACAGCGCCGCATCCGCTGCGCAAGAGGGTTCGCCATGTTTGCCATCATAGGCATCTTCCTTGTTTTCGCCGCCATCATTGGGGGCTTCCTTATGGAGAAGGGGCAGATGGCCGTACTTTTGCAGCCGGCCGAGTTGCTGATCATCGCCGGAGCGGCCTCGGGAACGCTGCTGGTCGCCAATCCGATGCGCATTCTCAAAGCCATCGCCGCCGGCCTTGCCGGTACGCTCAAAGGCTCACCCTTCACAAAGGAGCGCTACCTGAACACGCTCAAGATGCTGTACCAATTCCTGAACAAAGTGCGCAAAGAGGGACTGCTGGCGGTGGAGATGGACGTGGAGAAGCCTGAGGAAAGCGCGATCTTCAAGAACTATCCCGAGTTTCTCAACGACCATCACGCGCGCGACTTTGTTTGCGATACGCTGCGCACGGCCATCACCGGCGGCGTGGAGCCGTTCGACATGGACCAGATGATGGAGCTGGACATGGAAGTGCACCATCACGAAGCGGCACAGCCGGTCGACTCGCTGACCACGGTGGCGGATTCGCTGCCCGGCCTGGGCATTGTGGCTGCGGTGCTGGGCGTGGTCATCACCATGGGGGCGCTGGGCGGACCGCCCGAAGAGATAGGCAAACACGTGGCCGCGGCGCTGGTGGGGACGTTTCTCGGCATTCTACTTTGCTACGGCGTGGTGGGACCGCTGGCCGCCAATATGGGCAAGTCAGCTGCCGAGCACAACGAGTATCTGCACGTGCTGCGGGTGCTTCTGCTGGCTTTTCTCAAAGGATCGGCGCCGATGATCGCCATCGAAATGGGACGCCGCGCGATTCCGGCGCACGCGCGGCCCGGGTTCGACGAGATGGAGAAGACCTGTAAGAACAAGATCGAGCCCGTGGAAGCGCCGGCAGCGGCGGCGTAAAGGGCACGGAGTAGCCGGTAGCGAATAGAGAAGCGAAGACGAGGGTCAAAAGATTCTATGGCGGCTAAAGGGCAACCGATCATCGTGATCAAGAAGACGGGCGGCCACGGAGGCCACCACGGCGGCGCATGGAAGGTGGCCTACGCCGACTTTGTTACGGCGATGATGGCGCTGTTCATCGTGCTCTGGCTGATGAGTCAGAGCGATGCGGTGAAAAAAGCCGTGGCCGGCTACTTTAACGACCCCAAAGGCACTGCCACGCTGCTGGGCACGACCCTGTCGGGCACGGGTAACGGCAGCACACCTGCGCCGGACCAGAACCAGAAGCAACTGCAGGATCTGAAAGAAAAACTGGAGCAGGAAATCCAGGCGCGCAAGGAACTGGAAAAACTGAAGAAGCAGATTGAGATCACGATTACATCGGAGGGCCTGCGCATCGAATTGATCGAGGACAAAAACGGCACGTTCTACCAAAGCGGCAGCGCGAAACTGAGTCCCAACGGCCAGGAACTGCTGGCATTGCTGGCCACGGAACTGAAGACGCTGCCGAACCAACTGCAGATCGAGGGCCACACCGACGCCTCGCAATACTCGAGTGACGCCGACTACAGCAACTGGGAGCTCTCGGCGGACCGCGCCAACTCCGCGCGCCGCCTGCTGCAGCAGGATGGAGTGCGCGCCGACCAGGTGACGCAGATACGCGGCTACGCTGACCAGTTGCTGCGCGTAAAAAGCAATCCGTACGACCCCTCCAACCGCCGCATCTCCATCCTGGTGAAGAACAACGACAATGCGCCGCCGCCGCAGTTCCAGCACGCGCGCGTGGTGAGTGGCGCTCCTGGCCCTGCACCTTCCGGGCCTGCGCCCGGCGCGCCGGCCAAACCAGCCGCGTCGTCGCCTGCACCGGCTTCCAACGCGAAGGACCAGCACCCGTCAATGCAGTCCAGGGCGAAGAAACCGTAGCCTCGGAACAATTCATGATGTGCGGGGGACGATGCTGCGCAGCGCCGCATAACGGTCTGAAGCCTGATATTTTGGGCGGTGCTACAATGGGTTGATTTCACATCCAGGATGCGGCGCGACGCCTGCAGAAGGAGGGGTCAGATGCCCAAAACGCGAAGAGAATTTCTGCGCTCCGGAGCCGGCCTGACGATGGGCGTGATGGGGATGGCGGTAGCAGCCCATTCCAGCGAACGGCCCACTGGCAAACTACCGCAACCAGCTCCTGCGGGGCAAGAGGCAACGACGCCAGCCGCCGCGGCGCCTGATGAGCGTCCAAACGTCCAGGTTCCGAAGATGAAATTCGGCGGCGTCGAAATCGGACGTCTTGTCCTCGGTTGCAACCCGATCAACGGCACCTCGCATTTCAACGCAACATACAACGGGCTGATGCGCGAGTGGTTCACCGGAGAACGCGCCTGCGCGACGATGCACCGCGCCGTTTCGTACGGAATCAACGCGTTCCAACACAGCAACGGTGGTCATTGCCCGCAGTACTGGAAGCAATTCCAGGCCGATGGCGGCCAAATGCACTTGATTGCGGGCGACCAGAGCCAGGATGACCCGGTGGCGGCGGTGAAAGACTTGAAGCCGCATGCGTTCCATCGCCAGGGCGAGGTGGTGGATGTTGCCTTCAGGACCGGCAAGATGGACGACGTGAGGGAGTGGTGCAAGCGCGTCCGCGACACGGGAACGATGGTGGGCGTGGCTACGCACAAGCCGGAGGTGATCGCACTCATCGAGGAGCAGGGCTGGGACATTGATTACTTTTGCGGCTGCGTTTACAACCGCACGCGGACTGAAGACGAGTGGAGAAAGGTTCTCAACGGCGAATTGATGGAGATGACCCGCGAAATCTATGTGCAAAGCGATCCGCCGCGCATGTACAAGGTCATGCGCCAGACTCCCAAACCGTGCTTCGCCTTCAAAATCCTGGCCGCCGGCCGGGTCGCGCCGGACCAGGTGGAACAGGCGTTTCGCAACGCGTTCTCCAGCATCAAGCCGATCGATGGCGTCTGGGTGGGCATGTTCCCGAAAGACAGCGATCAGATACGGCAGAACGCCGAAATCGTGCATCGCATCCTGACCGCGGTGTGACTGCGGGAAGGATCGCGAGAGATCGGTCTCTCAAAACAGGACGCGCCGCACCACCGTGGTGTAGTCTGGTCTGCGGATAAGGAAGCGTTTACCGGAGGGCAGGTTCCATGGCTATCGTCGCCGGCGTAGATTTCGGCACACTCAGCGTTCGCGTCACTCTCGTCGACAGCAAGACGGGGCCGATCGGCACTGGCTCGGCGTCCTATCCGCTCAATCGCCGCCGCGACGATCCCAACTACGCGACGCAATCGCACGCGGATCAGATGGCGGCACTCGCCGCAGCCACCAAGGACGCGTTGAAGGCCACGGGCGTGAACGGATCTGAAGTTGCGGCCATCGCGCTCGACACCACCGGCTCCAGCGTGATTCCGGTGGGCGAGGGATTGGAGCCGCTCGACGAGTACTACCTGTGGTGCGACCATCGCGCCTTTGCAGAGGCCGAGGAGATCACCCGCAAGGCGCACGAGTTGGGGTTTGAAGGCATTGCATGGTGCGGCGGCGTCTACTCGCACGAATGGGGCTTTGCCAAGCTGCTGCACTGGCTGCGCCACAACCCGGACAAGCGTGCATTTTTTGTCACCGCGCTGGAACACTGCGACATGGTTGCGGCCACGCTCTCGGGCGTAACCGAGGTGAGCGCGCTCAAGCGCAGCGTTTGCGCCATGGGCCACAAATGGATGTGGAATCCCAAGTGGGACGGCCTGCCGCCGGAGGAGTTTCTGGCCGCCGTCGACCCGCTGCTGGCCGGCGTGCGCGCCAAGATGGGCGGCGAATACCTGACCAGCGACAAAATCGCGGGGCATCTTTCGGAAAAGTGGGCCGCGGAACTCGGGCTTCGTGCCGGGATTCCCATCCCGGTTGGCGCCTTCGACGCGCACTGGGACGCCATTGGCTCCAACATCCGCGAAGGCGACGTGGTGAACGTGGTCGGCACCTCGACCTGCATCATCGCCATGGCGCCAAAGTCGGAACTGATTCCCGGCGTCTGCGGCGTGGTGCCGGGAAGCGTGCATCCGCATTACACGGGCATTGAAGCGGGACTGTCGGCGGTGGGCGATATCTTCGACGCGATTGCCAGGCGCACCAACACAACGGTCGCTGCACTTTCGGAGGGCCTGGATGCGTGGAAGGCCGGCCAGACCGGACTTCTGCGGCTGAGCTGGGATAACGGCGACCGCACGGTGCTGGTCAATCCCGAACTGGGTGGCGTGACGCTGGGCTGGAACCTGGTGCACACCGCGCAGGACGAACTCTTCGCCGCGATTGAGGGCACCGCATTCCACACGCGCATCATATTAGAGCGCATGGCCGAGCACGGCGTGCGCATCGATCGCATCATCAATGCGGGCGGCATTCCGCAGAAGAACGAAATTCTCAACCACGTTTATGCCAACGTGCTGAACAAGCCGGTGCTGGTGCCGGCGGGCATTCCCACCAGCCTCGGCTCCGGGATTTTTGCGCTGCTCGCCGCCGGAGTTTACAAGACGATCGAAGAGGCGCAAGATGCGGTCTGTCTGCCCTTCCGCACCGTGGAGCCGGACGCGAAGGCCGCCGCGGTGTACGAGCAGCTTTACCCGCTCTATCGCGATGTGTACTTTGCGCTGGGCAAACGCGATGCGGCTCCGGCCGCACTGGGCAACGTGCTGCCGGAGCTGAGGAAAATTGCTGCGCAGGTGCAGAAAGCGAGCTGACAAGGCGCGATTCGGTTTAGAATGCTGCGTGGCAGGAGAACGTCATGAAAGTTATGGGAATCTTTCTCCGTTTCGCCTTCGTTGCAACCACCTCCATGGCCATCCTACTGACGGTTTGCGGCGCGCCTGCCGCACCGGCGCAGGCTCCGGCTGCGATCAACGACCTGAATGGAACCTGGGTCAATGCCGATGCGCATACGAGCGGATTCATTCGCATCTTGATTGATGGAACCACGGTCCATCCCTACGGCAATTGCACGTCGAGGCCTTGCGATTGGGGCATCGTTGAGGGAAGGATCTACGGCGCCAGCGTTCGGTCACCGGCTCCGGTTGCAATGACGGCGACCGTTGATAACAACTTCGATGAAGTTGTTATCACGCTGTTGCTCGAGACGGACGGCAGGCTGCGCGTAGACAGCTTCACACACTTCACCGACGGAAGCCAACGGGCCGACTACCACAGTTCATGTTATTTGGTTCACGCCGACGTCCGGAACGGGACTGATCGCTGATCGTTGCTGTCGGTGCATCGGCTCCATGTCGAGGAAGGGTAGCGCCTGGCCTTCCTCCAGGATTCTGCGCCCCCCAGGACTGTTCGCACTGTCAAGTAGTGCAGAGGGCCAGTTGAAGCAGTGCGGTTGTAAGATTCGGTGCGATTGGAGAAAGCCATGAAAATCCCAGGAGCGTCTCTTCGTCTCGTCTTGATTGCAATTTCTTTCGCGGCCATTTTGCTCGTTTGTGGCGCTGTCGCAGGGGCGCAAGCTCCGGCTGCGACCAACGACATGAATGGAACCTGGTTCAACGTCGATGCAAACACTCGCGGACTGGTGCAGATTGAGATTCACGACAATAAAATCCATCCCTATGGCGCGTGTCATCCTGACCCGTGCGACTGGGGCACCCTGAAGGCCAAGAGCTTTGCCCAGACTGTCGATTCAGGTCTTGCCGTGGCCCTGCTCGCCAAGCAGAACACAAGCTTCAGCCACGTGGAGATTACCCTCTCGCTGGAGCATGATGGAAGGCTGCGTGCTGAGGTGTTCACGCACTTTACTGACAGCAGCGGGCGGGCCGACTACCGTACCGTTAATTACTTCACGCGCCGCAGGCCCGCATACGCTCCGTAAGGCCGAGCTCGTTGCCGCATCCGGGCGAGGCGGTGCGCCGCAGAGCCGCTGAGGAGTGGTGCGCGGCTCTCCGCTTGCTCATCTGCGCCAAGCGGTTTAGTGTGGTTTTCACAATCTAAATCGCCGGGTGCCCCGTGTCTTCTTCATTTCTGCGTTCTCATCTGCCTTGCCTGCTTGCCGCGCTGGTTGCATACGCAATGCCTGCCGCCGCGCCCGCGCAATCGTTGCCTGAAGCTCCGTATGCAGCACCGTCGGCCGAGCCGTGGAGCGCGCCGCACTTCTCCATCGATCCCAAGACGCTGTACCAGGCCGCATCCGCCGCGCCTGCGCCGGATGGCGTGAACGTGACAGAGCTCTGCGAGGATGAGCGCTATACCTTCGACGACGCCGGCCGGCAAGTGCACGTAGGGCACCTCATTTATAAGGTGCTCACGCAGAAGGGCGCCGAAGGCTGGGACTCGCTCTCCGTGGGCTGGGAACCCTGGCACGAAGCCCGGCCCGTCATCCGCGCGCGGGTTATCGCGCCCGACTTCACGGTGCATACACTCGATCCCAACACCATCACCGAAGCGCCGGCCCGCGGCGGCGACTACAAGATCTACAGCGACGGCAAGCGCCTGCGCGCGCCGCTTCCGGCCATTGCGCCCGGCGTAGTGGTGGAAGAGGAATACACCGAGACAGAAACGGAGCCGCTGTTTCGAGCGGGCCGCGTGGGGCGAGTTGTGCTGGGCCAGGAAGACGTGCCCGTGGCGCACAGCCACGTGGTTTTCGATGCTCCCGCAGCTCTGCCGCTGCGCACCAATCTCCTGTTGCTGCCCGGGATCCAACCGCAGCGCGCCGAATCCGGAGGGCGCGTGACGCTCACGTTCGACGTGGGCCCGCTGGATGCGATCGATGCCCGCATTCCGTATCTGCCTCCCGAGGTCGTGTTCTTCCCGATGATCGAATACTCCACGGGCGCTTCGTGGCAGAGCATCGCGGCGGAGTACGGCAAAATTGTGGATGATCGCGCGAATTCACCGGCGGTCGAAGCCGTGGTGACGCCGCTGATCGCCGGCAAGAAGTCCACGGCCGAAAAAGAGGCTGCCATTCTCGATTATCTCGATCGCGAGGTCCGTTACACCGGAATCGAATTCGGCGAAGCCGCGATCATTCCTCACGATCCAGCAGAAACGCTGGCAAAGAAATATGGCGATTGCAAGGACAAGGCCACGCTGCTGGTGGCGATGTTGCGCGCGGCGGGCATTCCCGCTTACGTCGCGATTCTCAACGGAGAATCCCGCATGGATGTCCCCGTCGATCTGCCCGGCATGGGGATTTTCGATCATGCGATTGTTTATGTGCCCGGAAAGAGCCCACTCTGGATCGATGCCACCGACCGCTACGCGCAACTGGGCCAGGTGCCGATGGGTGACCAGGGCCGTTTGTCGCTCGTTACCAGCGACGCGACCACGGCGCTGATCAAGATTCCTGAAGGCTCTTCGCACGACAGCGGCGTGGTAGAGACGCGTGAGTTCACGCTGACAGACAACGGCCCCGCCAACGTGGTCGAGATTACCGAGCCCAAGGGCGTTTTGGAATCGGACTATCGCGGCTTCTACGCCGACAAACCCGACAAAGACACGCGAGAGGGGCTGCGCGGCTATATCAAATCCGAGTACCTCTGCGACGATCTCAGCAAAGTGGACCGCACCGATCCCGCCGATCTGTCGCAGCCGTTCAAGCTGACCATCGCCTGCGAAAAGGCGCGGCGCGGCTACACGGAACTTGAAAGCGCGCAGGCCGCCATCCGCGTGGACCGGCTCTTCCAGTTTCTGCCGGAGGAACTCAGACAGAAAGACGATTCCGACGAGAAGAAGATTACCGGCCCCGATAAGCCAAAGAAGCCGCGCACTGAAGACTGGTGGCTGAATGCGGCCCTGAGCACGGAGTGGAACTATCGCTTCATCCCGCCCGCGGGATTTGTGCCCAAGGAGCTGCCCAAGGACTTAACCCTCGCGCTCGGCCCAGCGCAGCTGACGGAGAAGTTCACCACGGAAAAGGACGGAGTGGTGCTGGCGCATCTGGTCTTCGATTCCGTGAAGCGCCGCTACACCGTGGCGGAAGCTACGGCGTTACGCAACCAGGTCGCCGACCTCATCAACGGTCCCGCCATCCTCATCGACTTTGAGCCGCAGGGCGAGGCGCTGCTGCGCGACGGCAAGGTGAAGGAGGCGCTGGCCAGCTATCGCGCGCTGGTGGCGCTCAATCCCAACGCGGCCGTGCACCATTTGCAAGTGGCCAATGTGCTGCTTCAGGCCGGCATGGGCGAAGCTGCGCGCTCCGAGGCGCGGCTCGCTGTGAAGCTCGATCCAAATTCGGCGCTCGCCGAGCGCGTTCTCGCCGAGATTCTGAAACACGATCTGGTAGGTCGCGAGCTGCGCCCGGGAAGCGACCTGACCGGCGCGGCCGACGCCTATCGCGCCGCCATCAAGCTCGATCCCGACGATCACACCGCGCAAGGCGACTTGGCGATCCTGCTGGAATACGACTCCGCGGGACGCCGTTACAGCGGCCAGGCGCACATGAAAGAAGCCGTCGTCGAATACGAGAAGCTGGGCCAGGACAAGCTTGCCGATCTCGGACTCACCGACAATCTTGCCTTCTCGCTCTTCTATAGCGGCGATTACGCGGGCGCGTACAAAGCAGCGCAAGCGCTAAATCCCGAGCCCAAGGCGCTGATGTCGGCCTGCGTGGCTATGCTGCAGGGCAGCAAGGCCGGTCTGGACGAAGCCAACAAGCGCGCCACGGACGACAACGGCTTTAAGGAGACCGCGCGCACCGCCGGCGAAATGCTCATGAATATGAGGCAGTATGCCGAGGCCGCCGACTTTTACCAGGCGGGCGCAGGGGGCGACGACGCCGCGCGGACATTGGGCCTGGCGAACATGTTGCGTGGCGCGCCGCACCACGAGGACGTGCAATTCGCGAACACTCCGGCAGACCTCGTCAAGCGCTTCTCCATGGTGCCCTTCGATCCCAATCTCACCAAGGACCGCTTAGCCACTATGCTCAGCCGCAATGCCGTCAAGGTGCTGGACGCCATGGACGCCGATGAGCTGAAGGAGGAACTGGAAAACGGCAAGAAGATGAACAGCCAACTGGCCCGAGAGGGGAGCTCGCTGGATGTTACGGAAGACATCGTGCTGCACATGCTCGATCCCAAAGGTGAAGGCGATGACACCACCGGCTACCGCGAGAAGGTCGACGCCCTGGGCGGAAGTACATTGACGCTCTACATTGTGAAGGAAGACGGGCAATACAAGTTGCTCGACACCGGCGAAAAGCCGAACGCCATCGCCCTGGAAATGCTGGACCGCATTCAGGCCGGCGATCTGCGGGGCGCGAAGGCGCTGCTCGACTGGATGCGCGAAGATGTGCACCTGGAAGGCGGCGACGATCCACTGGGCGGGCCGGTGTTTCCGCGCTTCTGGACCAAGGGTGAAGCGCCGGACGCGCGCAAGATGAAGCTGGCCGCGGCGGCGATTCTGGTGGGAACCAAGCCCACTGTGGCCGAGGGCGTGCCGATCCTGGAGGCCGCGCTGAAAGATGCGACAGGCGATCGCGAGCGCACCAACATCCGGATCGCGCTGGCTGTCGGGTACCAGATCCAGGACAATTTCAAGGGCATGCTCGACGTGTCCTCGGCGTTGCTGAAAGACGAGCCGGAATCGAAGACGGCCTTCATCGACAATGAGCTTGCGCTCAGGGGCCTGGTCCGTTACGACGAGGCGCTGGTGCTGGCCGACGAACGGCTGAAGCTTCTGGAGAATGACAGCGACGCTTACGAGATGAAGATGGAGATCGAAGCCGACCGCGGCAACATTGCTGCGGCGCGCGGCTGGGCGCAAAAACTTGCCGACCTGGGCAAGGAAGACGCCATGCTGCTGAACAATGAAACATGGTACGCGCTCTTTACCGGCAAGGTAGAGCAGGCAGACATCGCCAAGGCGATCCGCGCCACGGAAATGCAGAAAGACTCGCCGGGAATTCTGCACACTCTGGCTTGCCTCTACGCCGAAGCGGGAAACACCAAGGACGCACGCGAGGTTTTGCTGCGCGCCATGGACGACTGGAATCTCGACGAGCCGAATGACGAAGTGTGGTACGTTCTGGGCCGCATTGCGGAACAGTATGGCGAGCGCGAGATCGCCATCGCAGACTATCGCAAGCTGGAGAAGCCGAAAGAGCCGCTTGCCATTCCTACTTCTACGTGGCGGCTGGCACAGATTCGGTTGAAGGCCATGGGAGCGGAGGAGACGGCGGCGAAGTAGTTCGTTCGAAAAAGTGGCAGGCGATCAAAGAACAACCGCAGGTCCTTCGACTCCGTTTGGCGCTAAACGCGCCAAACTCCGCTCAGGATGACAAACGCTGATACTGACAACTGACAACTGACAACTGACAACTGACAACTGACAACTG
>Ga0181521_10005056_pt1 | contig 14821 bp, 14 predicted proteins | sample PEATcosm2014_Bin_32_FD_119764 | JGI IMG/M metagenome (GOLD analysis project Ga0181521, IMG submission 119764) | Peatland microbial communities from MTU Mesocosm Facility, Houghton, MI, USA - PEATcosm2014_Bin02_60_metaG | ecosystem: Environmental > Terrestrial > Soil > Wetlands > Peat | place...
ATGATCAAGCAATACCGGCAGGGGGTGATACCGGACGGGCCCTCGCGGTTCGATTCGGAGCCGACGATTCAGAAGGTGCGGGAAGCGTTCGACGCCTTCGAGTTCTCGAAGGGCCTGGAAAGCATCTGGAACCTGATCGGCGCGGTGGACAAGTACATCGTGACACGCGCGCCGTGGAAGCAGGCCAAGGACGCTTCACCGGAGCAGTTGGACGAGACCTTATACACGGCGGCCGATGCCTTGCGCATCGTTACCGCACTGGTCTCTCCGGTGCTGCCGGAATCGGCGGAGAAGATCTGGGCGCAGCTCGGCATGACCGAAGCGCTCAGTTCCGTGCGGTTCGGAACACTGAAGTGGGGCGAGTTGCGGCCGGGCCAGCGGATCGGCGAAATCGCCGGCGTGTTTCCGCGTATCGACGCCAAAGACGCGATTGCCAAAATGCGCGCGCTGGAAGATAAGGTGACGGCGCAACAGCAGGTGCTGATGGGCAAAAAAGCCGAAGAGGCGCCGGCGGCGGAAGCTTCGCCCAAGATTGCGATCGACGACTTTCTGAAGGCGGATTTGCGGGTCGGGCTGGTGCTGACCGCCGAACCGGTGAAGGGCTCGACCAAGCTGATGCACATGACGGTGGATATCGGCGAGCCCGCGCCGCGCACGATTGTGGCGGGCATCGCGGAGGCCTACACGGCCGCGGACCTGGTGAATCGCAAAGTCGTGATTGTCGCCAACCTGCAGCCGCGCAAGCTGAAGGGAATTGAATCGAACGGGATGATTGTGGCGGCTTCGGTGAACGACGGGAAGCCGGTGCTGGCGGGCTTCCACGAAGACATCCCGGTGGGAGCGCGGCTCAAGTGAGGCTGGTGGACTCGCACGTCCACCTGGACGATTCGAAGTTCGACCAAGACCGGGAACAGACCATCGAGCGCGCGCTGGCGGCGGGCGTGGAGTTCATGATGGCGATCGGGACCGGCAGCGGCCCGCCGGATCTGGAAGCTGGCATAAGGCTGGCGGAACGGCACGCGGCAATTTACGCGACTGTCGGCGTACATCCGCACGACGCGTCGAAGGCCGGGCCGGAGACCTTTGCGCGGCTGGGCGAACTGGCGGCGCATCCAAAGGTGGTGGCCATCGGCGAGATCGGGCTCGACTATCACTACGACTTCTCGCCGCGCGACGTGCAGCGGACAGTCTTCGAGCGGCAACTCGAGATCGCGGCAGCCGCCCGAAAACCGATTGTGATCCATACGCGCGAGGCTTGGGACGATACGCTCGACATCCTGCGCGGCCGGTGGAACGGCGGCGGCATCCTGCATTGCTTCACGGGCGGGGAGGCGCAGGCGCGGCAGGCGCTCGACCTGGGATTCCACTTGAGCTTTGGCGGGGTGGTGACGTTTCCGAAGGCGGAAGCGGTTCGCGAAGCGGCGCGCCTGACGCCCGGCGACCGGTTGCTGGTGGAGACGGATTGCCCGTACCTGGCGCCGGTTCCACATCGCGGCAAGCGCAACGAGCCGGCGTTCGTGGTGGAGACGGTGCGGCGGCTGGCCGAGGTGCGCAAGCGCACGCCGGAAGAAATTGCCGAGCAGACCACCCGCAACTTTGAGGGGCTGTGTTTGCGGGGCGGGACCGCTAACAGGTAAACTGGTTAACTTACATGAATTTGAGCAAGCTGGGGCAGGCCCTTACAGCGCGCGAGATTTTCGACCTGATCCAGGACGAGCTGGAGCAGGTGGAAAAGAAGATTACCGCCGAATCGGTGGCGTCGGTGGATGCCGTCACCGCGATCGGGCAGTATCTGCAATCGAGCGGCGGAAAACGGCTGCGGCCCGCGCTGCTGCTGCTGGCCTCCAGGCTGACCAGCGCGAATGGAAACGGAAGCGCGTCGGCGATTGAGCTGGGAGCGGTGGTGGAGATGATCCACGCCGCGACGTTAGTGCACGACGACGTCATCGACGTCGCCGAAACGCGGCGCGGGCGGCCTTCCACGAACGTCAAGTGGGGCAATCACACGTGCGTGCTGGCGGGCGACTGGCTCTACATGCAGGCCTTCCAGATGGCGCTGCGCGAGCGGAACTTCCAGATCCTGGAACTGCTGATTTCGCTCACCCAGACGATGGTGGAAGGCGAATTGATCCAACTGGAACGGATCGGGCGCATCGATGTGGGCGAGGCCGATTGCATGGAATTGGTGGACCGCAAGACGGCTCGCCTGTTTTCGGTGTGCGCGCGGCTGGGTGCGGTGGCGAGCCACGCCGACGGGCACACCGAGGAGAGACTGGGCGAGTACGCGTGGAATCTGGGCATGGCTTTCCAGTTGGTGGACGACGTGCTGGATTTCACGGCCCGCGAAAAGACGCTGGGCAAGCCGGTGGGCGGCGATCTGCGCGAAGGCAAAGTCACGCTGCCGCTGGTGTACGCACTGGACGTCGCCACGGCCGACGAGCGCGCGCTGGTGGAGACCATTCTCCGGCAGCGCAATTATGACGAAGTGCCCTTTTCGCGCATTCTGGCGCTGCTCAAAAAGTACCACAGCATCGAGCGCGTGAAAGAGCGCGCCCAGGCCTTCACCGACAAGGCCCGCCAGGTTATCTCGCAGTTCCCCGAGTCCCGTTACCAGCGCGCGCTGCTCTCAGTGACGGAGCTGGTCACGGAACGCGATCACTAGAGTGCACCGTTCCATAGACAGCCCGTCCTATTTTGCGAAAGCTGTTTGTTCACCGCGGAGGCACGGAGACGCGGAGAAAAAAAGAAGCAAAGTCAAGACCTGAGAGCGCTGAGGAGGCGGAGACTCCACCGTCGGAGAGCCGGGTTGACAGACGAAAGGCGTCAGTCCCACTTTGGTGCGCGAGGGCGTGCGTTGCTGTGGGGTAGGCTGCTTTGGCCTGGCAACCGATTCTTGGCGGAGGTTTAGAATGAAGACCGAAGCCTCGCGACGGCAACACCGCGCGATGGAGCAACACCTCGACGACCTGCTTTTCGCGATCGAAGCTAACGCTCAATTTCTGAACAGCTTCCGCAAGGCCCACAGGCTGGCAGCGGAACACTACCGCGCGGAAGAAGAACTCTTGCGGGAGATTGTTCGACACGAGGCGGCGCTGGCGGAAAAAATGGCGGCGCAACATGCCGAGGCCCTGGAGATGGCGGCAGGATTGGAAGAAGCCGTAGCGGCCGGCCAGGCGGGCGATGCGTTGCGCCTCGCAAGGCGCTTTCACGCCATAGCGCAACACAACATTATCGAGGAAGAACGCGACGTGTTCCCGCTGGCGGAGCGGTGGGACACTTCAGGAAGCGGCTTCGGCCAAGGTGGGGTATAGAGACAGGAGTTGGTCCACCCCGGTCATCTGAAACAGGCGGAGGACGCGGGCATTCGCGCCGGCCATGCGCATGTCGCCGCCCGCCTTCTTGATGTGAGTGAGGCAGGCGACCACGGCGCCGATGCCGGCGCTGTCGGCATAGTCGAGCGCCGAAGCATCGAAGATGAATTTCTTCTGGCCTTGCGCGAGCAGGTCGCTGACCACCGCTTCCAGCCGGTCGACGTCGCGGCCCAGGGTCAGCCTGCCGGTCACCGTCACCAGGGCGGCGCCAGCGTCCATCTGTTTTGTCTCAACGGGCATGGCTACAGCATACTACAGCAATGGAGCGAAACCAGGGGCTCGGGCGTAACACTCGGGCGTAACACTCGGGCGTAATCTGGAGTTGGCGGCTAAAAATGAATGTGATCCTTTTCGGCGCGACCGGCATGGTGGGGCAAGGCGTTTTGCGCGAATGCCTGCTCGATCCGGATGTGCGCAGCGTGCTTTCGATCGGACGCAGCCCGACCGGGCAGCAACACCCGAAACTGCGCGAACTGGTGCACAAGGACCTTCTGAATTATTCCGCGATCGAGAGCCGGCTATCGGGTTTCGACGCGTGCTTTTTCTGCCTGGGCGTCAGCTCGGCAGGCATGAGCGAGGAGAATTATCGGAAAGTAACGTACGGCATCACGATGGCGGCAGCCGAAACACTGGTCAAACTGAATCCCGGGATGACCTTCATCTATGTATCGGGTATGGGCACCGACAGCACCGGGCACGGCCGCACGATGTGGGCGCGGGTGAAGGGCCAGACGGAGAACGCCCTGCTCCGGTTGCCATTCCAAGCGGTCTTTCTGTTCCGTCCCGGGTTCATTGTGCCGCAGCACGGGGTCCGGTCGAAGACCAGGCTTTATCAGGCGTTCTACACGGTGTTGGGGCCGCTGATGCCCTGGTTGCTGAAGATCGCGCCAAAGTACGGGACGTCCACGGAGCAGATGGGGCGCGCGATGCTCAAGCTGGCCAAGCACGGCGCGCCGAAAGCGGTCTTCGAGAACGTGGATATCAACGGCGTGTGAAGTGGGGCGGACCCCCGGTCCGCGGCCGACGCCCCCGCCGACCTGGTTGCGCTTTGCCGGATGCCGTCATCGTTGTTCCGGCAGCGGGACGAGGGCGTCCCGCGCGGACCAGGGGGTCCGCCCTCCAGATCGATTACAATTCCCCTTTACGGCCCTGCATGCTGCTCAGCGTCACTGGCGTCTCAAAACAATTCGGGCGCAATACCGTTCTTGAGAACGCCGGCTTCTCCGTCCGCGAAGGCGAGATTCTGGGGTTGATCGGTCCCAACGGCGCCGGCAAGACGACGCTGTTCGAATGCCTGGCGGGGCTGATTGCCGCGGATGGCGGAACCGTGCGGTTCCGCGACAGCGAACTGCCGCCGGACGGGCGCAAGCATGCTCTGCACTATCTGCCGGATACCATACGGCCATGGCCCGACCAGCCGGTCCGGTGGGTGCTTTCTTTTTTCGCGGCGCTGCACGGGCGGCCACAAGGCGAGGCGCAACGACTGGCCGCCGCGCTCAAGCTGGAAGGGCTGGCCGATTCGCGCGTTGGCTCGCTTTCCAAGGGCGAATCGAAGCGGCTGCTGCTCGGGCTGGGACTGCTGGCGCCGCATCCGTTGTTGCTGCTCGACGAACCGTTCGACGGCCTGGATTTCCGCCAGACGCGCGAAGCGATGGCGCTGCTCCGTGACACCCAGGCACAGGGCCGCACGCTATTTCTTTCCATCCATCAACTGAACGACGCGGCGCGCGTCTGCGACCGCCTGGTGCTGCTGAGCCGCGGCCGCGTGGTGGGTGAAGGAACGCTCGACGAGTTGCGCGCTTCGGCCGGGCTGGCCGATGGGGGCCTGGAGGAGGTATTTCTTGCCCTCACGTAGTTCGATTTCAGTCAGCCCGACCGAACAACCGGGCAGGCGGCACCGCCTGCCCCACCAACACCACCGGTTCGAATGGCTGCTGGCGCACGAGTGGCGCGAACTTCTGGCGTCGCGCGCCTTCTGGCTGTTGCTGGTGATGATCGGGCCGCTGGTGGGGCACAGTTTCATCACGGCTGTGGATACCTACGCCGAGGCCAGCGGCGCCGGCGGCGGCCCGGCCGCGCTGGCGCAGGGTCTGTCGCCGCTGGACGGCATCCTGGTTCCCACCTTCGGCGCTTACGACCTGGCGGTGACGCTGTTGTTTCCCTTTGTCGCCATCCGCCTGATCTCGGCCGACAAAGCCAGCGGCGCCTGGAAGCTGATGGAGCAGGCGCCGCCGGGCTTGCCCGCGATCCTCGCGGCTAAGGGAATCGCGCTGCTGGCGGGCTGGCTGCTGGCCTGGACGCCGGGACTACTCGCGCTGGTTTTGTGGAAGGCATACGGCGGCGCGCTCTACGCCCCGGAGTTGCTCAACCTGCTGCTGGGGCACCTGCTGCGCGTCATTCTGGCCAGCGGGATCGCGGTGGCCGCGGCGGCCATCGCGACCACCGCGGCCAGCGCGGCCATCGCGACGCTGGGCTTCACGGTGGGTACGTGGGCTCTCGATTTCGTCGGCGAAAACCGCGGCGGCCTGCTGCAGAAGCTGGCTTCCTACACGCCCACTTCCGCGCTGCGCGTGTTCGAACAGGGACAATTCCGCCTCAGCACCGTGGTGGTCGAGGCCGCGCTGGGCCTGGGCGGTTTCGCGCTGGCCGCCGTCTGGCTACCTTTGGGGCGCAAGCCGATGGCTCGCGCGGCCGGGTCGGCCGCGACGGCCGCGGCGCTCGCGCTGGTGCTTTGGGGCAGCGCGCAGTTGCGGCCCGCCTGGGACTTGAGCGAGAACCGCCGCAACTCTTTTTCGGAAGCCGAAGAGGCGGCGCTCGGAAAAATTCGCGAGCCGCTCCGCGTCACCGTCTTCCTGGCGCCGGAGGACCCGCGGCTCATCGACCTGGACCGCGGCATTCTCAGCAAGCTGGAACGCATCCTGCCCGCGGTCGACGTCCAGAACGCTTCGCACAGCCAGACCGGCCTGTTCGAAGGGAGCGGCGACCACTACGGCGAGATCTGGTACGAAATGGGCGGGCGGCGCGTGATGAGCCGTTCCACCACCGAACCCATCGTGCTCGGCGTGATCTTCGGACTGGCGCGCGTCGAGCCGCCGGCGCAGACCGGCGAGCGCGAATATCCCGGCCATCCGCTGGCCGCGCGGCCCACCGGCGCCGCCTGGATCTACTATCTGCTATTGCCGATGGTAGTAGTAGCCGCCGGTTGGTTACACTTCAAGGACAGGAGTTGACGATGAAGAGACTGCTTTTTGCGACCACCATTCTGCTGGCGGCGGCGCTCGGGATTGCGCAGACGGCCAAGAGCGTTCGGGTGGACGTCAGCGGGGACAAGGCCGGCGCCGAGCCGGTTCATTTCCTGGGAGTGGTGGGGCACTGGATGGTGGTCGAGGACGGCGGCAGGAACGTGCTGATGGAAGACGGGCGGGTCTGGAAAAAGAACGAGCCCTCGGGCGGGCTGGCCGACAAGGCCCGCGCCATCTACGGTTCGCGCCACGAAGAGTTCATCGACAATGTCAAAGCCTTCGCCTACTTCCCCTACGCGGTGGCGCAGGGCGTCGACGATTTTCAGAATGGCGAGATCGGCATGCGGTTCCAGATGATCGATGGCTCGCTCGACCGCTGTGCCGGCATCCTTTTCAACCTCAAACCGAACGGCGATTACCTGGCCGTGCGCTTTAACGGCATGGAAGACAACCTGGTGCTGTGGACCTTCAACAAAGGCGTCCGCCGCTTTGTGAAACGCGGCCCCGAAGACCGGCCGCTGAAGTTGAAGGAGTGGTACACCATGAAGATCGCGGTCCACGGCACCAAGCTCGAAGGCTACCTGAACGGCGAGAAGCTGCTGGAATATGCGCTCTCCGAACCAGTCTCCGGCAAAGTGGGCGTGTGGTCGAAGACCGACAGCGTCATCTACTACGACGATTTCACGGTGACGCCGTCGCAACCGTGAGCAAGACGGGAAGACTCGCCTGCCAAGACGGCCGGCCCCGAGGCCGGTCCCGCTTACTGCGCGATCACCACCCGCCCGGGCGCCGGTTCGGGCGGCGGTTCCAGGTTCATCCGTGTGCGCGCCAGCACCGCCAGGGCTGCCAGGTAAAACAACCCGCCGATGATCAGCGTCTGCATCAGGCCCAGGTAAATGGCGCAGATCAACGCTCCCACCGACCCCAGCACGCTCGACGCCGCGTTCAACGACCACGCCCACCGCACCGCCGGCGCGTGCCACTCCTCCAGCCGCCGCAGCGCCGTGGGAAACGGCATCCCCATGGCGAAACCGAGCGGCGCCACCAGGCCGACCGTCAGCGCCATCTTCACCGCCAGCGGCAGCCAGACCAACGCTCCCAGCAGTCCGGAAACCACCACGCCTTCGAGCGCCGCCAGAATCGCCACCGAGCCCAACACCTTGATCAACTGGCCCTCGTCCCGCCCGATCAGCCGGCGGCTGGCAAAACTCCCCAGCCCGCTCGAGGTCAGCAATGAGAAGATCACCACCGTGAGCGCGTAGGTGGGGTGCCCCAGAAACAGCACGAATTTCTGAATCAGCCCCACCTCGATCAGAATGTAACCCGTGCCGATAAACAGGAAGTACCACAGGAAGCCGCGCACTCCTTTTTGCTTCGGCAGCCGCGTTCCCAGCACCAGCGGCGGCAACACCAGGATCAGCGCGGTGGCCGCCAGGCTTACCGCCAGCAGCCCGAACAGCAGCGGCACGGCCTTGTTCACGGCTTTGTAATCTTCGTTCTCGCGCGACGCCGTCTGCAGAAAGTGCCACAGGTCGCGCGGCTGCACGGTGTAAAAGAAGAACGGCCGGTTGTCGCTCACCGGCGAAATATCGAACCGGTAGTTGCGCTCGTACTCCTCCGGGTTGGCGCTGCGCAACAGGTCGTGGAAGGGATTCCGCACCTCCGATCCCGGCACGTACACGGCTTCCATCCCGGCGGCCCGGAACAACCCGCGCGCCCGCTCGATATCCGCATCGCTCAGCGGCTTGCGCGCAATCAGCACGGTGTCGGTCGCGCCCCATCCCTCGACCGATCCGGCGCGCCCCACAATCACGTGCCGCCACGCGTCGTGCTCGCCCAGATCGCCCAGCGCGGCCATGCCGAGCGAAATCAGGCGCAGCGATTCCCGCGGCGGATCGAATCCCCACCGCGTGAAGGCCGCCACGCCATCGTCCGTCAGGTGCGAGAGATAATCGCGGAACGCGTCGCGCGTATAAAGGTTGTTCTCCGAAAGCGCAAACGCGCCGGCCGCCGTCGAGGCCCAGGTATCCACCAGGGTGGCCTGCAATACCTGGTAGTGGTCGGTGCTGCGCCGCACGAAGCTGCGCCCGTCCTCCACGTGCACGTGCACGTCCGGCCGGAGATACAACCCCTGGCTCAGGTCAACGAACTTCTCCCGCATCACGGTGGTCGCGATGATATCGTTGATCTCCACGGCGGTGATATCGCGGCTGCCCGACGCCAGCGCCCGCGCCACGTCCCAGCCGCCACCCGGCCCGATGATCAGCGTCCTGGCGCCCGGGCGCACCACGTACGGCAGCGCCGGCCCCTGCTCCAGCAGGTAGTGCTTCTCTTCCGCGGTCAAATGCGCGTAATCGAAATTGGCGATGGCCGTGGAAGCGTCCGCGTCGATGAGGATGGTGTACCGCCCGTCATCGCGCTTCACCGCGATCCGCGAAATGGAATTCCACTTCGACCAGATCTCGTCCCTGATGGCCTGCCCCTTGGCGTGGGTGATGTCCAGGACCGGGTGCCGCTGGTTGTACCCCAGCAGCGTCACCAGCGCCAGGGCCAGCGCCACGCTGCCCGCGCGGCCGGTCTTCGACGCGGCCATGCTGTGCCACACCGCGGCAGCCACCGCGAACAGCACGGCCGCCGCCACCACCGTGGACGGCCCGCCGAACTGGTTGAGCAGGGGGATCAGCAGCATGCACCCGCCCGCCGCGCCCATCAGGTCCCAAAAGTAGACGCGGTGCACCCGCTCCATGGTTTCCGAGATGGCCAGCGAGACAATCGTGCCCGAAACAAAAAACGGCAGCGCCGTGGTGAAGTAAACCAGCGCCAGATTCCAGTTGGTCAGCACGTCTCTTTGCGCCAGGATCACCGTCAGCGCCACGAGCACCAGCAGGCTGTTCACCATGCTCAGGCGTCCCAGCTTGGTATATAGCGGACCCTTCCACCCCGCCACCACGTACGAGAACAAGCCGCCCGCGCCCAGCCCGAACATGGCGATGGAAATCGCCAGAAAGGCCATGTGGTAATAGAACACCACCGAAAAGATGCGGGTGAGCGACAGCTCCACGACGAGCGTCGCCATGGTGGTCAGAGCTACACACAAGTAAATCTGAGGCCACTGCGTAAAGGAGGGTTTCAAGGAGGCCAACCCTCCATAGTAGTGCCTCGCGCGCCGGCTGTGCTGACGGTCTGGAAAAACAGCCGATCACCACGGGGGCGGACATGGCGGGACTGGAAAGGAACCCGCCAGATTGTGCTCGACATCCCTATGGCGGAGTGCACATTTTGCGCCGTGTACCTAGCCGGGTGAGCCTGGCGGCTCGTCCCAGCGGGCTAACTCAGTTCGCGCCAGTATTGCTCATTCAACTCGACATTGTGTTTCTTGGCAGCGGATTTGATGCGTTTCCAGGCATCATCGCGTTCCGCGCCGGTCACGCCCTGCACCTGCTTAAAGCGAGCGATTGCGTTGCGCACGTGAGCGGCGTCATGGATGGGTTCTTTGCGTTCCTTGGGGAAAGCGAAGTCTTCATTGGCGATGTGATCGCGGCCGGCTTCAGTGATCTTGGACATGTTTCTTGACGAGCAAGCCAATGGCCAATTCACCCACGCCATCGCAGAAACGCGGCGACTCCGCCGACCGATTCGAGCAAGGCCGGGTCTTCGACAAACGTCACGGTTGCGCCGGTTTGCTTGGCTTTCGCCACCAGCAGATCGGGTAACGGCGCGGGCGTCGCTGGCACTTCCTCCGGCTGGGGATGGCCCTCTTCCAGGCCGCCGCTGATGAGCAGTTCTTCCACTTGTCCCTTGGCCAGTGCTTCGAGCGTCTCCTGCGGCCCGGTTACGGCCAATCCGCGAGCGCGGTATTGCTGCATCAGCCGCTCTACCTTTTCGGCGCCCGTAACGGCTTCCTGCTCCTGTAGCTTTGCGAGTGTAGCGGTCAGGACATCCTGTTCGGAAGCATGAATATCGAGTTTGATTACCTGCACCATGGAGACCAATTCCCGAGGCAGTTGTTCTTCCAGGAGCGGAATCACAACCGAGTCCCCAGCGAGGATGATGTGACTTATTTTGTCTTCGCGGACAATCTGAGCCAAGCGTTCGATAACCTCTTTGGCGTGCTCCAGGTGCGCATTCCCCACACGCCGCTGGTAGCGGGCCTGCGACCATCCACCCACCTTGACCCGATGAACTTTCTTGCCTTTCACGTCCTCCGCGCCGATGACGTGGTCAAGCCCGAAAACGAAGATACGCGCCGTGTTCATATCCGTGAGAACCGCGGCGTACCGCGGGTATTGCTCATCGAGATGTGCCAGATGATACAGATGAGGCTGGTTGGAGGCGTAGACGCGGTTATCGCTGACGGGGGTGGTTAACTGGATTGCCTCAAAGAATTCTTGGGCGCCCCAACACGCGAATATGGCAACCCCGTTTGCGGCGTGGTCGATCTTGTCAGCGACATAGGAAACGATTCGCTCCACGTCCCGATCGAAACTCTGGCGCCCGGCGGAGCCCGGCGCCCAGGTCCTGGCCAGAGCTTTGAACTCGCGATGAAGATACGGCCCCGCGTCGGCGGTGCGTCCGTGCTGATCCGCCTGCGTGTTCAGGTAGACGCTCACCACCGGAAACGTGGTGGCCTCGAAAGCCACCAGCCGCGCGAGAGGCTCTTCCATGGTGGTCGCAAGTTGCTCTGTGGTGGCGGATGACATGATGGAGCACAAGCACGCAGCGGGCCGAAGAGTTGAAGATCACGTTCTCCGGACGGGCATCCGCGGGGGAGGGGACAGACACGATTCCTACGGCGCCCCTACACCCACTCCAGCGCGCCCTTTTTGTACGCCCAGATGTAGCCCACGATCAGAATGGCCAGGAACACGGCCACTTCCGCCACGCCGAACCAGCCCAGCGCGCGGTAGCGGACGGCCCACGGAAACAGGAAGATGGTTTCCACGTCGAAGATCACGAACAGGATGGCAATGATGTAGAAGCGCACGGTGTAGCGCCCGCGCGAATCCGACGCCGCCTTGATGCCGCATTCGTAAGCTTCCAGTTTCGTGACGCCCGGCACCGACGGCCGGATCAGCTTGGCCACCAGAAGCGCCAGCACCGGAAACGAAGCCGCCACTACCAGGAAAATGAAGATCGGCAGATACCCGCTGGGCATGCGAACAATATAACACGCCGCCTCTGCGACAATAAGTATGCCGATGACCGATCCCCGCCAGGCCTACACCGCACTCCTCTCGGAACGCCGGGCCGATATCCTCTTCCGCGAACGCCGCCACGCCTCGCTCGGCTACGGCCGCCTCGCCGCCGTGGCCTCGGCCGCTGCGATCCTCTGGCTGGCGCTGGTCTCGCGCGCCCTTTCCATCGCCTGGGTCCTGGCGCCCGTCGCCGTATTCGCCGCGCTGGTGGTCATCCACGACCGTCTGCTCCGCCGCCTCGACCGCGTCCGCCGCGCCGTCCGTTATTTCGAAAAGGCGCTCGCCCGCCTGGATGGCGCCTGGGAAGGCACCGGCGAGTCCGGCGACCGCTACCTGGATCCCCATCACCCTTACGCGCAGGACCTCGATCTCTTCGGCAAGGGCTCGCTCTTCGAATTGCTCTCCACCGCGCGCACCCACATTGGCGAAGACACCCTGGCGCGCTGGCTCCTGGAGCCGGCCGATCCCGCCACCATTCGCGCACGCCAGCAGGCCGTGGACGAACTGCGCCCCCGCCTCGACCTCCGCGAGAGCCTCGCCGTTCTGGCCGACGATGCCCGCACCGGCGTCAATCCGACCGCGCTGGCCGCGTGGGGCGAAGCCCCCGTGCTGCTTCAAGGCGCCGGCCTGCGCGCCGCCCTGTGGCTTCTCACCGCGCTCGGAAGCATCGGCGCGGTCGCGCTGTTCACCTGGATCTTCGGCGTCGCCGGTTTTTTTCACCTCCCCGATTCCGTCAACGTCATGGCGCGCGATATCGCCCTTTTCGTGGCGCTCGTCAACAGCTTTTTCCTCTACCGCACGCGCCACGCCCGGGAGGCCGTGGTTAACGCCGTGGAGGAGGCCGCGCACGAGCTCGGGTTGCTCTCCGCAGTGCTGGTGCATCTGGAAAGCGAACGCTTCCACTCCCCGCTGCTGGCCGCGCTCCGCCAGTCTCTCGATACCGAAGACGCGCCGCCCTCCCGCCGCATCGCCCGCCTCGATCACCTGATGGAGCAACTCGATTCCCGCGACCACCTGGTGGTCCGCCTGCTGCAACCATTTCTGCTGTGGACCATGCACGTGGCGCTCGGCGTGGAAGACTGGCGCCGCCGCTCCGGACCGGCCGTCCGCCGCTGGCTCACCGCTACCGGCGAAATCGAAGCGCTGTGCTCGCTGGCCTCCCACGCCTTCGAACATCCCGACGATCCCTTCCCGGAATTCGTCGCCACAGGCGACATGCCCTCGCTCGATGCCCAGGCCATCGCGCATCCCCTCATCCCGGCGGCCCGCGCGGTTCGCAACGATCTCCACCTCGGCGCCGAGCCGCAAGTCTACGTCGTTTCCGGTTCCAACATGTCCGGCAAGAGCACCCTGCTGCGCACCATCGGCGTCAACGTGGTTCTCGCCCAGGCCGGCGCGCCGGTGCGCGCCCGGGGGCTGCGTCTCTCCCCGCTCGCGGTCGGCGCTTCCATCCGGCTGATCGATTCGCTCCACGACGGCGTCTCGCGCTTTTACGCCGAAATCCTGCGCATCCGCCAGATCCTCGACACCACAGCCGGCCCGCTGCCCGTGCTCTTCCTGATCGACGAATTCCTCGGCGGCACCAACTCCCACGACCGCAGCATCGGCGCCGAAGCCCTGGTCCGCGGCCTCGTCGAGCGCCGCGCCATCGGCCTCATCACCACCCACGATCTGGCCCTGGCAGCGATCACCACGACCCTCGGCAGCCACGCCGCCAACATCCACTTCGAAGATCAGATCGAGGACGGCAAAATGCTCTTCGATTACCTGATCCGCCCGGGCGTGGTAAAGAACAGCAACGCCATCCAGCTCATGCGCTCCGTGGGGCTTGAGATTTGACCGCCGAAGACATTCGCCGGCTCGCACTCGAGTGTGGTTTCGAGCTGGCCGGCGTGGCCGCCGCGCTTCCCGCGGCCGATTCCGCCCGCTACCACCAATGGGTGGCTTCCGGTTACGCGGGCGAAATGCGCTACCTTTCGGATCACCGCGCGCAGGTCCGCGACGATCCCCGCCAGTTGCTCGGTTCGGCCCGTTCCATCATCTGCGCCGGCAAGCTTTACCACACCCCCTGGCCCACCACCACCGAGTTCGACGAGCCGGCGCGGGCCTGGATCTCGCGCTACGCCTGGGGCTCGGATTATCACGACGAGCTCCGCCGCGGCCTGCGGCAACTCGACAGGCTCCTCCGCCGCAGCGCCGGCCCATTCGAATCCCGGATCTCGGTGGATACGGCGCCGCTGCTGGAGCGCTCCTACGCCCGCCTGGCCGGGCTGGGCTGGATCGGCAAGAACACCTGCCTCATCAACCAGCGGAGCGGCTCCTGGTTCTTTCTCGGCGAACTGCTGGTCTCGCTCGACATCGCGCCCGATTCCCCGCCCCCGCCGCGTTGCGGCACCTGCCGCCGCTGCATCGAGGCCTGTCCCACCGCCGCCATCGTGCCCTCAGGCATCGATGCCACGCTCTGCATCTCGTACTTCACCATCGAGCTCCGCGCCGCCGTCCCCCCGGAGCATCGCGCCGCCATCGGCCCGCACGTCTTCGGCTGCGACATCTGCCAGGACGTGTGCCCCTGGAACCGCCGCGCCCCCATCACCGCCGATCCCGCCTTTGAACCCCGCGAATTCGCGCCGCCGCTCGAGAAGCTGGCTGCGCTCAGCGAGTCCGAATTCCGGGACTTGTTCCGCGGCACAGCCATCAAGCGCGCCCGCTACACCGGTTTCCTACGCAATGTCGCGGTCGCCATGGGAAACACGCGGCTTGCCCAATTCCGCGCTCCCCTGGAAAGACTGGCCGCCTCCGCCGACGCCGTGGTTGCCTCCCATGCCCGCTGGGCCCTCACCAAGTTGCCTTGACTACATGGCCTCTCTTGGCTTTGCTTCTGTTTTCCTCCGAGTCTCCGCGCCTCCGCTCGAATACTCAGCTCTCGCGTTACCATAAACCAGTGCGTCTCTTCCCCATCCTTCTGCTCTCAGCCGCTCTTCCCCTGGCCGCGCAGGATCTCATCGCTAAAGGC
>Ga0181521_10005058_pt1 | contig 14815 bp, 11 predicted proteins | sample PEATcosm2014_Bin_32_FD_119764 | JGI IMG/M metagenome (GOLD analysis project Ga0181521, IMG submission 119764) | Peatland microbial communities from MTU Mesocosm Facility, Houghton, MI, USA - PEATcosm2014_Bin02_60_metaG | ecosystem: Environmental > Terrestrial > Soil > Wetlands > Peat | place...
CCACCTTAGGCGGAGCCTTTGTAATCCCGCGACACTGCGGTAGGGTGTTGGGACGCGTTTAGCGTTGGCGTAGCCGTACGATACGAACGAACCCTACGCCAGCGCTACACGCGACCCCCCGCCCTGACCCGAAACGAAAGGGTTCTAAGGGCTGTGCCTTTAGCGGGGTCCAGGGGCAGAGCCCCTGGTCGGGGTTCCGGGGGCGAAGCCCCCTGATGCGCGGGCACCTCGGCGCGCGCATTGCGCAGATCATTCCCACCCTGCTGCTGGTCAGCGTGCTGGTGTTCTGCCTGCAACAGTTGATGCCTGGCGATCCGGCGCTGGTGATGGCCGGCGAGGAGCGCGGCGATCCGCAGGTGCTGGCGCAGATCCGCGCCGAGCTGTGGCTCGATCGGCCGCTGCCGGTGCAATACGTGCATTGGCTGGGCAATGTCGTGCAGGGCAATCTCGGCTATTCGTGGCGCATCCGCCAGCCGGTGTCACAGCTCATTGCGGAGAAGCTGCCGGTGACGCTGCAACTGAGCAGTATGGCGTTCGTGATTGCGGTGCTGATCGGCGTGCCGGCGGGGGTGATTGCCGCGGTGGATCGCAACGGATTCTGGGACTACGTGGCGAACGGGATCGGGCTTGCGGGGCTGTCCACGCCGAACTTCTGGCTGGGGATCATGCTGATCCTGCTGGTGTCGGTCGATCTCGGCTGGCTGCCGCCGTCGGGCTATGTGCCGCTGACCGAGGATTGGCGCGCGTCGCTCGCCACCACGATCATGCCGGCCTTCGTGCTGGGCAACGCGATCGCGGCGATCCTGATGCGGCACACGCGCAGTGCGATGTTGACCGCGCTGGACCAGGATTACGTGCGCACGGCGCGGGCGAAGGGGTTGCGCGAATACGTAGTGGTCGTGCGGCATGCGCTGCGCAATGCGCTGATCCCGGTGGTGACGCTGGGCGCGCTGGAGTTGGGCACGCTCCTGTCGGGCGCGGTGCTGACCGAGCAAGTGTTCTCGATTCCGGGGTTTGGCAAGCTGATCGTGGATGCGGTGTTCAACCGGGATTATCCGGTGGTGCAGGGCGTCGTGCTGGTGACGGCGGGGTTGTACGTGCTGCTGAATTTGCTGGCGGATGTGTTGTACGTGGTGATCAACCCGCGGCTGCGGGCATGAAGAAACCTCGCCCACGCCGTGGGAGAGGTCGCGCGCGCGTCAGCGCCGAGGGTGAGGGCGATCGGGTCGCCCCGCGGCTTAGCAGTGCTGTGTGCCGACCCGATCACCCTCACCCTCGTCGCTGCGCGCCTCGACCCCTCTCGCGTTGCGGGAGAGGTTTGTTATCATGAGCGCCACCGTCGCTTCGGCCGCCGTCCCGCTGCACCAAAGCCCGGCGCGCCTGGCGCTGCGGCGCTTCCTGCGCCGGCGCGTGGCGGTGGCGGGCCTCGCGGTCATCGTGGTGTTCATCGGTGTGGCCGCGCTGGCGCCGCTGATGGCGCCGTACGATCCGATCGCCACGTCGTGGACCACGATCCGCAAGGCACCGTCGCTGCTGCACTGGATGGGCACCGACGAGAACGGCCGCGACGTCCTCTCGCGCGTCATCTTCGGCGCGCGCGCCAGTCTGCTCGCCGGCGTCGTTTCGGTGCTGATTGCCGCCGGGATCGGCGTGCCGGCGGGCCTGCTGGCCGGGTTCGCCGGCGGCTGGACCGACGCTCTGCTGTCGCGCCTGGTGGACGCGATGCTCGCCTGCCCGTTCCTGATCCTGGCGATCGCGCTGGCGGCGTTCCTCGGGCCGGACCTGACCAACGCGATGATCGCGATCGGCGTGTCCACCGCGCCGCGCTTCATGCGCGTGGCGCGCGCCGCGACACTGGATGCGGCGAGCAACGAGTATGTCGAGGCAGCACGCGCGATCGGCAATCCGCCCTGGCGCGTGGCGGTGCGGCACGTGCTGCCGAACATCGTGCCGCCGCTCCTGGTGCAGGGTACGCTGTCGATCGCCCAGGCGATCATTGCGGAGGCATCGCTGTCGTTCCTCGGGCTGGGGCAGCAGCCGCCGGATCCGTCCTGGGGCTCGATGCTGAACTCGGCGCAGCGGTTCCTGTCGCAGGCGCCGTGGCTGGCGGTGTTTCCCGGCGTGGCGATCTTCCTGTGCGTGCTGTCGTTCAACCTGGTGGGCGACGGGCTGCGCGACGCGCTCGACCCGCGGGGGAAGTGAGGCGGCGCCTGGCAGCCGGTCGTTACGCCGGGTAGTGGGTGCCCAGGCTCTGCCCGGCCACCTGCACCGGATCGGCGTCGATCAGCACGAACGCGAACACGCAGGGTTGCGTGCCGTGATTGACCCAGGCGTGCATCGTGCCGCGCTGCACGACGATGTCGCCTGCCGTCATGTGCACGGTCGCGCCGTCGTCCAGTTCCAGGTCGCATTCGCCCGACAGCAGGATGGCGTAATCGACCGTCTCGGTGCGGTGCATGAACTTGGGCGAGCCCGCCGCGAACTCGACGACGCGCACCACCGTGCCCTGGCCCGAGCCGACATAGTTGTGCCGCACCACGAACCCTTGGCGCTGCGCGGCCTCGGCGGCATCCGAGTTGTCCACCGGCATCCGGTCGGTGGACCAGATCTCGCAGCGCGCGCGGCCGGGGCCGCTGGTGGCGGTCAGGCGCTCGTCGGTGGTGACGATGGCTTTGCCGTTCGCGTCATGGCCGGTGACGATACGGCGGACTTGCAGGGTCATGGTTGCCTCCCTTTGCCTGGACGACCGGAGACTACCGCGGGAACGCACCGCATTCGAGTGGCAGGATCGCAATCCGTGCGAACCCTGCCGCCTACGCGTATTTGAACAGCGCCATGAAGCCGAAATCCATGTGCAATTGCTGGTGGCAGTGGAACAGCGTCAGCCCCGGATTGTCGGCGACAAAATCGAATTCGAGCTCCTGGAATCCGCCCAGCATCACCACATCCTTGATCACCCCCGCGGTTGCCTTGCCGCCGACCCGCGTCAGTTCGAAGCTGTGCCGATGCAGGTGCAGCGGGTGAACATCGTCGCTGGCATTGCGGAATTTCAGTCGGTAACGCCGCCCCTGCTGCACCGTGTACATCGGCCTCATGGTATCCATCGAAAACGCCTCGCCGTTCAGCGTCCACTGGTTGAAGCCATCGAGTGCGGCGTTGTGCTTGACGATGGTGATCTCGATCGTCTCGTCCGGGGTGGCCGGCGTGGCACCCACCTTGCCGAACCGCGTGTAATCCCAGTGGAACGGCTTCGGCCTGCTCCATTGCGGCTTACCTGCGCGGCCGGCGTATTCGACGACAATGCCCATCCCGTGACCGCGGTCGTCATCTGCAAGATCGCCCATCACCCACACGCCCGGATGGTTCATCTCGACAACCGCGCAGACCCGCTCCGCCGTACCCAACCACAGCACCGGGACCTCCGCTTGCGTCGGCACCGGATTGCCATCGAGCCCAACCACACGAAACACGTGGCCGGGCAGCGCGAGGCTGCGAATTTCGGTCGCGCTTGCATTGAGAACATGGAACAGCACGCGCTCGCCCTGTTTCACACGAATGGGTTCGCCGTGACCGAGCATGCGGCCGTTGATGCCGAACAGGTCGTAGCCAACCTCGAACCCCTTGGTCTTGACCGGCGCCGCCGCGTCCGCCGCGGCACCCATCTGTCGCAATTCCTTGATGGCAGCGCCTGCCAGCGCATCCATCGCCATGTCGCCGCCCTTGCTGAAGGTCGGTGAGAACTCTTTCAGCACCAGGAAGACCTCCCGGTCGTACGCGCCGGGATGGTTGGCCGGCTCGATATAAACCGGCCCAGTCTGCCCGCTATAGGTGCCGCGGTTGAGGTCGGCTCCTGCCACAACGTGCGTATGGTAGAAACGGAAGCCCGCGGGCTTCGGCACGAACGCAATCCGCTGGCTGCCATGCGGCGGCACGTACGGCGAGCCTTCCTCGGCCGCGCCGTCCACGTCGCTCGGGATCATCTGCCCATGCCAGTGGACCAGTTCCGGGGTGTCGGTGCCGTTGTGAATATCGACCACCACGCGCTGGCCTTCCTTGAAGCGCAGCAGCGGGCCCGGAAACTGGCCGTTGTAGAGCGTGGTGGAGACGATGTGTTCCGGCGCCAGTTCCACCAGTCCGGTGGCGATACGCAGCGTATAGTCCGCCTTTGCGTCGGCGATCTGATCGGCCGCACGCGCGACGCGCGGCACCGCACCGATGAATGGCAGCAGGCTCGCGTGCCGGAGCAGGGAACGGCGCTCGATCATCAGGGCTGCAATCCTCCGGGAGGAACAGAGGCCACGCGGCTACTTCGGTATTATGTGGCAAACGCCACCACAACATAGCAAGGTCGACCGTGGCAAGATCATCGCGGCGGTCCTGCTGCAATGCCTCCAGGCGATCGGCGTGCAGGTTGTTAGGCTCGAAGACTTTTAGAACCATCAGCCATTTGGTAGGTAGGAGGACGTCTCTCTCAATCCGGCCACAAGCAAAGGGATGTCCGCTTTCTTCACCAGCGGCTCATAAAGAGCTTATGCTCTAGAGCCGGTGGTCGCCTAACCGACACATCGGAACTTGTGAGTGTATCGTGCCTCGCGCTATCGAATATTCGCTCTTTGTACTCACCATCAGACAGACTGCTATATCCCGGCCTTCGGCCGGAGCCCGAACCGGTGCACGCCATCGTCTCCGGCACCAGCCCGGCCTTGCGCGCACTGGACACGCCAGCCGCTGCCGCGGCGTAAGTCTTGGTCTCATCCCGCCGGGAATTGTGGCATGCGGCAGCGCAAGGTTTTCACCACGGAGTTAGCCAGCGGCCGCTGCCGCACCCCATGGCTGGAAATGGCACGCGTTGGACGGCCGGTACGGGCGCTCAGGGATTTTCCATGGCAGGAGAAATGGTAGGAGAGACGGAGAGGCACGGAGCGCCACAGGAGCCTGGGCCGGCGCAGCAGTGTGCGCTCCGGCCGAAAGGTCGCTAGGCCAGTCCCCCGTACGCGGTAGCGGCACGACTCCTGTAGCCCACCGTGACGCTCGGCCCTATCTCCGTGTTGACATTGCTGCGCTACCGCAAGACGGCGCAGGCGATCCGCGGAGTCCCACAACCAGTCCAGCGCCTGCCCCCATTCTCACACCATGCGTCGCCGTCTCTTGTGCCGCGAAACGAGATGTCTGCAAGACATCGCTGGCTCCCCAACGCACTACCGTGGAAATGGCCCTGAGCGCCCGTACGGTGATCCAATGCGTGCCATTTCCAGCCATGGGAGTGCGGTCGCGGCCGCTGGCTAACTTCGAGGTGAAATTCCTGCCCTGCCGCAAGAAGGCACCTGCGGTCCGCGGAGTCCCACAGCCGGTCCAACGCCTGCTCGCACCAATTCTCATCCCACGCGGCAGCGTCTCCCGCACCGTAAAACGAGACATCGGCGAGCCGCCGCCGGCGCTCCAACGCAGGGCAGGATGCCGCGCCCGCACGCACCCCCCGACGCATCCGGCCGCGCCTTGTGCTTGCACCGCTGGGCCGTTTGCTTCATGGTCAGAGCCGCTCCGGTGACGCGATCGGGGAGCGGCGACCGCTTCGCTGTTCCTTGTCACCCCCGCGGAAGCGGGGGGCTGAACCGGTGGGCGCCGTGATCCATCGGCCGACCGGGCACTGCCCGGCATTTGTCGATCGGGGGAAGGTCCGCGCCCGCCGAAGCCGCGTCATCGCCCGTCGCGCGCCGCATTTGGCGCGCCGGGGCCGATCTTCGGGCCAGGCCGGACTTGCTTCAGGCACGGGGACAGGCAGGCAATCGATTCACACGGGGCGGCGTTCTCCACGAACGCACCGCGCCGACGCCGGAGACCGATCATCGTGCCAGCCCTTCCCGCAACGGAAGTCCCGCGCACCACCCCTGGTGGCGCGGCTGGCATGCGCGTTGCTGCATCCTATCTCCGGCGGGCCGGGCCCTTTCCCGCAAGCCTTTCCAGCCGCCCGACGCCGCGCGCCCGACCAGGGACCGCGCCACCATGTCCGGCGGCACACCGGAGTTCAGGACTGAATGACCAAGCGCATGCTGATCGACGCCACCCACGCGGAAGAAACCCGCGTGGTGGTGCTGGACGGTAACCGTCTCGAGGATTTCGACGTCGAGACATCGACCAAGCGGCAACTCAAGGGGAACATCTACCTCGCCAAGGTGGTCCGCGTGGAGCCCAGCCTCCAGGCGGCGTTCGTCGAGTATGGCGGCAACCGCCACGGCTTCCTCGCCTTCAGCGAGATCCACCCGGACTACTACCAGATCCCGGTGGCGGACCGGCAGCGGCTGATCGACCAGGAGGCCGAAGAGGCGCAGCGCGAGGAAGAAGAGGTCGACCGCGAACTGGCGGGCGGGCCGGAGGCGCGGACCTCGCGCGAGCCGCCGCCGGAGATGGTGTCGTTGGAGACCGGCGAGCCCCGGGTCGAGCCCGGGGCCACCGCCGCCATGTTGCGCGACAGCCCCGCGGCGCCGGAGTGGGAAGCGGGGCCGCCTGATACCGCCTGGGAGCGATCCGAGGCTGGCGACAGCATCGCCGGTGGCGCGGCGATGGCCCCGGCCGAGGATGGCTCGGCACCCGCCGCAGCCTCGGCCAGCGACCTGGGCGCCGGGGTCACCGGCGCCGCCGCGGTCGCCCCGGTCGATGCCGCCGCCGCACCAGCCGATCCCGTTTCACCCCCCGCCGGCGTTGCCGATAGCGGCGCGGCAGCCGCGGAGGCGCCGGCTGCGGCGACGGCGGCGACCGCGGTTGAGGCTGCGCCAGGCGAACCGGCGCAGCAGTCGCCGTCCGCCGGCATCGCGCCTCCCGCATCGGACCCTGTGGGGGCGGAGCACGGGGCGCCCGAGCACGGGGCGCCCGAGCACGGGGCGCCCGAGCACGGGGCGCCCGAGCACGGGGCGCCGGAGCACGGGGCGCCGGAGCATCGGGCAGCCGGGCATCGGGACGCGGAACCTGGCGAGGAGCCGGACCCGCCCACCCGCCGCGCCCAGCCGATGGTCATCGAGCAGGAGACCCGCAGCGGGCCGGTGGAGACCGGGACAGGAGGTGACGAGGCGGACTCGTTCACCCTGCCGAATCCGGCCGACGCGGCATCCGAGGCGGATACCGACCACGAACCGGGCGACTACTATTCCGACTCGATCCCCGAATCCCCGCCCCCCGAGACGGTCGGCGGCGAACCCGATAACGGCGACGAACAGCGCGAGCGCCGGCCGCCGTCGCGCTACCTGCGCAACTACAAGATCCAGGAGGTGATCCGCCGCCGGCAGATCCTGCTGGTGCAGGTGGTGAAGGAAGAGCGCGGCACCAAAGGCGCGGCGCTGACCACCTATCTGTCGCTGGCCGGCCGCTTCTCCGTGCTGATGCCGAATTCGCCGCGCGGCGGCGGCATCTCGCGCAAGATCACCTCGGCGACCGACCGGCGGCGGCTGAAGGAGGTGGTTGCCGAGCTGGAAATGCCCAAGGGCATGGGCCTGATCGTGCGCACCGCCGGCGCCAACCGACCCAAGCCGGAGATCAAGCGCGACTGCGAATACCTGCTGCGGCTGTGGGACGACATTCGCGAGCACACGCTGAAATCCGTCGCTCCGGCGCTGATCTACGAGGAAGCCAGCCTGATCAAGCGGGCGATCCGCGACGTGTATTCGCGCGACATCGACGAGATCCAGGTGGACGGCGAGGAAGGTTGGCGCGCGGCGCACGAATTCATGCGCATGCTGATGCCGAGCCACGCCAAGAAGGTGCAGCTCTGGCGCGATCCCACCCAGCCGCTGTTCACCAAATACCAGGTCGAGGCGCAACTCGACGGCATGCTGCAGCCGACCGTGCAGTTGCGCTCCGGCGGCTACCTGGTGATCAACCAGACCGAGGCGCTGGTGGCGATCGACGTGAACTCCGGGCGCTCGACGCGGGAGCGCAACGTCGAGGAGACCGCGCTGCGCACCAACCTGGAAGCCGTGGACGAGGTGGCGCGGCAGTTGCGGCTGCGCGACCTGGCCGGGCTGATCGTCATCGACCTCATCGACATGGAGCAGAAGAAGCACAACTCCATGGTCGAGCGGCGCATCAAGGAAGCGCTGAAGAACGACCGTGCACGCATCCAGGTCGGCCATATCAGCCATTTCGGCCTGCTGGAAATGAGCCGGCAGCGGCTGCGGCCGTCGCTGGCGGAGGCGAGCTTCATCCTGTGCCCGCATTGCGGCGGCACCGGCCATGTGCGCAGCACGGAGAACGCCGCGATCCATGTGCTGCGCGGCATCGAGGACGAAGGCTCGAAGCGCCGTTCGGCGGAGATCGTGGTGCACGCGGCGACGCCGATCGCGCTGTACATCCTCAACCACAAGCGCGAGCGGCTGGCCGAGATCGAGCGGCGCTATACCATGGGCGTGACGGTGCTGGGCGACGACACCCAGGTGGCGTCGCAGTTCCGCATCGACCGGGTGCGCCCGCAGGTTGCGCGGGAGGATATGCCCGCGGCGATCACGCCGGACGCGCCGCAGCCCGCCTTGCCGGCGCCCCGGTTCGAGCCGGAGGAAGCGGAAGAGGTCGTCGGGGAGGAGGAGGACGTCGAGGAGTCCGGCGTAGAGGAGGTGGGCGGCGAGGAAGCTGGTGCGGAGGAGGCGCGCGGCGAAGGCGCGCGGGCCGAGGGCACCGAGACCGAGACTGCCGCCGAACAGGCCGAACGGCGGCGGCGCCGGCGGCGGCGGCGGCGGGGTGGCGGGCGCCGCGAGGATGCGGCTCAGCAGCCGGCGGGCGAGGTTGCCCCGGGTGCCGTGCCGGCCGAGGCAGCGCCGGGTTCGGTCCCCCCGGGCGAGATCGCCGGGGAGTCGGCCATCGCGGCGGGCGAAGCTGAAATAACCGCGGCGGAGACGCATATCGAGGGCGTGCCGGAACACGCCGAACCGGCGGGCGAGGACGACGCGCGGCGACGGCGTGGCCGGCGCGGCGGTCGTCGCCGGCGGCGCGAGCCGGGCGACGGCGAGGGATCGCCGTTTGCCGCGCCCGGCGCCGAACAGCCGGACCTGCCGCCGGTGTATATTGGCCCGACCCCCGCCAATCCGTTCGGTGGCCACGCGTTCGACATCTTCGACGTGCTGGAGCAGGTGGAAGCGAGCGCCGCGGCGCGGCAGGAGCCAGCCGAGCCGGTGATGCGCCAGCCGCAGGCGGAGCCGGGGGCCGTGGTTGAGCCAGCCGAGCCGGTGATGCGGCAGTCATTGCCGGAGCCGGAAGCCGTGGTTGCGCCGGCTGAGCCGGAGGGCGCGGCGGCGCCGGGTGAGCCGGAGGCCGTGGTTGCGCCGGGTAAGCCGGAGGGCGCGGCGGCGGCGATGGGCGGATCGGGGGCGTCAGGTTCGGCCGAACCAGAGGCACCGGCCGCATCGTCCGACCGGGAGATCGTCAACGCGACCGCGCCGGAGCCGGCCCCCACCGAGGCGACAGGCGAACCTGCGGTCGCAGAGCCGGCCTTGACGGAGTCCAGCCCGCCGCCGGTCCCCGCACCGGAGCCCATATCAGCGGAGATGGCGAACGACGCCGCCCCTGAGCCGGCGATCCGGCCGATCATCATCGGCAGCGGCGAGGAATTGGCGGAGAAGAAGCGCGGCTGGTGGCGGCGGTAGTGGAATACCCCTGCCGCCATGCGGGGCTGAGCCGCATAGGCGTCAGGATAACCGGGACGCGGAGAAGAAAACGCCCCCTCCCCTTGAGGGAGGGGGTTGGTGGATGCGAATCCCGGAACAACCCCTCCCCCCAACCCCCTCCCTCAAGGGGAGGGGGAGTGAATTTTTGCTCCGTCGAGCGCTTATCCTGACGTCTATGGGGTTGAGTCGCGCGGCGGCTCGACGCGGTTGGGTCACAAAGCGAACCAACCGTGAGCGCAGAGGGTGGCGGTGATTGGGCTGGCACACAGGTGACAGTGCTGCGGGGCGACCCGATCGCCCTTACCTGGCACTGCGCGCCGACCTCTCCCGCTCGCACGGGAGAGGTTTACTCAATGCGAGAGGAATACCGGGGCGGTCATCTCGGCCAGCAGGGTGCGGGTGACGCCGCCGAACACCAGTTCGCGGGCCCGCGAATGGCCATAGGCGCCGCAGACGATCAGGTCGGCGCCGATATCGGCGGCATAGGACAGCAGCGCCTCGCCCTCCGGGATGTCGTTTGCCACGGTATGCGCCGCCTCGGCGCGCACGCCGTGCCGCGCCAGGTGCAGAGCGATATCCGCCGCCGGCACGTCGCCATGGCCATTGATGCCACGCCGCGGGTTGACCGCCAGGACGGTGACGGCTTTGGCGTTGCACAGCAGCGGCAGCGCGTCATTGACCGCGCGGGCCGCCTCGCGGCTGGCATTCCAGGCCACCAGGACGCGCTCGCCCACGGTGGGAAAATCGCCAGCGAACGGCACCGCCAGGACCGGCCGGCCGGACCCCATCACGGTCGCCACCGCGACCGCGTCGTGGCCCAGGCCGTCGCGTTGCTCATACGGGTTGGCCTGGCCCAGCACGGTCAGGTCGGCATAGCGCGCGTGCAGCGCCACCGTGGCGGGGAGGTTGCCCTCGACCAGGCGCCAGCCGCCATCCATTCCGTCGCGCCGGAGCAGATCGCGGAAGGCGGCCTCGATGGGCTCGGCGGCGGCGACGGCCTCGGCGCGGATCTGGTCAACCACCCGTTCGGCGCCACCGGCCGCCAGCGGCATGGCGGCGCCATAGAAGAACTCCGCCGACGGTATGTCGACCACATAGACGCCAGTCAGGCTCGCGCCGGAGCGCCGCGCCAGTCCGGCGGCAATCTCGAGCCGGAGCGCGGAGCGCGGACCGCTGTCGAGATGCACCAGGATATCCTTGAACGCCATTGCCACCTCTCCTGCCATTCAGGCTGGTATTAGTTTGCACCCAGAGACGCGCAACGCGCCTTGACATGGATCATCCGGCGGTTTGCCGCGGGATCAGCGCATCCGCAACACCCAGGCCTTGAAGGCGGCGAGGTGTGCGGCGATGAAGTCGCGCGTCGGCTGGTCGGTCAGCTTGCCGCCCGCGTCGAACTTGTTTTGTGCCGCCGGGACCATCACCTCCGGCCGATTCATCACCATGCCGTTAAGGAAGACGAAGCACTGGCGCAGGTGGTACTGCGCGCGGGCGGTGCCGAAGCCGCCCCCCGAGGCGCCCATGATGCCGACCGGCTTCCCGTCGAACGGTTGCTCTGGCGGACGGGAGGCCCAGTCGATGGCGTTCTTCAGCACACCAGGGATGGAGTAGTTGTATTCCGGCGTGACAAACAGCAGCCCGTCGGCGGCCTTGATGCGGGCGCGGAAGTCCTCGACCGGCGGGGGGAAGCCCTGCTGGCGAACATCCTCGTTGTAGAGCGGGATCGGCGCGATATCGAAGCTGTCGATGCGCATGCCCTCCGGCGCCAGTTCCTGAGCCGCGCGCAGCGTGGCGCGATTGAACGAGCCCTGCCGAAGACTGCCGGCGATGCCGAGAATGCTGATGGTACCGCTCTCACTCATGACTGGGATCTCCAAGGTGGCAGACCACAGGATGATCGGCTTTGCCGGAACAAGCCAGAGTTCCCGCAAAGTCCGATCTGACGTGGCGGACAGAGCTTGCTTCCGGAGGCGCGTTGCCCGGCAGGTTGCGACCCATGGAGGCATCGGGTGCCGCGATCGGGGGCAATCCGATGGCCGCCGTCGGCAGAATTAACGATGTTATATCGAATTTCTTACGCCACCCGCAAGCCGCACGGGGCAATGCTCCACCCGGGTCCGGAGCAACAAACCAACAGGCGAGTCGCGGGTAGTGCCCCTGGTACTGCTCGGAGCACATGCAGGGGTCAGGGAAAGTCATTCCGCTTTTTGTGAATGACCTTCCGTGAAGGTGCGAAATGTGCCGCAACAATGATCGCAATAATATCTTCGGAGAATAAGTTAAAATAACAGCGGCATTTCCCAGAAACCTTCTGTTACTGGGTTGCGTGTAGCTGCCACTATGGTAAACTAAACGTGAAACAAAAGTGACCATGCCGGCAACTGCATCGCCGGCTGGAGATGGACTTACGAAGGGGCCGGGCGAAGATGAAGAAGAAGCTGCTGATCATCGACGACCAGACAGGGATCACCAAGGTCGTCGGGCTTATCGCCAGGCAGCTTGGATTGGAATTCAAGGCACTGAACAGCTCCGCAACCGCGACGGAGGAGTTCATCGATTACCGGCCCGACATACTGATGTTGGACATGATCATGCCTGAGAAGGATGGGATCGACGTGCTGAACGAGATCCTGCTGACCGGCATCCCAGCCAGGATCATCCTGACCTCGGGCTACAGCGATGCCTACCTGCGCCTGGCCGAGGGCGTGGCGAAATTCCACGAGAGCGGTCAGGTATCGATTCTGCGGAAGCCGTTTCGCCGCGCCGACCTCGTCAGCCTGCTGAGCGAGCTGAGCAAGGGGGACTGACTACCAAGCCGCGTCGAGCAGCGAACGGACCGTTGCCGGGCCGTCGATTTTTCGCGGATTGGTATGAATCCACCGATCGTGCATGGACTCCGCGGCAACCTGATCGAGTTGGTCCTGTCGCATCCCGACATCGCGCAGCCGACCGGGCAGACCCAGGCCGGCGATCAACGCCGCCACCGCATCCCCCGCCGACTCGCCAGGTCGTCCCAGCGCCTCGCTGACCCACGCCTGGCGCTCGGCATTCACCGGTTCGTTGAAGCGCAGCACGTGCGGCAGCATGATGCAGGAGGTGTAGCCGTGCGGCACGTGCGCGGTGCCGCCCAGCACGTGGCCGATGCCGTGGCTCGCCCCCTTGGTCACGCCGTTCTGCGAGCCGGTGATCGACAGCCAGGCGCCGAGCTGGCAGTCCAGCCGCGCGTCCAGGTTGTCCGGATCTGCCTTGGTTGCCGCCAGCCCGCGCGCCAGCAGCCGCAGAGCGTGCAGCGAGGTGCCGTCGGAGAACGGCTGGCTGTTGACGGAGCAGATGTCCTCCACGGCGTGATCGACGGCGCGGATGCCGGTGGAGAGGAACAGCCATTCCGGGGTGTGGATCGTGACGGCCGGGTCCAGGATCACGGTGCGCGGCATCATCAGCGGATGGGCGTAGCTCTGCTTGGCCTGGGCCACCGGATCGGTGCAGCCGGCCATGGCGGTGAACTCGCCGGCCGACAGGGTGGTGGGGATGGCGGTCGAACGCAGCGGCGGCGGGTTGACCGGCGGGCGAACGGTCTCGCCGGCGGCGCTGGTGCGCGCCCGCAACGCTTCGAGCTGGCCGGGTTCGGTGATGTCGTTGCCGAGACACAGCCCGACCATCTTCGCGGCATCGGTGACCGAACCGCCGCCGACGGTGAGCAATGCATCGGCTTTCGCCCCGCGCGCGGCATTGGCGGCGACGACCACGTCGGGGCGTGGCGTATGCGCGCCGATGCTGGTGCAGATGCCGGCCAGCTTGTTGCCGAGCACGCGCTGTACCGTCTCCACCACGGCGGTCTGCCGCGCCAGGGTGCCGCTGGCCAGGACGTAGACCGCGTGCACGCCGGTGTCCTCGATCTCCTGCCCCAGCGCGTCGGCGAAGGGGATGCCGTAGATCACCCGCTCCATTGGCGGGAAACGGTGGGTGCCCTGGATCATGGGGCCGTCCCCTGGCTGTTGCAGAACGCGTCGAGCGCGGCGGTCTCCTTGCGATCGCCCTCGTAGTCCGCGGCGATGCGTTCGTACAGCCGGGCAGCGGCTTGGTAGAACTGGCGCGCGGCCGGATCCTCGCCGACGAATTCGGCGATCTCCTCCATCTCGGCCACCCAACGATACGCCTTGGAATACATCCGCGGCATCTGCCGGGTGAGCCAGCCGACCAGTGCCGGCTGGCTGGTCAGCAGCTCCTGCTTCAGGTCGTCGGCGGTGCCGGCGCGGGTGGCAGCCAGCATCATCGCGGCGCCCAGCGCGGTGAAGCCCTTGGTGATGCCGGCATACGACATCTTCATCGCGGAGGCGGCACCGATCGGGCCGGGCTGCACCGGCATTTCCAGTCCGTATTGTTGCAGCACCGCGACGCGCGGCGCCGCCTCGCCGGACAAGTAGATGCGGGTGCCCTTGCTGCCCGGTGTGGGCGGACCGCCGATGATGCCGCCATCGACGAAGGTGGCGCCGGCTTCCTCGATGACACGGGCGATGCGCAGTACGGTGCCGGGATGCACCGCGTTGCAATCGACATAGATCGGCTTGTTGCGTGCGGCACGCAGCGCCGGGGCGAGGTGCTCCGCGAGGCCGAGCGCCTCGCCGGGCGGCACGATGGACAGGATGATGTCGGCGGCGGCGATCTGGTCGTCCGAGACGCCGACCATGCCGGTGGCCCTGGCGCGGGCGAGGGTGGCCTCGCTGCGCCCGGCCAGCGACGTGCGCACCGCGACGCCGTTCTGGACCAGACGCTGACCGACGGCACTGCCCATCATGCCCGGCGCGATCACGGCAACGACTGGCGGCATGGCTTTCCCTCCTGATGCGACTTCAGGGAGAGCATGTCACGCTGGGGGAGACAGTTAAACCTCTCCCGCCGTCGGCGGGAGAGGTCGAGACGCGTAAGCGGCGCGGGGGAGGTCGATCGGGTCGGCACGCGGCACCTGCTGCGTGCCGACCCGATCGCCCTCACCCGGCGCTTCGCGCCGACCTCTCCCGCTATTGGCGGGAGAGGTTTTCAAGTTTCGATCCAGCCGATATTGCCGTCGCTGCGCCGATACACCACGTTCAATGCGCCGCTCGTGCGGTTGCGGAACATCAGCAGCGGCTGGTCGGCGAGGTCCATTCGCATCACCGCCTCGTCCACCG
>Ga0181521_10005059_pt1 | contig 14815 bp, 9 predicted proteins | sample PEATcosm2014_Bin_32_FD_119764 | JGI IMG/M metagenome (GOLD analysis project Ga0181521, IMG submission 119764) | Peatland microbial communities from MTU Mesocosm Facility, Houghton, MI, USA - PEATcosm2014_Bin02_60_metaG | ecosystem: Environmental > Terrestrial > Soil > Wetlands > Peat | place...
AAATGGTAGGCACGTGGGGACTCGAACCCCAGACCTCTACCGTGTCAAGGTAGCGCTCTAACCAACTGAGCTACGCGCCTACTGCACTCAGATTTCCACAATCTCCGGGCTGTTGAATTCTAGCAGAGGCCCAACTTGCTTATCAATTTGCCGTGGCCGGCGATCCGCGGAACAGCCGCTTCTGTAGTCATTCGTAAAAACTCTTGACAAGCGCGGACGGGAAAGGCAAACTCGCCCGCTCATCAGGCTACTCTGCAAGCAGGTATGGGATTGCTTCCAGAGGAAGCAAGTGAGTGCTCACAATCGGGATACCGTCGTGGCTGATACCAACCGCCGCCAGGACCCGTCGCCACCCAGGAAACCAGTCAACCCGTGTCCTCGGACGTTAACCGACCTCCGACACAACCCCAAATTTACCAGCTAACCAGCACGTAACCACCACATTGTTAATGGGTTAGGTCACAGCAGCCCTGTAAGTGACAGGGCGAAGCTGTAAGCACGGTACTCGCTGCACCACGAGGCGATGATCATGTTTCCCGTCGCTCATACCAGCCTCTCGGACAACGCCCGCCTGGGGAGCCTCAATGGTCTCTCGCTGCCCTTGGCCTCGACGGTGTTGTTGCGGCCACCGATAACGAGCAGCGATCAATTGCGGTGGTATGCCGTCTACACCAAGTCCCGCCACGAGAAGCGGATCAAGCAACAACTGGACAGTCAGTCGCTGGAATCGTTCCTTCCGCTGTATGAGGCGGTTCACCGCTGGAAGGATCGCCGGATGCTGGTCCGCCTGCCGGTATTTCCCGGCTACCTCTTCGTCCGGATGGTTCTTCCCCAGCATCGCAAACCGGTGGTCACCGTCCCTGGGGTGGTGAACCTGGTGGGAAGGCCTGGTTGCCCGACTCCGATCGAAGACCATGAGATCGAAGCCCTACGCCTGTGTTCGGCTCGAGGCCAGAGCATGATGCCGCACCCCTATCTCACGGTTGGCCGGCTGGTGCGCGTGCGCAACGGTCCGCTCGCCGATATGGAAGGCATTTTGGTTCGCCGGAAGGGGAAGTCCCGTTTGATCCTCTCGGTCAAATTGATCGCCCGAGCGGTCGCCATCGAGGTTGACGCTGGCGACGTAGTTGCTGTCGGCCACCAGCATCGCAATCCCTCTGCAGCTTGATCCATTCAGGCCCCCAGGGCCGCGAACGCGGCCCCACGAGGCGGTAATGTCCACATCTGCCACTAGAGTTCTGCATTCACGCGCGCGAGTCCTGAAAGCCGCCACCGCGTTGTTCGCGGCCAAGGGATTTCACGAAACCTCCACCCGTGAAGTCGCTCGCAAAGCCCGCGTCAACGAAATCACCATTTTCCGGCACTTCAAGAACAAGCAGGAGCTCTATCTCCAGGTCTTGAACAGCAAGCTGGGCGTGATGGTGCCGGAATCGCTGCTCCCGCTGTTGCAATCTTCCGGCAACAGCGAGGAGGTGTTCCTCTCGCTGGCGGAGCACTTACAGCAACTGCTGGATCCGGTGTTTCTGCGCCTCGTGTTCTACGCCGCGCTGGAAAAGCCGGAGCTGCTCAAGAAGTGCTACAGCCCGCGCCTGACGTCATTCCACGAGATTCTGGGTGAACACATGCGGGAGCGGATCGACGGCGGGGTTCTCCGCAACGTGGATCCCATGCTGATGGGACGGGCGCTGGTGGGGATCATTGCCTATCAGCAGATTCTCTCCCAGTTGTTGGGAGGCGGCGATTCCCCGGGGACCAGCCCGCCCAATCCCGCCAGGACTTACATGGATATCTGGCTTCGCGGAGCCTTGAAACCGGACTCGCCGCCGCGCCGCCATTCCCCCGATGAATCATCCACCCAGGTACCAGAAGCAGATGCCTGGCCGGCGCGTCTGTGAGTTCGTGCCTTGAACCTCCAACCCCGCACAAACGATGGTGGTGAGCTTGTCCGGCTGCATGGAGCAGTTTCGCCGGCGCAATCCTGCCGAACGCTTTGTGCTTGATGACAGGAATTGACCATGAGTACGGTTACTAAAATTCGCGCAATCGGGCTTCGAACCATTCTTGCTCTTGTTTTGGCGCTGCTTGGCTGCGCCGCCATGTGGGGCCAGCAGGATGACTCGGAGACTGGTTCCACCCGCAGAAACCGAAGCGTTCCCGATCATGCACTGCAGCCCGACCCTGCTGTGCAGGAAGAACCCAGCGGCGAGCCTGAAACGGAAGGCGATGCGCTGCCAGCGGAGCGCATCATTGAGATTCTCAACCAGAAGCCGGAGCTGCTGAACCGAGTCAAGGCGGCGGTGGTGCAGCGGATGCAGGATGAGGGACCTCCGGCGCCGGAGACCGAGCTCACGGATGACGCGCTGTTCAACCGCATCGAGCAGGACGCCTCGCTGCGAGTGCTGTTGACACGGCAATTGCGGGAGAAGGGATTGCTGACCCAGTCCGATCTCGATTCTCTCGCGGCCGCCAAGCCGGAACCCGCGTCCCCAACGCGGGCGCGGGCGCGGAGAGAGACCCCAGCCAAGCCTGCCGGTAAAGAACCGGAGCCGCCCGGCGATCAGAACCAGCCGCAGACCACGGCAAGGCCGAATCCCTATCCCGGCCTGCCGGCTCTCCAAGATCTGTATCGCCAGATTCCCAACCAGAAAGGCACGCTGCAACGCTTTGGCGGGGACATCTTCAAGACCGGAACCGGGAACCTGGAAAGCCTGCCCATGGATCTGCCCGCGGGTTCGGACTACGTCCTGGGACCCGGCGACGGGTTGAACATCACCACCTGGGGAAGTGTGTCCCAGCGGTTGACGCGCACCGTCGATCGCCAGGGGAAAGTGTCGTTGCCGGAGGCCGGCGATGTGGTGGTCGCGGGACAATCGGTGGCGGAAGCCCAGCGCCTCATCGAGAAGGCCTTGCGAGTGCAGTTCCGGGACATCAACGCCGATCTGTCGCTGACGCGCCTTAGGAGCATTCGTGTGTACGTCGTGGGGGACGTGCTGCGGCCCGGCGCCTACGACATCAGCTCCCTTTCAACACCGCTAAACGCCTTGTACGCGGCCGGCGGACCGACCCCGCGCGGCTCCTTGCGCACGGTTCGCCATTTCCGCGGCAACCGCCTGGTGCGGGAGGTAGACCTCTACGAGCTTCTGCTGCGCGGAGTCCGTTCCGATGTCGCACGCTTGGAGCCCGGCGATACCATCCTGGTGCCTCCGGTTGGTCCCCAGGTCACGGTAGCCGGCATGGTCCGCCGTCCCGCCATTTATGAGGTGAAGGGACCCACCGAGCTCGCGGATGTGCTGGAGCTGGCGGGTGGCGTGCTGGTATCCGCCACTCTGCGGCAAATCAATGTGGAGCGCATCGAGGCCCACGAACGCCGGGTCACGCTGAGTGTGCAATTGCCCGCTCCCAACGACAAGCAGCTGATGGAGCGAGCCGTGGGCGGCTTCCAGGTTCAAGATGGCGACCGCGTCACCATTTCGCCCATCCTGCCGTACAGCGATGAGACCGTCTACCTCCAGGGCCATGTGTTTCGGCCGGGCAAGTACCCTTACCATGCGGGCATCCAGATCTCCGAGCTCATCCGGTCCTACCAGGATCTGCTTCCCGAACCGGCCGACCACGCCGAAATCGTTCGCCTGGTGCCGCCCGATCATCACCCCATGGTAATCGAGTTTAAGTTGTCGGAGGTGGTGTCGGGGGATGATCCCATCGACTTGCAGCCCTTCGATACCATCCGCATCTTCGGGCGCTACGAGATCGACCCGCCCAAGGTGTTCATCTATGGCGAGGTGCTGCGGCCCGGCAAATACCCGCTGGCGGACAAGATGACCGCGAGCGACCTGGTGCGTTTGGCGGGTGGATTCAAACGCAGCGCCTACACCCAGACCGCCGACATCGCCAGCTACGTGGTGCAGCACGACGACCGGGTCCTGACCCGCCACAAGACGGTGGAGATCGCCAAGGCGCTCTCTGGGGACCACGACCTGGATGCTGTGCTCAAGCCGGGCGATGTGCTGACCATCCGCCAGTTGTCGGGGTGGAAGGACATCGGCGCGGCGGTAGCCTTGAGCGGGGAAGTGCTCTTCCCCGGCACCTACGGGATTGAAGACGGAGAGAAGCTGAGCACCCTATTGCGGCAGGCCGGCGGCTTCCGCCCGGAAGCCTATCCCGAGGGCGCCGTGCTGGAGCGGGTACAGGTGCGCGAGTTGGAGGAGAAGAGCCGGCAGGAGCTGATGCGCCGCATCGAGATGGAGGGCGGCAACACCAAACTGGCGGCCAGCGAGACCGGGGCCGATCGTGCCGCCTTGCTGCAGACCATGACCCAGCAGAAGGAGAACGTGCTCACCGCGCTGCGCAAACAACCGGCGGCCGGGCGCCTGGTCATCAAGATCAGCGGGGACATCGAGCGCTGGCAGAATACCGCCGCCGACATCGAACTGCGCGCCGGCGATGTGCTCACCATCCCCAGGCGCCCGAGCTTCGTGCTGATCAGCGGCCAGGTCTACAGCCCGGCGGCCATCAGCTACGCCCCCGGCAGGAATGCGGGTTGGTACTTGCAGCAGGCCGGCGGTCCCACCACCCTCGCCAACCGGAAGGATATCTACGTCATTCGCGCCAATGGTTCGGTGGTCGGCGAGGGGAGCGGATCGGGTTGGTGGAAAGGCAACGTGCTGAGCGCCGTCATGCGGCCCGGCGACACCGTCGTGGTTCCCGAGAAGATCATCAGCGGCTCCAGCGGCTGGAAGAATGCCCTGACCACGGCGCAGTTTGTTTCCTCGATGGCCATCGCCGCCGCCGCCGTGCACTCGTTCTGAAGCGACCACAGGGCCTCGATGTGGAAGATCAGAAACAGCTTCGTTCTCGCGCTCCTCACCCTGCTGCTGGTCACCACAGGCCGGGCGCAGGATTCCGCGGAGCCGGAGGAGCCGAACCCGGGGGGCGCGGCAGCGCCGCTGCACCGTCACTCGCTGGAACGGGACTTTGTTTTGAACATCGCTGCGGACCAGAAGTCACTGTGGACTACCCCCAAGCAGATCCGGCTGGAGGACGCGCACTGGCTGTTGCCCCTGGGAGCCTTCAGCGCCGGATTAATCGCGAGTGATACCTCGATCGAGAAGAGATTGCCTACGAGTCCAACTCTGATCCAACGCAGCCAAAGCCTCTCGAACTACGGCGTGGCTTCCATGATCGGTGCGGCCGGCACGTTTTACTTCTGGGGGCGCGTCACCCAGAATGACCACGCGCGCGAGACCGGTTTGCTGAGCGGAGAAGCGCTGACCAACGTCCTGATCGACACCTCGCTGCTGCAGTTCGCCACCGGCCGGCAAGGGCCGCTCGAAGGCAATGGCAAGGGGCAGTTCTGGCACGGCGGCCAGTCGTTTCCCTCCGATCACGCCGCCGCGGCGTGGTCGATCGCGAGCGTTGTGGCCAACGAGTATCCCGGATCGCTGACCCAGCTTCTAGCCTATGGCACCGCCTCAGCAGTGACGGCAGCCCGAGTCGTCGGGCGGGAACACTTCGCCTCCGATGCGGTGGTGGGCAGCGCGCTGGGCTGGTGGATGGGGCGGCAGGTCTACCGCGCCCACCACGATCCTGCCCTCGACGGAGCGGAGTGGGGCACGTTCGTTCGCAGCAGCGAGGGAACCAAGCCGGAGGACATGGGCTCGACCTACGTGCCGTTGGATGACTGGTTTTATGCCGCCTTCGATCGCCTGGCCGCGCTCGGTTATGTGCAAACCGGCTTTGCCGGCCTGCGCCCGTGGACGCGCATGGAGTGCGCCCGCCTGATGCAGGAAGCGGGAAGCCTCATAGAGGAGCAGGGACTCGAAGCGGGCGAGGCTCTCCGGCTCTACCGCGCGCTGGCCCAGGAGTTTGCGCCCGAGGTGGCGCGCTGGGACGGCGCGAGCAATCGCGGGGCCGAGGTGGAATCCATCTACACCCGGTTCACCGGAATCTCCGGCACCCCGCTGACCGATGGCTACCACTTCGGTCAGACCATCACCAACGACTTTGGCCGGCCCTACGGCGAGGGGCTGAACACCATCACCGGTTTCTCCAGCCGCGCCGAAGCCGGGCCGCTGGCTTTCTACGTGCGCGGAGAGTATCAGCACGCGCCCGCGCTGGCTCCGGTCCCCGCCACCGTGCAGGCCGCGATCGCCGCCAACGACCAAAATCCTCTGGTACCCGCCGCCGCGCCCACCACCACCAACCGTTTCGAACTGCTGGACAGCTACCTGAGTTTCGGGTTCAGCGGCTTCCAGATTTCCGCCGGCCGACAGAGCCTGTGGTGGGGGCCAGGACAGGGCGGGCCGCTGCTGTGGAGCGATAACGCCGAGCCGATCGAGATGGTGCGCCTCAGCCGGACGTTTCCCACCAAACTCCCCAGCATCTTTTCGTTGCTGGGTCCGGTGCGCACCGAGTTCTTCTTCGGCAAGCTGGAAGGACATCATTTCCCGCCGCGCCCCTTCATTCATGGCCAAAAGATCAGCTTCAAGCCCACGCCCAACCTCGAGCTAGGATTTTCGCGCACGGTGACCTTCGCCGGCCTGCCGCAGCCTCTTACCTGGGGAACCTTCCTCACTAGCTTCTTCAGTACATCGACCGGCAACCCTAACCCCACTCTGAAACCCGGCGCCCGGCTGGGCGGAGTCGATTTCAGCTACCACATCCCCGGTCTCAGAAAATGGCTGGTCTTCTACACCGATTCCATCATCCACGACGATCCCTCGCCGTTAGCGGACCCGCGGCGTGCGGCGATGAGTCCCGGCATCTACATGCCGCAGATTCCCAAGCTGCCCAAGCTCGATCTCAGGATCGAAGCCGTCTACACCGATCCCCCTACCGGGCGCAGCCTGTATGGAGATTTCATCTATTGGGAAGTCGTCTACCGCGACCTATACACCAACAACGGAAACCTGCTGGGAAGCTGGATCGGCCGCGAGGGCAAGGGCATCCAGGCATGGAGCACCTACTGGCTCTCGCCGCGAAGCACAGTGCAGGTGGCCTATCGAAATGCTCACGTCGCCAAAGACTTTCTCGAAGGCGGGGACTATCAGGACTTCTCGGCGCGGGCCGACCTACTGGTTCGACCCGACGTCAGCCTCGCCGGTTCCCTGCAATACGAATCCTGGAATTTCCCCTTGCTCTCTCCTACGCAGAACTCCAACTTCACCGCTTCCTTCCAGGTGACCTACTGGCCGCATTGGAAGATCCGGCGGTAGACGGAACTAACGGGGAACGATATGCAATCCACGTCGACCAATCTGCAACGCGAGATACCCGATCGCTATGAACCGGCCGGCCCAGTGCCCGTAGCCGACACCGACAAGAGAGCACGAGAACAAACGATCTCCCGGTTGCGGCTCCTCTGGGAACAGCGCCAGTTCCTGCTGCGCGCCGCCCTGTGCGGGTTGCTGACGGCTACGGCGCTCGCCTTGCTGCTTCCGAGGCGCTATGAATCCACCGCGCGGCTGATGCCGCCCGATAGTCAGTCGGGTTCCGGGATGGCGGTTCTGGCGGCCATCTCCGGCCGCGGCGGAAGCCTGCCCGGGGTCAACGACCTGCTCGGCGTAAAGACCACGGGTTCTCTTTTTGTGGGCGTGCTGGAAAGCCGCACTATCCAGACCCGTTTGGTCGATCAGTTCGAGCTGCGGCGCGTGTATCGGGTCCGCCGCTCCGAGGATGCGTGCCGCGAGCTGGCCGATACCACCCACATTTCGGAAGATCGCAAGAGCGGAATCATCACCCTGGCGGTGAGCGACCGCAGTCCGGATCGCGCCGCGGCCCTCGCCAATGCCTACATCGAGGCGCTCAACCGCATGGTCGCGGACCTGAATACTTCTTCGGCGCATCGCGAACGGATCTTTCTGGAGGCGCGCCTGCAGGCCGTCCAGCAGGACCTCGAAATCGCCGAGAAGGATTTCAGCCAGTTTGCCAGCAAGAACACGGCCATCAACATTCCCGAGCAGGGCAAGGCTATGGTGGGAGCGGTCGCGACCTTGCAGGGGCAACTGATCGCAGCCCAGTCCGAGCTGGAAGGACTCCGGCAGATTTACACCGACAACAATTTGCGGGTTCGCGCGGTCCGGGGACGCGTTGCCGAACTGCAGCGTCAACTCGAGCGCATGGGCGGCAAGCGGGAAGGCGACGCATCCGATACCGAGGCCAACGCGATCTATCCGTCAGTCCGAAAACTGCCGTTGCTGGGAGTAACCTACGCCGATCTCTACCGCAAAACCAAAGTGCAGGAAGCGGTGTTTGAAACTCTGACGCAGCAATACGAGCTCGCGAAGGTCGCCGAAGCGCGCGAGACCCCCAGCGTGAAGATTCTGGATGCGGCGAGCGTGCCGGAAAAGGCGTCGTATCCTCCTCGCCTGCTCATCATCTGCCTGGGGGCGCTCTTGTCGGGTGTGGTTGCAGTGGTATGGGTCCTGGGAAGCGTGCGCTGGAAAAATCTCGACGCTCAGGACCCGGCCAAGGTGCTAGCCAGCGAGGTGTTTGCAACGATGCGGGCTAGCGTGGCTCGGACTTCACAAAATCCAAATGGCGACAGATGGGCCAGCGTACGCCGAAAGAAGACACCAGCCTGAGGTGCGGGGTAATGTGCCGATGCACGTACTGATCGTTTCACCGTACTTCTGGCCGGAAAGTGTGGGTCCGGCGACATGGTTACATCAGTTGTCGTCGGACCTTTTGGAGAAGGGCCACCAGGTTACGGTGTTGACCGCCTTTCCTAACTATCCGACAGGGCGTGTCTTTCCGGAGTACCGCGGCCGCATCCTCATGCGGGAGAGAGCGGACGGCATCGACGTGATTCGCACCTATATGTATGCCACTCCCCGGAAATCATTCTGGCCCCGCGCTCTGAGCTTCGGCAGTGTGACTTTGTCTTTGCCAATAGGAGCCATGCTCGTCCGTCGCCCCGACGTCATCTACAGCATCATCCAGCCTCTGCCCCTGGGATGGATGATTGAGCTACTGGGCAAGCTCAGACGCATCCCCGTAGTGGTGAGTGTTCAGGACATCCATCCGCAAGCCGCGGTATCGGCCGGTTATCTGAAAAACCGGCTCGCGATCCGAGGGTTTGAAAAGATGGAACTCTCGATTTACAAGCACGCAGCAGCCATCGTGGTCATCACCGAAGCGTTCCGAAGAGACTTAGTCGGAAAGGGAGTAGAGCCCGGCAAAGTCCACGTCATTCCCAATTGGGCGGACGTGGACGCGATTCAGCCGGCGCCGAAGTCGAATGATTTTCGCAGGTCGCTCGGGGTCGATGGCAATCTGCTGGTGATGTATTCGGGTGGAATGGGACATAACACCTGCTTGGATACGGTGGTCGAAGCCGCTTCACTTCTGGCCAAGGAGTCCTGCCAATTCGTGCTGATCGGCGACGGAGTTTACAAGCGAGCATTGCTGGAAAAGGCGGCGCGGTATTCCCTGACGAATTTGCGTTTCCTGCCCTTTGTGCGGGCCGCGGACTATCCGCAGGCCTTGGCCGCCTCGGATGTACAGCTTGTAGCCCTCAGTCCGGCATCGACGCACACATCCCTGCCATCGAAGACTTTTAAGATCATGGCCAGCGGGCGCCCCCTGCTGGCGTTAGCGCACGCCGATAGTGATCTCAGTCATCTGATCCATAACGCAAAATGCGGCGTGACGGTTGACCCAACCGACGCGCAGGCCCTCGCCCGCGCTATCCGCGGGCTGGGGCAGAGCAAAGAACAGCTCGAAACCATGGGACAGAACGCGCGCCAATTCTGCCTCGACCACTTCGAGCGCCGTCGCTGTACATCGCAAGTCGAGGCTCTTCTGGTTCACGCCGCCGGTGATCCGGTTTCAGCCCATCCAGCCTGACCGGCTAGCTATGACAACAAACCATCCCCTGGCAAAGGCTGCTCCCGCTCCCATCGGCTGGACGGTATCCATCGGTGTCGGGTGTGGCGTTGCCTTGAGTCTGGTGATGGCTGCGGAAATCCTGCCGAGCGATGTGGCGTTCGCAGCCTTAACCACCGCAACCGCTGCCGCCGCCGGTGCGGCGATCGTCCTGACTCACAAGTACCTGTTTGACATCAGGAAGTTGGCGCTTCCCGCGGTTGCCCTGATGAGCTATCTGGTGCTGATTGCGGCTCCCGCCACTTTCGTGTTCCTGGATGAACCCGGCTCCAGCCGCTTCAGGTATCTCATAGCCGTGCACAGCGCTTTATTCACGATCCCTCTGGGCGTTGTGCTGACCGAGTTCGTGCTGGGATCCTCGGATCGCGGGGCGAAACCCAGAGCCGCCATTCCCAATTGGGCACGATTTTCGCGGCTGTGGGACCTGTTGTTCGTGCTCGCGGTTGCGATTGTGGGGCTGCACGTCTACCAGGTTGGCTTCATACCTCTCGCGCAGGCGCTGTCATTGAAAGGGGACTGGCTGGCGATGGCCATGCTTCGGGAGGAATCAGGCAACCTGCTGCCCGGGGTTGTGAACCAGTATTTGTACTACTGGAACAGAATTCTGATCCTGCCCGGCCTGACCATGCTGGCGGTGGGAGCTTGCCTGGGCGGCCAAAAGGCGCGATGGCTGCCCCGTGCCGTGGCCGTGTCTTGCGTCGCGGTCTTTCATGGAACCTTCACGCTGGAAAAGTCTTTCAGCATGATCCCCTTCATCACCACCGGCGCCTTTCTTTATCTGATGGCACGGCGGCGGATCAATTTGGGTTATTTGCTGTCCATAGGCGCCGTAGCCCTGAGCTTTCCCTTGCTGGTGTTCCGGTGGATCGTTCCGGAGAGTGGGCTGTGGACCGACGTGGCGTTCGCTTTCAGCAGGAGGATCGTCGGCGTGCCGGCACTGGTCACTTATTCGTATTTCGAGCTGGTTCCCGGACAGATGGATTTCTTATATGGCAAGACCAGTAAAGTGATGGCCTACTTGACGGGCAGCAGATTCTTCGATTCGGCGAACTACATCTTCCGGCAGGAATTCCCAAACGGCATCGACACTGGCACCTCCAATGCCTGCTTTGTGGGCACGGCCTGGGCCAACTTCGGTTGGTGCGGGGTCGTCGTGGAAGGACTGCTGGCCGGGATAGTGGTTCAGGTCCTCTGGCGCATGATCCGCAAGCGGCAAGATGTGTTTACCACGGCGCTCCACGCGCTGCTCATCATTCCGTTCACCATCGGCTTCATTTCTCTGCCGTTGGAAAGTCTTTTCTTGACTTATGCGGTGGCCCCGGCGGTTGCTGCATGGGCAATCCTGACGCGATTCTTCTTAATGCCAGCTCCGCTCCGGGCGGATTGATCATGTCCCATATCGTTCATCTCTCATCGGTGCATGACGCGCTTTATTCCCGGCTGTTCCACCGGAAATGCCGGGCGGCGGTCGAGGCGGGACATTCGGTAACCGTGATCGCGTCCCATCCGCGGTCGTGCCGGATCGATGGCGTTCAGATTCTTGCCGTGAAGCGGCACCGCTCGAAGATTCTACGCATGTCGGCAACCGCGCTGGAAGTGTTCTGGAAAGCGAGAAGCGTTCGCGCCGACCTGTACCACATTGAGGATCCCGAACTGCTGCCCTGGGCGGTTCTTCTGCGCTGGTGGACCGGGTCGCCGGTGATTTACGACTCCATGGAATACCACCGCCAGGCGATCCTCTGGAAAGATTGGATTCCTCGCCGGCTGCGGCCGCTTATCGCGACATTCACCGAGAAGATCGAGAAGCTGTGCGTGCGGCGGCTCGATGGCGTCATCGTGGTCAACCCTCACATGAAGGGCCTTTTTGATCCGTACTGCCCGCGTGTCGCCGTTGTGCACAACTTCCCGTGGCGATCTTCCTTGCCGGAGCGGGCCGGTTCGCGTGACCCGCACATGATCATCTGCCTGGGCGCTTTCAGCCGCGAAAGGGGATATGAGCTCTTACTGGACGTCCTCGAGCTCGTCCGGAAAGAAGATGCCAACGCCTACTGTGCGGTCGTGGGTTCAGTCATTCGACAGGGGATGAGTTCCGCATCTCTCGAAAAGGAGCGCGCGCGCGCCGCCCAGGGGGCGCTTCGGCTGGTGAGCGAGGTGGAGTACAAGGACATCTGGCGGTACCTGCTCTCAGCCTCTATCGGGCTCATTCCTTTTCTGCACACTCCAAACAACGACATGGGCTTGCCGAACAAACTGTTCGAGTACATGGGAGCGGCATTGCCCGTCGTAGCGCCGCGCCTCCGGCTCTTGTCATCCATTGTCGAGCAGGCGGAATGCGGGATTCTCGTGCCCGCCGGCACGCCGCAAGAATATGCGACCGCGATCCTCACCTTGTTGCGCGATCCCCAACTGCGCTCCGGCATGGGAGAACGCGGAAGAAGCGCAATTCTAACCAAATACAACTTCGAGACGGAGGCCAGCGCCATGCTGACTCTCTATGGTTCCGTTCTCGGCCGTTCCTTTCCCGACGTGGCAGTGAGCAGTGCAGCGGAGAGCAAAGTCGGTCCCGGACTGCCGGGGGAAGCTAGCAACGTCAGATGACGCCGCCAGTGGGTCGAGAGGGAGCTGAGAAGGTCTGGCAGGATCCGGGCTATCCGATCTTGCCCGGTGGAGAGCAGAACGCCACGGCCATCGGCGGACGTGGCGCACTGAACTGCTCGCGATGGCAGCGCGTGCAATGGAGCATCAAGTTTGTCGTCGAATGGTTCGCTGCCCTGGTGCTCCTGGTGCTTACGGCTCCGCTGCAGATCGTGGCCGCCATCGCCATCAAGCTGGATTCGCGCGGGCCCGCGCTCTTCGTCCAGGAAAGGCTGGGCCGGGATGGAAAGCCGTTCCGCATGTACAAGTTTCGTGGACTGCGTTGGCAGCCGGGCACTCCTTTGAAACTTAATCCCGACGGTTCGACGCGCGTGGACGCCGATGATGAGCGCTTGACCCGGGTTGGACGCTGGTTGCGCCTCGGGTGGGACGAATTGCCTCAGTTGATGAATGTCCTCAAGGGTGAAATGGCAATCGTCGGCCCGCGCCCCGATTTGCCGTTTCATCGCAAGTTTTACACCCCGCAAGAGGAGCGGAAACTGGCCGTCCTTCCGGGGATTACCGGCTTGGCGCAGGCGCGCGGCCGGAATGAGATTCCGTGGAAGCAGAGGATCGCGTTGGACCTGCAGTATATCGACCACTATTCCTTGTGGCTTGATCTGACGGTCGTCGCGCGCACGCTGCGAATCCTTATCAGCCGGCGAGGACTATTCACCAGCTCCCACCGGCATGGCCACAAACACGAAGCAGCGACGGTCCAACTGCTACCTCAGCCCACTCCGCCCAAGGCGCGCTACGCCAGGCGGCTAGAGGTCCGCCGCAGCTTCATGCCAAGGATACTGTGCGTCTTCGGAACGCGTCCCGAGGCCATCAAGATGGCTCCGGTGATTCGTGCCTTGGCCGCACGTTCCGCCCGCCTGAGCTGCAGCGTTTGCGTGACCGCCCAGCACCGTCACATGCTGGACCAGGTGCTGAATCTTTTTGGAATCACTCCTGATTATGACCTGAACCTGATGGAGGAAGGCCAAACCCCGTCCCAAGTAGCATCCGCCGTGTTGAGCCGCCTCGATCCCATCCTTCGCCGCGAGCGTCCTGACTGGGTGCTGGTACAGGGTGACACTACGACGGTGGCGGCCGCGTCCTTGGCTGCGTTCTACGCCGGCGTGGCGGTTGGACACGTGGAAGCCGGATTACGCACCCACAATAAATGGAGCCCGTTCCCGGAGGAAATAAACCGCCGCGTTGCCGGAGTCATCGCCGACCTGCATTTTGCGCCGACGCGCGAAGCCGGGCAAAGTTTGCTGCGCGAGGGGGTGGCCGGCGAGAAGATTTTTGTCACCGGCAACACCGTCATCGATGCGCTGCATTGGGCCGCGGCTCAGCCCTACGATCCAGCTACCCTCCCGCTGGACGCACGCTGTTGGGCGGACCCGGATATGAGGGTGCTTCTGGTTACGGTGCATCGGCGTGAGAGCTTTGGCCAGCCCCTGGAGGGAATCTGCCAGGCTATCAGGAGTCTCGCCCTGAACGGGAACGGCCATTTGAAGATCATCTACCCGGTCCACCTCAATCCCGCGGTGCGGCGGCCGGCACAGCGAATCCTGGGAGATGTTCCCAACGTTAGCCTTCTACCACCACTCGAGTACTTGCAACTGGTTAACACCATGAAACGGTCCTACCTGATTCTGACCGACTCGGGGGGAATTCAGGAAGAGGCGCCAGGATTCGGCAAGCCCGTGTTGGTGCTGCGTGACCGGACGGAGCGTCCAGAGGCGGTTACCGCGGGCACCGCGAAAGTCATCGGAACCGACCCGGATCGAATTGTGGCCGAAACCTTGAAACTGCTGGACGACAAGAAAGCGTACCAACGCATGGCGCGGGCGATCAATCCGTTTGGCGACGGCCATGCCGCACAGCGGATTGCGGCCGCCATTTTAGGAGAGCCGATGGCGCCCTTCCGGCCCACGGTGGGACCCCAATGACCCAACCCACCCCCACGCCTTGTGTCGAGCCAGCCGTGGCGGATGTGCGTTGTGAAGGAACCGTCGCCATCAAAGTCGATGCTATCGCTCACAACACCATCCTGAATCTGGTGGGTCAAGCCTTGCCGCTCCTGGTCGGAGTCATCACCGTTCCCATTATTCTGCGAGGCCTCGGGATCGAACGCTTTGGACTGCTGGCTCTCTGCTGGGTGGTGCTGGGGTATTTCGGAATGTTCGATCTCGGGCTGGGGCGGGCCACGACCAAGGCGGTTGCCGAACTCCTCGGCCGAGGAGAACTGCAACGCTTGCCCGCCTTGGCCGGCACCTGTCTGCTTTCCCATGCTGTGGTCGGA
>Ga0181521_10005060_pt1 | contig 14814 bp, 14 predicted proteins | sample PEATcosm2014_Bin_32_FD_119764 | JGI IMG/M metagenome (GOLD analysis project Ga0181521, IMG submission 119764) | Peatland microbial communities from MTU Mesocosm Facility, Houghton, MI, USA - PEATcosm2014_Bin02_60_metaG | ecosystem: Environmental > Terrestrial > Soil > Wetlands > Peat | place...
AGAAATCCGGCGCCCAACTTGTTGGAAACTTCGAAGACGGCGCTCAGCACCGTCTCGCTCAAAGAATCCAGGAGTGTGTTATCGGCGTTCATCTGTGTGAATCGCCGGCCTATAGAATGGATCGGCAGGAGTCTCCAAGAGCTGTAGGGCCGCTGATGAACACCGATTAACGCCGATCTCTGGGGCTCGGTTTGGATCTGTCCAGCTATTTCCTGGACACTAGATTAGCTGAGGGCTGACCGCTGTTTGCTGAAAGCTTACTTCTGCGGCTTGACGCTCAATCCCTGCCGGCCCAGGGGATTATTCGGAAAACGCCGGCGCAGGTCCTTCAGAGTGTCGTTGGCTTCCTGCCCGAGGCCCAATCTGGCCAGGGAATCGGCTTTGTAATACAGGGTTTCGGGCGTTCGCTTGCTATCCGGATAGTTCTGAAGCAACGTGTTGAACGCTTTCACTGCGTTATCCCAATCCTGGTTGGAGTAATCGATACTCCCGATGTAATACTGCGCGTCCGACGCTTGCGGGGAGTCTGCGAACCTGGTTACATACTCGCTGTACTCCTGTAGCGCGAGATCCAACTTGCCGCCAAGCCGGTCGCCTTCGGCGCTGGCGAACAGGTCGGTGGCGGAGAGTTGGGTTCGGGCTGCCGTGCCGGCATCCGTCTTGGCTGCCAGAACGGACTTCACGCCTGCCGTGAGATCGCTCACCTGGGTACTGAGGCGGCTCATGGCGGCGGTGAGATCGTTCACCGCCTGGCGCATGGTGCTCAACTGATCGGAGATCGCCTGTACCTGGGTGCCGACGGCGGCGACCGCATCCCGCGTCCTGGTTTGCTGGTCCTGCTGAGCTTGCAGGCTCTTCTGAAGGTTGTCGTTGATTGCGGCCACGGATTTGGCGGCCTGATCGGCAACCGCCCGCGCCTGATCCGCGGCTGCGTGGCTGAAATCGGCAAGCTTGCCATCGAGCGAATTCTGCAGCGCCTTGATCTGCTGCTGCAGCCCGTCCAGATCGCGCAAGACCTCGAGCATGGTTTCCGTGGTCTTGTCGGCGGCATATAGCGCCGGAGACGCGATCAGCACCATCATTAAAATACGGCGGACCATCCCGACGTTCCTCCTTTCAGTTATTCATCCTACTGCGGATAACCGCATCTTGCACCCGACGGCACTTTTAGCGGACAATAACTGCAGCATCAGAGGGTTGGAATGGATGATATCCAGCAGGGTTCAACGGGAAGCGGCGCGTCGCGGGTTCGAAACGACCTGATTACGATTTTTCAGAAGAGCGGACAGCTCGTTACGGCATTGCTGGAATCGGCCTCGCAGGCGATCGTCAGCATCGACCGGACAGGCAGAATCGTCCTGGCAAACCGCCGGACCGAGGAGATTTTTGGGTACACCGGGGAAGAACTGCTGGGCGCGCGCATTGAAATGCTGCTGCCTGAATCGAAGCGCACCGCGCACCGCCACGAACGCGAGGACTTTTTTACCCATCCGCGACCCCGCCCCATGGGGATCGGCATGGATTTGTCGGGGCGGCGGAAGGACGGCAGTGAAGTTCCGGTTGAGGTAAGCCTCAGTTACGTGGAAATCGAAGAGGGCATTTTTGCCATCGCATTCGTGAGCGATATCAGCCAGCGCAAGAAGCTGGAAGAGCAACTGCTCCATGCGCAGAAAATGGAAGCCGTAGGCCGCCTGGCAGGAGGGGTGGCGCACGACTTCAATAACATGCTGACGGTGATTTCCGGGTACAATCGCATGATCCTCGACGAACTTTCGACGCTGGATCCGTTGCGCGGATATGCCGAGGAAATCCTCAAGGCGGCCGACCGGGCCGGGGCGCTCACCAATCAGTTACTGGCCTTCAGCCGGCGCCAGATCATGCAGCCGCGTGTCATCAATGTCAACGCGGTCATCATTCAGACGCAAAAAATGCTCAAGCGGCTGATCGGTGAGGACATCGAGCTGATTCTCAATCTCGAGGTCAACGTAGGGAATATTAAAGCCGATCCCGGCCACGTGGAACAGGCGATCGTCAACCTGGCGGTGAACGCGCGCGACGCCATGCCTTTGGGTGGGCACCTCAGAATCGAGACGTCCAACGTTGTCCTGGACGAGCATTACGCGCGAACCCACATGGGCGTGAAACCGGGCGATTTCACCATGATCGCCGTGAGCGACGACGGACACGGGATGGATGCCGAGGTGCGCCGCCACATTTTCGAGCCATTCTTTACCACCAAGGAAAAAGGCAAGGGAACCGGATTGGGGCTGGCCACGGTCTACGGGATGGTGAAGCAGACCGGCGGCGATATTTGGGTCTACAGCGAGCAGGGGCAGGGAACCACCTTCAAGCTTTACTTTCCGCGTGTCTTGGAACCGTTATCGGACTCGGAAGGGGGCGATCCTTCGGCAACCAGGCGGAGCGGCGGCGAGACCATCCTGGTGGTGGAGGATGAGCAGGCGGTTCGCGATCTGACCGTGCGCATTCTACGGCAGCTCGGCTATTCCATCCTGACGGCGTCGACCGGCGCGGAGGCTCTGGAGATCAGCCAGAATCATCCCGGTCATATCGATCTTCTCCTCACCGACGTGGTGATGCCGAACATGAGCGGCCGGCAATTGGCCGATCATCTTCAGGAGAGCCGTCCGAAGACGAAGGTGCTGTTCCTCTCCGGGTACACCGAGAATACCGTGGTGCACCACGGTGTGCTCGACGCGGGCGTGGATTTCCTGCCCAAGCCGTTCAGCCGGGAGAATCTTTCGAGGAAGCTGCGGGAAGTGCTGGCAAAATAGAGCCGTCAGCTCTCAGCTGTCAGCTTTTAGCTTCCTGTTACAATTCCTCCATGTTTCGCAAGGTACTGATCGCCAATCGCGGGGAGATCGCGGTTCGGATCATTCGCACGCTTCGCGAGATGGGGATCGCGAGCGTGGCGGTATATTCCGATGCCGACCGGCTCTCGCGCCATGTGCGCATGGCGGATGAAGCCGAGCACATCGGGCCGTCGCCATCCGCCGAGAGTTACCTGGTGATCGAAAAAGTAGTGGAGGCCGCGCGCAAGCACGGCGCCGACGCCATTCACCCGGGTTACGGATTTCTCAGCGAGAACGCGGAATTCGCCGCGGCCTGCGAAGATGCCGGGCTGGTGTTCATCGGCCCGTCGGCGGAATCGATCCGGCGCATGGGGTCCAAGACGGCGGCGCGGCAGACGGCGATTGCCGCGGGAGCGCCTGTGGTGCCCGGCACGAGCCATGGAGTCGATCTAGAAGAAGCGCGGTCCTTTGGGGCGGAGAACGGCTACCCCATACTATTGAAGGCGGTCGCGGGCGGCGGCGGAAAAGGCATGCGCCGCGTGGATCGCGAAGCCGATCTGGCGTCGTCGCTGCGCGACGCGGCGAGCGAAGCGGCGCGGGCATTCCGCAATCCCGATATCTATGTTGAGCGTCTCATCGAGAACGGCCGCCACATCGAGATCCAGGTGCTGGGCGACCGGCACGGCAACATGGTCTACCTCGGCGAACGCGAATGCTCGCTGCAGCGCCGCCATCAGAAGGTGATGGAGGAGTGCCCGTCGCCGCTCATCGCGCGGCATCCCGAAATGCGGCAGGCGATGGGGGAAGCGGCGATGCGCGCGGCGCGCGCGGCAGGTTATTATAACGCCGGCACGGTGGAATTCCTGGTGGACCGCGACCGCCGTTTCTACTTTCTGGAGATGAACACGCGGCTCCAGGTGGAGCACCCGATCACCGAGCTGGCCACCGGCCTCGACCTGGTGCGGCTGCAAGTCGAAATCGCCGACGGCGCCCATTTGCCGTTCACGCAGGAGCAGATCGCGCTGCGCGGCTGGGCCATGGAGTGCCGCATCTACGCCGAAGACCCGTACAACCACTTCCTTCCTTACCCCGGCAGGCTCACGCGATTGACGCGGCCGCTCGGCCCCGGCGTTCGCATTGATGGCTGTGTATACGAGGGCTGGGTGGTGCCCATGGAATACGATCCGCTGCTGGCGAAGCTGGCAGTGTGGGCGGAGAATCGCGAAAATGCCACGGCGCGCATGATTCGCGCGCTGCGCGAGTACGATGTGGGTGGAATCCACACCAATATCGGCTTCTTTCGCCAGATTCTGGAAGACGAGGAATTCCGCCGCGGAAACCTGCACACGGGCTTTATCGACCAGTTTCTGGAGCGCAGCGACGCTCCCCGGGCGCCGGGCGACTTTCCAGCCGTGGCGGCCTTGATCGCGGCGCTGCACACCATGCGACACAACGGCAATGGCGCGGCGAAGAGCGCGCCCGCGGCGAGCGCCTGGAAGGAAACCGGCAGAAACGAGATGCTGCGATGAAGCTTAACCTGCACGGCGTAAACGGCGAGCAGTCGATCGAGATCGCGGGCGACGCGCCGGTGTATCGATTCCGGCTGGGCGGCGCGCCGGAGCGCACCGCGAATGTGGAAACGCCCGAGCCGAACGTGTATTCCGTGCTGCTCGACGGGCGCATGTACGATGCGCGCGTGGAGGAAACCGCCGCCGGCGGGCTGGTGATCGTGATCGACGGCTACCGGTTCGAGATGGAAGTGCGCGATCCGCGGCGCTGGAGCCGTAAGGATGCGGCGCGCGGCGCCGATGGCCTCGAGACGGTGGCGGCGCCGATGCCCGGAAAAATAGTGCGCGTGTTGGTGGCGCCCGGCGACGAGGTGGAAGCGGGCCAGGGACTGTTGGTAGTGGAAGCTATGAAGATGCAGAACGAGATGAAAGCCTCGCGCGCCGGGCGGATTCTCAGCGTCACGGTGAAAGCCGGCGCGACGGTAGCGGCAGGCGAAGTGCTGGCGACGATTGGCTGAAAGTGAAGGTGGGGCAGACAATTCTGAGGCAAAGGCACCGCTCCCTCGCGGTCGCCGCTCAGTAGGCGCTGCCGGTTCAGTAGGCGTGCAATGAAACAGCAGCCATTACTGAGCCGCGACCGCGAGGGAGCGGTGCCTTTCGTGCGGAACGATTAATTCTGCAAGTGGCTCCCGATTGGCTGCCCCACCTCGCGGTGGATCATCCCCGCCCGATCTTTTGCACCAGGGAACGCAAACGCGGCGAGTTCATGATGTTCCCGGATTTTTCCTGGCACAAGAAGACCATGCCGCTGGAGCGCTCGCGATAGGCTTGCTCCAGCCAGTTGGCGGCGCGGTCTTCATCCCCCAGGCTCAACGCCGCATTGCCGAGGTCGAACGGGGAAACGTATTGCCGGGTGGCCAAGTCTTCCATCTGTTGCAACAAGCGGAGGCTTTCCTCGCGCCGCCCCAATCGGGCATAAAGGCAAGCGAGAGCGGAGAGCACGTGGGCATTTCCATCCGAGAGGTTGCGTGCCTCGGTGAGCTTTTCTTCGGCATCCGCCATGTTGGACCGCAGACGATAAATGTTGGCTAACATGACGTCGGTAATGGGTAACTCCGGGTCCAGCTCTTCGGCGCGCCGCGCCATTTCCACCGCGGTATCGGTATTGCCGATGATTTGCAGCGCATACGCCAGGTTGATGGTAGCCATCACCGACATCGGCTCCATTTCCTCGGCGCGCCGCAGTTCCGGCATCGCCTCCGTCAGGCGGCCCTGATCGCGCAAGAACATTCCGTACCACAAATGTGCGGCCGGCAACTGCGGATTGAACGCGATCGCCTGCCGGTATTGGCTCTCCGCGTGTTTGAAGTTCCAATCGTAGGCTTCCGAAATCGCCGCCAGCGCCACGTAGCCCTCGGCGAGGTGGGAATCGAGCAACAAGGCTTGCTCCGCGGCGCGTCTCGCTTCCTCCATCCCTTCGCGCGGAGATACGTAGCCCTCCTGCACCAGAATGTCGAGCGCATCGGCCAGCCCGGCGTAAGCGGCGGCGAAACGCGAATCGCGGGCGATGGCTTGCCGGAAGCAATCGGCGCTTTCACGCAGCGCGGTCTCCGTCTGCCGGTCGAGCAGATAACGCCCGCGGCTGTACAGATCCTGCGCGACGGCGTCGGGATCGTGATGGGCGCCGCGCCCATGCCACGAATCTCCCAGAAATCCGAACGCCGCCAGCAACACCACCACGGAACTCAGCCCGATCGCCACGGCGGGCCGCGATGTGCGGCGCGGTTCGGCGGGAGCCGGCTCAGCCACGGCAACCGCCGGGACAACCCCGGCCACAGCGGACTGCTGCTCCCCCTGCGGAAATCGCGGGATGTAGGTGCGCGCGGGAAGCTCGATCACCATCGGATCCTGCGCGCCGGCGGCACTATAGTATTGCGCGAGCTTGGCGCGCAGATAATGCGTCTGCACGCGCACAATCGGATCGCTTCGCGGGTTGAAATCGGCGCTGCGATTGAAGATTCGCAGGCCGATTGTGTATTCGTTGATTTCCGCGCTGCGTCCCGCGAGGGTTTCTTCCACGAGGTATCGCAGCAGGCGGCTCAAACTGGGTGACGATGCGAGCGGAGGCCGCGAGAGCATCCGTTCCAACTGAGCATTCACGGAATCTTGAAGCCCGGTGTCCGGCACAATGATATCCCTCCCTGGGTCTGCGAAATAGATAAGACGAATGAGCCCGCGCTTTGTTCCGCATCTTTCGAGCTTACGAGTGAAACATTTTGTGCGACGAACACGTAACGCCGGCTCTTGTTAAACTGGATTCTCTATGGCTATCAGCAAAGATCTTCTAGAGATCCTCGTATGCCCCATCTGCAAAGCCACGGTGGAACTGAAGGCCGACCAGAGCGGATTGAAATGTGTGGAATGCCACCGCGTGTATCCCATTCGCGACGACATTCCAGTCATGCTGGTGGACGAAGCTAAAGTCGAAGAATAAATGCCGTGGGCAGCGTTCTCGAATGTTTACCGCACGGGAGTCGCGTCGCGATTGTCCGAATCCGGTCACTGGGCGATTGCGTTTTGACTACTCCCGCGCTCGACATTCTGCATCGTTCGCGTCCCGACTTACGTATTTCGATGGTAGTGGAAGATCGCTTCCACGCTCTATTTGAAGACAATAGCGACATAGAGAGAATATTGCCGCCGACCGTTGGCGCGCTACGCCAGTGGCGTCCGCAGCTTTGCGTGAATTTCCACGGTGGCACGCGCAGCGCGTGGATGTCCGCACTGTCCGGCGCCGAACACCGTGCCGGATTCGGACACTTCCGTCATCGCTGGGCTTACAATCTGCGCATTCCGCGCGCGCAGGAAATTCTCGCCGAGGAGCGGCCGGTCCACACGGCCGAACATTTAGCCAGCGCGATGTTCTGGCTGGGCGCCACGGTCTGCGAGATCCCGCGGGCAAAACTGGTGGTTCGCAATGTGGAGAAGAGGTCGATTGCCGTCATCCATCCCGTGGCGGCGACTCCGGAGAAAACCTGGCGGGCGGAAGGATTCATCGCTGTCGCCGAACGGCTGAAGAAGCTGGGGCTCGAACCGATATTCATCGGAGCCGATACCGATGATCTCTCTCCCTTTCATGACTTCTTCGTCATAAAGGGTGCGCCGCTCGACAAGGTTAAAACGGTGCTCGCCGGCGCATCCTTCTTTGTGGGGAACGATTCCGGTCCGGCCCACATGGCGGCGGCATTCGGATTGCCCGTTGTTGTGATTTTCGGCAATTCGAATCCTGCAATTTGGGGACCGTGGCGAACGGCGTCGGAAGTGCTGACGGCGCCGGGCGGAATCGGGCAGATCGAGATTGCTCAAGTAGTGAGCGCGCTCGAGCGCCTGCGAGTGCACGCATGAATACGGTTGCGCGACTGATCTCGTACGGCCGGCGGTACTGGCTGCATCTGCTGAGCTCCGTGGTGCTGATGGCGATCGCGGGAGCGGCGCAGGCAGCTATGCTGCTCCTGGTGCGCCAGGTGTTCGACCGCGTGCTGGTGGATAATCCGCCGCCGGGACGGACGCCGCTACTGCCGCACCCTTTATTCGGCCATCAAATCTATCTCGAGGAGATCGTTCCGATTCATCGCCAGGACGTGTGGGTGATGGTGGCGGTGGCGATCGTAGCGGTCTTTCTGATCAAAGGCCTTTTCGACTACTGCGGCAATTATCTCATCAGCTACGCGGGATTTTCGTCCGTCACCGATCTACGCAACGCCGTCTTCGACAAGATTCTCAAGCACGGCGCGGCATTCTTTGAATCGCATTCCGTCGGCCAATTGATGTCGGGTGTGATGAACGACGTCGACAAGGTGCAGGTAGCGACATCGCAGATCCTGGCGGATTTTCTGCGGCAGATCTTCGCCGCGGCGGCGTCGGTATTCGTTCTCGTAAGCCTCGATCCCAAGCTGACGCTGGCGAGTTTGATCCTGCTGCCGGCCATCATGCTGCCCACCACGCGCGTCGGCAGGCGCATTCGCCGCATCAGCCGGGGCACGCAGGAACGGCAGGCGGAGCTGAATCAGATTCTGCAGGAGACGCTCAGCGGCCACATGGTGGTGCGTGCCTTCGCCGCCGAAAGCTACGAATCGGGGCGATTTCGCGCGGCCGCCCGGCGTTTGCTCAAGACCAACGTACGATACGTGTTGCAACAGGGGCTCTCGTCGCCGATGATCGACATGCTGGCGGCGGCGACTATCGTGGGGCTGCTTACTTATGCCAAGCAGGCGCACTCGCTGACCGCCGGCGGATTCAGCACCTTCGTGATCGCGCTCATCCTGCTGCTCGAACCGGTGAAGCGGCTGGTGGGAATTTATAACATCTTTCAACAGGCAATCGGCGCATCGCACAAGATCTTCGAGTACCTCGACCACCCCGCGGAGATTACGCAGAAACCCGGCGCCCTGAAGCTGCAGAAATTCGCGGACGATATCCGCTTCGAAGGCGTATCTTTCTTTTATCCCGTTGCGCCCGACGGTTTCCACCTGGACGCACTCGATCTGGAGGTGAAAGCCGGACAGGTGGTGGCGCTGGTGGGGTCGAGCGGCGGCGGCAAGACCACGATCGCCAACCTGGTGCCGCGCTTCTACGATGTCACCGCCGGCGCGGTGAAGATCGACGGCCGCGACGTTCGCGATCTCGATGTCGCGTCCTTGCGCGAATCCATTGGGCTGGTGGCGCAGGATACGTTCTTGTTTAACGACACTGTAGAGCGCAATATCGCTTACGGGAGGCCCGATGTTTCGCCGGCGGAAATTCGCCGCGCGGCGGAGACGGCGCTGGCGCACGAATTCATCGAGCGGCTGCCGGAGGGTTATCAGACGGTCATCGGCGATCGCGGCGCCAAGTTGAGCGGCGGGCAGCGGCAGCGGTTGGCGATCGCGCGCGCGCTGCTGAAAAACGCCCCGATTCTGATTCTGGATGAAGCCACGTCGCATCTCGATACCGAGTCGGAGATGCTGGTGCAGAAAGCGCTGGCAAATTTAATGGAGCATCGCACGGTGATCGTCATCGCCCACCGGCTGTCGACGATACGCCGCGCCGATAAGATCGTGGTGCTGCAAAAGGGCCGTGTTGTCGAACAGGGGACGCACGAGGAACTGATCGGCCTGGGCGGCATTTATCATCGGCTGCACGAATTGCAGTTCGAAGACGCGGGATCGGTGGTGGATTTATGAATTACCGATCCCACCAGACTACAGAGCCGCGACCGCAAGGAAGGGGTGCATTTGGTTTTAGGGGTGCAAACGGCACCGCTCCCTTGCGGAAGTGTGAAATAATCTCGATGCCGCTTGGCCGAGGCTGCTACGAGGCACGATTTGGGGCAATCGTTAAATGGTTGGTTTTATCTGTGTGCATCCGTGTTCATCCGTGGCCCAAGAATCACTGTTCCAGGATTTCGCACGGTTTGGGATCCGGTCAGATTCTGGGACTCGAGAAACTGGCCACAGATGAACACGGATGCACACAGATAACAGCCACCGCTCCCTTGCGGGGCGCCCTCTGGGCCCGGCTCAGTAAATCGGCACTTTGTGTTCAAATGGTGAACTTGTGAGCCTGCGCAGCATGACCGGGTTCGCCCGGGTCCGAAAGATCGCCGGGGACACCGAGATCGTCTTCAGTTTGAAGAGCGTGAACCATCGCGGGCTCGATTTGCATTTCCGCCTTCCGGCGGCGCTCGATCCGCTCGAACACGAGATCCGCGGCATCGTCAAGGCGGGCGTGGCGCGCGGGCACGTGCAGATCAATCTGACGCTCACGCGCCTGGGCGGCGATACCGCCGGATTGAACCGCTCATTGCTCGCGCTTTACATGAGCAGCTTTCGTGAAGCGGCCGAGCTTTACCAGGTCTCCGCTCAGCAGCCCGATTTGAACGCCGCGCTGCGCGTTCCGGGAATGCTGGGGGTTGGCGCTGAAGATCAAGAGATCAGCGACGCCCTCGCACAAGTGGTGCTGGAGGCGGCGCGCGAGGCAGTTGCCGCCCTCAATGCGTTTCGCGAACGGGAAGGCGAAGTCACCGCCCAGGAGATGCGCCAGCGCTGCCGCAATGTCTGCGGCCTGGTCTCTAGAATGGACGAAATCCGCGCGAGCGCCGTTCCCGCGTTCCTCAACCGGCTCCGCGAGAGATTAGGCGAGCTGCTCGAGGGCGCGAGCGTCGAACCGCAACGCCTGGCGCAGGAGGCGGCGATTCTGGCCGATCGCAGCGACATCGCCGAAGAACTGGTCCGCCTGCGCACGCATGCCGGGCAACTCGACGGCTTCCTGAGCGGTCACGGCGAAGTAGGCAAACGGCTTGATTTTCTGCTACAAGAAATGAATCGCGAAGCGAACACCGTGCTTTCCAAAACCGGAGGTCTCGGCGATCTCGGTCTCACGATCACGGAACTCGCGCTCGCGGCCAAATCGGAGATCGATAAGATTCGCGAGCAGTCGCTGAACTTGGAATGACGACAGTCTTTATTATTTCCGCGCCGTCCGGATCGGGAAAATCCACGCTGGTCGAGCGTCTGTTCGCCGCGGTGCCGGGGCTGATGTTTTCCGTCTCTTACACCACGCGCGCCCCGCGGGGACACGAAAAGGACGGCGAGAACTACCATTTCGTGGCCTTGGAGGAGTTTCGAGCGATGATCGCTCGAGACGAGTTTCTCGAATGGGCTCAGTTATTTGGCAAGGATTATTACGGCACCCACCGTGGGATTCTGGAAGCCGCCCGCGCCGCCGGGCGGGACCTGATGCTCGACATCGATGTTCAAGGTGCGAGACAATTGAAAGCGCGGATCCCGGAAGCTGTTACCATATTTGTACTGCCGCCCTCGCGAAAGGTTTTGGAAGACAGGCTGCGCTCGCGCGGTGAGGACCCGGAAGACGTAATCCAACGGCGATTGCGGGAAGCGGCCGTGGAAATCCAGAAGTACAAGGATTACGATTATGTTTTGATCAACCGGGAACTCGCGGAATCGGATGCCGAATTGAGTGCGATTGTGCGCGCCGAGCGCATCCGGCGAGACCGGATCGAAGATCAGATTGAGCCCATTCTGGAGACATTCAGGATTTGAAAAGGAAAAGGAACAATGGCTGATAAAGCGCCCCGGAACAACGCGCACTGCACCATTCCGGACGACCCCGAACAAAGCACCTACCGGTTCATCATCGTAGCGGCGAAACGCGCCCGCCAACTGCAGGGCGGCGCTCGCCCGGTGCTGCCGACATCGTCGAAGAAACCCACCGTCATCGCCACAGAAGAAGTGCGCCGCGGCTTGGTGAAGTACAGCCTCACCGGGCACGCGCCGGATTTGACGCCACCCGAGCCTGAAGTCTAGGAAGGCCCTCCGTGAGGAATACGGTTTGCTTGGCGCCTTTGCGTCTTTGCGGGAGAAAAACAAAACTCTCACGCAAAGCCGCAAAGTCGCAAAGCGAAGAACACAGAGTCCCGGATGTGCCGATTTTCTCTGCGTACTCTGCGTCTCTGCGTGAGGAAGAGAGAATTTCTCGCAGAGGCGCAGAGAGGAACGCTCTTTTCTTTGCGCCTTTGCATCTTTGCGTGAAAAAAGTGTTATTCCGCCAGGCCGCAAAGTCGCCAAGGAAGACGCGCGCAGTCTCGGTCTCTACGCTTTGTCCATTGCCCATTGCATCTTTGCGAGAACCTTCTCTATGCGCGTGATCCTAGGCATCGGCGGCGGCATCGCCGCGTACAAGTCGGCCGAACTGGCCCGCCTGCTGATGCAGTCGGGGCATGAAGTGCAGGCCATCATGACTCGCGCGGCGGAGGAGTTCGTCCGTCCCCTGACGTTCGCCGCGTTGACGGGACGCAAAGTCCTCACCGACCTTTTCGCCATCGAAAGCGCCATCGAGCACATCTCCGTGGCGCAGGAAAAGGACGTTCTCGCCATCGCGCCCGCTACGGCCGACCTCATCGCCAAGATGGCGCACGGCCTGGCGGACGACTTTCTCACCACCCTCTACCTGGCTTTCACCGGCCCAGTCGTCGTTGCGCCGGCGATGAATGTCAACATGTGGCGGCATCCCGCCACCCAGGCGAATCTCGAAACTCTTCGGCGGCGAGGGCACCGCATCGTCGAACCCGCGAGCGGCTATCTCGCCTGCGGCATGACCGGCCCAGGCCGTTTGGCCGATCCCGAGGCCATCGCCGCGGCGATCGAGAGCGAACTCCCGCGCCGCCACGATCTCGATGGCGAGCACGTTCTGGTCACCGCCGGACCCACGCAGGAGCCGCTCGATCCGGTCCGCTACATCACCAATCGCTCCAGCGGCAAAATGGGCTATGCTCTGGCGGAAGCCGCGGCAGCCCGCGGCGCGCACGTCGTGCTCATATCCGGACCAGTGAACCTGATGCCGCCGCGCGGCGTGGAAGTGGTGCACGTGCACACCGCCGTGGAGATGCACGATTGCGTGATGGAGCACCTGGCCCCCGCGACCATCGTTATCAAAGCGGCGGCAGTGGCCGATTTCCACCTCGGCAAGGTTCCCGACCAGAAGGTCAAAAAGACCGCCGCGCGCATCTCCATGGAGCTCGACCCCACGCCCGATATTCTGGCGGAACTCGGGCGCAAGAAAGGCGACCGTCTGTTGATCGGTTTCGCGGCGGAAACCCAAAATCTCGTCCAGGAAGCGCGGCGCAAGCTGGAATCGAAGAACTGCGACATGGTGGTGGCGAATCTGGTGGGCGGCTCCGACAGCGGTTTTGAGAGCGATGAAAACGAAGTGACGCTGCTGACGCGGACCGGCGAGACGATTCCTATGGCCCGCGCTTCCAAACGGGAAATTGCCGACCGCATCTTCGATCAACTGCTGCGCCTGCGATTGGAAATTCATGCCGCCGATGGACGCTGATCGACTCCGCCAATATCTCGAGTTCTACCAGGATTTGGGGATCAAGACGGTGTACTGCCGCGGGGCTGCCGCCGCGCCGGCGCCCGTGCGGGAATCGGAACCGGAGGCTGTCAAACCGGAGCCCTTAACGCCCGCGCCCGCCGCTCCGTCCGAATCTCTGTTCCAGATCTTGCAGGATATTGGCGATTGCCGCCGCTGCCGCCTGTGGGAAGGCCGGCACTACATTGTTTTCGGCGTGGGCAATGAGCGGTCGCCGCTGGTCTTCGTGGGTGAGGGGCCGGGCGCCGACGAAGATGCGCAGGGGATTCCCTTCGTGGGCCGCGCCGGTCAACTACTCACCCAGATGATCGAAGGCACTGCGCGCAAGGAAGGGATTAACCTGAAGCGCGAGGATGTTTACATTTGCAACGTGGTGAAGTGCCGGCCGCCCGACAATCGTACGCCTGAACCCGATGAAATGGAAATCTGCGGGCAGTTTCTGTATCGCCAACTGCTCTCCATCGCGCCCAAAGCCATTTGCGTGCTGGGTGGCACCGCCGCCAAGGCCCTCACCGGCCATAAAGAAGGTGTCACTAAGATGCGCGGGAAGTGGTTTAAGTGGCGCGATTTTCCGGTGATGGTGACCTACCATCCATCGTTCCTCCTGCGGGGCTACAATCAGGCCGCCAAACGCGAGGCTTGGGAGGACCTCAAGAAGGTGCTCCACTTCGTGTACGATTGACCAGCGTACGGGCGCTGCGGCTCAGGCCGTATCCCATACGTGCTAAACTACATGTTCGTTATTAGATGCTCCTCGCCAAAGAAGTTGTCAGCTACGTTTCCAAACAACTCGTCAAGCGTCTATCCGCGGGAATCATTGAGACGTCGGCCCCCGATGCCGTAGCCGAGAAAATCGCCGCTGTCATTTCCGACGAGCTCGCCGTCGAAGATCGCCTGAACGACGAAGTGCGCGACCTGTTAAGCCAGTATTCGGAATATATGCGGCGCGAAGGCGTGAGCTATTCGGAGATGTTTCGCCGCATCAAGAACACGCTCATCTCGCAACGCAAGGTAATCCGCGCTTCCGGCCGCGATACCGGCGACGCCATGAAACTCTCGCGCGACAAGGTCACGGACATTTCCCACAAAGTGGTCGAAATGCTGCGCAAGAATCACGATCTGCGCATGAAGGACAAGAACACCAATAACGTCCGGCTGGAAATTGTCCGCGTGATGACGGACTTCCTGAGCACCGAGGACAAGGTGGATCGCGCCGCCCGCGACAAGATCCGTTCGCAAAAGCGCGAGATCCCCGAGGGCACCGAGGAGTGGGATCTCTTGCACCAGCGCTACTACTCCGAGGAGCTGAAGAAGCTGGGGATCGATTTGAGCACGCGATAGTGGGGCAGCCAATCCTGGCTGCCGCGCTGCTTTCTAGCAGGTCGAGCCGGCTGGAAAGCCGGCTGCGGGCAATCCTGCCAGGCAAGATTGCCTGGCAAGATTGCCTAATGCCGCATAGTTTTTGAGCGGCCTAATTGGCGTTGCAGTTTTTTTATCAGATCAGGGGAATCTCGCCAGAATCGCTTGGTTTCCTTTCCATACCTCGGTATCCTAATTTCAGA